>Ga0208262_1000678_pt1 | contig 10949 bp, 10 predicted proteins | sample LakWasMet15_LOW5_2_FD_183863 | JGI IMG/M metagenome (GOLD analysis project Ga0208262, IMG submission 183863) | Freshwater sediment methanotrophic microbial communities from Lake Washington under simulated oxygen tension - Sediment Metagenome... | ecosystem: Environmental > Aquatic > Freshwater >... | reverse complement strand
GATTGACCAGCACGATGCCCAGCGCCACCAGCGAGAGCGCCACCATCAGCTGCAGCGACACACCTTCGTCCAACCACAGCGCGCCAAACAGCAGCGCGAACACCGGCGTCAGGAACACGAAGACCGACAGGCGGTTGGTCGGGTAGTGGCCCAGCATCCACATCCACGCCAGATAGCTGGCAAACGCGCCCACCACCGTTTGCAGCAGCAAGGAGCCACTGGCAAACGCGCCAAACTGCCAGACCCATTGCTCGCCCAGCGCCAGCGACAGCCAGGGCAGCGTGAGCGCGCTCACCGCAACCTGGTAGAACAGCAGCTTCTCCGGTGCCACGCGGGTCAGGTTGGAGCCGCGAATCGCCACCGTGGTCAGGCCCCAGAACAGGCCCCCGGCCAGACCCAGCAGGTCGCCCGACCAATGCGTGCCGGCGGCGGCCGAGCCGGTGAGCCGGTCACTCATCGCAAACACCACCGCGCCGAAAGCCAGCGCCAGCCCGAGCCACTGTACGCTGCGCAGCCGCTCGTGGCTGACGAACAGCGGCAGCAACACGGCGACCCAGAATGGCGAGGTGTACAGCAGGATGGTCAGGCGCGAGGCGCTGGTGAACTGCAGGCCGATGTAGATGCAGGCGAACTCGGCAGCGAACAGCGCGCCCACCAGCAGCCCGGCCTTGAGCGAGCCATCGCGGGCAAACAGCGCCACGCCGCGCCACTGGCACCACAGCCACAGCAGGACCGTGGCACCAGCAAAGCGCAGCGCCGCCTGGAACACCGCGGGCATCAGGGGCAGCGTGGCCTTGACCAGCACCTGCTGGAAACCCCAGAACAGGCAGCAAGCCAGCAACAGGCCAATGGCCAGCGCGTCCAGGTGTGTCTTGCGTGTGCTCATGGGCGAGGGTGCCGGCTACAGCGGGTGTTCGGCATAGAACTTGCCGCCGTGGTAAAGCAGCGGCGACTCGCCGTGGGCGTGCGAGCAGCGTTCCACCTCGCCGACGAAGATCACGTGGTCACCCTCCTCGTAGCGGCTGCGGTTGAAGCATTCGAAGGTCGCCACCGCCCCAACCAGCAGCGGCGCACCGCTGGCCGCGGCCACGTAGTCCACCTGGTCGAAGCGGTCGCCGCCGCGCGCGGCAAAGCGCTTGGCCAGTTCCTGCTGTCCGGCGCCCAGGATATTGATGGCGTAGCGCGCCACGCTGCGAAACGCCGCCATGGAGCGCGCGCTGTGCGACAGGCTCCACAACACCAGGGGCGGCGCAAGCGACACCGAGTTGAATGAGTTGGCGGTCAGCCCGACCAGCTTGCCCTCCGGCGTGCGCGCCGTCACGATGGTCACGCCGGTGGCGAACATGCCCAGGGCAGCGCGGAACTCGGATTCGGAAAAGGCGGGCGCTGTCGGGCCGTGGCCGGGGGCATTTGCAAGCATGGCTGCAATTTACCGCAGTTTGCCCAGCGGCCCTGCAGCCTGCGGGACAACCCCAGCCGATGCAGGCATACCCGACCCGCCGTGGCACACGGCGCCGCGCCGCGCGGCCCGGTCAGCCCGCCATGAACCCCATGTCGCTGGGGTAGTCCGGCCGGCCGGCGGCCGCGCCGAAGTGCTGGAGGTTGGGCAGAATGCCGGCAAGTTCGCTGTCGGCCACGCCAAACCAGCGCGCCAGCGTGGCGGCGTACTGGTCCACCGAGGTGCTGGGCAGCAGCCGGCCCTGGCCGACGTGCCATTGGTCGGCGTCGGCGCTGGTGTTGCCCACGCTGACCGGCGGCGGGCTGCCGTAGAAGGCCTTACCGTTGACGGCGCCGCCGACCACCAGGTGGTGGCTGCCCCAGCCGTGGTCGGAGCCGTCGCCGTTGGAGGCCAGCGTGCGGCCGAAGTCCGAGGCGGTGAACGCGGTCACCTTGTTGGCCAGCCCCAGGGTGACGGTGGCATCAAAAAAGGCGGTCATGGCCTCACTGACACGGTCCATCAGCACCGGCTGCTGCGAGATCAGGTTGTCGTGCAGGTCGAAGCCGCCCAGCGACACCATGAACACCTGGCGCTTGTTGCCAAGCAGGCTGCGCCCGGCGATCAGCCGCGCTACCATCTTGAGCTGCGAGGCCAGCGAGTTGCCGCTGAAGGTGGCCGGCATGGGTTCCAGGTAGGGCGCCACGCCGCTGCTGGCGGTGCCGCTCAAGGCCGAGGTGATCTGCGATTCCGAGTTGACGGCCCGTGTCACCACTTTGTTGTACTCGTTCTCCAGGGTGTGCGCGCGCGGCTGCTGGATCAGGGTGCCCAGCGCCGACTTGACCGCCGAGGAACCATAGACGTTGTTCTTGACGCCGTTGATGGCCACCGCCCCGCTGGTGCTGACCTGGTAGGCCAGCGCGCTGTCGCCCGACAGGAACACCGCGTTGCCGGTGACCGAGATGCAGGTGAACAGGCTATTGCTGTTGCTCGACAGCGCCAGGTCACCCAGGTTGCCGCCCCAGCCGATGGTCGAGCCCTCGGGCGAGGAGGACTGCCAGATGGACTGCTGGTCGTTGTGCGAGAACAGCTTGGGCGGCAGCGGGTAGGCGTTGCGGTTGCTGTTGTTGTACTGGGCCCGGGTCAGCGGCACCACCAGCGGGCCGACGTTGAGCTGCACGGCCGCCCGTCCGGCGTTGAACAGCGCGGCCAGGCCGCTCATGGCCGGATGCAGCGCGTACTGCCTGGCGCCGGCCAGCGGCACGTTGGGGGTCAGCAGCGTGGCCGCCAGATCGGACTTGGCCAGCGCGATGCCGCCCGCGGACTGGCCGGCGCCGCCGCCACGGATGCTGCTGTACTGGTTGTAGCTTGGGTCGTCGTAGGTGACCACTGTGTTGGCGTAGTCGTTGCCGCCATACAGGAACACACATACCAGGGCCTTGTAGTCGTTGGGGTCGCTGGGGCTGACGTTGAAGGCGGCGGCTTCGCCCAGCGCCGCCAGGTTCAGCGCCATCGGCAAGGCGGTGCCGGTCATGGCCAGTTGTCCGGCGCGGCGCAGGAAGGCGCGCCGGGTGTGAAGGTGGGGTTGCAGCAGGTACATGGGTTTCCTTCACTTCTGGGCGAGGTATTCGGCGCTGGCCATCACCAGCAGCACGGCGGCCGACACCCGGTTGAGCTTGACCGCATCGGTGCTGGTGGTGGTGACCGGCGTGGCGTTGAGGGCATCGATGATCAAGGTCTGCGTGGCGCCGGACAGTTGGCCCGCGCACAGCAGCAGATTGAGTCGGCCCACGAGCGCGGCGGCGTCCGTCACCAGCGCCAGCTCGCTGGCGTAGGCCGCCTTGAGATCCGAGCTGATGCCCTTCTGGATGGTGTTCTGCATGTAGTTGAGGTAGCCGCCCACGCTGCTCTCGCTGACGAGCTGGAACTCGGGCGCCACCGACTGCGCGCTGGCCAGCGCCGAGGACGGCGGCACATAGCCGGGCCGGAAGAAGTTGAACACCGAGGGCGAGCGTAGCGGGCTCTGGCCGAGTTGCGAGGCCGGGTTGCTCAGGTCGCCGATCTTCCAGCTACCCGCCGTCGAGGTGAGGCCAAAGGTGCGGCCCCATTGCACCAGGCGCAGCATGGGTTCGCGCAGCTTGCCAAACAGTGGCTGCGACAGGGTGGCGGCGCTGCGCGCCTCCTCGTCGAGCAGGATCGCGCGGAACATGGCCCGGAGGTCGCCGCGCACACCGGCGCCGTTGTTGTTGAAGGCGCTTGCCACCCGCGCCACATAGCCCGTGCTGGGGTTGCTGGTGACCAGCCGCTGGATCATCTGCCGGCCCAGGAACGGACCCACATTGGGGTGGTTGTGGAGCGTGTCCAGGGCGATCTTCAGCGATGGCGCGCCGGCCGTGCCGGCCGGGATGGTGGTGCCCAGAAAGGTGGCCGCCAGCGTGGAGTGATCGCTTTCCTTGAGCGACATCGGCAAGCGGGTGAAGGCGGTGTTGGGCACCTTGCGCGAGCCGTCTACCACGGTGTCGACGTTCTGGCTCTGGTCGAAGTCGTAGCCGGTGAAGACGCGCGCCAGGTTGGAGACGTCGGCGGCGGTGTAGGTTTCGAGCTTGTTGCCCTGGGTGTCGCGCTTCTCGGTGCCATCGAGGTTGAGCTCGTACAGGCCGATCGAGAACAGTTGCATCACCTCGCGGGCGTAGTTCTCGTCGGGCTGGCGCCCCGATGCGTTCTCCTTCTTGTTGCCTTTGGTGTTGAGGAAGTTGCCCATGGCCGCGTTCAGCGTCACGTCTTCGAGCAGCTTGCGGTAGTTGCCAAAGGCGTTGGCCACCAGGATGTCCCAGTACTGGGCGATGCCGTGGCCGCGCCAGGTGAAATTGATGCCGGTGAGCGAGACCACGAAGAATTCCGACAGCGCCAGGGCGGCGCGCTTGCGTACCGCGTCGGGCGCGGTCATGAGCTGGTTCCAGATCATGTAATCGCCCGGCGAACTGCTGTCGTAGTACTTGTTGGCGTCCACCGCGCCGTAGCCGTTGGCGCTCAGCCAATCCCAGCCGGTGCTGCCTGGCGTGGCGTCGAACTGCTGTTCCAGCCAGGCCGCGTAGCCTTGCGCGCGCACCGCCGCGATGTCGCTGTCCGAGGCCGAGAACTGGGCGTGCAACAGAAAGCGCGCCGCCTGCGTGTCCGACACCGGCTCGGGCGCAACGGGCGGGGGCGCGGTGCTGCCGTCGGCGCCACCGCCGCCGCAGGCCGCCAAGGCGGCGCTGGCCAGCGCAGTGGCGGCCAGCAGCGCTGACGTGGACGTCTCCCGGTTGGGACTCGCGGTCAGGGCGGCCGCGTCATGATCTTCCAAAACACCGGGATTTGCCATGGTCGTTCCTCGTTGGCGCAGCGGCCCAACGGCCGTTTCCGGCGATGTTATGGGAACGAGTCTGGTTTACCTAGGTCGCTTGCAAACCGTTACGCAAATTGACTGGCCCGACGCAACAGGTCCCGTGTCTTGATGGCTTCCTGCCGCGCCTGCGCGGCAAAGTCCTCGCCCGCCGAGGCGTAGAGAATGGCGCGCGATGAATTGACGATGATGGGTGCCACGGTCTGCCCGTTGAAGGCACGCCAGCCCGCCTTCACCGTGGCCATGGCGTCGCCGCCCTGTGCGCCCACACCGGGTACCAGCAGCGGCAGCGTGGGCGCAATGGCGCGCACCGTGGCCAGCTCCGACGGGTAGGTGGCGCCGACCACCAGGCCGAGTTGGCCGTTGAGGTTCCATGGTCCTTGCGCCAGCCTGGCGATGTGCTCGTACAGCAGCGGCTCGCCGGCCACGCTGGACAGGCGCTGCGACTGCAGGTCGTCGCCGCCGGGGTTGGAGGTGCGGCACAACAGGAAGGCGCCCTTGCCCTGGTACTTGAGGTAGGGCAGCACCGAGTCGAAGCCCATGAAAGGCGACAGCGTGACGGCGTCCGCGCCGTAGCGCTCGAAGGCCTCGATGGCGTACTGCTCGGCGGTGCTGCCGATGTCGCCGCGCTTGGCGTCTAGGATCACCGGCACGCTGGGCGCGGCGCGCCGGATGTGGGCGATCACGCGTTCGAGCTGGTCTTCGGCGCGGTGCGCCGCGAAATAGGCGATCTGGGGCTTGAAGGCGATCACCAGGTCGGCGGTGGCATCGACGATGGCGCAGCAGAAGTCGCCGATCTTGCTGGCGTCGCCGCGGTAGGTGGCGGGGAACTTGGCCGGGTCCGGGTCCAGGCCCACGCACAGCATCGAGTCGTGCTGGCGCTCGGCGCCGCGCAACATGTCGGTAAAGGTCATGGCCGCTATTTTAAGAGTTGTCGCTGGCCGGCGCGTCCAGCGTGGCCATGGCCAGACACAGGTCGGCCCAAGCTTTGGCCTTGTCGGCCTGGGTGCGCAGCAGGTAGGTGGGGTGGTAGCTCACCACCACCGGCAGACCCTGGTAGCGGTAGACCTGGCCGCGCAGCTTGCCCAGCGGAATGCTGGCCGCGTCGGGCACGCTGGCCTGCAGCAGGGACTGGGCGGCAAAGCGCCCCATCGCAAGGATCAGCCGCGGGCGCACCAGCGCGATTTCCTCTTGCAGATAGCGCTGGCAAGTGCCCAGCTCCTGCGGCGTCGGATTGCGTGGCGCGGCGGGCCGGCATTTGACGATGTTGGTGACGTAGGCACCGAGCGCGCCGCTGGCGCCACGCTGCAGCGCCAGCGCCTTGAGCATGTTGTCCAGCAGTTGACCGGCGCTGCCGGCAAAGGCCTGGCCGTCGCGCTCTTCCTGTTCGTCCGGCGGCTCGCCGACCACCAGCCAGTCCGCCTGCGCCTGGTCCGGCGCCGCGCCAAATACGGCCGCCTTGCGGCCGGCGCACAGGCCGCAGGCCTGGCAGGCGGCAACGGTTTGCTGCAGTCTTGGCCAGCCGATGGGCGCGCTGTCGGTCGACGCCAGCTCGATCGGTGTGACCGGGGCGATCGGAGTGATCGGTGCCGTGGGCGCGAGGGTGGGGGCCGGCTGCGCGGGGGCGGCGGTTTTGGCAGCGGCGCGAACCGGGGCGGTCGCCGCGGGTGTGGCCGTGGCTTCGTCCACAGCCGGGCGCTGCCAGATGCGCAGGCCCATCTCCAGCAGCATGGCGCGTTGGCGTGCGTCCAGGTCCAGGCTCATGGGGGCGCTCACAGAGGCAGGTTCATCACAATCGCGTCTTCGCGAGTGTGGTCGCCGCTGGGGTAGTAGGCCTTGCGCCGGCCGATGTGGCGAAAGCCGTGGCTCTCGTAGACCTGCAGCGCACGCGTGTTGCCTACCCGGGCCTCCAGCCACAGCCACTGCGCACCCTGGCCGCGCGCCCAGATGCGCAGCGCGTCGAGCATCACGCGCGCCCAGCCCTGGCGCTGGTAGGCCGGAGCGACCGTAATGTTGAGCAGATGCACCTCGTCGACGCCCATCATCGCCACAAAATAGCCCAGCAGGGTCTCGTCGGCCAGCAGCAACTGCGCCTGGTAGCCCGCGCGCAGCGCATCGTCGAAATTGGTGCGCGACCAGGGGTGTGCGTAGGCTTGCTGCTCCACGCCCAGCACCAGCTCCAGCCGGTCGGGCAGCAGCGGCTCGAAGCGTGCCTCGACCGGTTTGAGCACCGCATTCATGGTGCCGCCGCGCCGTGGGCCGCAAGTGCGCGCTCGTCGGCGCGCTCAAGGGTGGTCTTGGCGACCTTGTCGCGGATGTAGCGCGGCAGCGCCTGCGCCGCGGCGATGGCCGCGCCCTGCGCCAGCAACTGGGGCGCAAGGCGCAGCATGGCGGTGGCGCTGGGCAGCGCCGGCACGCCACCGCGCAGGTCGCTGGCCAGCCGCTGGCCGTGGGCCCGCCACACGTTGCCGGCCAGCAGCCAGCCCGGTTGCGGCGTCAGGTCTTCGGGCCGGATCAGGCTGAAATCATCCAGCCGCGTCCAGCGGCCGTCGGCATGGCGGTAGCGGCCGGCGTACATCTCGTCCATGCGGGCGTCCAGCAGGCTCAGCACCTGCAGCGGTGCGCCGTCGTGGGCGCCCTGGAAGCGCGCCTCCTCGGCCACGGCCAGCAGGCTGTCGACCGGCAGCACCGGCACGTCGCGCGCGCCCGGTGTGCGGGCCGCCGCGCCAAAGGCCAGGCCCTGCGCAACCGAACAGGCGGTGCGCAGGCCGGTGAAGGAGCCCGGGCCGCAGCCAAAGGCGATGGCATCGAGCTGGCCGACCGCCAGGCCGGCCTGCGCCAGCAGGTCCAGGATGGCCGGAATCAGCTGAGACGAGGTTTGGGCACCGCCCGGCGCATTGAGCTGCCAGACCCGTGGCTGCCCATCGACCACGCGCTGAACCGCGATCGACATGGTCTCGGTGCTGGTGTCCAGGGCAAGCAGTTGCATGGCTCGCATTGTAGGGGGTGACGGCTCTCGCGGCGGGATTCGGTCGGCGCCCCGGTTGCTACCAAATAGATAGCAAACGAGTCATGACCGGCAACGATTCAAGGCCTTGCGGCGTGCGAGGTCGGGGCCGGCGTGGCGGTCGCCGGCAGCGCCGCGGCGCGCCGCACGCCAAACACGATGCCGCCGGTCACCAGCGCCAGCCCGGCCAGCAGGTTCCAGTGCAGCGGCTCGCCCAGGAACAGCACCGCCGCCAGCGCCGACAGGCCCGGCACCACCGCGGTGATCATGGTCGAGCGCACCGGCCCGAAGTGCTGGATCATGCGGGTGAAGGCAATGCCCGAGATCACCACCGAGCCGACGCCCTGAAACAGCATCTGGAACAGGATGTCACGCAGCGGCGCGTCCAGGAAGCGGCCAGGAACGGCGTGCAGCAGCAACAGCGCCAGGTAACTGGGCACGTAGGCGGCAAAGGCGAAGGCGGTGATGGCAATGGTGGCGCGCACCGCGTCCAGCGCGTGGTGGCGCGCCAGCACGCTGTAGACCGACCAGCACAGCGCAGCGCTCATGAACAGCAGGTCGCCCTTCCAGACCTCGCCGCCGTCCAGCGCACGCAGCAGGCTGGCACCGCCCACCAGCAAGTCGCCGCCGACGATCAGGGCCAGACCCAGCACGCGCGCGCCGGTCAGCCGGTCCTGCAGCACCAGCACCGCCAGCAGCGCCGTCCACAAGGGCAGGCTGCCGGGCATCAGCACCGAGGCGTGGGCCGCCGGCGCGAAACCAAAGCCGCTGTAAGCCAGTGGCGCGTACAACAAGCCGCCGAACAGGCCGACCTTGGCGGTCACGCTCAGCGGCAGCGGCGAGAAGCCCAGTAGCGAGCCCTTGAGCCGGTGCTTGCGCACCAGCCACCAGCCCCAGGGCAGCAGAATCAGGCCGGCGCCGAGCAGGCGTGCCAGCGCGATGTCGAACGGATTGAGCGTGGGGTGGCGGCTGGGATCGGCGCTGGCGCGCGCAATCACGATGAAGGCGGTCCAGATGACCACCGTGACGACGGCGGCGGCCAGACCCGCGGTTTTGGGGGACAGGCCCTTGAGCAAACGCATGGCTTGATTATCCCGGCACGCGGGCGCCCCTGCCGCAGCAGGGTTGTAGACTCGCCAGCATATGGCTTCTTGTAGTGACGCAGACGCGACCGTTATCGGGTGCCGCTGGCTGGGGACGATGGGGCTGCTGGCGACGCTGATCGGGTCGGCGCTGGCACCGGCGCTGGCGCAGCCGCTGCCGGCCGAGTTCGATGCCGCCCTGCAGCGCGCCAGGGTGCCGCGCGATGCCGTGGCGGTGCTGGTGGTGGACGCGGCGGGCCGCGCGCCGGCGCGCCTGAGCCACCGCGCCAGCGTGCCGCTGAACCCGGCCTCGGTCATGAAGCTGGTAACCAGCTACGCCGCGCTCGACACCCTGGGGCCGGCCTACAGCTGGACCACGCCGGTGTATGTCGAAGGCGCGGTGCGCCACGGCACGCTCTACGGCAACCTCTACATCAAGGGGCAGGGCGACCCCAAGCTGGTGGTCGAGCGCCTGTGGCTGCTGCTGCGCCGCGTGCAGGGCCTGGGGGTGCGCAGCATCGCCGGCGACATCGTGCTTGACCGCAGCGCCTTCGAGACGGTGGAGCAGGACCCGGCCGAGTTCGATGGCGAGCCGCTGCGTCCCTATAACGCCGCGCCCGACGCACTGCTGCTCAACTTCAAATCGGTGGTGATGACCTTCGTGCCGGACCTTACCGCCAACACCGCGCAGGTGGCTTTCGAGCCGCCGCTGGCCGGCGTGCAGATGCAGTCCAGCGTGCCCTTGTCCGGCGGCGAGTGCAACGACTACCGTTCGACGTTGAAGGCGGACTTCAGCGACAGCGCGCGCATCCGCTTCGCCGGCAGCTATCCCGCATCCTGTGGCGAGAAGGTCTGGTCGATCGCCTATGCCGATCCCAAACGCTACGCGCTGCGTGCCGTCGAAGGCATGTGGCGCGAGATCGGTGGTGAACTGGCCGGCACGGTGCGCGAAGGGCAGGTGCCAGCGCCGGGCGGGGTGCCGTCCAAACCGGCGTTCGAGCTCAGTTCGCCAACGCTGGGCGAGGTCGTTCGCGACATCAACAAATACAGCAACAACGTGATGGCGCAGCAACTGTTTCTCACGCTTGGCCTGCCGGTGCGCGGCGAGGGTCAGGCGAGCGCGCCGGGCGTGGCCACGCAGGCTGCCGCGCGTGAGTTCCTGCGCCGTTGGTGGCAGGCGCGCTTCGGCGGCGACGACGCGCCGGTGCTGGACAACGGTTCGGGCCTGTCGCGCAAGGAGCGCATCAGTGCCGGTGCGCTGGCGCGGCTGTTGCAGGCCGCCTACCGCTCGCCGCAGATGCCCGAGCTGATGGCCTCGCTGCCGATCACCGGCATCGACGGCACGCTGCGCCGCGCGCGTGTCAAGGCCGCCGGCAGCGCACACCTTAAGACCGGCAGCCTGCGCGACGTCACCGCCCTGGCCGGCTACGTCCATGCACAGAGCGGCAAGCGCTATGTGCTGGTGGCCATCGTCAACCACCCCAACGCCAACGCGGCGCGAGCGGCCATGGACGCGCTGATCGATTGGACGACCAAAGACAACTGATGCAACTGATCGACTCCATCGGCTACCTCGCCGCAGCGCTGACCACCGCCAGCTTTCTGCCGCAGGCCTGGCACACCTTCACCAGCCGCGACGTCAGCGGCATCTCGCTGGGCATGTACAGCGCCTTCACCGCCGGCATCGCCTGCTGGCTGGTCTACGGCTGCCTGCTAAACGCCTGGCCGATCGTGATTGCCAACGCCATCACACTGGTGCTGGCGGCGGCCATCCTGTTCATGAAGCTGCGTTTTCGCTAAGGATTTGGCGCCCACTCTCAGTAGTTACCCGCGTGACGGTTGCGGGCCTTTGTGACTAACATGGTTGTCTGAAAATAGCACGGTCGTTCTATTCGGCTCCTTTGCTGTCTTCAGCCTCAACAATTTTGGAGAAATCGGATGACTTACTACAAGGCTTCATGGGCCGCGCTGGGCGCGACACTATTGGTCGCGGCTTGCGGTGGCGGGGACGGGGGGCCCAAGGGAACCCAGGACGCTAATCCG
>Ga0208262_1000674_pt1 | contig 10976 bp, 10 predicted proteins | sample LakWasMet15_LOW5_2_FD_183863 | JGI IMG/M metagenome (GOLD analysis project Ga0208262, IMG submission 183863) | Freshwater sediment methanotrophic microbial communities from Lake Washington under simulated oxygen tension - Sediment Metagenome... | ecosystem: Environmental > Aquatic > Freshwater >... | reverse complement strand
AGCCAGTTCTGGTGGGCACGACGTCCATCGAGAATTCGGAGATCATTTCCAAGCTGCTCGATGCGGAGAAGCTGCCGCACCAGGTGCTCAACGCCAAGCAGCACGCCCGCGAAGCCGATATCGTGGCCCAGGCAGGTAGCAGTGGCATGATCACCATTGCCACCAACATGGCCGGGCGCGGTACCGACATTGTTTTGGGCGGCAACATCAGCAAGCTGGTCGAAGCGATCGAGGCGGACGAGAGTCTGGAGCCCGCGGCGAAGCAGTCGAAGATCGAGGCGATCCGCGCGCAGTGGACGATTGATCACGAGAAGGTCAAGGCGCTTGGCGGCCTGCGCATCATTGCCACCGAGCGCCACGAGTCGCGACGGATCGACAACCAGTTGCGTGGCCGTTCGGGCCGTCAGGGTGACCCCGGCTCCTCGCGCTTCTATCTCAGTCTGGATGACTCCCTGATGCGAATCTTCGCCGGGGACCGGGTCAAGGCGATCATGGATCGCCTGAAGATGCCGGACGGGGAAGCGATCGAGGCGGGTATCGTCACCCGCAGCATTGAGAGCGCGCAGCGCAAGGTAGAGGCGCGCAACTTTGACATGCGCAAGCAATTGCTTGAATACGACGACGTTTCCAATGATCAGCGCAAGGTGATTTACCAGCAACGCAATGAAATCCTGGACGCTGCTGATCTCTCGGCGCAGATCACGTCACTTCGCGAGGGCTGCTTTTCCGATTTGGTGCGGCAATATGTGCCGGCAGAGTCGGTCGAGGAGCAGTGGGACGTTGCCTCCCTGGAAAAGGTATTGAACGATGAATGGCAGGTTCCGGTGCCGCTGCAGGAGGTCGTCAGCGCCGCCAGTGCCATCACCGGCGAGGACATTGTGGAGACGGTGCGCGAGCGGGCCAATGCGGTGTTTGCGGCCAAGGTCGAGCAGGTGGGAGCCGAGAGCTTTACCCAGTTCGAACGTATGGTGCTGCTGCAGAGCATAGACACCCATTGGCGCGAGCACTTGAGCTCGCTCGACTATTTGCGACAGGGCATCCATTTGCGAGGGTACGCGCAGAAACAGCCCAAGCAGGAGTACAAGCGCGAAGCCTTCGAATTGTTTGGGCAACTGCTGGACTCGGTGAAGAACGAAGTGACCAAGCTGCTGATGACAGTCAGGATCCAGTCCTCGGAACAGTTGGAGCAGGCGGCCGAGGATATGGAGGAACGTGCCGAGAGCATCGCTAACGTGACCTACACGGCTCCGACTGAAAGCGGCGAAGTTCAGGTGACGACCGACGAGGCAAGCCGCGTTCCCCAGAAGTTGGGTGCGGCGGCCGCGATGGCGCGCGTGGGCCGCAATGATCCCTGTCCGTGCGGCAGCGGCAAGAAGTACAAGCAGTGCCATGGCAAGCTGGCCTAGCTAACGTGTGGTGGGGCGGGCCAGCCCCATCAGTCCGATTGAAAGCGTGACATGCCCGTGAACCTCCCCCCCCCCAATCCGGCCGAGCTCTATCCGATCGACGGCGTCAGACTTGGCGTCGCCGAGGCGGGCATCCGCAAGCTCCATCGCAAAGACCTGACAGTCATCCTGTTTGACGAGGGGGCATCGGTTGCCGGTGTCTTCACCCAGAATCGATTCTGCGCCGCACCCGTGCAGGTCTGTCGCGAACATCTGGCGGGTGCGGGCCCGGTACGAGCGTTGTTGGTCAACACCGGCAATGCCAATGCGGGCACTGGCACCGAGGGGCTTGCGCGAGCGCGCCAGTCCTGTACCACATTGGCGAAGGCGCTGGGGGTTGCGCCCAATCAGGTTCTGCCGTTTTCCACGGGTGTCATCATGGAGCCGCTGCCGATTGAACGCATCGAGGCGGGACTCCCAGCGGCACTGGCCGACCTGCGCGCGGACAACTGGTTGCGTGCCGCGCAAGCCATCATGACGACCGATACGGTTGCCAAGGCGTATGGGGTTCGGTTCATGCTTGGTGGCAAGCAGGTCAGCGTGACCGGCATCAGCAAGGGGGCTGGCATGATTCGCCCGAATATGGCCACCATGCTCGGCTTCCTGGCCACCGACGCTTGCATAAGCCCGGGTTTGATGCAAACCCTCGCGCGCGAGTTGGCGGAGGGATCTTTCAACCGCGTGACCGTGGATGGCGACACTTCGACCAACGACTCACTCGTGGTGGTGGCCACCAACAAGGCGGGCCATGCGCCCATTGACTCCTTGGACAGCGCGGATGGGCGGGCGCTCAAGTCGGCCATGCTGGAGGTCTCGCGGCGCTTGGCTCAGGCGATCGTGAGGGATGGCGAGGGCGCTACGAAATTCATAGCTGTCCAGGTTGAAGGTGGGCGCACCACCGACGAATGCCGGCGCGTCGCCTATGCCATTGCCCATTCACCATTGGTCAAGACGGCATTCTTTGCCAGCGACCCCAATCTCGGGCGAATTCTCGCGGCGGTCGGCTATGCCGGAATTGACGACTTGGATCAGACCACCATTGATTTGTACCTGGACGATGTCCTGGTGGCAGTGCGGGGCGGGCGCAACCCGGCATACCGCGAGGAGGATGGGCAGCGCGTCATGAAACACAGCGAGATCACGGTGCGTGTCGTGCTGGGTCGCGGCAAGGCGCAAGACACGGTCTGGACCTGTGATCTGAGCCATGACTACGTCACGATCAATGCCGACTACCGCTCCTGAGCCTTGAGCATGCACGACAAGCTGGATCGCTTGCTGTCGCGGGTTGAGCGTTTGATCGATCGCGTCGAGGTGGCCTTGCCGCGGAATCTGGCCGCGCCAGATTGGGGCCAGTCTGTCGCCTTCCGCTATCGAAAGCGCGGCACTGGACAGGGTGTGCTGGAGCCGGTGCGTCATATCGGCGCGATGCGACTGCAGGATCTGCAGGAAATCGAGCCACAGAAGGAGAAGATCCGTCTCAACACCCTGCAGTTCGTGTCGGGCAGGCCCGCCAACAATGTGCTCCTGACAGGGGCCCGAGGCACCGGAAAGTCGTCACTGATTCGCGCCTGCCTGCACGAGTACGCGGACCAGGGCCTGCGACTGATCGAGGTCGACAAGGCAGACTTGATTGATCTTCCCGATATCGTCGATCTGGTGTCCGAGCGGGCGGAAAAGTTCATCGTCTTCTGTGACGACTTGAGTTTCGAGGACGGAGAACCTGGCTATAAGGCGCTCAAGTCGATTCTTGATGGCTCCGTGTCAGCCACGACGCCAAACGTGCTGGTCTATGCCACGAGCAATCGCAGGCACCTATTGCCTGAGTACATGAAGGACAACCTGTCCTACACCCATTCCGAAGATGGTGAAGTACATCCGGGTGAAGTGGTGGAGGAGAAAGTGTCGTTGTCGGAGCGCTTTGGTCTGTGGGTCAGCTTCTATCCCTTCAGTCAGGCCGAGTATCTGGCCATCGTGGCGCAGTGGTTGGCGTCGTTTGGTGTTGACCAGCAGGCCATCGAAGCTGCCCGTGCGCAGGCTCTGGTGTGGGCCCTGGAGCGCGGGTCGCGCAGCGGCCGGGTCGCCTATCAGTTTGCGCGTGACTACGCAGGCAAGCATAGCCAATGACTGAGGGAGTGCTGTTAGTCGACCCCGAAGCGCCGCGCATCGGGGGTGAGGTAGCGCGTGCGCCGGTCGATGTCGCGGTCGGCATCTTGATCCAACCTGATGGCAGCTTCCTGCTGACTTCTCGACCATCAGGCAAGGCCTACGCGGGGTACTGGGAGTTTCCGGGTGGCAAGCTTGAGGCAGGTGAGACGGTGCAGGAGGCACTGCGCCGTGAGCTGCACGAAGAACTGGGCATTCTGATCGAATCGGCCGAGACCTGGAAGGTGGCGATGGTCGACTATCCGCATGCGCTGGTCAGGCTGAGCTTCTGCAAGGTCTTTCGCTGGTCTGGCGACATGCACATGCGCGAGCAACAATCTTGCGCCTGGCAGACGCTGCCGGTCCGCGTTGCGCCTGTCCTCCCGGGCACGGTGCCGGTGTTGCGTTGGTTAGCCTCTGAGCGCGGCTTCGTGGGGGAAACCCACGGCGGCGACCGGGTTCCGCCGCAGCCCGAGCAAGACCAGTAGCGCGAGCGGCTGGCCCGGGTCGCCGGCTACTGCTCTGACGCGGGAAGCTTGATCGAGTCGGTGTCGACCTCAGGTTGTGCCTGCATGCGAAAGTCCTCGCTGGCCCAACTTCCGAGGTCGATGTCCCGGCATCGCTGACTGCAAAACGGTCGGTACGGGTTGCTGTCGTGATACAGGCTCTCTCCTGCGCATGTCGGGCACTGCACGACACGTGTTGCCGAGCCATCAGGGTTGCGGCGCTCGCTCATGAACACAGGGTCAGTTCAAAGACCGCATTGTCGGTGCTGGCGTGCAAACGCCCATCGCGTTCATGTTTCATCAACCGGATCGAGACCATCAATCGGTTGCCGCTGATTTCTGGAATGAAATGCAGATCCGGATCCAATGCCAGGCGAAGCAGCTGGAATGACCGGCCCTGTGGCAAGTTCTGCTGGTATTGCCCTGCGTTGGCGGCGACTTTCTGTGGCGAACCCGAGTCTCGTATCAGCTTGAGCAGCAGGTGGATCGAATCGGCCAAGGGCGTCAAGGTCGCAGTCCAGCGTTGCAGGTCGGTTTGGCGTGTGGCCTGCGGTTCATGTTGCCACGCGAAGTAGGCAGGAAGGTCAAACTCACAAGTGCCGCCCGGAATGCCAACCCGGCTGCGAATGCTCATGAGCCAATCGTTCTCGGTCAGGGACTGGCCGGCTTTGCCGGGCAGTCCATTCAGCGCGCCGAAACAGTGATCCAACTGATCAATCACGTCGTTGAGAACACCTTGAGCAATGGCCGGATTGCCGCGGTAGGAGGCCAGTGACTGACGTTGGCGATCCAGATCCTTCAGCACGTCAGACTTGAGATCCGCCCGTGAACCGACGTCCATGATTTCGAACATCGTGGTCAGCGCAAAATGGTGGTCGAGCGACGTCGGCCTCGCCATCAGTTCGCCGAGCCGAAGAAACAGGTGTTCCAGCCGCAGATAGGTTCGTATACGTTCGTTAAATGGGTATTCGTAGAGAATCACGCTGGCTGTTTCCGATTGGACAGAGTCGGATGGGATCATAGCCCGAAGTGATTCGCGATGTGCCCGACTTCTTCGGCGAGTTGCGCAAGGCTGGCCGCGCTATTGTCAATTACGCAATCGGCGCAGTGCAGCCGCTTAAGACGTGTCGCCTGCACGGCGATGATGGCTTCGACTGCCGCGCGGTCAAGTCGACTGCGCTGCATGACGCGGGTGATTTGGGTGTTGCTCGCGCAATCGACCACCAGTACCCGATCGACACGCTGACGCCAGGCGCTTGACTCCGCCAACAACGGAATGTCGTAGACGATGCAGCGACTTCCGGCCTGTTCCGCGTCGTGGCCACGCTCGCTGGCCAGTCGCGCCACAAGGGGATGGATGATGTCCTCCAGCGAGCGGCGTGCCCGCGGGTCCTGGTAGATCAATGAGCGCATTGCCGCACGATCGAGCGCGCCATCCGGCGTCTGCAGCGATGAGCCGAATCTGGCGGCGATGGGAGCCATGGCAGCGCCTCCGGCCGCAGTCAGTTCATGCGACAGTGCGTCGGCATCGATCAGGGTGGCACCCAGCTTCACGAACAACTGGCCAACCGTGCTCTTGCCACTGCCGATACCGCCCGTGATGGCGAGCCGCAACGCTGTCGCCGGCATGTTCTACAGCCCGATCGCGCGCAGAATGGAACTCGGCCCGAACACCATCGCGGTCAATCCGGCGCCTGCCAGAAATGGGCCGAATGGCACATAGCCGCCCTCGCGCAAACCACTGGAAAACTTCATCGCCAGGCCAATCACAGCGCCAATGACCGAGGCCATCAGGATGATGGGTACCAATGCCTGCCAGCCGAACCACGCGCCCAGCGCTGCGAAGAGCTTGAAATCCCCGTAGCCCATGCCTTCCTTGCCGGTGATCAGCTTGAACGCCCAATAGACCAGCCATAGCGACACATAGCCAGCCACGACCCCCCAGATGGCCGCAGGCAGCAGCACCGCTGTCCATTGGAGCGTCGCCGCCACCAAGCCGGCCCACAGCAGTGGCAGCGTGATGTCGTCAGGCAGCAGCGTGGTGTCCCAGTCGATCAGCGCCAGCGCCAGGACGGCGGCGGAGAATCCGCTCCACAAAAGGGCGGTGGCCGTTGCACCCCAATGCCACGCACAGTAGCCGAATAAGAGGGCAGTTCCTAGCTCCACCAAGGGATAGCGCACGCTGATGGGTGCGGCACAGGCTGAACACTTGCCGCGGAGCACGGCGTAGCTCAGGATCGGGATGTTCTCGTTCCAACGGATCAGATGCCCGCAGTGCGGGCACCGTGAACGCGGGACCATCAAGTTGAAGGGGTCTCTGGTCGCTGGCTCTGCACCCTTTGATTGTTCAACTTCATCCTGCCACTGCCTCTCCATCATCTGCGGCAGACGATGAATCACGACATTGAGGAAACTGCCAACGGCCAAGCCGAGGATGCCAAAGAGCAGGACATCAAACCACGGCGCCGCCAGCATTAAACGACTTGTCCGATCTTGAAAATGGGCAAGTACATCGATATGACAATGCCACCAATGACGGTGCCCAAGATCACGATGATGATAGGCTCCATCAGACTGGAGATGCCCGCCACCATATCGTCCACTTCGGCTTCATAAAAATCGGCTGCCTTGCCCAGCATGTGGTCGATGGAGCCGGATTCCTCGCCAATGGCACACATTTGCAGAACCATGGAGGGAAACAGGTTGGCATTGGTCATGGCCGTGGTCAGGGCCGTTCCGGTCGATACTTCCTGCTGAATCTTCAAGGTCGCGCTTGCATAGACATAGTTGCCGGATGCGCCACCGACCGAATCCAATGCTTCCACCAGTGGAACGCCCGCGGCGAACATCGTCGAAAGGGTCCGGGTCCAACGCGCGATGCATGACTTGTCGACCAAAGTCCCGAAGATCGGCAGCTTCAACAGCAGGCGATCCATGAAGATCTGGACCTTCTCGCTGCGGCGCCAAGCTTGCATGAAGAAGTAGAAGCCACCGCCAATGCCCCCGAAGATCAGCCACCACCACTTGACGAAGATCTTGCTTATGGCGATAACGACCAAGGTTGGCGCCGGAAGATCCGCGCCGAACGAACGGAACACTTCCTCGAATGCAGGAATCACGAACAGCATGATCACGGCGACCACCACAAACGCCACCACGAGCACCGAGATGGGATACATCAGAGCCGACTTGATTTTTGACTTGATGGCTTCGGTCTTTTCCATGTAGACCGCGAGCCGGTCCAGCAACTGGTCCAGGATACCGGCCTGCTCGCCGGCCTCGACCAGATTGCAGTAGAGGTTGTCGAAGTAGCGAGGAAACTTGCGAAAGGCCACGCTCAGCGAGGTCCCCGTCTCTACATCGGTCCGGATTTCATTGAGCATCTTGGTGACGCTGGGGTTGGGATTGCCACGTCCCACGATGTCGAAGGCTTGCAGCAGCGGTACGCCCGCCTTCATCATGGTGGCGAGTTGGCGCGTGAAGATGGCGATGTCTTTTGGCTTGATCGAGCGGCCGGAACTCATCCGCCGCTTCTTGATCCTGGTGGGAGTAACTCCCTGGCGGCGCAGTGCCGACTTGACCTGATTCTCACCCGACGCCCGTGTTTCCCCCCGGACCTGCTTGCCGTTTCGGTCCTTGCCCTCCCACTCGTAAACGGCCTCTTTGCCGTCCTTAGGTTTTGCACTGGCCATGTCTTCCCCTGCTTTACTGGATTACTCGTTCGTGACTGCGAGGACTTCTTCAAGCGAAGTAACCCCCAGCTTTACTTTGTGCAAGCCAGCATGGCGCAAGGATCGCACGCCTTCACGACTAGCTTGTTCCGCAATGTCCAAGGCGCTGCCGTCGCGCAAAATGATGCGCTGAATTTCTTCCGTGATGGGCATGACCTGGTAGACGCCGACACGCCCCTTGTAGCCGTTGTTGCACATGGTGCAGCCCACTGCACGGTAGCTGACCCAAGTACCATCGAGCTCGGCCTCATCGAACCCGGCATCAAGGAAAGCCTTGCGGGGCAGGTCAGACGGCGTCTTGCAGTTGGGACAGAGGCGGCGTGCCAGCCGCTGCGCTGTAATCAGGATCACGCTCGATGCAATATTGAACGGTGCAATGCCCATGTTGCGCATCCGCGTCAGTGTCGTTGGCGCATCGTTGGTGTGCAGCGTCGACAACACCAAATGGCCAGTCTGAGCGGCCTTGATCGAGATGTCCGCGGTTTCCAGATCCCGAATTTCGCCCACCATGATCACGTCCGGATCCTGTCGCAGGAAGGCTCTGAGGGCCACGGCAAAGTTGAGCCCGGCCTTTTCGTTCATATTGACCTGGTTGACGCCAGGCAAGTTGATTTCCGAAGGGTCTTCTGCGGTCGCGATGTTGACGCCTGGCTTGTTGAGCAGATTCAGGCAGGTGTAGAGGGAGACGGTCTTGCCGGAACCGGTCGGCCCCGTGACCAAGATCATTCCGTAAGGCCGACTGATCGCCTGCATCAGGCGCTCTTTCTCAATAGGCTCGTAGCCCAGCGCGTCAATGCCCAGTTTGGCGCTGCTCGGGTCCAGAATCCGGATCACGATCTTCTCGCCGAACAGGGTCGGCAAGGTGCTGACGCGAAAGTCAATGATGCGGTCCGGCCCCACCTTGAGCTTCATCTTGCCGTCTTGTGGCACCCGCTTCTCCGAAATGTCCATTCGGGAAATGACCTTGATGCGCGAGGCGAGTTTGTCCTTGATGGCGATCGGCGGCGAGGCGATCTCCCGCAATTCACCGTCGATCCGGAAGCGAACCCGGTAGTTGTGCTCGTAGGGTTCGAAATGAAGGTCGGACGCACGCATGCTGAAGGCATCCAGCAACATCTTGTGCAGGAATTTGACGACCGGGGCGTCTTCCACTTCGGAGACGGTCGACTCCGCAGTCTCCGCAATGGCTTCGTCAAAACTGTCGTCAAACTCGAAATCGCCGCCGATGATGTTGTCCATCGTCTCGGTCGCCGTGACCGCGTTGGCGGCTACGATCCGGGACAGCTTGTCGTACTCGGCAATCACCCAGTCCACGCCCATCTGGGTCGCAAACTTGATCTTCTCCGCGGCCTGGCTGTCGGAGGGATCGGCGGTTGCAACGATGAGCCGGTTGCCACGTTTGCTCAACACGATGATTCGATATGCTTGGCAAATCTTCGAATCAAGCAGATCCTTGGGCGCACGCTGCAGGTCGACCGCATCGACGTCTATCAGTGGTGCCGCGAATGCGGTGGACATGGTGTGGGCAAGGTCGGCCGCGGAAACCGCCCCAGATCCGGTCAGTTCGGCAATGAAGCTGGTTCGGCTGGCTTCCGCCTTTCGATAGATCTCTTCGGCCGACTTCTGTCCGAGTTTTCCCGCCAGAATCAATGCACGGCCAAGCCCTGGCAGGGCCATAGCGGGGGAGTCTCGGTGTGATGTGTCAACGGCGGCCATAGCCCTGAATGGTATCGCTTGAAAAGGCAGATGGCGCAATCATCGCTGATTGCCCGGTCGATGTAAATCGGAAGGGCCCTCGAATGACTGGGCAGGACGCCGATTGACAACAGACTTCGTGTTGCAGTGGGTCCAATGGTCGGGGTGAGAGGATTCGAACCTCCGGCCTCTACGTCCCGAACGTAGCGCTCTACCAGGCTAAGCTACACCCCGATTGGTGCCAACAATCAGGAGTCGGCCCGTCAGTGTTGGCGCTCCAGAAGTTGAGCCGCCAATTGTATCAAACACTTCGCATGAGGTGTCTCAGGAAGTCGGCTGGCCTCGCTGATGGCGCGCCGGGCTTCGGCTGCCGCGGCGAGCCTGGCAACCTGAAGCGCACCGGTCTCGTGCACGATACGCACGACCTGATCGAGCATGCCGACATCCCCCTGCTCGATGGCCCGCTCAATCGTTCGCCGTTGATCGAGCGTACCTCTGTGCATCGCCGATATCAGCGGCAGCGTTGCCTTGCCTTCACGCAGATCATCGCCGAGGTTCTTGCCCATGATGTTGGCGTCCCCGGCATAGTCGAGCACATCGTCGATTACCTGGAAGGCGGTTCCGAGCGCTTGCCCATAGTTCGCACACGCATCTTCCAAGTCGGCCGGGGCGTCGGAGAGTATCGCGCCAACCCGGGCGCTGGCCTCGAACAGCTTGGCTGTCTTGGAACGAATCACCTGCAGGTAGCCCGCTTCGTCCAGACCGGCGTTGTGCATGTTCATCAGTTGCAGGACTTCGCCCTCGGCGATCACATTGGTGGCATCAGCCAGCACCGCCATGATGCGCATGTCCTGCGCCTCCACCATCATTTGGAACGCGCGTGAGTACAGGAAGTCCCCGACGAGCACGCTGGCGGGGTTACCAAATGTTTCATTTGCTGTCGCGTTGCCGCGACGCATGGTCGATTCGTCCACCACGTCGTCGTGCAGCAGCGTTGCGGTGTGGATGAATTCCACGACCGCCGCGAGATTGAATCGTTGCTCGCCTCGGTAGCCAAGCGCTCCACACGTCAGCAGCAAGAGCGAGGGGCGCAGTCGCTTACCGCCGGCGGCGATGATGTAGCGTGAGACGTTGCCGACCAGCGGAACACCAGATTCGAGTCTATGGGCAATAACGCGGTCGACTGCATCCATGTCGGCTGCAATGATGGCGAGTAGCTCGGCGGGCTTGGAGGGAGTGGCTTGCAAGACAGGATGGACCGGAGATGTCTTTCGATTATAGGAAAACCAGGAAGCCCGCCTTCAGTGGCAAATCGGGGCCTATGGTCGCTGGTCGGATCGTGCTATACTCCAAGGCTCTGTGAAAATTCGTTCCCAGAGCTAATATATAGAGGTCAATATGTACGCGGTCATAAAAACCGGTGGCAAACAGTATCGAGTTGCTGCTGGCGAAAAGAT
>Ga0208262_1000673_pt1 | contig 10977 bp, 9 predicted proteins | sample LakWasMet15_LOW5_2_FD_183863 | JGI IMG/M metagenome (GOLD analysis project Ga0208262, IMG submission 183863) | Freshwater sediment methanotrophic microbial communities from Lake Washington under simulated oxygen tension - Sediment Metagenome... | ecosystem: Environmental > Aquatic > Freshwater >... | reverse complement strand
GCCAGGCGTTCTGGACCGCGTTCCAGCAGCGCGGCGGCCAGGCCAATCTGGACCTGCTCAAGGAAGCCGTGCAACTGCGCCTGGAGCTGGCCCAGCTGATGGGCGACAAGAGTTTTGCCGACTGGTCACTCAAGCGCAAGATGGCCGGCCAGTCCGCGGCGGTGACGCGTTTCCTGGATGACGTGCAGGGCCGCGTCGAGGCGCTGGAGCGCAAGGAGCTCGAAGAGCTGCGTGTCGAGAAAGCCGCCTTCACCGGCGACAAGGATGCGGTGCTCAAGCGCTGGGACGTGGCGTTCTTCCAGCAGCGCCTCAAGCAGGCCCGCTACAGCGTGGACCAGCGTGAGGTGCGCGCGCAGTTCCCGACCAACGCGACGATCGACTGGATGATGAAGGTCACCAGTACCTTGTACGGCGTGCAGTTCCGACCCAACAAGAGTTTGCCGGTGTGGCAGTCCGACGTGCGCGGCTACGACGTGTTCGATGGCCGCAGCGGACAGTACCTGTCGAGCTTCTACCTCGACCTGTTCCCGCGTGATGGCAAGTACAAGCATGCGGCCGCGTTTCCGATCCGGGGCGTCTCGCTGGTCGCGCAGCGCACGCCGGTGTCGGTGCTGGTCACCAACTTCAACCGCGAGGGCTTTGACCAGCAGGAGCTGGAAACCCTGTTCCACGAGTTCGGCCACATCATGCATGGCGTGCTGTCGCGCACCCGCTATGTGCTCAATGCCGGTACCGGCGTCAAGCGCGACTTCGTTGAGGCGCCGTCGCAGATGTTCGAGGAATGGTCGCGCCGCCCGGAGACACTGGCCCTGTTTTCCAAGGTCTGCCCGAGCTGCAAGCCGATCGACCCGAAGCTGATCGAGCGCATGAACGCCTCGCGCGCCTTCGGCAAGGGCATCCAGTACGCGCGCCAGCGCCTCTACTCCGCCTGGGACATGGCCTTGCACACGCCAACCCTGGTGGACCCGATGCAGACCTGGATCGAGCTGGAGGGCAAGACGCCGCTGGGCCACGTGCCCGGCACGCTGGTGCCCGCTGCATTCGGCCACGTGATGGGCGGCTACCAGGCGGGCTACTACGGCTACATGTGGTCGGAAGTGCTGGCGCTGGACATGCGTTCGGCCTTCGGCGCCAACGCCATGGATACCAAGGTTGGCTCACGCTACCGCAAGCTGATTCTGGAGAGCGGCGGGCAGCGCGCGCCGGCCGAGCTGGTGGAGGCCTTCTTGCAGCGCAAGCCCTCGGCCGACGCGTTCTTCCGGGAGATCACCGGCCAGTCCAACGCGCCGCGCACCACCGCGCAGGCCCGGCCCTGAGGCCCTGCTGAACAAGCGCTGTCGCCGCCTGCGCGGCGGCAGCGGCGGCTCGGTTGTCCGCACCGGTGCGGCTCAGGTCGAGAACGCCACCACCTGCTCGATGACGCGCCGGTCCTGCAGGATCTTGCGGTGGCCCAGGCCCTCGGTACACATCAGGCGCGCGCCGGTCACGGCGTCGGCGTAGGCCTGGCCATCGGCAAAGCGGTTGATGCTGTCGTGCCGGTCGTGTGCCACCAGCGTCGGCACCCGGATCTGGCTGCCCACCACGGCGGGCTCGAACTGCGGCATCAGGATGCCCTCGCGCGCTTCGATGCGCCGCTGCATCGCGGCGCGCGTGCGTTCGGACAGACCGAACACCTGGGCAAACAGGCGTGTGTACTCGGGCGGCGAGGCGGCTGGCGCCAGCAACACCAGACGCTCGATCGGTAGCCCGCGGCTGGCCACAAAGGCACTGGCGCTGGCGCCCAGTGAATGCGCAACCAGCGTGCGTACGGTATGGCCCTGCTGGCGCAGGCGCGCCGTAACGTAGTCGATGGCGCGGGTGAACTGCGGCAACGTGCTCTGCCAGCCGTCGCTGCGGCCATGGCCCGGCATCTCGATGATGACCGGCCGCAAACCCTGGGCCGCCAGCGCATTGGCCAGCGCCAGCATTTGTCCGGCGTGACCGCCCCAACCGTGCACCAGCAGCGCCACCGGACCGTGTGGCGCAACCGGTTGCGAGTACAGGGTCAGGCTGGCGTCCTCGAACGGCCAGCGTTCGGTGCGCCAGCGGCTGTCCCAGGCCCTGCGGCGCTGCAGCCACTTGGGCGGCAATGGCGTGAGAAACAGGCGGCATGCGGCGCGCACGGCCAGGCCGGGCCACAGGCGCTGAGAAGCGGTCAGCGCGGCACGCAGCAGACCGATGCCGGGGCTGGCCCGGTAGAAGGCCGAGGTGGCCTCCAGTGAGGTGCGGGTCATGGCAGCCGGCGCTCAGAAGAAGACCATGTCTTCATTGCGCCGCGGCAAACCCCGCAGCGAGGCGATGGCGGCGCGAACGCCGCGCCAGCCGCCATAGGCGACAGCCAACATCAGGACGATGGACATAATTGACTCCTTGATTCGCACAATCGTGCGAAATATGAACAAACGAGAACCCGAAAAAAGCGATCTCCTTTCCTTACGGTTGGTAAGTCTTCAGCAGGCGGGACCAGCTCGCCTGGGCACGGTCGGCGGCGTGGCTGTCGCGCAGAAAGCGCACGTCGTGGATCAAGCCCAGTGCCAGGGCGCTGATCTCGCTGACCAGTTGTTGCGGATCGGTATCGGCCTTGAGGTGGCCCATTTCAACCGCTTGCTGCACGGTGCGGCGCAGCGCGGCGCGCCAACGCGTCACCTCGCCATGCAGCAGGTCGCGCAGCGGGCCCTCGCGGTCGTCCAGCTCAAACGCGCCGGCGCTGTAGATGCAGCCGGTGTGGGCCTCCACGTCGCGCATGCGCACGATCCAGCGCCGCACGATCTCGTCGAGCCGCGGCAGCCCCTTGGGCAATTGCATGGCGGGCACGAACACGTCGGCCAGAAAGCGCCGGCCGAATTCCTCGATCACCGCCTTCTGCAGGGCTTCGCGCGAGCCGATGCGCGAGAACACGCCACTCTTGGAGATGCCGATGCGATCCGCCACCGCCTGCAGCGTGATGGCCTCCAGCCCCTGCTCGGCGGCCAGGTCTATGCCCGCGCCGACGATGGCCGCGCGCGTCAACTCGCTCTTCTGAGTCTTGGCATCCATGGACGGCATATTAGCACACTTGTGCGAAATTGTCTGACTCGACAGGGAGCGCCGGTGTCGGGCGCGCGCCACACAAGGTCCGGCCCGGTGCGATCAGGGCGAATCCGGTCGGCCCGCGGCCGCTTGCCCTCGCCAGGGCCATGCGCGCATTCCCGCTAAGCACTTGGCGCAAAGGCTGCTATAAGCTATAAAGATCGAAGCAACCACGTTTGGACGGAGACAGTGCGCATGGACTTGTCCGGGATTGCCCTGAATGAAACCGATGGCCAGGTGTTCCTGTCGGTCGAGCTTGTCCCGGACCGTGCGCCGGTGGACAGCGTGACGCTGCTGGGCTGGCTGGTTGAACAGGGCTATGGCGATTGCCTGATCCACACCGAGGCGGTTGACCAGGCTGCGCTTGACATCAGCGGCAACAAGAAGCCTTTCGTCATGCTGGTGGCGCAGCGCTGTGATGCGGCGATTCAGGTACAGATTGCCCCCGATGAGATGAGCGCCACGCTGGCCATTGTGCCGGCCCGTGGTGGCGAGGCTGCCACGCCCGAGGCGGTGCTGCAGGCCCTGGCGGCGGCCGGCGTGACGCAGGGCATAGACCGCGCCGCCGTGGCCTGGGCGTGCGAGCAGCGCGCCTGCACCGGCGTGGTGGTGGCCAACGGCCTGCTGCCAGAGGATGGACACGACGCCGCGTTCGAGGAGCTGATCCCGGTCCAGGAGGACCGCGCCCCCAAGGTCGACGAGAACGGGCTGATTGACTACCGCGAGCATGGCACCATTGCCGTGGTGAAGACCGGTGCGCCCTTGATGCGTCGCAAGCCGGCCACCGCCGGCGTTGACGGCTACACGGTGCGCGGCAAGGCGCTGCCAGCGCGCCCGGGGCAGGATCAGCCATTTGCCGCGCAGCTCCCCGGCGCCGAGGTGGCCCGCGACGATCCCAATCTGCTGCAGGCCAGCCTCACTGGACAGCCGGTGCGGGTGCAGTACGGCGTGATGGTGGAGCCGATCCTGCGCGTGCCCGAGGTCAACATGGCCAGCGGCAACATCCACTATGACGGCACGGTCCAGGTCGACGGCGAGGTCGGGCATGGCATGAAGGTACAGGCCACCGGGGACATTCTGGTCGCGGGCATGGTCGATGGTGGCGTGCTGGAGGCCGGCGGCAACATCACCGTCACCGGCGGGGTGGTGGGGCGCGCCAAGCTGCGTGCCGCGGGCTCGGTGACGGCGCGCTTTGCCGAGGCGGTGCAGATCCACGCCGGCACCTCGATCGTGATCCATGACATGGCGCTGGAGTGCGAGCTGCAGTCGCTCAACCAGATCATCGTCGGCGATGCCTCGCCGCAGCGCGGTCGCCTGATCGGTGGCGTGGCCACGGCCATGATGCTTCTCAAGGTGCCGCTGCTGGGGTCAGCCACCAGCGGTGTGACCCGGGTGGTGATGGGCACCAACCCCGAGCTGGAGACCAGGCACAAGGCGCTGCAGGAGCGCATCGAGAAGGAGGACGCGGCGCATTCCAGCTTGCACAAGCTGGTTGTGCACCTGACGACGACCGGCGACCCCAAAGGGCTGCTGGAGCGCGCCAAGGCCTCGCGTGAGCATGCGGCCTCGGTCTACGCGCGATCACTGGCCGAGCGCGATGATCTCGATCGACAGATCGCCCTGGGCCGCGGCGCAACGGTGCAGGTCGGCGTGGCGGTGTCCGGTACGGTGGACATGGCGTTTGGCCGGCTGGTCGCCGCGCTGCGCCGCGACTACCGCGCCGGCGTGTTCCGGATCGACTCCGAAGGCCAGATCGTCTTCACCGACTCCAGCGGCTACGCGGTGCCGGTGCAGTAGCGTAGCCAGGCTCAGCGCTCGGCGAACTTGCGGCTGTACATGCGCCGGTCGGCGTGCTTGAGCAGCGACTGCGCGTCGCGCCCATCCTGCGGAAATCGCGCTTCCCCCACCGAGCCGCCGAAGTCCACCGCCGTCACCGGCACATGGCCCAGGGCCGCGAACGGTTGCTTCAGCGCGGCTTCCAGCAACTGGCGCATGTGCTCGAGGTCCTGACCGGCGTCCACCCGGTCCAGCAGCACCACGAATTCGTCACCCGACAGCCGGGCCACCAGATCGTGTGGCGTGACCACCTGGCACAGGCGCTGGGCCACTTCGATCAGCACCTGATCGCCGACTTCGTGGCCGTAGTGATCATTGATGTACTTGAAACGATTGAGGTCGATGAACAGCACCGCAAATTGTGCCCGTTCGGGCGATGCCGACGCCTGTTCGATGCGCTGGCCCAGTCGCAGCAGGAAGGCATCGCGGTTGGCCAGGTTGGTCAGGCCGTCGGTCTGCAGGCGCTGTTGCATGGTCTCGAAGCTGCGCGCCAGTTGGCCGATCTCATCGCGGCGCTGGATGCCCAGCGGCCAGTCGAGCTGGCCGTCGCCGACGCGCAGGGCCGCTTCGGACAGGCGCTTGAGGTCACCGGCCACCCAACTGAGAATGCGCAGGCCGATGGCGATGGCAATCAGGGCGGCCAGGGCGCTGAGTACGCCGGTCAGCACCACGTTTTCCGTCACGCCGGCCATGAAGTCGCTGCGCGGCATGGCCACCACCGTGAACCATTCCAGCCCGGCGTCGTCCTTGAGGCGGTCGAAGGCGGCGTGGATCACCTGGCCGTCCGGTGCCTGGAAGTTGAAGGTCCGCGCGCCGGTTGCGGACGGGTTGCCGGCCAGGTGCGCGCGCAGCTCGGCATAGGCGGCGGCGATCACCGGGTGGCCGCTTTGCGCGGCGCTGACACGCGTCTTGCTGCCGTCCGCGAGTGTCTTGACATTGGGACTGGCCGACGAGGCCACCAACTGGCCATTGGGTTCGACGATGAAGGCCAAGCCGTTCGGGGACACCTTCAGGCGGGTGACAAAGTCATTGAGACCGCGCAAGGACACGTCGGTGGCCACCACGCCTTCGAACTCGCCGCCGCGGCCCAGCACCCGGCGCGCCCGGGTGGCCACCAGGTCGGCGGTGCCGAAGTCGATGTAGACCGCGGTCCAGGTGTGCAGGCTTTCGCTTTGGCCGGCCTTGTACCACGGCCGCACGCGCGGATCGAACAGCTTCGCTTCGCGCGAATGAAACTTCAACGCGCCGTCAATGCCGGTGAAACGGTAGTAGCTGCGCATCTCTTCGGGCTGCAGCTTGATGCGCAGTTCGCCTTCGGTGCGGGAGTGGCGGTACAGGCCGATGCCCTGGCCCAGCCGGTTGCCGTAGTAGACGTAGTTGTTGGGGTCCAGGTGCAACGAGGTGGCGATCCAGAAGCGCGTGCGCAGGTTCTGGATGTCCTGGTCGATGGCGGGCTGCGCCGGCATGCCGTCCGGGAAGGCCGCCTCCAGCACGGCGCCGGAGCCGACGATGTGGCGGTCCACCGCCTGGCCGATGCGCCCGACCGTCTCCAGCAGCAGGTTGGCGGAAACGGTGTCGACCGCCCGGCTTCCGGCAATGTAAGACAGGCCGCCGATGGTCAGCGCCAGCGCCAGCACGAACACGACGTAGGGAATTGTCAAGACCTGGCGCAGGGAGAGCCGGTACCGTTGCTTCGTCTTCATGCTGCCATTTCAAGAGGGTCGGGTGTGCCTGTGTGCACGGGTTCGGCGACGGCGCGCGAATTATAGGTGGCGCTGGCACTTCGTGCTGGCGCGTGGCGCGGCCAGCGCGGCGCGCACGACTGAACTAGACTGGGCGTTTTTCTGTCGAAGGAGAACGCCATGATCGGCTACGTGACTCTGGGTACCAACGACCTGCCGCGCGCGGCAGCCTTCTACGATGCGCTGCTGGCCGAGATCGGCGCCAAGCGGCTGTGGGACTTTGGCCGTGGCATTGCCTGGGGCGTGGCGATGGACAAGCCCAGCCTGGCCATCATGAAACCTTTTGACGGCGAAGCCGCCACGGTAGGCAATGGCGTGATGGTGGCCATCGTGGTGGACTCGCGCGAGAAGGTGCAACGCGTGCACGCCAAGGCGCTGGAGCTTGGCGCCAGGGATGAAGGGCCGGTGGGGCCGCGCGGCGACGGCTTTTTTGCGGGCTACTTTCGCGATCTCGACGGCAACAAGCTCAACGTCTTCTTCATGGGCTGATCGGGGCCGCGACACAACTTATGCTCAAGACCCTGCGCTCGCGCGAAGCCGCGATGCCCTTCATCATGCTGACGGTGCTGATCGACATGATCGCCATCGGCCTGATCATTCCAGTGCTGCCGGCGCTGGTCGGCAGCTTCTCCAGCTCCCAGGCCGACCAGGCCTACTGGTACGGCGTGGTGGCGTTTTCCTTTGGCATCGCCAACTTCCTGGCCTCGCCGCTGCTGGGTGCGCTGTCCGACCATCATGGCCGGCGGCCGGTGCTGCTGTTGGGATTCCTGGGACTGGGCGTGAGCTTCTTTGGCACCGCCATGGCCACGGCGCTGTGGGTGCTGGTGGCGGTGCGCGTGGTGGCTGGTGCCATGCAGGCCAACGCCGCCATCGCCAATGCCTACGTGGCCGACATCACGCCACCCGAACAGCGCGCCAAGCGCTTCGGACTGCTGGGCGCGATGATGGGCCTGGGCTTCATCGTCGGGCCGGTGATGGGCGGGCTGCTCGGTGCCGTCGACCTGCACCTGCCCTTCTTCGTGGCCGGCGCGCTGGCCATGGCCAACCTGCTGTACGGCTACTTTGTGCTGCCGGAATCCCTGGCGCCGGCACAGCGCAAGCCCTTTGTCTGGCGCACCGCGCATCCGGTCACCGCGCTGCGCGCGCTGGCCCAGCTCAAGGGGGTGGGGCCGTTGGTGGGGGTGGTGGCGTTCAGCGGATTGGCGCAGTTCGTGCTGTACACCAGCTGGGTGCTGTACACGACTTTCAAGTTTGGCTGGGGTCCGATGGAGAACGGCTGGTCGCTGGCGGCGGTGGGCATTGTTTCGGTCACGGTGCAGGGCTTCCTGCTGGGGCGCTTGCTCAAGTTCTTCTCGCCGCAGCGGCTGGCGATCATCGGGCTGGTCTCGTCGGCGCTGTCCTACGGGTTGTGGGGTGCCGCCACGCAGGGCTGGATGATGTACGCCGTGATCGCCTGCAATGTGTTTGGCGTGACCGTGACCGCCTCGGTGCAAAGCCTGATCTCGTCGGCGGCCGACAGCCGCAGCCAGGGCCAGACCATGGGTGCGGTGAGTTCGCTCAACAGCATGATGGCGGTGCTGGCGCCCATGCTCGCCGCGCCGTTGCTGGCGCTGGTGTCGCACTACCCCAAGGGGGATTGGCGCATCGGCGCGCCGTTCTATTTTTGCGCGGTGCTGCAGCTTGCCTCGCTGTGCCTGGCGGTGGTGCACTTCCGGCGCCACCGCCGGCGTCTGCATGCCGCCGTCAACCCGGGCTGAAGGTTCCATGACCGACTCCGACAACACCGAGCAGCGCCTGACCAACCTGGAGGTCAAGGCCAGTTTCACCGAGGACCTGGTCGACCAGCTCGAACAGATCATCGTGCGCCAGCAGCAACAGATCGACATGCTGATGCGGCAGGTGGCCGAACTGCGTGAGCCCCAGGCGGGCGGCGAGGGCGTGGGCCGCAACCTGCGCGACGAGCTGCCGCCGCACTACTGAAGCGGCTGGCTCCCCACGCCACGGCACAACGGCTCGCTGCTCAGCGCTGTGGCAGCGCGCCGCGCCACAGGGGTTCGATCCAGGTCTTCTCCAGCTCGCCCAGCCGTTCCGACAGCAGCAGGCATTCGCGCTGGAGCTGGCTGAGTCGCTGCTGCAGTTCCCTGTTGGCCAGTGCCAGTTCGAACTGCTCCGCTGCGCTGAGCTCGCGCGCCTGCGCGCCCCAGAAACCCAGTGCATTCCATGCCACCTGCAGGCGGCCCAGGCGCGCCAATGCGGTCTCGACGATCTGCAGGATCGGTCCCGATCGACCCTGTCCCTGAAGCGTCGTCAGCACTTGCCGGGCGCGCTCGATGCGTTGCTCGATCAGCGCCAGCGGCGAGTTCTGCAGGCCGGCAGGCGCCAGCATGTCATCGGGCACCGCTTCCTCAGCGGCGCGCGCCAGGTTGCAGACGAAACTGGCCCACTGGGGGTCGAATTCACCGGGCACCACGCGCAGGGCAAAGCTGGCACGGGTCAGTGGCGAGCGGCCACCACGCAGGATGCCAACCGTCACTTCGACCACCGCCAGCAGCCGGCCCAGCTCCGAGCAGTCGGGGCCGGTCAGCCGTGCTGGGTAGCCCGAGCCGTCGAGGCGTTCGTGGTGTTCGCCGATGGCGCGGCACAGGGTCTCGGGGTAGTCGGTGATGCTGCCCAGCAGCATCTGGGCGACCCGGGGGTGCACTACCAGATGCTTGTGCCCGACCAGGTCCAGCGCCGTGGCGCCATCCAGGTATTGCGGCTGGATGTAGACCTCGCCGAGGTCGTGCAGCAAGCCGCCCAACATGGCCAGGCGCGTGTCCACCAGCGCGTTGCGCCCGCAGGCCATGGCACCGGCCAGTGCCATCGCGGTCACGGCATGTGGCAGGGTGTCGGGTCGCGTCGCCAGGGCGGTGGTGAGCAGCAGCTGCGCCACCGAATGCAGCGGCAATTGCTTGACCTGTTGCAGCAGTACCGCGGCCCACGGACGCAGCGCCTGGGCCAGCGCCGTGCCGTCGTCCAGGCAGGCCTGCAGGTCGGCATGCAGGCCAAACAGGGTGACGCCGTCTTCTACCGCCAGGCAGGCCTCCAGCGGGCGCTGCAGTTTACGGTCCAGCAGCCGCTGCTGCAGGGCCGCCGACACCGGCTGCCCCTTGGCCCACAGTTTGAGGCCGCGCACGTCGACGATGTCCTGCGAAGCGACGATGGAGTAGGTTTCGCCGGCCTTGACAATGGCCTGCAGCATCTCGGGGCTGGTGGGGTTGCCGGCGGCATGGCGACGGCTCATGATGCCGTCCCCAAAACGGCGGCGGACCGCAGCGCCCCCCGGACGGTCGACGCGCGTGCGGACTCAAGCTGTTCATCCATAACCCAGACTCCCGTTTGGTTCTTGTTGGATTGACCCGTTCATTCTGGCACGGCCGGCAGGCCACCGGCAAGCCCGCCGGCCGGCCGACAGGATTCAATTGCTGGCCGAACGCCGGTGGCGGTCGTATCATTCGCCTCGCGCTGCAGGTTCAGGCGCGGGCCGTCCGTTCCCATTACCTTACTTCGAGGGCAAACCATGTTTGATCGTCTATCGCGTAGTTGGCATCTGGTCAAAGCCAGTTGGGCCGTGCTCAAGCAGGACCAGCAGTTGCTGGTGTTTCCCCTGATCTCGGCCTTGGCGGCGCTGGTCGTGGTGGTGTCCTTTGCCCTGCCGCTGTTGGGGCTGGGCGCGATCGACGGGCTGTCGGGCAGGGGCGGTTCGGCCGTCTCCATGGTGACCTACGTGGTTGGCTTTCTGTTCTACGTCAGCCTGTACTTCGTGATCTTCTTCTTCAATGCCGCGCTGGTCGGTGCGGCGATGATCCGCTTTGACGGCGGCGTGCCGACGGTGCGCGATGGCTTGCGCGTGGCCAATTCGAAGTTCGCCAGCATCCTGGGCTATGCCCTCATCGCCGCGACCGTGGGCATGGTGTTGCGTGCCATCCAGGAGCGCGTCGGTTTCATAGGCCGGATGGTGGTGGGCCTGCTCGGTGTCGGCTGGACGGTGGCGACCTACCTGGTAGTGCCCATCCTGGTGTCACGCGACACCGGGCCGATCGAGGCCGTCAAGGAAAGCGCGACCATCCTCAAGAAGACCTGGGGCGAGAATGTGGTGGGCCAGGCCGGCATGGGCGTGGCCTTTGCGCTGATTCATTTCCTGATCGTGGTGTGTGGCATTGCGCTGGTGGTCGCCGCGGCGATGACCGGCAGTGGCGCGCTGATCGGCCTGGCGGTGTTTGTGGTGGTGGCGGTGCTGATCCTCGCCGCC
>Ga0208262_1000671_pt1 | contig 10989 bp, 9 predicted proteins | sample LakWasMet15_LOW5_2_FD_183863 | JGI IMG/M metagenome (GOLD analysis project Ga0208262, IMG submission 183863) | Freshwater sediment methanotrophic microbial communities from Lake Washington under simulated oxygen tension - Sediment Metagenome... | ecosystem: Environmental > Aquatic > Freshwater >... | reverse complement strand
GTGCGCGCGCCCATCGGCGCAGGCGTGCTTTTGGACCAGGCCCAGGCGGATGATTGGGTGCTCAAGGACCTGATCGCCGATGTCGCCGCCATGCAGCCGGGCAATGCAGGCTATGCGCGGCAGATCGAGGCCCTGTGCCAAGCCATCGCGCACCATGTGACGCAGCAGGAAGAAGAGATCTTTCCGAGCGCGCGCCGGGCCGGCATCGACCTGCAGGCGCTGGGTGCGCAATTGACGCAGCGCCGCAAGGAGCTGCGGGCGCAAGGGCTGAGCCTGCCGGCGTGGCTGGCCAGCGAAGACGAGGCAGGCGATCCGGTTGGACGCCAGTAGCGCGCCGCGGCGCGCACTTGCACGCGACCAGGCGGGCCGGCCCGATGTGGCCATGCATTGCTGTTGCGTGCGCCAGCGTACAGATTTCGCCTCGTCCCGTCATTAGCATGGGCTTGTGGGTTCGTTGATGGGCTCACGGTACTAGCAAACCATTCACATTCACAAGGAAACAGTATGTTGAACAAGAATCAGGTTCAGGGCACGGTCAAGGATTTGGCTGGCAAGGTTCAGGAGCAAGCCGGGAAACTGGTGGGCAACAAGGAACAGCAGGCCAAGGGTCTGCAAAAGCAGGTCGCGGGCAAGGCCGAGAAGCATCTGGGCGATGTCAAGGAAGTGGTGCAGGACGCCAAGGACGCGGTGAAGGACGCCGCCGCCCGACGCTGACAGCCACGCTGGCGGGTCACGCCCCGCTGGTCGCAACAACGGCCCATGCCGTGTACCGCGTCGCAAGACCCGGCACGCCGCGTGGGCCGCGTGCTGTCAGCTGCCCAGAAATTCCCCGACCGGCTTGAGATCGTCAACCCGGTCGCAGATGGCCTTGATGATCACCAGTATCGGCACGCCCAGCAGCAGCCCCCACACGCCCCACAGCCAGCCCCAGGCCAGCACGCCGATGAAGACCGCAACCGGGTTCATCTTGTTGGTTCGGCTGGTCAGCCAGGGCGTCAGCAGGAAGGCTTCGAGGAAGTGAATCACCAGCGAGACGCCGCTGACCAGCAGCGCCATCTCCACCGTGCCGAACTGCAGAAAGCCCACCAGCGCCGAGCCGCCGGCGATCGCCACGCTGCCGACATATGGAACCAGGTCCAGTACGCCGGCGGCGATGCCCCACACGGCGGCGTGCTCCAGGCCGATCGCCAGGAAGCACAGCCAGGTGGCCAGGCCCACCAGCACGCTGGTGAAGAGCTGGACCAGCATGTAGCGCTGGATCTGATCGTGGATCTGATCGAGCGCCTGCAGCGTGATGCGCTTGCGGCTCAGGGTGGGTCCGGCAAGCTTCACCAGCTTGCGCCGGAAGCGGTCGCCCGCGGCCATCAGGAAGAAGGCGATCAACGCCGCCGTCCCCAACTGGCCCAGCAGCCCCATCAGGCCCAGGGTGCCGCTCCACAGGTGGTCCTTGATGTCGAACTTGGGCTTCTCCACCTGCACGCGCTGCACGCCGCGGTTCGAGGCGCCAACGCGGTTCACGTCCTCGGCGGCCTGCTCCAGCTGGGTGGCGGCCTTCTGCACGGTGGTCAGCGCGCTGTCCGGGGCGCCCGGCAGGGCGCGCAGGGACACGCGCAGCTTCTGCGCGGCTGCCGGCAGCAGCTCAACGAGCTTGCTCGCGTCGTCGCTGAGCCAGTAGACGGTCGACCCGGCACCGAACACCAGGCCCAGCATCAGCAGCGCGGCGCTGGCCGCGCGCGGGATGCGCCGCTGCTGCAGCCAGTCCACCACGGGCGAGAGCGCGTAACTGCACAGCAGTCCCAGCATCACCGGTATGAAGATCTCGCTGGCCCAGCGCAGCGTGTACACGCCGGCCAGCGTGGCCAGCACCGCCAGCGACAGGCTGCGCACGTCCACCGGCATATGCAGCATCACGCGCGGTGGCTCGGCCGGGGTGTCGGTGCCTGCCTCGGCGGGCGTCGGAACGGATGGGTCGGTCAATGCGAACTCCTGTTGAGACCACAGTGTGCCCCCAATCGGGCCAGCGCGCCGCAACGGATTGTCCGGGCTTGGTGGGCTGTCGTACAGATCGCCGCGCGCGCTGTCGATACGCTCGTGCCGAGGCGTCGATCTCTCAGTGCGGCGTCGTCAATTCACTCACCACTGAGCAACTGAATGGGAAAGCATATGAACTACCAAGATCGCGACACTTATGGCATGTACAGAACCACTGCGGGTCTACCTTTCGGGTCCGACCAGCACAAGGGCCCCGGTCCCCGCCTGATGGGTGCCGATACGCTCAATGGCAATGACGTCTACAACCTGCAGGGCGAAGACCTCGGCGATGTGAAGGAAATCATGCTCGACATGGACTCTGGCAGGGTCAGCTACGCCGTGCTGTCCTTCGGCGGTTTCCTGGGCATGGGCAATAAGCTGTTCGCCGTGCCATGGAGCGCCTTGTCGCTGGACACCACGAACCGGCGCTTCACGCTGGACGTGCAGAAGGACCGCCTCGAAGGCGCACCCGGCTTTGACAAGGATCAGTGGCCCGATATGTCCGACCCGGCCTGGGCCAAGGGCATCCACGACTACTACGGCACCAAGCCGTACGCGGATGTCTTGAACGGATAGGCCATGGCCTTGCTTCCACCCCCAACGAGTCCATTCGGCGGGGGTGGTCGTCAGGCGTGGGCGCGCGCGATGCGCACGATCTCATGGGCGATGTCCTCGGGTGACAGGATAAAGTCAATGCAGCCGCTGGCAATGGCACTCTCAGGCATGTCAGGCTGGGCGGCGGTGCTGAGCTTTTGTGCAATCGTGATGCCGCCCACCTCCCGGATGCCGCACAGGGCTGCGGCCCCATCGCCGTCATAGCCCGAGACAATCACCGCCACCAGCTTGCCGTCCCAGTATTCGGTGAGCGAACGCAGGAAGACGGTGATCACATCCGGCCAGCCGCGCGGCTTGGAGATCGGCCTGAGCCGAAACTCGCCATCCTTGACGTGCAGATCCCGGTTGGCCGGAATGACGAAAACCTGGTTGGGCTCGATCGACAGGCGCTCGGTGATCAGCTCCACCGGCATGCTCGTGAAGCGCGGCAGCACTTGATGCAGTTGCGTTGGCATGATGGTGATGTGATTGACGATCACGAAGGCCGCGCCGGTGTCAGCCGGCAGACGCTCAAGCAGCCTGATGTAGGCATCCAGCGCCCCAGCCGAGCCGCCGATGCAGACGATGGGAAAGTTGTTCACGGCAGCACCTCAGTCAGGACATCCAGTACGGGGATCCGCGAACCCGCGCACCGTGATTGTCGGCACCTTCGGGCCGCTGTTCCGTGCGGCAGCGCACACAGCAAGGGCAAGGCGTTTCTTGAGCTGTCACTCGCTGCCTCAAGGTGTAATATGAACCGATAGTCACCAGATCAAGGGAGTCCCGTGGGCAAGAGAAAACCAGTCGATCAGGCGCACGCGGCGCCGCCTGCCGACATGGCCCAGGACAACAGCTTGGCGCCTGCGGAGTCCGGCGTTCCGATTGTCGGCATCGGGGCGTCAGCGGGCGGGCTGGAGGCCTACGAGCAATTCTTTGCCGCGTGCCCGGCCAATACCGGCATGGCCTTTGTGCTGGTGCCGCATCTTGATCCCGGCCACCAGAGCCTGCTGACCGAAATCCTGCAGCGCGGCACCGCCATGCCGGTGGTGGAGGCGCTGGACCAGACGCGGGTCGAGCCCGACCATGTCTACATCATCGCGCCCAACCGCGAGTTGAGCATCCTCAATGGCGTGCTGCAGCTCACCGTGCCGACGCTGGCACGCGGACAACGCATGCCAATCGATGGCTTCCTGCGCTCGCTGGCGGCGGATCAGGCGGAACGCGCAATCGGCGTGATCCTGTCGGGTACCGCCACCGATGGCACGCTGGGACTGCGCGCCATTCATGGGGCAGGCGGGATTTGCATGGTGCAGGAGCCCGCTACCGCCAAGTACGACGGCATGCCACAAAGCGCCATCCGGGCCGGCTACGCAACGCATATCCTGCCGCTGGAGAAGATGCCCACGATGCTGGTGGAGCTGGTGCGCCAGTCCGGCTACCGGCAACGCGTGCCGCGCATCATGCCGGACAGCGAGGTCAGCGGGCTCAATCAAATATTGCTGCAGGTGCGCAGCAGCACCGGCCATGATTTCTCGCTGTACAAGAAGAGCACCATCGGGCGGCGCGTCGAGCGGCGCATGGCGCAGCACAACATTGACGACATGGCAGTCTATGCGCGCTTCCTCAAGGCCAATCCCCCCGAGGTGCAGGCGCTGTTCAAGGAACTGCTGATCAACGTCACCAGCTTCTTCCGTGATCCGGAGGCCTTTGCCGTGCTCAAGGACGAGATCCTGCCGCCGCTGCTGGCCGGCAAGCCCGATGACTACGTGTTTCGCGTCTGGATCGCCGGTTGCGCCAGCGGCGAGGAGGCGTACTCGATTGCCATCGTGTTGCGCGAGCTGATGGACGAAGGACAGCGAGAGTTTCGGGTGCAGATCTACGCCACCGACCTCGACGAGGACGTGATCGTGCAGGCGCGCGGTGGCTGGTATCCGCCCAACATCGCGCAGGATGTGTCGCCCGAGCGGCTGCGCCGTTTCTTCAACCGGGATGACACTGGCTACACGGTGAAGAAGTTGATCCGGGAAATGGTGGTCTTTGCCACCCAAAGCGTCATCAAGGATCCACCGTTCACCAAACTCGACCTGCTGAGCTGCCGCAACCTGATGATCTATCTGGAGCCCGAACAGCAGGCGCGGCTGATTCCCAATTTTCATTACGCCATCAAGCCCGGCGGCGTGTTGTTTCTGTCTAGCTCGGAGAGCATTGCCGGGCATGCCGAACTGTTCACGGCGCTCAATCGCAAGTGGAAGTTCTACCGCGCCAACCCCAGCGCCAGCAGCATCAGCCTGCCGGCCCCGGCGCACGGCGCGGCGGTCGATCCGCTCAGCCGCATGGAAGCCAAACCAGTGGCGGGCAAGGGCAAGGGCGGCAACATTGCCGATGTGAGCAACCGCGCGCTGCTGCAGGCCTATGCGCCGGCGTCGGTGACCACGGACCTCGCGGGCCATGTGCTGTACGTGCATGGCGACACCAGCAAATACCTGCGCCCGCCGCCAGGCCCGGTCACCACCAACGTGATCGAGATGGCGCGTGAGGGCCTGCAACTTGAGCTGCGCGCGGCCATCCTCAAGGCGGCGGTCCAGGGCCAGGCGACGCTGGACCAGCGAGTCACCATGAAGACTGATGCCGGTCTGGCCACGGTGCGCCTGGACGTGCGGCTGCTGCCGGCCTCGTCGGGTGGTGGCCATGCCGCCGAGGCTCTGCTGCTGGTGAGTTTTCAGGATGTGGCCGAAGCGCCCAAGCGGGCCAGCCGGCGCCGCGCCGGCGGCGCCGCTGGCACGGCCGAGGACAGCCATGCCATGCACCTTGAGCGCGAACTGGCCTATGCCAAGGAGTACCTGCAGGCCACGATAGAGGAGCAGCAGGCGACCAATGAGGAGCTCAAGTCGACCAACGAGGAGTTGCAGTCCACCAACGAGGAGCTCCAGTCGTCCAACGAAGAGCTGGAGACTTCCAAGGAAGAGCTGCAGTCGCTCAACGAGGAGACGGTGACGGTGAACTCCGAACTCAACGCCAAGATTGAGCAGTTGAGCGGGGTGCAGAACGATCTGAAGAACTTGCTGGACAACGTCAACACCGGGGCCCTGTTTCTGGACCATGAGTTGGTGATCCGCCGCTACACGCGCGAAGCCGTCAGGGCCTACCGCCTGGTGGCCTCGGACGTGGGCCGACCGCTGGGCGACATCAAGTCCAATTTCGAGGCCGAGGACCTGCTCGGTGAACTGCGTGGGGTGCTCGACACCCTGGTTCCGCGCGAGCGTGAAGTGCGCACCCAGGACGGCACCTGGTACCTGGCTCGCATGCAGCCTTATCGCACGCTGGACAACGTGATCGAGGGCGTGGTGCTGACCTTCACCGACATCACCGCCATCCATGAGGCCGAACGCCTTCGCCTGGCGGTGGTGCAGCTGGCGCGTGAGCTGGCGCAGGGCATTGTCGACACCGTCAGCGAGCCCTTGCTGGTGCTCGACGGCGCGTTGCAGGTGGTGTCGGCCAGCCAGTCGTTCTACACCAGCTTCAAGGTGCTGCCGCAGGATACCGTGGGCCGCAAGCTCTACGAGCTTGGCAATGGTCAATGGAACAGCCCGGCCTTGCGCGAGCTGATCGAGAACATCCTGCCCAACGACCGCGTGCTGGACGGCTATGTGGTGGAACATGACTTTCCGCGCCTGGGGCCCCGGCGCGTGGTACTCAATGCCCGGCGCATCGTGACTGCCGTGGGCAACACCGAGCTGATCCTGCTGGCGGTGGTGGCGATTGGCCCGCCGGTGTCGCGATGAACGCCTCCGATCAGCGCAACCGCCCGGCGGCGACAGACCTTCCGCTGCGTGCCGCCGCTGAGGCGCGGCTCGACCAGGACCGCCAGGCGCGCGGCCCCGAGCAGTCGGCGGCGCAATTGCTGCACGAGCTGCAGGTACACCAGATCGAGCTGGAGATGCAGAACGAGGCACTGCGGCAGGCCAAGCTCGATCTGGAAGAGTCACGCGACCGCTACGTTGATCTGTATGAACTGGCGCCGGTGGGCTATCTGACCTTGAGCGCCGACGGCATGATTGCCGACATCAACCTCACTGGCACCGCGATGCTGGGCATGGACCGGCGCGACGTGTTGCGCCGAAGTTTCTCCGCGTTCGTGGCCATCCAGGACCAGCAGCGCTGGAGCGATGACTTCGGCAACGCACAGGGCGCCACACCGGGTGGCCGGATCGAGCTGGCGATGCGGCGAGCGGACGGCACGGTGTTTCACGCCCAACTGGACTACCTGGTCGGCTCGGCACCAAGGGCCGCGCATCCGGCGAGCAGCGAGGTCCGTTTGGCCTTGACCGACGTCACCGAACGGCGGCGCCAGGAGTCCCTGCTGCAGAGCGGCACGCTGCAGGCGGCGATCATCCAGAGCGCCAATTTCTCCAGCATCGCCACGGATGCGCGGGGCGTGATCCAGGTCTTCAACATCGGCGCCGAGCGCATGCTGGGGTACTCGGCCCGGGAAGTGCTCAACAAGGTGACGCCGGCCGAGCTCTCGGACCCGCAGGAACTGCTCGAGCGCGCGCGCGCACTGAGCGCGGAGCAGGGCACGCCGATCGCGCCGGGCTTCGAGGCGCTGGTGTACAAGGCCTCGCGCGGCGTCGAGGACGTCTATGAGCTGACCTACCTGCGCAAGGATGGCAGCCGCCTGCCGGCGGTGGTGTCGGTGACGGCGCTGCGCGATGCGCTTGGCGTCATCATCGGCTTCCTGTTGATAGGTACCGACAACAGGGCGCGCCATCGGGTCGAGGCCGAGCGGCTGCGGCTCATCGAGATGCTGGAGGAGCGCAACGCCGAGTTGGAGCGCGCCACGCTGGCGGCGGAACACGCCAACCAGGCGAAGTCGGAGTTTCTGTCGAGCATGAGCCATGAACTGCGCACCCCGCTGGGTGCCATGCTGGGCTTTGCGCAACTGCTGGACGCGGGCCCGACCGCGCCGACGCCCGCGCAGAAGCGCAGCATCGACCAGATTCTCAAGGCTGGCTGGTACCTGCTGGAGCTGATCAATGAAATCCTCGACCTCGCGGTGATCGAGTCTGGAAGGCTGGCGTTGGAACTGGAGGCTACATCCGTGGCCGACACGTTGCGCGACTGCGAGGCGATGATCGAGCCGCAGGCGCAGTCGAGCGGCATCAGCGTCGATTTCGGCGCGCCGTCGGCGCTTCTGTTTGTCAGCGCCGACCGGCTGCGTCTGAAGCAGGTGCTGGTCAATCTGCTGTCCAACGCGATCAAGTACAACCGGCCGGGCGGCAGCGTTGCGGTGAGCTGTGCGGCAAGTGGCGCGTCCAGGGTTCGCATCAATGTGCGTGATTCGGGTGCGGGGCTGACGCCGGCGCAGCTTGCGCAACTGTTCGAGTCGTTCAACCGTCTTGGACAGGAGAGCGGCGGCATTGAGGGCACCGGCATCGGCCTGGTGGTGTGCAAGCGCCTGGTTGACAGGATGGGTGGCGCCATCGGAGCGCACAGCACGTTGGGGGTGGGTAGTGATTTCTGGATCGAACTGGAGCGCGCCAGCGCGCCGCCGGACCTCAGTCCGGATGACGCGCCCTGGCGCGACACGCTGTCCGATGGGCTGTCTGGCGCGCCCATGTACACGGTGCTGTATGTCGAGGACCAGCCGTCCAATGTGGCGATGATGAAGGAGATTTTCGAGCGCCGGCCTGGCATCCGGCTGCTCACCGCGGTCGATGGCGCCGATGGCGTGGAGCAGGCGCGCGAGGGCTTGCCCGATGTCATCCTGATGGACATCAGCCTGCCTGGCATGAGTGGACTCGACGCCGTGGAGGTATTGGCGCAGGACCCGACCACCGCCTGCATTCCGGTGATTGCGCTCAGTGCCAACGCCATGCCCGAGGACGTGCAGCGGGGCCTGGCTGCCGGCTGCCGGCGCTACCTGACCAAGCCAATCCGCATCGACGAGTTCTTGACCGCACTCGACGAGGTGCTGGCCGCGCTGCCCAGGCGTTGACGCGCCCGGCGCGCTCGCGCCCGCGCTGCTGGGGGGGGGGGATGGATCAGCGCGGCGATTTCGGCGGATGGACATCGAGTCCGCCGACCTGATCGCGCATCCCGGCGATCTTCAGTCGGATCCGCTCGATTGCCTGGACCGGCTCCAGGCCCTTCGGGCAGACCTCGGCGCAGTTCATGATGGTGCGGCAGCGGAAGAGCCGGTAAGGATCGCTGTCCAGATCGTCGAGTCGCTGCTGCGTTGCGCCATCGCGGCTGTCGAAGATGAATCGGTAAGCCTGAATCAGCCCGGCCGGGCCGACGAACTTGTCGGGGTTCCACCAGTAAGACGGGCACTGGCTGGTGCAGCAAGCGCAGAGGATGCACTCGTAGGCGCCGTTCAGCTTGTCGCGCTCGGCCGGCGACTGCAGACGTTCCCTGGCCGGCGGCGGCTCGGGGGCGACGAGGTAGGGTGTGACTGAGTGGTATTGGTTGAAGAACTGCGTCATGTCGACGAACAGATCGCGAATGATGGGGAACCCAGGCAGCGGGCGAATCACCACTGGCTCGCGAAGCTCGCTCGTGCGCGTGATGCAGGCCAAGCCGTTGCGGCCATTGATGTTCATCGCATCGGAGCCACAAACGCCCTCGCGACACGACTTGCGAAACGACAGCGTGTTGTCCTGCGCCTTGAGCCGCAGCAGCACGTCCAGAAGCATGTGGTCGGTCGGGATGAGTTCGATCTCGTAGTCCTGAAGGTAGGGTTTCACGTCGCGCTCAGGGTTGTAGCGGGAAATCGAGAGCTTCATGCGTGTTCCGTTGATCGTTGCCGTTGCACCCGTAGCTCACGCCTGCAATCGAAGAAGAATCCACAGCAGCCAAAGAACCAGGCCGAGCAGGCCGAAGGCCACTGCTGCCAGCAGGACACGACGCAGACCGGCGGGCCGGGCGTAGTCGAGCAGCACATCGCGTAGGCCGACCCACATGTGCCCGAGAAGTGCGACGAAGAACACCATGAAGGCAGCCGACGTGCTTGGCCGAGCCATCCAGGCATGCCACCGAGGGTAGGTTTGCAGCGGATGCAGCGCGAAGGAGACGAGCAGAAACAGGACGAAACACAGCATGTAGACCGCGCTCACGCGTTGCACCCACCAGGCTTTCAGGCCCGTGAAGCGCTTGCTCACCACAAGACCCCAGCGGCGAGCAGGGCCAGGAAGAGGCCCGCCAGGTTGACGAACCAAGCACTTCGGCGCGCCACGCGCAGCGGCGAGCCGATGCCGAAATCGCTCAGCAAGTGGCGCATGCCGGCCAGCACGTGGTGGAAAGTCGCCCAGACCACGACGACTACCGCCGATTTGAAGGTGGTCTGCCCGAATAACGTTGTTACTTGCACAAAGCCGGCTTCGTCGCGCAAGGAAAGGCCAAGCAGATAGACGGCTACCAAGACACTTGCCGCGAGAACGACGCCGCTGACCCGATGTCCCATCGAGGTCCAGGCTCCGATTGGCATGTGGATCCGCGCCAGTTCAAGGAAGACGGGGCGAGGCTTTCGAACCATTGCGCGGACTCCGATCCCGAAGCCTGGATGCGCTCGGTCTGTGTGGTTCATGCGTTTCACCCACGCCCGGGCGGCCGGACCGTCAGTTCGGCGTTGCTCACGAAGTGTTTGATGGCTGATGATTGCAGCATTTCTCAGCATGCGCTGGGAGTCGGTTGGGCGTCTGTGCGCTGTCGTACCGACGATTTCTGACGAGCCGCGCAGACTGCCTGATCGCCCCAGAGGCCGTCTGCGAGTCGGCGTCTCGGTCGCAGAGCGTGTGGCGGGCCGACCTGGCGATCCAAGCTTTCGTCCACGCAACCCAAGGAGCAACCATGAATCTCCGTGCCTTCTCCCTGTCCCTGATCCTGGCCTTTGCCCTGTTGGCGGCGTTCGCTACCCTGAACTGGACGGCGATGGCGGCACCCGGCACCTTGAGCCTCGGGTTGGTCGAGGTCACCGCCCCGCTCGGCATGGTCATGCTGGTGTTCACGGCGGCCATCAGCGGCCTGTTCATTGTGTACATCTTGCTCCTGCAGGCCAGCGTCATCGTCGAGGCGCGCCGGTTGACCAAGGAGCTCAAGGCACAGCGCGAACTTGCGGATACCGCAGAGGCCTCTCGCTTTACAGCGCTGCGGACCATGCTGGAAGGCGAACTGCGCACGATTGAAGCGCAGGGTGCAGCATCCAACCGCGAGTTCGGAGCCCGGATTGAACAATCAGAACGGGGCATGCAGGACAAGTTGGCTGAGGCGACGGGCACGCTGTCGGCCCACCTTGGCGAAATCGAGGACAAGCTCGACCGCGCGTTGGCCCCGGCGCACGCATTGGGCATCGCGCCGCAGACGGCGCGC
>Ga0208262_1000670_pt1 | contig 11000 bp, 12 predicted proteins | sample LakWasMet15_LOW5_2_FD_183863 | JGI IMG/M metagenome (GOLD analysis project Ga0208262, IMG submission 183863) | Freshwater sediment methanotrophic microbial communities from Lake Washington under simulated oxygen tension - Sediment Metagenome... | ecosystem: Environmental > Aquatic > Freshwater >... | reverse complement strand
CGTGTCTCCGCTGGCGTGGTCTTCGTCTTCGTCTTCGTCTTCGTCTTCGTCTTCGTCTTCGTCTTCGTCTTCGTCTTCGTCTTCGTCTTCGCCCACGCCCACGCCGTTCATCACGTCGACCTCCCGCCAGGCCGCCTCTGGATCGCGAAGGACCCTGGCGAGCCAGGGCTGGCCGAGGCTCTCCAGCTCCGCGGCGTCCGCCGTCGCGCCGACCACGTCATGCAGCGTGAAGCGTGCGTCGCACCTCCACCGGAGCGCCGAGATGCGCGTCTCGAGCGAGCACGGTCGGGCGAGCACCTCGTCGGCGAGCGACGCCATCCCCGGCCAGTCGTGAGCCCCGACCAGGCGGCTGAACTCCAGGCGCGCGGCGAGCTGGTGGTAGGGCTTCGCCCTCAACACCTCGCGGAGTATCGCGCTCGCCTCGGCGGGTCGGTGCGCGTAGTGGAGCAGGCGCGCGTACGCGACCTCTTCGTCGACGCTCGCGCCGGGGCCCGGCCTCGGCGTGATGTCGCGCGCGACGTCCCAGAGGTTCGTCTCGATCGGATCCGAGTCCCAGACCTCCATGCGCTCCACCGCGTGCTCGACCGCGTGCTGAAGGATGCGCAGCGCCATGCACGGGAGGTAGTCGTTCGCGCCCGACTCGAGGAGCGCATCGATCGCCCTCTCGAAGGGCGCGCCGAGCGAGAGGCGATCGCCCGGCGCGAGGTGCTGGTTGATCCATGCGAGCAGGGGCTCCCACTCCGACCTCGCCAGGCAGAAGGTGCTCGTGGCTTCGAGTTCAAGGACGTCCGGAGGCGTTCCCAGGCGACGATCGACGACCGCCAGGACGCCCTGCCATCGATCGCTCAGCGCGTAGATCGTGGGCTCGATGTCGAAGGGCGCCTCGACGCCGAGCTCGGCAAGCACGCTCGCGGTCGTGAGCCGGGTCCGGAACGTGGCCGCGAACGAGCTCGCGCTGTCGATGGACCGGCAGTCGGGGGGGCGTTGGTCGTCGTAGGCGACGAGCTCGGCGCGGAGGATTCCGCCCATCCCCCCAGAGCCCACGCCCGACCTGGACGCGAGCTCGGCGAGGTTGTCGGGCTGTCCGTCCAACGCGTATTCGTAGAGAAACGACCGGGTGCCTTGGAGGTAGCGTCCCATGAGATCGAGGCGCGTCACGCGCCCTCCGCCGCGAGGATAGGCATCCTCCGGACGCGGCGTCCACGACCTCGCCCGCGAGGTGGACGGGGCGGCCGTCGAGGGAGAGCCGGGCGCCCGTCCGGACGACGGGCCGGTCGGCGGGGCGCGCGGTGGTCCCGGGGGTGATGGCGTGGGCGAGCGTGGGCGATCGCCCGTACACTCCGCCACCCAAGATGCCCACCACCGCCGACGCCCTGACCCCCGGAGCGCGCGCCGCGCTGCTGCGGGCGCACCAGATGCCCCTCAGCTACGCCGTGCGCCTGCTCGCCGGACCCGGACCCGAAGCCCGACTCGTCGTGGCGCTCGGCGAGGCGCACGTGAAGCTCGCCCCCGCCGCCGCGCTCGGCCGCGAGGTCGTCGAGGAGGTCGCGCTCCGCGGCGTCGAGACCTTCCAGGCGAAGCAGATCTTCGCGGGCGGCGTCCTGCGCTGGCTGATCTACCTCCCGCGCCTCGCGCTGCGCGCGCTCACCCTCGGGGCGGTCAAGGGCAGCACCATCGTCGAGGCGAAGCAGGCCTCGCACGGGCACACCGAGGAGCTCGAGCGCACCGCGCGGGCGCCGCTCTCGCTGCACGTCGCGTCGCTCTACATGTCCGTGATGTTCGCGACCTTCTTCGCGCACCTCGCGATCGCCGCGCTGCGCCTCGTGGTCCCGGGCGGCGCGCTCGACGGGCTCGACGCCGCGCTCCTGCAGGTCACCGTCGCCCTCCAGTGGCACATGGTGCTGCTGCTCCCGCCCGCCCTGCTCCTGCGGCGGTACCCGTGGAGCTGGCTGCTGCACCCGATGGCCGCGATCCTCACGGCGCGCGACACGCTGATGGCCGACGGCACGGTGCGCATGCTCGCCGACCACCCCGACGCGGGGCCCGCGCTCGCCGTCATGGGGCGCGCCCACCTGCCGGGCTTCGAGCGCGAGCTCTGCGAGCGGCACGGGTTCCGCCGCGTGGAGTTCCCCTGAACTCACACGGCCGCCAGGTTTGACCTGGTGCTCGGAGCGTGGGCGACGCGCACACGGCGATCGTATGGTCAGTCGGGCAGCGTCGAGCGCTTCGGCCTCGACGAGGAGATCGTGGTCCGCGAACGAGCCAGAACGCTCCGTGGACCTGGAGTGGCCTACGGCTGGCAGCGCGGGTGAAGGAAGCCCCGCGGCCAGCGGGTGGCACTGTTGCAGCGAACACCGCTGAAGTGCACGCCCGCGAGGTGCGCGCCCACAAGGTTCGCGCCCGAGAGGTTCGCGCCAACGAGGTGCGCGCGGCTCAGGTTCGCGCGGGTGAGGTTCGCGTTGCCTCATCGTGAGCGCCTGGCGGGGCACACCGCGGCGGTGATCGAAGCCCTCCCGCGCCGGGCCCAGCGGTGATGGCTCGCGGCGGAGGCGGCGCTCGACGATGCGCACGAGCGCCAGCAGCGTGCCCTCGGTGCGGGCCTCGCGCGGCATGGCCTCTACGAGCGGACAGCCATTCATCACTTCGTCCTCCTCTGCTTCCTCGGGCGTCCGCACGCCTCGAACCCGCCGCTCGATGTGACGTTCTGCCATCCGTGACAGGAGAGCGCCCCGGACCTCGCCCACGGGCGCTTCCCGCGACGCCGCCACCGATCGCCTTCGTGTCGCGCGTGGCGAGGGCGAGCTGCGCACCGTCGGGGGAGAACGCGAGGGCGTCGGTGATCTCCGATGATGGGGAGCGTCTGCTCCCGCAGGTACTGCATGGGTCCTGCGCGGAGCCTCATCGACCCTTCGGATCGAGCGCGATGTGGTGGTGCTCCGCTCTGCACCTGAGTCGCTCCCGAAGAACGAGACCGGCCACGCCCTGCTCCCGTCGGCCATCACCAGGCTCGGGGCCGACCTGCTGGCCTGCGCGGCGGGGGTGTTCCTGGCGCTGGGCACGATGATGTTGACGCTCAAGGTCTTCGACGCGGGCGACCACCGCGGCGAGGGCCTCGGGGCGGGCGACCTCTACGCCATCGGCATCGCGCTGCTCGCGGTGCAGGTGGTCTCCGTGCGCGAGCTGCTGTCGCGCTTCTCCTCGGCGGACACCACGGCGCCCGGCGCGGCGAAGGCCACCGAGGGGCCGCGGCCGCCGCTCGGGCCCATCGTGATGTACGGCGCCATCGGGATGGCGGGGTCGTTCCTGGGCGGTCACGCGGTGGGTGACTTCGCCGACGCGCTCGTCGACGCGCTCTCGCACCGCGGCTACTCGGAGATGGTCGGGGCCATCATCGTGAGCCTGTTCTCGGGCATCGCGAGCTACCTGATGATCGCCAGCGCGCACTTCAAGAAGAAGACCGACCTGGCGCTCTCCAACGTGTCGGGCGCCGTCACGCAGATGCCCTTCGTGGTGCTGCCGTGCACCCTCATCATGATGGCGACCTTCGCCAAGCTCGGGGTGATCCCCCACCTCCCCCACGGCGCGGTGCTCGCCATCGACCTCGAGACCACCAGCGTGCTGCTGCTGTCGTTTCCGACGCTGCTGGTGCTGTGGAAGTCCATCTCCGACGACGGCATGGTGAGCAAGCTGGAGACCGCCGTGATGGTCTCGGTCTTCGGGCTGATCATCTACTTCCTGGTGCAGCACGGCTGAGCGCCATCTGCCCTCGGGGGGGGGCGGGGATGAGTGGCCCAGCGCGGGGCGCGCCGTGGCGCGAGTTCGCTCGGGGTGACGAAACGCCCGGTGTACGAAGTTCACGGCTCCCACACTGTCGCGTAGAGTTCTCGGCGAGCTCGAAGGGGAACTAACCGCAACGCTCCTTCGCTTCAATGCTCTGGCGCGCGTCGAGGTGCGACGCGAGCTGGCCGCTCTCGACCGCTGGCCACCGCCGTAGGGCTTCTTCCCATCGCCAGTACCCACGGCTTCTCGAAAGAAATGCCCAGAAGAGTCTGTCCGTCAGGCGGGGCATAGGTGACGCATCGCCGCACCCATCACGGCACACATCCGGTCGGGTTGCCGGATAACCATATTGCGATTATCGCGCTAGGGTCTGTCTGACGAAGGCGGAGCGGGTCGGTGCGATGGGGTGTCGCCCCCTTCCCCGCTGCCGCGCGCCCTAACCCCCGCCTCGGGGGCAGGGCTCCGACGTCTGTCGACGGAGGGGTCGTACAGGAAGGCTACCGCGGTGTCCGTTCGAGCACGCGTCTTCGATTCGCTAAGCCCTGCCCCCGAGGCGGGGGTTAGGGCGCGCGGCAGCGGGGAAGGGGGCAACACGACACCGCAGCCCCACCACCCAGGTTCGTCAGACAAGGCCTAGCTGGTGGGACGACGTATCGCGGGATCGATCGACCGCCCTCCCGCAACTGCTCCTCGCGGTCGCGCCCAGCGAGACGACCCCGCGCGTCAGCCGCCGAGCCCGTGCGCCTTCATGACGGCGGCGTTCTTCGCGTCGGCGCGCTGCAGCGCGGGGCGCGCGGCGAGCCGCTCGCTGTAGGCCGTGAACGCGGGCTTCGGCTCCACCATGTTGAAGCGCAGCATGTAGCGGAGCGTTCCGCCGAACACCACGTCGGCCATGGAGAACCTGTCGCCGAGGATGAACTGCCGTCCCGAGAGGGCGGCCTCCATCGCGCTCAACATGGAGTCGTAGCTTCCCCAGCCGACCTGACCGGGTCTGGCCTCCCAGCCGCTCGACTTCGCCATCGCGCCGGGCTCGATCACCGACGGCGCGAAGAACGACCAGCGCAGGTAGGTCCCTCGCGCGGGGTCGTCGACCGCAGGCGCGAGCTTGCCGTAGGCGTAGCGGTCGGCGAGGTAGAGGGCGATGGCGCCGGCCTCGGTCACCACCTGATCGCCGTCGGTGAGCAAGGGCAGCTTGCCCATCGGGTTGAGGGCGACGATCTCGGGCGCCTTCTGCGCGCCCGACTGGATATCGACCCATCGAAGCTCGTAGTCGACGCCGACTTCTTCGAGCGCCCAGACCGTGCCCGCCGCGCGCGAATAGGGGTGGTGATAGAGAACGATCGACATGGTTGGCCTGTCCCTCTTTGGTGGGGGGATGTTCCCCCGGGCCGACGGTGTAGGCCAGCACCGCCGCGGAGCGCCAGCCGATTGGGGGGGTGCTCGGAACACCGTCGCGGCGCGGCCGGCGGGTCGTCCCACGCCCGCCTCTTGTCGTCCATGCGGGCATGTGGCCATGTCCGCGCTCGCCCGCGAGGACGCCCGCGACCTGAGGCCACGATGACACCCCTCTACCGCTTCGCCTGCCACGCCTGCGGAGCATCGCTCTCGGCGCCCTTGCGCGTGCTGGACGAGCCCTCACTTCTCGCGCGCCACGAGAGCCACACGTGGCTCGTGGGCGAGAGCGGGTTCGTGCCGGCGCGATCGGCGCTCGTCCCTCCCGGCCTGGACAACCAGCCTGGATTTCACGGCTGGATCGCCCCGCAGCCTCGCTCGCGCGTCGCGCTCCATCCGAGCTGGTCGCGCACGGTCGGCTGCTGCGGGCTCTCCCACAGCTCCTTCACCGACGGCAACCTGGTGTGCGCCCGCTGCGGAGCCGAGGTGGGTGTCGGCTACGAGGACTGCTGCGGCCCGCAGTGGGCCGGGCTCTTCGAGCGCGTCACGCTCACGACCGAGGAGGCCCCCGATCCCTGGCCGGACGAGCTCGGGGTGCGGTGCGAGCTGCTCCGGGAGATCCTCGACGCGTCACCGCCCGACGGGCTCTCGACGCCGGGCCGCGACTGGCTGCGTGGCTCCGCGTCGGCGTGCTTCTTCGACCCTACCTCGTGGGATCACGCTCCCCACGTCGAACGGCCCGCGCTCTCGCTCGCAGGCTCCGCCGACGCGCCGGAGCTCGTGCTCACCGCGTCGAGCTTCCCCGAAGGCGCGGGCCTCCGGTTGCCCGTCCCCTTCGTGGTGCTCGCGCGCCTCGCCCTCGTCGGCGAACCGCCAGACGGCACCCCTGAGCGCCCGCTGCCGTGGCAGTCGTCCGACGCCGAGGGCCCCGAGGTGAACGTGGCCCGTGATGAGGCGACCGGGCGCGTGTTCCTGGGCGTCACCGGCCGCGACGTCAACGTGACGCTGCGCTTCGACGAGGGAGCGTGGACGGGGGCGTGGCGCGCGCTCTACGCGCAGCTCGGCGGCGGCTGAGATCGACACGTCGACGACGACGTGAGCGGTCTGTCGGCTCGATGCGAAGAGTCGCCGATCGGAGCGAAAGCCGCGCCCTGTCGCGGGTCTGATGGCCGGGCTACAGCAGTGGGATGACCGAAATCTGGGAGTCCATGTTCGCGACGAAGCGGGTGATGTGGGGCGACGGGCCGACGCGCTCGGCGCTGCTCGCGCGTGACCACTTCGTGGCGCGAGGCGCGCGAGAGATCCTGATCCCCGGCGTCGGCTACGGGCGCAACGCGAAGCCCTTCGTCGAGAGCGGCATGTCGGTCACCGGCATCGAGGTCTCCGCGACGGCGATCGCGATCGCTCGCTCGGAGCTCGGCCTCGACCTTCCGATCCACCACGGCTCGGTCGAGGCGATGCCCTTCGACGACCGCGAGTACGACGGCGTGTTCTGTTACGGGCTCGCGTACCTGCTCGACGCGGCGGCGCGCGCGAAGTTCTTCGCCGACTGCTCTCGCCAGCTCCGGCCGGGAGGCTCGATGATCTTCACGCTCATCTCGAAGAGAGCGCCCATGTACGGCCAGGGCCCGAAGCTCGGCGAGGACTGGTACGAGCGCGCGCCCGGCATGCCGATGTTCTTCTACGACGAGGCCTCGGTGGCGCGTGAGCTCGGCGCGTACGGGATCACGGACGTGTCCGAGATCGACGAGCCGGTGGCGGGGGGCTCGTACCCTTTCTACAACGTCACCTGCGTGAAGCGCTGAGCGCCTGCACGGAGGCTCACTCCTGCAGCCGCGCGTGCGGAGGGTCATCGACCCGATGCGTCGCCGGACGCGTACTCGTCACTCGATGGGGCGGCGGATGACCCGATACACGGGGCCGGATTCGTCCGCGGTACGCTCTTCTGGAATGGAGGCGATCGCCTCCTCCAGCGTCGGGAATCCGTCCGCGTCGCGGTACCAGCGATCGCCGCAGCACTCGCAGTCCCGTCCGCTGGCGACGCCGTCGAAGTAGACGCCCGCCTGCTCGGCGAGGGCCTCGGCCTCCGCCGGGTCCAGCGCCTCGACGATGAGGACCTGCGCCCCCTCGAAGAAGCCCCCGGGGTTGTTTTGCCCGAAACAGTAGAACACCACAGGTCTCCGCCCTCGCATTGCAGCGTCCGCTCGCCTTCGAGGTGTGCGCCGCGTGTGGCCTATCACACTCCCGGGCATGGGCGCCGCCACCGCGAAGCCGCGATGGACTCGTGGGCGCTGGGCTTCGCACGCTGAAGCGTCGGCCGCGCCCCGCGAACCCGGCGCTCGATGTGACCTTCTGCCATCCGCAGCAAGAGCGCCCCGGCGAGACCGCTCAGGTGCGGGCCCGACACGACCGCCACTGTTTCGCGGGCGCCCCGGGCTGCTGAGCGTCCTCGCGGGCCCTGCTGGCGCTGCTGTTTCCGCTCTCCGTCCTCGGCTCGCGGCCCGACGGACCGTACCGGATGCCGTTCGCATGATAGAGATCTCAGCGACTCCCGCACTCCGGGCGCACCTGTGCCGTTGTAGCGCTGGCCCTACGAACTCCCCGTGACCTCCGGGTCACACACTCAACCCATGCGCCGCACCCAGCGCGAGGCATCGATGACCAAGACCTTCCTGAGACGACCCCTGCTGGTAGCACTCCTCACGCTGGCGGCGGCGTGCGGAAACACCTCGAGCTCGGTGCTGGTGGGCGCTGACGTGTCCGACGGCGCTGTCGAGGACGGCGACCCCAACGACGTCGCCCTCGGCGACGGCAGCGCCCTCGACGACGGTGCCCTCGACGACGGCAGCGCCCTCGACGACGGCGCCCTCCACGACGGCGCCCTCCACGACGGCGCCCTCAGCGACGGCGGCCTGATCGGCAGCGACTCCGGCGATGGCGCGGGCATCGACGCATCCGACGGCTCCGGCACGGGGGACGTCGCGATGCCGGATGGCGACCTCGACGCGACCGGGGAGACCTGCCTCCCGAGGCAGGTCCGGTGCGACGGCGTGTGCGTGTACACCGGAAACAACGCGGCCAACTGCGGAGCGTGCGGCCGGGTGTGCGGCGGCAGCCAGACCTGTCTCAACGGCGGGTGCGTGTGTCCGCTCGGGCAGGTGGCGTGCGGCGCGAGCTGCGTCATCACCAGCTCTGACCCGACCAGCTGCGGGGCGTGCGGCGTCGCGTGCAGCCCGTCACAGACGTGCAACGGGGGCGTGTGCGGCTGCGCGCCGGGAAAGACGGCGTGCGGATCGAGCTGCGTCAACATCAACAGCGACCTCGCCAACTGCGGAGCCTGCGGCCGGACGTGCGCCGCCGGGCAGCTTTGCAGCGCAGGTGTGTGCGGCACCACCTGCAGCGGGACGATGTGCACCACCGCCGGGGTCACCCTCTGCGTGGACACGCGCACCGACGTCGACAACTGCGGGTCGTGCGGGACCGCGTGTGCTCCCGGCAGGCGCTGCATCGCGGGCAGCTGCGCGTGCCCCGTGGGCCGTACGGGCTGCGGAACCGCCTGCGTGGACCTGACCTCGGACCCGCTCAGCTGTGGGGCATGCGGTAACGCATGTCCGGCAGGCACGCCCTGCATCGGAGGTCGCTGCGGCTGCGCCTCGGGCCAGACGAACTGTGGCGGACGCTGCGTGAACATCGCCTCCGACTCCCTCAACTGCGGGACGTGCGGGACCGCGTGCAGCCCCGGCGAGACCTGCGTCGCAGGCCGCTGCGGCGTCATCGACGCGGGGAGCGTGCCGCCGAACTGCACCGTCGCCTGGTCGAGCCCCGCGGCCTGCGGGGGCTCGGCGACGGTGACCTGGAACTGCACCAACGCGACGCGCTGCGAGTACAGCTGCACCGGCTCGACGGCCGCGAACGGACCGATCGCGTGCTCGGGGGCGGCGCCGATCACGGTCGGAATGGCAGGCGAGACCTGCACCATCAGCGCGACCAGCGCGAACGGCATCTCCGGGATGGCGTCGGCGAGCACGAGCTGCTCCGGAGTCGCACCCACCTGTACCGCCACCTTCGGTACTCCCCCCGCGTGCGGTGGCACCGCGGTCGTGACCTGGAACTGCGGAGACGCGACGTCCTGCAACTACGTCTGCACGGGCACCTCGCCCTCGAGCGGCGTGGTGCCGTGCTCCGGCTCCCTGCCGTACACCGTGGGCGTCGCGGGCGAGACCTGCACCATCAACGCCGCCGGCGCCGGTGGCACCAGGGCCAGCGCCACCGCGACGGTCTCCTGCCGCGGGGCCGGCGGGGCGCCCGCGTGCACCGCCTCCTTCGGGCCCCGGCCCGCTTGCGGGAGCGCGGCCGTGGTGACCTGGAACTGCATCAACGCCGCGTCCTGCGACTACGCATGCACCGGCACGACGGTCTCGAGCGGCGCGGTGCCGTGCACCGGCTCCCTGCCCTACAACGTGGGCGGCGCGGGTGAGGCCTGCACCATCAACGCCGTCGGCGCCGACGGCGCGAGGGCCACGGCCTCCGCCTCCACGACCTGCATCGCCGGGGGGGCGCCCACGTGCACCGCGTCCTTCGGTCCGCGCGTCTCGTGTGGGAGTCCGGCCGTGGTGACCTGGAGCTGCACCAACACCATCGGGATGTGCAACTACGTGTGTACGGGCAGCACGCCCTCGAGCGGCACGGTGCCGTGCACGGGCTCCACGCCCGTCACCGTGGGCGTCGGGGGCGAGACCTGCACCATCAACGCCTCGGGCAACGGTGGGACCACGGCCATGGCCACGGCCTCGACCACCTGTCTGTCCCGTCCGGTCTGCACCGCGTCGTTCGGTCCGGCCCCTGCGTGCGGAGGCACCGCGGTGGTGACCTGGAACTGCACGGACGCCGCGTCCTGCAACTATGTCTGCACGGGCACGACGCCCTCGAGCGGCGCGGTGGACTGCGCCGGCTCCGTGCCTGTCACGGTGGGCGTTGCGGGTGAGACCTGCACCATCAACGCGGTCGGCGCCGACGGAGCCGCCGGCACCGCCACCGCGATGGTCTCCTGCGGCGGGACCAGCGGACCGCCCGTGTGCACCGCATCGTTCGGCCCGGCCCCTGCGTGCGGAGGCACCGCGGTCGCGACCTGGAACTGCACCAACGCGACGTCCTGCAACTACGTCTGCACGGGCACCTCGCCCTCGAGCGGCGTGGTGGACTGCGCCGGCTCCGTACCTCTCACGGTGGGCGTTGCGGGTGAGACCTGCACCATCAACGCCGTCGGCGCCGGCGGCGCGAGGGCCATGGCCTCGGCCTCGGCCAGCTGCGTCCCCCCGCCGGCGTGCAGCGCGTCGTTCGGCCCGGCGCCGGCGTGCGGGAGCGCGGCCGTGGTGACCTGGAACTGCACCAACGCGACGTCCTGCAACTACGTCTGCACGGGCACCTCGCCCTCGAGCGGCGCGGTGCCTTGCAGCGGTTCCGCGCCGTACACCGTGGGCGTATCGGGCGAGACCTGCACCATCAACGCCGTCGGCGTCGGCGGCGCCATGACCTCGGCCTCCGCGTCGGTGTCCTGCATCGGCGCTCCGCGACCGAATTGCACCGTCACCTGGGGACCGCGCGTGACCTGCGGGGGCACGGCGACCGTTTCGTGGAACTGCACCAACGCGACGTCGTGCGACTACGTCTGCGGCGGGACCACCGAGGCGAGCGGCACGGTGGCGTGCTCCGGCACGGCTCCGATCGGGGTCGGGGCAGGGGGCGAGACCTGCGCGATCAACGCCACGGGCCCCGGAGGGGCGGGCACCGCGAGCGCAAGCACCACCTGCTCCCCGCCTGCCGCGAGC
>Ga0208262_1000667_pt1 | contig 11009 bp, 7 predicted proteins | sample LakWasMet15_LOW5_2_FD_183863 | JGI IMG/M metagenome (GOLD analysis project Ga0208262, IMG submission 183863) | Freshwater sediment methanotrophic microbial communities from Lake Washington under simulated oxygen tension - Sediment Metagenome... | ecosystem: Environmental > Aquatic > Freshwater >... | reverse complement strand
TCAACGGCTGCGTCTTTTGAATTTGTTGATACATGCGCCTGTATTGCTCAATCGGCTTTTTTTCCATCTTTAACTCAACATACTCGGCACAGCTTGCAACCTGACTAAGCAGAATTTTGTTAACTAATTGGCCGCTAATGCGTTGTATCTCAGCTTGCAAATCACCTGATACAGTTCGCTCCCAATTATCACGCAGAGTCAGTTTGATTAACTGTTGTTGGATTTCATTTAAGCCTAACGTTTGACTAACGTCATTTAATAATGACACGATTGTTGACAATTTTTGCTGTGTTTCCGTCACCAATAACACCATAAATGGAAAGCTCTGTAGGTTGGCAATAAAGACCATTTTTTGCGCTAAGGCCACCGGAATCTGCAGCTGTTGATAGTCATTAAGTTGTTCTTGCGCAGCATCAGACAACTGGCTGTTTATATAAACTTCATACTCTTTTAAATAACCGCGATAACTATTGATGGTTTTTACTTCGGGGCGAATAGCTCTATCTTGCGATACCGCCCAGCAACACAAATCAATCAGGGTTTGTTCAAGTTGCAGGAGTAACTGGTATTGCAGATCTGCCGCGACAATATTATCCAAATCAGCAATCGCCTGCCGTAACTGATCAGCTTCGACAACCTGATCAAATGCTAAATAACAATCGACATAAGCCAACACGCTGCCATTTTCGCTGAGTTGGCTTAAAAAACCACATCCCGCCTGATTAATGATTTTATTACTAATGCCTGTGGCTTTAATTTCATTGGCTAGCGGATGACTGGCGAGATGTTGCTTAAAGGTCTTAGCAAACGTGGCAGGAAAATAAGCCTGTAAATAATGTTCATAACATTCATCCTGCAACAAAGTGACATGATTTTGTATTTGCTGGGTCAGGTACATTTTGCTGGCAGCCATTAATACCGCCAGCTCAGGACGAGAGATAACTTGTTCTGAGCGGGATAAAATCTCTTTGGTTTGGGCAAAGGATTCAATAGCTCTGTCTAAAAATCCTGTTGCTTCCAAGAAGTCCGCCACTTGTAAAAACATCCCCGAATTATCGGCGCTGCGAAGATGATCTAACGATAAACAAAGACTCTGCGCGATATTATCTGCCAGCACTAACTGGCAAACGGACTCAGTCATGTCAATAAACACCGATTGATAGTCGTCAATCACCTGTTGCTTATGCAGCAAGGTAAGCAAGATTTTTAAATTAACTTCATGATCGGAAGTATCAACCCCCGCAGAATTATCCACCGCATCGGTATTGATACGACCGCCGCGTAAGCTGTATTCAATACGGGCTTTTTGGGTAAATCCCAAATTAGCCCCCTCCCCGACCACTTGCGCACGCAGACCAGAAGCATCGACCCGCACATTGTCATTACTTCGATCGCCGACTTCTTCGGTTTTTTCAGTGCTGGCTTTGACATAGGTACCAATGCCGCCCAGCCATAGCAATTCCACCGGCGATGCCAGCAGTAACCGGATCAAGGATTCACCATCAATGGATTTATAGCGGATACCTAACCAATTTCTTAATTCTGCAGATACCGGAATGTCTTTATCTGCGCGTGAATACACCCCGCCACCCAGGGAAATTAAGCTTCTGTCGTAATCATTCCAAGACGAACCCGGCAGCTCAAATAAACGTTTGCGTTCCCTTAACGCGGCATTAGATACGAGCGGATTGGGGTCGATAAAAATATGCTGACCGCTGACAGCCGCTAACAAGCGGATGCAGGGCGATAACAACATGCCGTTACCAAACACATCGCCGTCCATGCTACCAATACCAATCACCGTAAACGGCTCTGTTTGAATATCTTTGCCTAATTCACGAAAATGCCTTTTCACGCATTCCCAGGCACCTCTTGCGGTAATGCCCAATTCTTTATGGTCGTAACCGCGCGAGCCACCGCTGGCAAAGGCATCACCCAGCCAAAATTGATAATCTGCGGCAACGCCATTGGCAATATCTGAAAACTGCGCAGTACCTTTATCCGCCGCAACCACCAGATAGGGATCAGGTCCGTCATGCACAACAATACCTTCAGGGCTTACGATTGTGTTGTCGCGATAATTGTCGGTTAAATCCAGCAAACCGCGTATCAATTGAAGATAGGCTTTCTTGCCGGCGGCTTTAAAATCCAGATTACCGCCATTCCTTTTCACAACAAAACCACCTTTAGCGCCGGTGGGAATAATCAGCGCATTTTTGCTGATTTGGGTTTGCATCAAACCAAGTATTTCCGTTCTGAAATCATCCAGACGATCTGACCAACGAATGCCACCTCGTGAAATTTTGCCACCGCGCAAATGAATACCTTCCATGTCGACGCCATGGACGTAAATTTCAACTTGCGGTTTTGGTGCAGGCATTTCGATAACGCCAAGACTGTTGATTTTAAAGGCTATAAAGTAATCATCACTCAAGCGGCGCTGATGAAAGTTGCTTCTGACGGTGGCGTCGATCAAATTAAAAACAGTGCGCAAAATTCGGTCATCGTTAATATCAGCGACCGAAGCCATGCTCTCAAGTAATTGCAAACGCAGAGGAAATAAAACCTGCTCTTCTCGGAGCATAGGATCTTGCCAATCGGGATTGGGCCTAAAACGCGCTTCAAAATAATTAAACAATCCAAGGGCGACTTGAGAATTATTAATTAAGGCATGATGAAAACTTGCCCGTGTGGTGCGATGCTCTAATTGCAAAAAGTAGTTTCGGTAGGCGCGCAGCACATCGATGTCTTGCCAGTTTATGCCTGCCAGCACGCATAGCTTGTTAAGGGCGTCGTTTTCAACCCGGCCTTCCATCACTACTTGAATGGTTTCCAGCAGCCGATTTTTTAACTGACTCAACGGTGCATATTGATTATGCGTTGCTTTAACGGTGAAACTTTTAATAGTCGCACTCTCACCATCAATAGCAAAGGTAAACTGCACCTGATCCATAACCCGCAAATGCATGTTCTCAAGCACGGGAATGAACTCATCAAGATAACGTTTTTGTTGACTGTAAAAATGTAGCCGGTAGTTCGATTGACTGGCGTAAGGCTTAACCAGGCTGACACTCTCACGATGGGAGGTAATTAAGCGCTCCAGTTGCAGTATGTCATTGAGGGCATAACGGGGAGAAATAAGCGACTGATAATCAACTGAAAATAATTCATAATATTTCTGCCATAACGACAGCCCGATTTGCTTACCTAAGGCCCTTTCAGCTATCGCTTTAAGATTATGTTGCCAAGATTTAGTCCGTTTATTCATGCGGTCAACCAAGTTAATGCTGTCGATATTATTTGAAGGAATTTACTTTAGATATTTAATAATCTCCAACACATTGCAATCCTGCTGCCGGGTATAGGTAACTGAATCCATCAAAGACCGTATCAAAAAAATCCCCATGCCGCTTTCTTTAGGGTGCTCAAAATCGGGTGCAGGTACGGTAGCCAAATCAAAGCCTTGACCATGATCGTAAACCTTGATGTTTAATTCTTGCTCAAATAAATGAATGGAGATTCTAACGGTGTCTTGTGGGTGATTATCGTTACCGTGCTTGATGGCATTCACCGTCGCTTCGGTTAATACAAGATTTAACTGATAGGCTAAAGCCTCCCTATCGCCGGTAAAATTATCCAGCTCTTTAGCGATACGCTCACCAATGCTGCCAATCAAATCCAAATATTTGGTCTGGGTGGGGATAATAACGTCTACCTGTATAACGGATGGACACATAACTAACCTCTAGGTTTCAGTTTTTACAGCATCATTTAAATCAGTATAAATCTCAAACACCCGATTCAGTCGCGTTAATTCAAACATCGACATAACCTGTTGCTGAATATTGCTTAAAGCAAACTTGCCGGATTTAGCGATGATATTTTTATTACCGGACAATAACGCCCCTAAGCCGGAACTATCAATAAATCGAACATGCGCCAGCTGGACAACAATATGCTTTTCGCCCCGCTCTATCATCTGCAAAAGATATTCTTTTAATTCTCCCGAATTGTGCGCATCAATGCGCTCTTCATTGATCGTTAGCACGCTAATGTCACTTATTTTTTCCAGATTCAAATTCATAGTTTTTGTCTAATTAAATTTGATAACGATTAATACCACTTACCATTTCTTAACGGTTTAGCAAGTCCGTTGATTAGTTACTGATATAAGATTTCAATCATATCCAACAATTAAAAATGCTAATAACACATTTTTATCGCTAACAACGTTAATGCTTAAATTGCTAATTCATAGCAACTGTCGAATCTCACAGAGTAACTTTCAAATGTCGGCAATCCAGCATAAAGCTGCCACCAGGCAGTAATCGGCAGTACTTTTTTGTTGACTACAATTTTGCCAGGCTCACATTCCAATAAAAAGCTCAGTGCATTTTTCTCTGGCCGCTGCAGGGGCATGGATAAAGTCTTTTGGTTGAGCGTCTTGGTTTCCTGCTTTGTAAAGTTTTTCTTTTTCCATGTCCCAGCGTTTTTTGAAATAGTCGAGAAACAGCTCTGACATATTCCAGTGATCGGATTCAAACAAGTCCTGATTGCCTGATTTAAACTCCGTTTCCCAATGCAGATAAGGCATTTTCGACACCGGTTCGGTCAGGTAAAAGCTGTTATACACTTCCACCTTTCTGGATTCTTTACGGATAATAATAAACAGCGGCAGGCTGGGCAAACCATCGTAGACAAACACACCTAAAGATCCCGTTATGGTGTCGTCGATGCGACTAATGACATCTTCCAGTGATACTTTAAATAGTTTGGAATATTCATTGAATTCATGCGGATTAAAGCCATTGGTTTCAGCGGCGCGTAATTCACCGCTTCGACAATCGGCTTTTAAAATCAGCAGCCTGAAATGCACGCCGGTTTTTATCGCGTTTTCCAGCTCACGTGATTTGTTTTTGAAACGAGGATCAAAGGTTATCAGCCAGTAGACGTAATCCCCCGGTTTGAGCCCGTGCATAATCTGGCTAAAATCAAATTCTTTATTGGTGATACCCAAGAATCCTCTTTTAACGGAATTCATCAACACGCCATCGACATATTTGCTCAGCGTCTCGCGTAAACTAATTTCAGCTTCTTTATGTTCTTCAGCCGCGATAAACCAGTGATGAAAATAACCGGCCGAAACGATCACAGAGATGAACAGGCCAAATTCTGAAATAATTTTAAATACCCATTCATATTCTTGGTAAGCAGGATTATGAACCAGCCCCTCAAAAATTTTATAAATGGTAAATCCGCCAAAAATCATCACAAGGGCTAACAGCCATTTGAGTTTTATTGTAGTAGTCATGGCGGGCGCTCACATTGTCAATGGATAGCACTAAGTATCCTCTTCGGGTGATAGCTTGCCAATACGTTGGATAAAATCAATGAACCATCAAATTCCTATGGGTCATAGCTTAAATGCTGAGCCAACGGAGCGGGCGAGCAACGCTAGCGATTACAGGCTTTTGATTGTTCAGTTTATAAAACAGGACGGATTCAAACCCCAGCTTCTTAAGTAGCATTCGATGGTATTAATTCATTTCGATTGAGGTTGTGAGCAAGATTATTTCATTGCTATAAACAGTTCCGCGTATTTTATTCTGGTCAACGTTGGGGCTGGAATAAAGTTCTTCTGATCAACGTTTTGGTTTTCTATTGCGCCAAGATTATTCTGACTTTGTTTCGGGTTGAAGCTGGCAGGCTTCATAGAGGCGGGCAAGTTCCATGAGATTGGTTGCTCCGGTTTTTTTTAAGACCCGGGCGCGGTGAATTTCTATAGTACGGTGGCTAACGTCTAGTTGCCTCGCGATTTCCTTATTGGATTTGCCAGCCGCAATCAGCGGCAATAATTCCATTTCGCGGAAAGTAAGACAGCTTAGGCGCTCACGAAGTCCTTGTTTTTCCCTATTTTGTTCTTGTGTTAGCGCTTCGTGCTGCAGCACTGTCTGAACACGCTCAATCAACAGTTTGCTTGGCACCGGTTTCGTCAGAAAATCGACCGCGCCAGCCTTCATTGCTCGCACGGTCATAGGAATATCGCCATAGGCGGTAAGGAAGATAATCGGCAAATGGATATCGCGGCGGATGAGTTCGGCTTGAAGTTCGTCGCCGTTTAAGCCGGGCATGTTCATATCCAGCAACAGGCAACCTGGAGTACCACTACTATAGGTTTCAAGAAAGTGCTCGGCGTTCTCAAAAGTCAGGTAATTCAACCCTGCGGTTTTGAAAACCAGCCCAAGACTGTCGCGTACTGCATAGTCGTCATCGACAATAAAAACGCAAGGTTGGGTGCTCATGATGTGAATGGCAAGGTAAAGTGAACACTTAGGCCAATATCAGTGTTTTGTTCAGCCCACATTTTTCCGCCGTGCGCTTCGATTAAGGCGCTGCAGATAGCCAGGCCCATGCCTAAACCATTGGCTTTAGTAGTGTAAAAGGGCTGGAACATTTTTTTAATGGCGGCGGCATTCTCCACGCCTTTTCCGCTGTCGCACACAGTCACCTTCACCATGGCCGGATTACCGGGGAAGCTGCGCGTTGTTACGGTCATCGTTTTAGCGTTTATTCCGTTTTCCAGCATGGACTGCAGACCATTATGCAATAGATTGATCAGTACCTTTTGAATTTGCAGACTATTGGCCGAAACCGGCGGCAAACTAGCGGCGAGATCCAGCTCTATTTTAAAAGTGCTTGAATACTCATCTGCCTTGACAAAATCGAGTGCTTCATAGATCAAAGTATTGATATCTATCGGCTCATTGATAAATTCGTCTTTTTGCAATACGGTCATCAATTGCCGTATGACTTGACCGGCACGTTGCGCTTGCTGAGAACAATTTTCCATTGCATGGGAGAGTATTTCTGGATTTTGGTTGCCGGATTGCATTAGTTGTAGCGCTACATCCGCATAAGAGGAGATAGCAGTGAGCGGCTGGTTCAGCTCGTGAGCGATAGCAGCCGCTGTCTGTCTGGCGATATAATACCGAAACGTTTGCTCCATCTGATCGCGCTTCTCATTCAACTCCTGCGTCTTTTTATAATCGGTAATGTCTAAATTTATGCCCAGCAAACGATAGGGCTGGTTATTTTGATCGCGTAATAATGCGCCTCGAGAGTGAATCCAGCGGTACGAACCATCTTTATGAAGAAGGCGGAACTCTAATTCGTAGCTGGGCTGAATGCCTGCGATATAGTCTTCAGTTGCCTCCAACACTAATGCCCGGTCATCAGGATGCAGACGGTCTTCCCATGCATCCCTTTGGTTCGACAATTCGTTCTCGTCAAAACCGATTTGGCGCTTCCATTCAGGGGATAAATACAAAGTCTGCGACAATAAATCCCAGTCCCAATAGCCCGCTTTCACCTCTTCGACGATCAGAGCGAGCCGCGCCTGGGTATGGCGCAATGCAAGCTCAGCGCGTTTGTGTTCGGTGATGTCGATGTGGGTAATAATGACTCCTTGGAGGCTGTCAACTAAGCGTTTGGCATGCATGATAAACCAGAGTTCGTCATTGGCTGTCGGGCACGGATACTCCATGACAAATTCCTGTTGCTGTCCAGCAAACAAAACCTCAAGGCCCTGAACCGCTTTGCGCGCGTCCGGGTCGCCTGCCGCAGACGAGCGTCGACAAACGTCAAGATAATTGGCGCCCACCGATAAACCCCCTGCCGAGCCGCCATTGTCAATGGCGAAGCGTTCCCAAGGCTCATTCACTGCGGTCACCACGCCGTGCTCATCCAGCACCACAACATGTTCGGGTAGCGAGTTGAGCACTTCACGCACAAAGGCCTCACTTGCACGCAGAGCCTCGGCGGCACGCTTTCGTTCGGTAATATCGTTGACAAACGCATAGTAGAATTGCGGTTTGCCTTCGGAGTCAGTCTCGAGGTGAACCAATAATTCAATCGGCACCCGGGTGCCATTTTTTTTAATGTATTCTTTCTTATAACGTACAGGGACGCCGGTGCGGTGAAGTTCCGCCAGTTTGTCCCGCTCAATGTTAAGCCACTCAGGCGGCGTGAGTACAGCCGCCCAATCGATCCGTTGCAGTTCCTCGGCGGAGTAGCCGGTCAGTTCTTGAAAGGCCAAGTTGACCAACCCTATCCGCCCGTCGGGATAACCAACAGCCACGGGCTGTGACGAGTTACGAATTAGGTTGGCAAGAAACATGTTTTCCTTCGCTGAGATTCATGGAATGCACCGAACCGGAGTCGGAAGGTGCGTGAATCTTAGTCGCCGGTAGCTATATCGTTCCGGCGTTTTATCGAGCGTGCTGTTTGCGATGGAAAAATGCAATCGGTCGATGCCGATAGCGTAACGTCATTGCTGCGATGTTTAGCCACCTTGTCGTGGATAAACGATATTGGAGCAGGACAGCCGGGGCTTGCGTAGCAATCTAACCGTCGCTAAGTTTTGATGATTTCACGCAGGAGCAAGGAAATTACCCTTCAAAACTTAGCGACTCGCTTGCTGGCTCGCACGCAGTGATTCTTCCATGCGCATGCGCTCATCAATATCGAAAATATGCACCACGATTCCCTTGACGGTCCCGCTTGTATCCTTATCGGGAATATAGCTCCCATGCACCCAACGGGGTTTACCTGTGCCATAAGGGATTTGTAGATCGAAACCAACTCGCTCACCACCTAGAGCCCGTTCTATATAGGGTTGAACGATAGTCCAGGCTCTTTCGCCGATTATTTCCCGCACTTCATGTCCAAGGATAGTTTTCGGGTCAATGCAAAACCAGTTTTGGTAAGTCGCATTAACACGTAAATACCGGAAATCGGTACTTAAGTAAGCGATCAGTGCCGGAGTAGCGTCCATAATCAGACGTAATTCGTTTTCACGGTCCTGTAACTGCTTTTCCGCAAGTTTGCGTTCAGTAACGTCTTGGATATAGCCGTGCCAAAGAATACTGCCGTCATCCTCGCATAGCGGCATGGAATGACCTTCGATCCATATTTCGCCTTTGCTTGGATGGTTAAAGCGGAATGCATCTCGCCAGGGTTGCAGGGTATGGGCGGATTCCGCGATAGTATCGTTGATATGTCCAAGATCGTCGGGATGGGTGCGGGCAAATGCCGGACTAAAATCTTCTGCTAAAACATCGCTACTTAATCCGAATAATGATTCTATAGCCGGACTGGCGTAGGGCATGCTAGCTGAGCCGTCCGGGCGTAACCGGAAAGAACAAATCACTCCAGGTACAGATGCCGCAACCTTAGCTAACTGATCCTGTAACCTTAGCTTTTCGAGCAATTCAAACTCGCCACGCTCGCGTTCCGTAATATCGCGCAGGACTGCCGTAAACGATTTTTCGTCGCCACTTCCGTTTTGAGAAATGGACACTTCGATGGGGAACTCCTCGCCACTGGTGCGTAGTCCTGTGGTAGTACCAAGAAAGCCCATTTTACGATTGGTGATGCCGGATCGGACGAATGCACGGGTATGATTGCAATGAGCATGACGAAACCGCTCTGGGATGAACCGCTCGAGAGATCCGCCAATGACTTCATCCGCCATACAGCCGAACATTTTTTCCGCCGCGTGATTGAAGACCAAAATACATTGGTTGACATCGGTCGTAATAATCGCATCCATAGCCGACTCGATAATCTTGGCATAGCGCTCTTGGCTATCTTTCAAAGCCTGTTCACTGCGTTTACGTTCAGTAATATCCTGGGTGGTGCCGAACCCACCCAGTAGCAGGCCATTTTTATCGAACTCCAGTTCGGCTTTCTCGCGTACCCATTTCACCTTATCTTCAACAATTAATCGGTGTTCAATATCGTAAGGATCGCCGTGCAGGGCTGCTTGCCACATCCGGTCGACATAGTCATGGTCATCCGGATGCACGGTGACGAGAAAGCCTTCATAGGTCATCGGCATTCCCTTGGGGATACCGAAAATACGGTGATTTTCGTCGGACCAGTGCAGTTCATTACGTTGCACATTCAAGCGCCAACTGCCGATTTGTCCGATGGCTTGCGCATGAGCCAAATCCTGTCGGCTTTTCCAAAGTAGCTCAGTTAGTTGCTTATAGCGGCTGGTGGTAACGATGATAACAGCAGATAAAATGCAAAAACCTGCGTTTAAAATAAAGACGTCGTAAAGCTGAGAACTCCAAGCTGGAAACAAAATAAGCGCATTCACCGCGATCAAGGATAAAGCCATCGCAAAAATGCCAGGACGCCGTCCGAGCCAGAAAGCGGTTTGGATAATCGCAAAAAAGAATAACAAGAAGGCGGCTCGCTCACCAAACACCGGAATATTCACTGTCGCAAGAGTGGCGACAGCGACTGCCAGAGCCGCCAAGCCATATCGAATCCAAAGCGGTTGCGTGGCCAAATATTGGAGAATGGCTTGGATTTTGTATCGCGAAATTCTCATAGTCTCAATACCCAATTCGTAACAGGAATACCTGGAGAACTATTATGACCTTTGCAGCTCATGGGGTTGAAGCACTTCATTGGAGTTAAGAGGCTAGCTAATGAGTGTTTATGATCCACAGGCACTTCCTCACGATTTTATATTGGAAATTTCTAAAATCTTCCGATCATGCTTCAAAGGGCATGATGGAAATCAACGTGTTCAGACATTCCTTACGTTTATTCTGGCTTTATAAGTAGTCGCCCTTATTTTTACTCTAAATACTCTGTGCTAAAAAGTACACACTAGTTTCCATAATTCTTACTTGGCAGTTTCCGTTTGGCCTTAATAGGAACGCCACTCACTTTTAACCCAGAATCAGGAAGATTTACTTATGAACGATCTAGCCAGTCCCCGCCATAACTATCTTCTTGATGTCTTGCCCGTTGCGCAACTTAACTGTCTTATTCCCCATCTGGAACTGGTCCTGTTACCACTCGGTGAAACGCTTTACGAATCTGGTTGTCAGCTCGATTACGTCTATTTCCCCACAACTTGCATTGTGGCTAAGCTGTACTTTACCGAGAATGGCGCGTCGACAGAAATTGCTGTGATCGGTAACGAAGGTATT
>Ga0208262_1000665_pt1 | contig 11014 bp, 7 predicted proteins | sample LakWasMet15_LOW5_2_FD_183863 | JGI IMG/M metagenome (GOLD analysis project Ga0208262, IMG submission 183863) | Freshwater sediment methanotrophic microbial communities from Lake Washington under simulated oxygen tension - Sediment Metagenome... | ecosystem: Environmental > Aquatic > Freshwater >... | reverse complement strand
TTACACATAGAGGCTACACATTTAAAATCAGGATGGCTTGCTGGGGTTAAAGACCCGGTGGTGGGTAAAGCAATCTCCATGATCCATTCCCGACCCGGAGATAGCTGGACGGTAAAGCGTCTTGCTCATGGTGTAGCAATGTCCCCATCACGATTTGCGGCACGTTTCTCGGCTGCGTTAGGTGACAGTCCTATGGCCTACGTGACGAAATGGCGAATGAATGTTGCAGGGCGGCTTTTGGATGAGACGCGGCAAGGCATTGGAGAAATTGCTGCTGATGTGGGTTACGACAATGTAGCCGCATTCGCAAGAGGTTTTAAACGACACTTGGGCGTTCCACCCGGCGCATGGCGAACTCGCCAACACTAATAAATCTATAATAGACTGGTTTTATTTGGAGAGGTTATTCTTTTTAAACCTATAGCTGAATGACCGATTTTAAGGGTTTACCAGCCGTTCACTGTAAACTTGCGACTGACTCTTCATGGCCGTAGTAGTGCAGTTACAATGCCAATTTGCCAGCCGAATTCCAGACATTCGGCTGGGTCACTGGTTGCCTTAACTATTAATTACTCAGCCGGTCGGGTATTGGCCGTTAGTGTTTTGCTGCATCGTCGATCATTAGCCAAACTAGCAAATCACAATTAGTAAATCTTGGCTAATTAATATAATCAGTTGCTAGCAACGTGACTGTGAGACAGAGCATAATAAAACCTGCAATGCGATGTGTGAGCGGCGCAATCAAAGAAGTTCAGTGAGAAAATTTAAGCCCCCAGTTTTCCCGAATCAGCCAGACGCATTAGTTATGTGGACTTTCCTATGCGTTTCAAATATTCATTATAGTTCTTTCTTAGATTGGTTAAGGATTTTTGGACATCGCTGCCAAAATCTGATGGCCACCCGGCCCCCTTGATTTCTTCAGAAGATATCCCCCTATCTCGCCACAAGCTATGAAGACAGTCATACTGAGCTTGGTGCATCAGAAATCTGCTGAAACTCTCAGGAAGTTCATCAGCAGTAACAAGATATATCTTAGTTCTAATCAAATCGGCCATTTGTTTGTTAAGAGGAAGAAAATACTTCTCGACAAAATAACGCCAAGCTTCAGCTTCTTCACGTGTAATCTGATCTTTTGATCTATCGTTAATATGTGGGAGTTTTTGTTTGGCAATACCGTACACAATTTGGGATTGAGCAATCAGGCCTAGTAAAGGACTGTAAAGCTCTTCGATCTGACGCTGAATGTGTATGAGCGTTGTTTGTTCGCGCAAAGATTCAAATTCTTTACGTAATGCTTGGTCACCTTTGAATTGCTCCAAAAGCTTGCTGAAAAAGTAGCTTGCAACGGCGATCAGGAGGCCGATAACAAGCTTGTCAATAAGCATAAGAAGCAATTCTTCAGAAAATGTCTTTGTCATCTTGATAAATTATCCTAGTTTTGATTGGAACAGTAACGGGGAACATATCATGCTGCATAATGCTCAGCACAGTGTCATGCCAAATTTAATATGATGGGTGGGCAGCTTTCAGACTCTGTGAACGTGACCGTTACTTCTTTTCTTGTTGTAAATTCAGAATTGATAATAAAGCTGGTTAAGTCCGCCAAGCAGCTTGTGCTGAGAGTCATCCAATAGCACCGCAACAACATGCAAGTCTTGTTGACCATGGACTCTCCATTGTTAGCAGCTTTTTGGTTGACTCAACCTTGCCAAAGGTCATTTACTGCAAAGTGTCAATCAATGCGCTAAAAGCAACATCGAAGCACTAGGTTCTGTTGACGTTTCAGCGCAACCATAAAAGCACCGAGGCAAATGACAGCATCCCCATGTAATTGATAGCCTTTTTCTCATAACGCGTGGCAATCCTACGGTAGTGTTTGAGCTTGCCAAACAGGCATTCGATGCCATGTCGCTCTTTGTAATGATGATAGTCACACACAATCTGTTCTTTTCGGTTCGATTTTGGCGGAATAACTGCTTTTATTCCTTGCTCTTTTAACCACTCGCGTAAGGCATTAGTGTCATAGCCTTTGTCTGCCAAAACGGCCGAGGCCTTAACGTTTTCCAGCAACGGTATCGCTAAACAACACTCCGCGTCTTGGCCGCCGGTTAATATGAATTTAATCGGTAGACCCAAGCCATCACACAGTGCGTGAATCTTACAGCTAAACCCGCCTTTGGAACGCCCAAGCGCTTCATCCTCCGCGCTACTGTGTGCAGCGCCAGCCGCGCAGGCATGTGCTCTAATCACTGAGCCATCCATAGCAACATCCTGTAAATCAGCTGGTTCAGCAAAATGATCCAGCAGTTTCTCCCAGGCGCCAGTGGCGCACCACCGCGAAAATCGCTTGAAGACGCTGTTCCATTTACCATGAGCTGGCGGTAACACTCGCCACTGCGCCCCGAACGTAATATCCACAAGGCAGCACTAATAAACCGTCTACAGGTGTCAGGCAAGCCGACTTGAATTCCCGGCAATTTCGTTACTACGGGTAGTAACCGTAACCATTCGTCATCACTTAGTTCTATTCTGTTCATGCCTGCCAAAACGGCAAATTCTACCAAAGTGGCAAAACGTCAACAGAACCTAGCTAACAAAAAAATCTCTCCTTGATCATTTTTGTCGGCAACGATTTTTTGTATGACAATCAATTGTGGTTATTTAATAACAGCTTTACACGGCTGACTAGTCGTCCCCTGAAAACTGGTGGTAGTCGATTGATGGCGAGTCTTTGCTGTATGAAATTCGACCAACGGCAGAAGGTCACAAAAATGCTTCGGTTGTTCGGCGTCAATTATCCTTTACGTTTCCCAGACCTGAATTTCTAATTAAATAAAGAAAGATAGGCTAGTTTTTCAGCTTCTTTCCTTACTACCCCACCACAGAACTCATAAATCCCTGCACGTTCTTGGTACCGTTCCAATTCGTCAGTTGAAAGTGCAAGGAAGTCATCCTCACTTACATCAATAAACATAGCTTTGCGTGAATTTTCCAAAATTGAACATATCGGGAGCTTATCAATGACAATGTTAAAATAATCTCTGCAAGCATATTTTATAAATCCTTCTCTTTCTAAGTGCTTGGCAAACTCGCGTACGGCACCATAAAGATTAAAGTCATAAAGTAATTTGAGCTCAGGAAACTGCAGCTGGTCTTTTTTTGGCCATAGTGGCAAAGCGAATTGATTTAAAGGTACATATTTTTTGCACCAATTAACCATGTTTTTAATTGAAATGGGATAAGGTGTGGCATATTTTTCAATCTTTTTATAGATAAACGCTGAAAACAATCCTGCTTGCCAGGCTCTGCGATCACAAGCAAAAATGTATTCTCCTTTAACCGGTTGGTTAAGGCAGTCGGGCAAGTCTTCAATTGAGATAGACATGTTATTTGCAACTCGCCGCCAAATAGGCGAATGCGACAATACTTCAGCATAAGATAAATGCAGTGAACCTATTGTTTCAGCATGTATTTTCATTCGACTCACAATGAGCTGAATCGACCGACGCTCTTTTTCTTCCGTTGCTAATTTACGTTGCCGGTTTTCAGCCTCTTGTTGCAGACGTTCTTGTTCTTTTTGATAAATTTGATTTAGTTCTGTTTGCAATTCCATCTCAAGAATTGACCTAAGCTCAGTGCGAACTATTTCTGTCTTAGGATGGAAAATCCAGCTTTTTTCGGCAATCGAGTTAACAACAATAGATCGAATCGTTTCAAAATCAATGTCTCTGACAACGTTAGATAAATCAATTTCTATACTGGCAATGTCGAGATTATGTAGTTTGCTTTCTTTGTTTGCATCAACAAAGTGTGTGACAGCGATTTCAATAATAAGCGGCTGTCCATTGATATAAGCGATAACATCAGGAATGATGTTGTGTAATCGCTTTTCTAGGACGACATAGTCAATCTTAGCAACATGCATTTCGCCAACTTTAGCTTGATCAATTTTAGTTATTCGTTGACCGCAAATTTCACCATCAATTGTCTCGGTAATAATTAGTTCAGGTAACGCAATAGACGCTGATTCTTCCAATACTTTCTTCGCTGCTAAATGTAGCGCTGTTTCAAAAGCATGCGGACATTCATTGGCATTAAAGTGCGCGAAGTGATGCGCATTCGTTATTCCTTTTTTAGCACTGAGCTGAGTATTACATGCTACACATAAACATTCGCAGGCCAACCCTGGTCTTCCTGACCCCTAAATATCGTTCTGAGAGAGGCTTGATGTGGTCTTGCTTTGTTTGCCATGTCTGGCCTGTCCTAGTTCGGAACAGAACGGTAAGTATTCTGAGTCTATCGGCAGTTTAAAATATTAATAAGGATGTGCGTTTTTCTTGGTAGATATAAAAGTTAAATAACCATTTGTTAGGCGTTAGAGTATCTTTGGGTAAAAAAGAATAATCTTACAGCACGTAATCTAGTGTTGTTGCAGTTCCAAAACACAGATAATCAAACGCTTAGGCTCTGTCATTTATAACATTGTCTTCATTAATAGTAACCGTTCAGGATGAAATTATGAAATTTGCGCTGTTGGGTTTAAGTAATCGATTTATTTTCTGTTTAACGTTTAAATTTATCGCTCTCAGTTTTTTATCTGTATGTATCACCAGCGTTGGATACGCACAAGATCCAACGGCTTCAGCGGCAGCTACAATCGCCGCACCCGCCCCTCTGTTAAGCAAAGGTCATCCAGTTGATTGGTGGTTTGTTTTTAAATTTAATGCCAAGTCGTTTCCCGGATGTGGTCAGAATGTAGAAAGAGTCTGTGCTTTCGGTGGAGAGAAACAAAAATATGATCGAGGTGGTTTTGGACAGCAATTTATTTGTGCCACTAGCGAGAATCCTTCATTACAAAAGGGTGATGGCTGTGTCGGCGAGGTAATTTCGGATCCGTTAGGTGCGACCTTTGAACAAGTGTATGACAACGACGATTATTTCTATGTGGTTTGGAATGACCAATTCTATCAAGACCCGAAAATTGTTGGATGCGGAGATGCATGTTCATCACCCTGGGGACATTCGAAAGGCATGCTGGCATGGAATAAAGTGGGTGAAGGGTTTGTTATGCAGGTTACAACGCCTTCATGGCCGGCCGCAGGTAGCCATAGCTTTCCCCGCAAAATAGACGGCAATACGCTGGGTTGTGTAATCGACAACAATGTTAAAGTCAGCCAACATTTCTTTTCGTTAAAGCTGACCAAAAACGACCTGATTGAAGTACTGAGCGCATTGCAAAATGCGAGTATCGTTACAGACCCTACGAATAGCCAAATCGTTAAAAATGGCGGCCCTAACGATGTTCAACGTCTGGTCAATACCTTGGGAATCCGATCCAAAAGTTCTGATATTAAAAAAAGCATGCTTTCAACAGGCATTGAAGTCATTTCTAAGCCTTCGAATCTTTATGTTCCGCCCTGGCAACTGGTTTCGGCAACTTTGGATGGGGTACCGCTTAAGACCGCAACCTGGTGGGCAAATCCGCAAATACCTCCCACCGATATGACAACACCAATTTCTTGCTGGAAAGAGGGCTTGGGAACCCCAGGCGGGGTTCAGATTGCTACGTCAGGCCAATGGGATGATCAGCATTTCGGTCTGACTGGCGGCGGCGGTCCTGATCACAATCACGCGAAAATAGGCGTATCTACTAATCCCAGCAAGTCATATTCAATTTTTGGTGACATGAACCAGCAAGGCGCGCTATCTGCTTCATCAAGCCAGAAGTGCTCCAGCAGCCAGAATGGGCGTGGCGGTCTTTTTTACATCATCAAAGATAAAATATTGTTCGATGGGTTAACGGGACTACTGCAGGGAAATACAGCTCCAATTTATGATGGTGTTTTAATAAAGTAGGGAGATCAAGTGTTAGTTAAGTAAGAATGCGCAATCGTTTAAAAAAACCAATTGGCTACCTGATTAAAGAATATGGGCTGTAGCCTGGCTCAGACTTTGAAACTGGTTAAGCGTTTTTACTTATGTATATGAAGATGCTTTCTGGTCTCATTTTTTCCACTAATGAGCGAGAGTTTAACATCTTATGAACATATTGCTTATTTATCAATTGGATATAAATAATTTCTGGTAAGGGCTAACGCTCTTTTTTAACAAAAAATTGGTAAAAACTTTACGTAGTTTTTCAATTAATGACAATAATTTGAAGGGAGTACACTATGAAACGAATCATTATATGCGCTGATGGAACTTGGAATGACCCTGATCAAGTTGATAAACAGACTAACAGGCGTAGACCAACAAATGTCACCAAAGTAGCTCGTGCAGTGTTACCCAAAGATTTGAATAATGATATCGAACAGGTTGTTTACTATCACGATGGCGTCGGAACCAGCGGTAATCTTGACAAGTTTACAGGAGGTGCCTTTGGCCGCGGTATAGAACAAAACATTCGTGAGATCTACCGATTTATTATTTACAACTATGCACCTGGCGATGAACTCTATTTTTTTGGATTTAGTAGAGGAGCATTTACAGTTCGTAGCCTTGCTGGATTTATGAATAAGGTAGGTTTACTTGAAAAAGATGACGATTACTATGTCCCTGATATTTATGCTTGTTATGAAAACAATTACCAACCAAATTCACCTGAGTGGAAAAAGGCTTTTCATAACATAAAAGGGATTAGGCCTTGTCCATCCATTAGGCTCATCGGTGTTTGGGATACAGTTGGTGCGCTGGGTGCGCCAGGTTTTCTAGGACAGATATTCAACAAAAAAAAATATCAATATCATGATGTTGGATTAAATTCCAACATTGAGAATGCCTGCCATGCACTCGCGATAGACGAACAACGCAAGCCTTTTGCTCCAGACATCTGGGTTCGTCCCAACAATTGGGAAGGACAACTTCAACAAGCTTGGTTTGCGGGAGTACACAGCAATATTGGAGGAGGGTATACACCAGACGGCCTAGCGAATGAAGCCTTGCATTGGATTGTAGAGGGAGCGGAGGCGCTTGGTCTTAAATTCGACAATTCATATCTTCATCATTTCACACCATGCTTTAACTCTACTTTGCAAGACTCATTAAGTCCAATGTATCGAGTCATGGGCCCATACATTCGACCCATTGGCAATCATCTTTCAGATGGCGAAGTAATACATCAATCTGCAATTGATCGGATGAATTTAATAACTTGCAATTATGCACCAGCCAATCTATTGACTTTTATTGATAAGAGTAAAGTGGCAAATTATGCAAACACAACTCGTATTTCACGAGGCACTCCGTGTGTATAAACTACTCGATTTATAATATTTCACCTCGTATTTTACGAGGTGTTATTTAATTTCGCCCACGGAGGCAGGACCTATAGATATTGGATGTAAGTTGGGTCGCTACGGACCCAACCCGGACGCTGATCAAGATAATGTGCCTTCAACGAAATACTTGTAAAGCGGACATTTGTAAAAGCTTGATATAGGGATTAAACGCTTAATTTTTGTTCATACAAACCTCTAAATTCATTGTTAAACCCTTTGTCGGCGGAAACAAGAGTGACGTGCATGATGCACGGGCGATCTGTACGGCGATGCAACAGGTGGCTATCAAGAGCGAAGAGCAACAAGCCGTATTGGCATTACACCGGATGCGTAGCCAATTGATGAAGTTTCGCACTGCCCAGATCAATGGCCTTCGTGGGTTGTTGACTGAATATGGTGAAATCATGCCAGAGGGCAAAGTTGGCATCAAGAAAGCAATCGCCGAAGCCCTGAAACGCTTGTCCTATCGATTGCCTTCAGTGGTTATCGATACCCTGCGCGAACAATGGGAACGGGTCGCTATCTTGGATAAACAGGTGACAGATATTGAGCGGCGACTCACGAAATGGCTAAAACAAGACCCGGCCAGTGCCTGCATTTTTGAAATACCCGGGGTCGGGTTGCTCACGGCCACAGCGACAGTTGCCACACTGGGCGACGCCAAAGTCTTCAAGTCGGGACGGGATTCGGCTTCTTGGAATTGGCAAACGGGGTGACACCTACTTGCGCACCTTGCTTATCCATGGTGCGCGCTCCGTATAGATGCATGCCAAAGAACCAGATCCCTGAGTGAATGAATTGCGCCAACGGCGACCACTCAATGTGGCTCTGGTCGTCTTGGCCAATAAAATGGCACGCATGATCTAGGCACTATGGGCAAATGAAAGGACGTACCAAAAAGGGTATGTGAATCAGGTGGCATAGGTCGGCACCTGATAATTTTAATGGCTTTTTAAAATTAGGTGGGTTACGCCGCAAAGGTTGCGTAAAGTACGAAACGAGTAATGGTAAACAGGTCAGACCGTGACTAACCAAGTCTGGATATGGACTAGGACTTCGAGTTCTTGGAGGAAATGAGGCGTTAGTCAGCGGATTCCATTAGGGCCAGCAGGCATCGACCTGCACGACAGGCCGGATATAAAACTGCAGCCTATCTGTCCCAGAACTTTAATTCGTCCTTGGCAAACGGGAGGCGTTCATATAAGTCAATCAAGCGTTGGTTGCCGATGAAGATCGATCGGGGGCTGGATCCAAGGAGACTTTCTATGCCGCACCTTTTGGGGGATGCTGAACGCAAGGTTCTATGAAGGCTTTCCGCTGGTTTGTCCCCAATGCGGTGGCGAATTGCGTTCCTCACCGAGGCGGTTCCGATTCAGCGTATCCTAATCCATATCGGTAAGTCGACCAAAGCGCCTCGCATCGCGCCTGCCCACGAACCGCCGGACGGGTTCAAAACGGATTTCGATCAAACCGATCGCACTGTACCGGAATCAGTAGAACCGATGCCGGAGTATGACTTTGACCAGACGGTGAACTGATAGCATCACGGCACCAATGCCAGTCAGCCAGTCTGACGGGCAGAGCCCCCCTTACGCAGACCTTTCAAATAGCGGCCTCAAAACGGAAACAGTCAAAAAGTCTGTATTGTCCAACAGAGCAGATTGGGGTACTGTTTACCTGAGGATAGGTCGGAAAGAGGCTTTGAAGTTCCTCTCCATTATCCATCTGAATCCCTTTCAAAGAGCTACCAAGCCCTTGTAATTTCTCTTTCTGTATTTGTAAGGAGAAGAATTACAGAAAACGATGTGATATATGAAAAACATATACTTAATTAATGTTTTTAAGGTGGTATCTATATGCCTGAAGATTCCCTTTATGAATTTTTGATGCCGTCATTAATCGGTTGAATACTGATGATTCAGGTAGCGTAAAAGTGATACTTGCCTTGGATATATTTTTCAAATAACGTTTAAACGTGGAGGTGAAAATGGGTGGTAACCGGGATCTGATTAACGACAAATTAGCGGATTTGAAGTATAACCCGAAAACAGTCATGATCTTCAACGGCACCAGTATCAGCAATATTGAGGTGCCTGTCGCAGATCATTTCGATGAATCGACCTATGTTGTCGTTACTCGGGAAAAATGCAGCTATGAGGCAAATTTTGACATCGCCGTGCCGAGTTCTTACGAAGATGTGACCTATCCTGGCGCACTGCTGGTTGCCAGCAACGATCTGCTGGATGGCAAACCGCAGGAGTTGGCATCCGAAAAGGCCAGCATCAACATCACTGTCAATCTAGCAGGAAGTACCGATCTTTCCTTCAATACAGTGCCGACCTTTGCCAACATACAGGAGGGTATCAACGGCGTCCTCTTAAAGTGGTTCGATAGCCACGGAGGAGAGTGGAGCCTGCCGGCGAACTTCCAGTACAACAGTAGTCTTGTATATGATGAGAACGAACTTGCGCTGAAGTTCGGTTGTGATATTTCCTACCTGAAGCAGAAGCTGGGTATCAATTTCTCCAGTACCCAGGTTGACAAGAAGTCCATTTACATTGTCCGCTTCAAACAGATTTTCTATACGGTTTCCGCCGAACGTCCTGCCAAGCCTGCAAACATTTTCAGTGAATCCACAACATGGGATGAGCTTGTACATGCCGGGATCAGCGAGGAGCACCCGCCGCTGTTTGTGAAGAATGTGCAGTACGGCCGGCAGATTTTCCTTAAGTTCGAATCCAGTTTGTCGACAACCGATCTGGAGTCGACCATCAAGGGTAGTTGTTCAAAGGACGGACTTCAGATTGATGCGAATGCTTCCGTAGAGTACAAGAAAAAACTCAGCCAGATTGACATCAGCATTTTCGTCCACGGCGGAGCCGAGGATGTGTACAATGGACTCAAACTGACCAGTATTGAAGATGTGCAGAAGATCAACAGCATCATCTGGGACAACACTCTGCTGAAACGCAACAATTCAGCTGCGCCGCTTAACTACTACACGGTTTTTCTGAAGGACGGTGTGCCGGCTGGTGTGTTTGGCAGGACCGAGTATGTTGCCGAAAAAACCGAACGCTACAGTAAAGGTGAAATTCAGCTTAACCACAACGGGTGGTATGTTGCTCAATTCACGGTGACCTGGGACGAAATCAGCTATGTGCATGGTTCCAAGGTGTACACCCAAAAGGGGTGGGACGGGAACAATAAGGATCTTACCGCACCGTTCTCGACGAGCATTCCACTCTCTGGCAACACGCGTAAAATCAACATCAAGGCCAAGGGTTGCACCGGGCTTTTTTGGGAGTGGTGGCGAACCTCGGGCGACAAGCACGATCTTCCGCTGGTCCCTCTGCGCACGGTAAGCATCGGTGGCACTACCTTGAATCAGACGTTCACCATGAATCCGGCAGAGTAATCCGGGTTTATGCACTGCCGGCGGAGAGGGTGGGATTGATTCGAAGCTTTGCTTCTCACCCGAGTTGCGGGGCGGCTACCCTTCGGTCGCCGTCCAAATGATCCGCATGCGCGGCTATGATCTTGCCCAGATTTCACGAACACGTTACTAAGCGATTTGTTAGCTTGGGCTAATATAGCCCAGTTTTGAATGAAGCCGTTATCTGTAATGGCTCGCAATCCATTTTCGTGGGCTCACTTTAATTGCAAATGAAAACTGGCCTCCAGGCCTTCCACAATTGACGCAATACAGTGAACCAATCGGCTTTTTACGACCCTTC
>Ga0208262_1000664_pt1 | contig 11020 bp, 11 predicted proteins | sample LakWasMet15_LOW5_2_FD_183863 | JGI IMG/M metagenome (GOLD analysis project Ga0208262, IMG submission 183863) | Freshwater sediment methanotrophic microbial communities from Lake Washington under simulated oxygen tension - Sediment Metagenome... | ecosystem: Environmental > Aquatic > Freshwater >... | reverse complement strand
CCAGCCGTTGCTGCTGCCCTCCAGCACCTCGGGGGCGCGGTCGGCCAGGGTCACCTTGAGCACTACCTTGCCCACCGCTGGCACGCGCGTGGCACTCATGACGTGGGTCTGCAGCGAGTCCCGGTCGAGCTCCCAGATGGCCTTGGACAGCGTGCCCTGGTAGACCTGCTCGATCTGCGCCAGCTCGGCATTCATCTTCGCCAGGCCGGAGTTCCAGGCGGAGTAGGTCAGCACGCTGGTGGTGATCAGCGTGAACAGCAGGCCGAAGGCCAGTGTCGCCACCACCAGCCGGCCGCCCAGCGAGCGCGCCGGCGTGCCAAGGGGCTGCATGGCCTCTGCCGGCTGGCTGCTTGGTGGGTCGGAGGCTACAGCCATTTCTTCTTCAGGGCGTCGAAGGTCCCGTTTTTCTTGATCGTTTCCAGAGCCTTGCGGAACTGCGCCACTGTGGCGTCCGGGGTCTGCGCGCCAAAGGCCATGTAATAGCCTTCGCTGCTGAGGTCCGGGATGCGGTAGACCTTGGCCAGCGTCTTGGCCGGGTCGTCACCGGCACTGCGTGCCAGGTGGTTGGCAGTCAGCTCGGACATGATCCACAGGTCGACCCGCCCGAGCTTGAGCTTCTGGTAGTTGAGCTCGTACTTCACGCTGGACTGCAGGTTCTGGCCTTTGACAAAACCGTGTGCCACCAGAAACTGCTCGCCAACGTCCTGGTTGACGGTCGCGATCTGGTACTGCTTGGCCATGTCCAGCGAGTCGATCTTGAGTGGGCGACCGGGCAGGGCGTACAGGTAGTAGTCGGTGGGCGCAATCACGCCCACCCACTTGAACAGCGCCTCGCGCTCACGTGTTCGGCCAATCGAGTAGATCAGCACGCCCGAGGCGTTTCGGGCAGTGTCATAGCCGCGCGCCCAGGGCAAGGATTGAATCGAGCCCTGCAGCTTGAGCTCCTTGAGTACCGCCTCCACCACCTCGGTGCTCAGGCCGGTGATCTTGCCCTGGTCGGTGTAGTTGTAGGGCGGGTACTCCTCGGTGATGATGCGCAGCGGCTCCTGGGCCTGCGCCGGCTCGGCGATGACGGCGGCGGCCGTCAGCGCGCTCCCCACCAGCACTGCCGCCAGCGCCCGCCACAATGTGCTGGCAGGCCTGCGCTGGGGAGCCTGGGAGATCAAGGTCATGGCGTATGAGTATCCGATGCCCCGCGCTTGTGGTCAACGCCTGTTTCAGGCCTCAGTCCTGGCCTTGTCGGCCTCCGAGGTGAAGGCGTCGGCGAAGAATTCCTCTTCGGGCAGGCCGGCCTGCCGGGTATAGGCCTGGCGTGCCGATTCGACCATGATGGGCGCGCCGCAGGCGTAGACCTGGTACGCGGCCAGATTGGGCACGTCCTGCAGCACGGCCTGATGCACAAAGCCGGTTCGCCCGCTCCAGCCGTCCTCGGGTAGCGCGTCGGATACCACCGGCACATAGCGCAGCGTCGGCATGGCCGGCAACTGGGCTTGCACCCAATCGTTCATGTACAAATCCTGGGGCCGGCGCGCGCCCCAGTAGAGCGTGGCCGGGCGGTGGCTGCCCTGGCGCTGCATCTGCTCGATCAGCGCCTTGATCGGCGCAAAGCCGGTGCCCGAGGCCAGCAGGATGATGGGCTTGTCGGAATCCTCGCGCAGGAAGAAGCTGCCGAACGGTCCTTCGGCACGCAGGATCTCCTTCTCCAGCATCGTCGTGAACACGTGCTCGGTGAAGCGGCCGCCCGGCATGTGGCGGATGTGCAGTTCCAGTGTCACACCGGTGCTGCCGGCCGCAGCTGGCGCGCTGGCCATGGAGTAGCTGCGCCGCGTGCCGTCACGCAGGATGAACTCGATGTACTGGCCGGCGCGGTAGGCAAAGGCGTCGCTGGCGGGCAACTGCAGCGTCAGCCGCATCACGTCGGGCGACTTCTTCTCCAGCCGCATCACCCGCGTGGGCATGCGCTTGATGGGCAGCGCGCCCAACTCGGTGACCTGGCGCGACTCCAGCACCAGGTTGGACTGCGCCACGCCGCAGCAGGTAAGGATGAAGCCGTCCGCCTCGTCGGCTTCGCTCAGCGCCTTGGTCTGGTGCGGGCCATGGACCACGCGCCCTTCGAGCAGCCTGCACTTGCACGAGCCGCAGGCGCCATCCTTGCAGCCATAGGGCAGGCCGATGCCCTGACGGATGCCGGCTGCCAGGATCGCCTCGCCTGACTGTGCCACGAACGCGCGGCCGCTGGGCTGAACGGTGATCTGGAAAGGGGTTGCGTCGGTATCGGGGCTGGCCATGTTTTCGGTATCCTTGAAGCTTCTCTCTCAACAGCGTCCGATTTTGCCCTCAAACCAAAGCCCTCTCGGAGCCCTGCCGGCGCGCTTCCGCCGTGAACGCGTGTTGATCGTCGGTTGCGGCGACGTCGGTCTGCGTGCCGCCGCCGCCCTGCGCGACCGGGTGCGCCTGCTGGCCCTTACCACCTCGGCGCAGCGCCTGGCACCCCTGCGTGAGCGCGGTGTCACGCCCCTGCTGGGTGACCTGGATGCGCCGCAGAGCCTGCGCCGGCTCGCCGGGCTGGCCACGCGCGTGCTGCATCTGGCGCCGCCGCCGGCGCAGGGCTGGCAGGACGCGCGCACCCGCAGTCTGGCGCGCGCCTTGCGCCTGCGCTCGCCAGCGCGCTCGCTTGTCTATGGCTCCACCAGTGGCGTATACGGTGATTGCGCCGGCGCCGTGGTGTCCGAGACCCGCGCTACCCGGGCCGACACACCCCGGGCGCGGCGACGTGCCGATGCCGAGGCCAGCGTGCGCTTCTTTGGCCGCGCCAGCGCGGTGCGCAGCAGCATCTTGCGCATACCGGGCATCTACGCAGCCGACCGCGAAGGCGGCACACCGGCGGCCCGCCTGCAAAAGGGCACGCCGGTGCTGCGCGCCGAAGACGATGTCTACACCAACCACATCCATGCCGACGACCTGGCGCGAGCTTGTATCAAGGCCCTGTGGCAGGGCAAGCCGCAGCGGGTCTACAACGTCAACGACGACACCTGCCTGAAGATGGGCGACTACTTCGACCTGGCCGCCGACCTCTACGGCCTGCCGCGCCCGCCGCGCGTCGCGCGCAGCACCGCGCAGAGCGAGCTGCCCTTGATGCTGCTCAGCTTCATGAGCGAATCGCGCCGCATGGACAACACGCGCCTCAAGCGCGAGCTGCGGCTGCGCTTGCGCTACCCGACGGTGGAGGCGGGTTTGCAGGTGACTGAAGAATCTTCACCCTAGAACCCGCCGCATCCCCTTGTCCTGTCCACATGCCTGCGTCACCCACGCAATAGTGCAACCCTTCTGGTGGGCGGCGGCGGTGACAGATGCACAACTGCTTCAGAGTGGAGCCGTCGGGCGAGACCACGAGCCGCGTGGTCTGCGCCATCAAGGCTTGAATATTTCCAGAGTCAGGCCGGGCAGCTTGGCGAAATGTTTCTTGTTGCCTGTGAGCAGCGTCAGCCCGTGCTCCAGGGCGGTGGCGGCGATGAGTGCATCGCCCAGTTGCAGGCCGCTTGCGAGCGCGTGGCTCTCGATCAGGGCCATGGCCCGCTCGGTAATGCCCGCTGTCATAGGCAGTACGTGGGCCCGGCTCATGGTCAAACCCTTCTTGATCTGCGCCAGCTCAGTCTTGGAGCGACATCCCTGGACCAGCTCGATGTAGGTCACCGCAGACAACTGCCAGGGTAGCAACTGCGCCAAACGCTGCACCGCGCCGGTGTGCCCTCGGGTCATCCACACACCAACACATCCGTATCGATCAGCATCATGATCGTTGGGTGGCGGTCTAACTGGATCTCTTGCGCCGCGTGCCATCCGCGCCCAGGCGTGGTGCGCGCAACGCCCGCACATAGCCCGCCACGTCCGCCATGTCCTCGCGGTCCGCCCACATGCCAAACATCGGATTGGCCATTACCGCCTCAAGGTCGGCTTGCTCCTTGTCGGCGGGTGTGCGGAGTGCCTCCTCTTGTTCGATGCGCACGGTCACGTGTGACCTGCGCGCAAACCCTGCTTTGGGCAATTTGTCCCGCCAAGCGGCGGGCAGTTCGCTCAAACGTACATGCTCAAACACCACGGCATTCATGCTCTGTTTTCCATCCTGTTGCGCAGTTGCCCACGCTCTATCAACGCATCGACCCACTGCAAGACCTGGCGCCTCTCCGCCGTGCCAGGCGGCTCAACCGTCAGCAAATGCCGACGCAGCAGCTTCGGACAAAGCCTACTGACTGAAGCCCGCAGCATTGGGCAACTGAATCAAACGTGCTGGGAAGTACCTGCGCAAAAAGCCAAGTACTTGCGATGCCACGATTCTAGACCCCTGTGCTGACCGGCCCACTACACCGACACCCGCTACACCCAGTACGACGCCGCAGGCAACCTCAAGACCACGACGGTTGACACCAACAACGATGCCAACCCCGACAACACCTACAACTACCAATACGAACACTTCGGCAGCTACAAGCAAGCACGCGTGAGCGTCAGCGGCAATGGCTCCAGCGCCAGCACCGACAGCTGGTTCGATGCCAATGGCTTTCTGGTGGCCACCGATCGCTCCGAGTCGACCCCGGACAAGCCGCTGGGCAACGCTTTGGTCAACGACGCCCAGGGCCGGGTGCTCTACAACAACCAAGGCGCAGCGCGGCCCTTTGATACCAACACCGCCGGCTTTGGCCGCATCGAGAACCAGGCTGGTGGCTTCATTGGCGGTTTCATCGGCAATGACAGCAACCGCGGCCACGTGCAGCGCCAGTTGATTGTGAACGGCGAGGTGCTGGCGCGCTATGGCGACGAGCTGGTGGCCAAGCTCAACAGCACGACGTTCACGCCCACCAGCGTGGCCGAGTTCCAGTTTGGCGCCGCGCCGCTGAACGTGCGCCAGAGCAATCTGGATGCGCAGCGCTACACCGTCAGCGGCGGCGAGACGCTGCGCAGTATTGCGCGCAGCTTCTATGGCGACGACAAGCTGTGGTACCTGATCGCCCAGGCCAATGGCCTCTCGGGCAGCACGCAGCTGAGCACCGGCCAGACGCTGAGCATCCCCAAGCTGTCCGCCAGCTCCAACGCCGCCGACAGCTTCAAGCCCTACGACCCGAGCAAGGTGGTGGGCGACCTGACGCCCAATCTGCCGATGCCGCAGAACGACAAGGGCTGTGGTGCGCTGGGGCAGATCATCATGATCGTGGTGGCCATCGTGGTGACGATTTATACGGCCGGGGCGGCAGCAACCTCGCTCAGTAGTGCAGCGGCGGCGTCTTCAGCCGCTGGTGCTTCGACAATGTCCATCGGTGCTGGCGCGCTACTTGGTGGCACTGGCGCAGCCGCAGGCATGAGCGCTGGATCGCTGATTGCGGCAGGTGCAATTGGCGGGGCGGTGGGCTCAATTGCTAGTCAGTTGGTAGGCAACGCCATCGGCGCGGTCGATGGCTTCAGTTGGAAGCAAGTGGCGTTGGGGGGCTTGAGTGCCGGGATGGGCGCTGGGCTCGGTCAGATTGCAGCATTGGCCGGTACCACACCGGGTGCGGTCATCGCCCGTGCGGCGATCGGCGACGCGATGACTCAGGGTATTGCCCTCGTCACCGGCTTGCAGGATCACTTTGATTGGAAGGGCGTGGCCGCCAGCGCGGTGGGCGCGGGGGTAGGATATGGCATGAATGAGGCATTCGGCCTGACCCAGAACGGTCTTGCTACCAACAACTACACCGGCTTTGACAAGTACGCCCTTGCGGGGCTCAGCGGCTTTGCTGCTGGGACGGCCGCGGCGGCGGCCAGAGGCGGGCGGGTGAGCGTGCAGCAGGTGGCGACCGATGCGTTCGGGAACAGTTTGGCGTCGGTGTTTGTGGACAACTTGCGTAGTCCTGGGCAGCAGGACGTGCCTATCGATGAGAGTCAGCGAAAGGCCATGGAATTGGGCTTTGGGCCTTTGAATCCGAGCGCAGCATCGCAAGCGATGTTCATCTCCCAGTTTGATTTGCGCTCCCATTTCGCTCAAACTGACGGGACGGATCAATTTGTGCCTATCGATGCCATTGGGTCAAGCGCGTCGGTGATGGGTGCTGGCGAGACAATGAGCGTCGAGGAGTTTCGCCGACAGGAGATCACTTACCGAAATCGCACAGAAGGCGTTGATGCCGCTGTGCAGGATGCTGACCTGCACCGGCGAGGGCCTCGTCTCTCTGTCGCCGGCTTTGCCGGCTACGAGGCATTGGGCAAAGAGATGGTCGGCTGGCCGGTGAACAAGGCGTTCCGCTCGAACGATCCGAACCACTACGTGCTTGGCGCCTACTCGGACAGCACATGGAACAAGCGCCCTGGCGAGGACCTACTGGATATACGACCGGGCATCGACTACACGAACGTGGGTTTGTTGCAGTTGCTCTCGCAAGGTGCTAGTAACACGAACTTCCAAACCAAGTACTTCCCGGGCGTTGGCACGGATTGGTACACCAAGCACTTGGGCGGTGCGACCGGCGCTGGAGTAACGATGGGTGCGGAAGAGGCGTACAAGTGGACATCCGACAACGTTAACGAAATCTACTCGAATAATCCGAAGGCCACCTTCGACTTCCTAGGTGTCGGCTTCAGCCGCGGTGCGTTGGAAACGCGCATGTTGTTACGCATGATCGATCAGAGAGGCATACCGGACTACGCAAGCAGGTACGAGGTGATGCACGGCGAAGCCAACACTGAGGTGCGCTACGAACGCAACATCATTGAGCCTGGCAAGGCGAATCTCAATGCGGTCATATTCGATACCGTCACAACGGGTGCAGGTGACTTATACAACATCGACTTGCCGACGCGCGCGCAGGTGTACCACCCGATCGCGCGCGACGAGATGCGAGCGCTGTTCCCGAGTGCGCCGCTGGCGCGTGCGGGTCAGGAGATGAGTCCGAGCTGGTTCCAGCCCGTGGTGGCCGGTGATCACTCGGACATCGGCAATAACCATGACCGTGGTGGCATTGGCGACATGAATCTGAAACTGGCGCACCAGTTTATGAGCCAGAATCTGGGCTTACCGATGATGGCGATTCCCAGCGCGTATACCCCCAACGAGCAGAACATGTGGATTCATGACATGCGCGGCAATGACGGTGTTGCGCCACGTGGCAACTCACCCTTCGTGCGTCCGGTTGCGCCGCGCTACCTGCCGGTGCAGCCGAATCCGAGTCCTTACCAGAGGTAAGCACCATGAGTCTCTTTGGCAACTTCCAACGGCTGCTGCACGGGGCGACGGCTGTGCTGCTGGCCGGCGTGTTGCTGGGTTGTGCAAGCCCGCCCGCACCAACGGCTGATGGCCGTGTCTATCACTGTGTTGGAGGTGCGGTGCCCGTGCCTCCCCCGGATACGTGGGGGAAGAAATACACGACGGAGGCATTCACGTACGCAGAGTACAAAATAGATGAGTCGACCATCGCCAAAGGCATTTTGGGGCACTCACGCTGCGGCGAGTACAGCGTTCCCAAGACAGCCTACCTGCGCTATCAGGTTGATGGCCGCGTGTTGGAGAAGCGCTTTGATCTGTCAGCGCTGAGCGCGCGAAGGGTGCGTGGCAAGACAGTGCTATTCTTTGTGGATGGTGAAACGGTAGAAGTGCGACTGCTGACCACAGTGGATGGGGCATTGCCAAGCAAAGAAGTGATTGACTTGCGCTGACTGTTCTGTCCACATGTCCGCGTCACCTGTGCCCCGCCCACACAGGGACATTTTTTGCCAGACTCAGCGTCAACGTCGGCAAGGCCTGGATTCGTTGCAGGGGAGAGGCGCTTCGGATGCTGCTCTTCTTGCAAAAGTTGCGCGTATTGAGAGTCAACTCGCTGGCCAGCTGGCCAGCTGGCAAGCTGGAAAGAGGGCAGTTATGGTTGAACGAGGCAGATGCGTTGCATCGTGGTTTGGGGGGCATTCAAATGACTAAATTGTTAGAGGTCGATCTCGGCAAGCGAGTGCCCTTCCCCGAAGAGGCGTTCGATCCTGGCGAAGTGCCGACGGGCATTCCATTGAACAGTGGGCAGTCGGCGGCCCATCGCTGGAAAGCCGTGAATGTCATGCTCACCGATTCAAGGGAGCGTCCGTCTGGATTGGTTGACTACATCTTCACTGTTCCGTTCAAGATGGTTTCTCTTCGGTTTGTGAATCTGTTGCGCAGCTTCAATTGCGATTGCGAATACTTGCCGCTGATCGTTCACTATCACGACCAACGGTTGGGAGGTGAGTACTTCGCACTCAATGCGTTGCGGGTCGTTGATGCTGCAATAGACATTGACCGATCATCAATTGGCTTTTACGACACCGAGTATCGGCAGGCAGAAGACGTCAGCAAGTTAGTGCTCAATGAAGCGGCGTTGGGCGATGCGCCGCTGACGTTTCTCGATGAAATTGGGCGGTTCGCCGTGAGCGACAAGCTTGCGCAAGCCATCACCGACGCAGGCTTGATCGGCATCAAACTTGTAAAGCCGGAAGAGTTCTCTAGTTGACGTGGGAAGCCTGAATATTGGCCCGCCTAACAAGCCACGAATCAGTAGCCACTAGAGAATATGAAAGGCCACCGCCAACTCCAGCCAGCCGCTAAAGCGATGGGGTTTCGGAGGCTTCTTCTTTCTGGCCGGTGACTGGTGCGCTGCGTCTTGTTGCTGCGTCAGTGAATCGCGGAGGGCTACGCTGAATGACCATCGCCAAAAACAGGCCATGCGCCTACGGTGCGCCAACGGATGCGCCAACTACTCTGAAAACGCTAGCAAACTAGCGTTGGTGCCCGGGGCCGGACTCGAACCGGCACGCCTTGCGGCGGGGGATTTTGAGTCCCCTACGTCTACCAATTTCATCACCCGGGCAGCGTTTGGTGAAGAGCAGAATTATGGCACAGTGTGAGCTATGAAATACCCCAGCATTGAAGATGTGATCGGAAAGACCCCCATGGTCGCCTTGCAGCGCCTTGGGGGGGCGGACAACGCGGCGCGCGGCAATGTGATCCTTGGCAAGCTAGAAGGCAACAACCCCGCGGGTTCGGTCAAGGACCGGCCGGCCCTGTCGATGATTGTGCGCGCGCAGGAGCGCGGCGAGATCAAGCCCGGCGACACGCTGATCGAGGCCACCTCGGGCAACACCGGCATCGCGCTGGCCATGGCGGCGGCGATCAAGGGCTACCGCATGGTGCTGATCATGCCGGAGGACCTGTCGGTGGAGCGCGCGCAGACCATGAAGGCTTACGGCGCCGAGCTGATCCTCACGCCCAAGAGCGGCGGCATGGAGTACGCGCGCGATCTGGCCACGCAGATGCAGCAGCAGGGCAAGGGCCACGTGCTGGACCAGTTCGCCAATGCTGACAACCCGCGCATCCACTACGAGACCACCGGTCCCGAGATCTGGGCCGATACAGCCGGTGGGGTGACGCATTTCGTCAGCGCCATGGGCACCACCGGCACGCTGACCGGGGTGTCGCGCTTCCTCAAGGAGAAGAACCCGGCGATCCAGATCATCGGCGTGCAACCCAACGAGGGCTCGCGCATCCCGGGCATACGCAAGTGGCCGCAGGAGTACCTGCCCAAGATCTACGACCCCTCGCATGTGGACGAATTCATCTACGTCAGCCAGGAGGCAGCCGAGGACACCTGCCGGCGGCTGGCGCGCGAGGAGGGGCTGTTTGCCGGCATCTCGGCCGCAGGCGCCTGCTGGGTGGCGCTGGAGCTGGCCAAGCGCGTGCGCGATGCCACCATTGTGTTCGTGGTGTGCGACCGCGGCGACCGCTACCTGTCCACCGGCGTGTTCCCTGCCTGAGTCTGTGCGGGACAGCCCATGAGCCAAGCATTCAAGTATTGCCCCTGCTGCGCCACGCCACTGGCCTTAATCACCCAGGCGGAGGACGGCGGCGACAAGGTGCGCCTGCGCTGCCCGGCTTGTGACTACACGCACTGGAACAACCCCACGCCGGTGCTGGCGGCCATCATCGAGTACCAGGGCAAGGTGTTGCTGGCGCAAAACGCCGCCTGGCCGGCCAAGACCTTTGCGTTGATCACTGGCTTCATGGAGGCTGGCGAAACGCCCGAGGGCGGCATGGCGCGCGAGATTCGCGAAGAAACCAATCTCGAGACCGAGGCCCTGAAGCTGATCGGCGTGTACGACTTTCAGCGCATGAACCAGATCATCATCGCCTACCACGCGCTCTGCCATGGCGAGATTCGCCTGTCACCCGAGCTGGTGGACTACCGCCTGCTGGAGCCGGCGTCGGTCAAGTGCTGGCCGGCCGGCACCGGCTATGCGATGGCCGAGTGGTTGAAGTCGCGCGGGCACACGCCGCAGTTTGTCGAGTTCCCCAAGCGCGACCCGTCCGACAGACAGGATGCTTAGAATCGCATCAGCAACAAGGAACAGTGATGCAGATCGACGTAGAGCTTGACACCCGCGGCCTCAATTGCCCACTGCCGATTTTGAAGGCCAAGCGCGCGCTGACCAGCATGCTCAGCGGCCAGACCCTGCGCGTGGTGGCCACCGATGCCGGCTCGGTGCGCGACTTTCAGGCCTTTGCCAAGCAAACCGGCAACGAGCTGGTGGAGCAGCAGACGGTGGGTGACGATTTCGTGCACGTGTTGCGCCGGCGCTGAGCGCGGGCGCAACAGTGGCTGTCAGACCTTGAGCTGTTTCAGGTAGCGCCTGAAGTCTTCACCCACCTCGGGGTGATCCAGCGCCAGTTCCACAGTGGCTTCCAGGAAGCCCAGTTTGCTGCCGCAGTCAAAGCGCTTGCCCAGGTATTGGTAGGCCTGCACGGCCTCGCTGGCCAGCAGGCCAACGATGCCGTCGGTGAGCTGAATCTCCCCTTGAGCGCCGTGCGTCTGCCTGCGGATGCAGTCGAAGATGCCGGGCGTCAGGATGTAGCGCCCGGCCACCGCCATGCGCGAGGGGGCCTGCTCCGGGGCCGGCTTCTCCACCATGTGGCGCACCCGCATCAGGCCCTGGCCCAGGTCATCGCCGGCGACGATGCCATAGCGGCGCACCTGGTCTG
>Ga0208262_1000663_pt1 | contig 11022 bp, 7 predicted proteins | sample LakWasMet15_LOW5_2_FD_183863 | JGI IMG/M metagenome (GOLD analysis project Ga0208262, IMG submission 183863) | Freshwater sediment methanotrophic microbial communities from Lake Washington under simulated oxygen tension - Sediment Metagenome... | ecosystem: Environmental > Aquatic > Freshwater >... | reverse complement strand
ATGGTGCTGAGCAGCTTGCGCGCGGCATCGGTGCCATCCCACACCGCCGGGGGCTGCAAGCAGTTGTCGCAATTCATGCAAGGCTGGGAAGCCTCGCCGAAATACGCCAGCAGGCGCACGCGGCGGCAGTCGGTGGCTTCGGCCAGGCCCAGCAGGGCGTCGAGCTTGGCACGCAGGCCCTGCTTGAAGACCTCGCCGGCCGGGCTCTCGTCGATCATGCGGCGCTGGTTCACCACGTCCTGCAAACCATAGGCCATCCAGGCATCGGCGGCCAGGCCGTCACGCCCGGCACGGCCGGTCTCCTGGTAGTAGCCTTCCAGGTTCTTGGGCATGTCCAGGTGCGCCACGAAGCGCACGTCGGGCTTGTCGATGCCCATGCCAAACGCAATGGTGGCCACCATCACCACGCCCTCGTCACGCAGGAACCGGTCCTGGTTGGCCTGGCGTACCTTGCTGTCCAGGCCGGCGTGGTAGGGCAGAGCCGTCATGCCTTCGTCGCACAGCAGTTGCGCCACCTCTTCCACCCGCTTGCGCGACTGGCAGTAGACGATGCCGGCATCGCCCGCGTGCTCGCTGCTGATGAAGCGCAGCAGTTGCTGGCTGGCATCTTTCTTCTCGACGATGGTGTAGCGGATGTTGGGCCGGTCGAAGCTGCTGACGAAGGTGCGCGCCTGCTCCAATTGGAGGCGCTCGACGATGTCCTCGCGCGTCACCGCATCGGCGGTGGCGGTGAGCGCAATGCGCGGCACCGAGGCATAGCGCTCGTGCAGCACGGTCAGTGCGCGGTATTCAGGGCGAAAGTCATGGCCCCACTGACTGACGCAATGCACCTCGTCGATGGCGAACAAGCTCAACTTGCCACGCTCCTGCATCGAGTCGAGTTGCGCCAGAAAACGCGGCGTGGTGACGCGCTCCGGTGCGGCGTACAACAAGGTCAGCTCACCGCGCAGCATGCGCTTCTCGACCGCCGACGCCTCTTCCCCGGTCAAGGTGGAATTGAGAAAGGCGGCGCTGACGCCGGCCTCATGCAAGGCACCGACCTGATCGTGCATCAGGGCGATCAGGGGCGAGATCACCACCGTGGTGCCATGGCCCGCGCGCTGGCGCGCGATCGCCGGGATCTGGTAGCACAGGGACTTGCCGCCACCGGTGGGCATCAGCACCAGGGCGTCCCCGCCGGCGATCACGTGGCTGATGATGGCCTGCTGGGGACCGCGGAAGTGCTCGTAGCCGAACACCTCCTGCAGGATGTCGCGGCCCGGCTCGGGCGCACGCAGTGGCATGGCGGCAGAGTCAACCAGCAGCATCAGCGTTGCAGTGCCGCGCCGCGCGCTGCCCTGAGAAAAACTTTCGTCATGCCGCTATTGTCGGTGAGCGGCAAGCAACCCGGTCAACCCGGTGAGGTCGGCCTCCAGTTGTGCCGCCGACTGGAAGCGTAGGCCCTGCCAGCCCTGCGCCAGCGCCGCGTCGACGTTGCCCTGCACATCGTCGATGAAGACGGTGTGCGCGGGCTCCAGTTGGTAGTGCTGCTGCAGCCACTGGTAGATACCGGGCTCGGGCTTGGCCAGATGCGCATCGCCGGAGAACACGCCGCCGTCAAACCAGTGCCGCAGGTCATGGCGGCGCTCCAGCAGACGCGCGTAGGGCACCGGCATGTTGGACAGGTAGTACAGACGCAAGTCCGCCTGCTCGCGCCGACGTTGACACAGCCGCTCCAGCAGGGCCACGGTGGGCGCCAGCGGCGTGAGATGCTCGCCAATGGCGTCGAGCAGGGCGAGCACGGCCGGCAGTGGCAGGTCCAGCCGGGCACTGAGGCGCTGGGCGATCTCCTGGGGCGCCAGGGCGCCGCGGTCAAAGCGCTGCCAGTCCGGATGATGAAAGATGGCGCGCACCAGTTCCTGGGCAGCCTGGGCACTGGCGGCGCGCGCCGCGAAATGGGCCTGCACCAGCAGCTCAGGCTGCCAGCGAAACAGCACAGCGCCAAAATCGAATACCAGGTTCATGGGCGACGAGACTCAGGGCGCCAGGCGTTGCAGCAGGCCACGGGTCGAACCATCCAGGCCGGCGCATGCGCCACCTTCCAGCACCGCTTCGATACCCTTGGCCAGCACCTTGCCCAACTCGACACCCCACTGGTCGAAACTGTTGATGCCCCAGATCGCGCCGCTGACGAACACCCGGTGCTCCTGCAACGCGATCAGCGCGCCCAGGCTGGTGGGGGTGAGCTCGTCGAGCAGCAGGAAGGTGCTCGGCCGGTTGCCGGGAAAGTGCCGATGGCCGCCCACGTCCGTCTGGCCCACCATCAGCGCCTGCGCCTGGGCCAGCACATTGGCCAGCAACTTGGTGTGGTGGCCGGCCAGCGTGTGACGCGGCTTCTTGACCGCCACAAACTCCACCGGCACCACCTCGCTGCCCTGGTGCAGCATCTGAAAATAGGCGTGCTGGCCATTGGTGCCAGGCTCGCCCCACAGCACCGGCGCGGTCGCGAAGGGCAGCGGCTGCCCGGCCATGTCGACGCGCTTGCCGTTGCTCTCCATCTCCAGTTGCTGCAAGTAAGCCGGCAGGCGGCGCAAGGCACTGTGATAGGGCGCGATGCTGCGGCTGCCGAAGCCATGGAAATTGCGGTACCAGACATCCAGCAGGCCCAGGCGCACCGGCAGGTTCTGCTCCAGCGGCGCGCTGCGAAAGTGCTGGTCCATCTCATACGCGCCAGCCAGCAAGTCACGAAAGCCCTGGGCGCCGATGGCGATGGCAATCGGCAGGCCGATGGCCGACCACATCGAATAGCGGCCGCCGACCCAGTCCCAAAAACCGAACGTGGTGGCTATGCCAAACGCCTTGGCCGCCGCCACGTCGGTGGTGAGCGCGCAGAAGTGCCGGGCCACATCGGTGCCGCCCTGCGCCTCGAACCAGCGCTTGGCCGAGGCCGCGTTGGTCATGGTCTCGGCCGTGGTGAAGGTCTTGGACGCGATCAGGAACAGCGTGCTGTGGGGTTTCAGCTGGCGCAGCACGGCGGCCAGTTCATGGCCGTCCACGTTCGAAACAAAGTGGTAGCGCTTGCTGCGCAGCGCGAATTCGTCCAGCGCCAGCACCGCCATCTGCGGACCCAGGTCCGAGCCGCCAATGCCAATGTTGACCACGTCGGTGATGGCCGCGTCGGCGCGCACCGTCTCGGCATAGGCCAGCATGGCGCCCAGCGTGGCGTGCACCTGCGTCAACTCGGACGCTACATTTTGGATAGCTGATTGTGCTTGCTGGTTCTGGCCTGCATTCGGATAGCGCAGCAACCAGTGCATCACCGCGCGCTGTTCGGTGGCGTTGATGGCCTGGCCGGCAAACATCGCATCGCGGTGCTGCGGCAGCTCGCACTGGCGCGCCAGGTCGAACAACAGCCGCTCGGTCGGCGCGTCCAGCAGGTTCTTCGACAGGTCGGCGAACACATGCGGCGCGCTCTGGCTGAAGGCCTCGAAGCGCTGTGCATCACCGGCGAAGGCGGTGCGCAGATCGAAATTGCGGCCCTGGGTAGCGAAGGCGCTTTGCAGCGCGGTCCAGGCGCTTGTCCGGTCGCAGCGGGGCCGGCTCACAGGAACACCTCCGCGCGGCGCGCTGCGGTGCGAGCTTGCTCGGGGCGGCCCAGCGCGGCGCTCATGTCACGCCGCCAACATCAATTGCTCAAGCTTGATCGCGTCGGCACAGAAGGCGCGGATGCCCTCGGCCAGCTTCTCGGTCGCCATGGCGTCCTCGTTGAGCGCCAGGCGAAAGTCCGCCTCGTCGTAGCGCACCGCTGGCAGATCCAGGCCACGTGCCACGCCGGCATCCAGGCTGCGGGTCAGAGGTGCATCGGTCGCCGCCAGGCTGGCCAGCAACTCCGGACTGATGGTCAGCAGGTCGCAGCCGGCCAGCGCCGTGATCTGGCCAACATTGCGAAAACTCGCGCCCATCACCTCGGTGGCGATGCCGAACTTCTTGTAGTAGTTATAGATCTGGCGCACCGACTTGACGCCGGGATCGTTGGCGCCCGCGCTGGCCGCCTCATCCCAGGCGGCGCCAGCGGACTTCTTGTACCAGTCATAGATGCGCCCGACGAAGGGCGAGATCAGCTGCACCTTGGCCTGCCCACAGGCCACGGCCTGGCAGAACGAAAACAGCAAGGTCAGGTTGGTGTGGATGCCGCGACGCTCCAGTTGCTCCGCCGCGGCAATGCCCTCCCAGGTGGCGGCGACCTTGATCAGCACGCGGTCGACATGGACGCCCTGTGACTGGTACAGCTCGATCAGGCGCTCGGCGCGCGTCACGGTGGCACTGGTGTTGAAACTCAGGCGCGCGTCCACTTCGGTCGAGACGCGCCCGGGGATGATGGACAGGATCTCGCAGCCAAATCGCACCAGCAGGCGGTCCATGATCTCATCCAGCGGCCGGCCGCGGTACTGGGCCACGGTACTGGCCAGCAGCGGCTGGTAGTCGGCCTTCTGCACCGCCTTGAGGATCAGCGACGGGTTGGTGGTGGCGTCTTGCGGCTGATAGGCGCCGAGCTGCTTGAAGTCGCCGGTGTCGGCCACCACGGTGGTGAATTGTTTGAGGGCGTCGAGTTGGTTCATGGGGCAATTATCCTGTCCCTGCCGGCCCTTGAAGAACCAGGCGGTTACAAGACCCTGACCACCGATACGCCGTGATCCGCCAGCGTGAGCCCGACCTGCGCGCCCAGCGGCAGCACATCCGTCAGTTCGGGCGATATCACGAAGATCGGGCCCAGCGCGGTCTCGAAGGTGTACTCCAGAAAGCTGCCCAGGTAGGCCGACTTGCGCAGCACTGCGGCAACGCCCTGCCCGTCGCGCTGGATGTGCCAAGCCTCGGGACGCACCGCCACCTTCACCGCGCCCGCCGTCACGGCCTGGCGCGGGGTGATCTGCAAGGGCCCCAGCTGCACGCGCCCGTCGGCACCGGCGGTACCCGGGAACAGCATCGCCTCGCCCATGAAGCCCGCCACGAATTCGCTCTGCGGGCGTTCGTACAGATCCTGCGGGCTGCCGCGTTGGGCGATGGCACCGTCGTGCATCACCACGATCTGATCACTGACCGCCAGCGCCTCGCTCTGGTCATGGGTGACGTAGGCCACGGTGAGCTTGAGCCGCTGCTGCAGGGCGCGGATCTCTTCGCGCATCTCGCGCCGCAAACGCGCGTCCAGGTTGCTCAGCGGCTCGTCGAACAGCAGCACCGCGGGCTCCAGCACCAGCGAGCGCGCCAGCGCCACGCGCTGCTGCTGGCCGCCCGACAGCTCGCTGGGCAGCCGCTGGTCGTAGCCGACCAAGCCGACGTTGTGCAGCGTCTCGCCGGCGCGGCGGCGCGCCTGGTCCTTGGCCACGCCCGACATCCTCAGGCCGTACATCACGTTCTCCACCACGTTCATGTGGGGAAACAGCGCGTAACTCTGGAACATCATGCTCACGTTGCGCTCGGCCGGGCCCAAGGTGGTGACGTCCCGGCCATCCATCAGCACTTGCCCGCTGGTGGGCGACTCCAGCCCCGCAATCATGCGCAGCACGGTGGTCTTGCCGCAGCCCGAGGGGCCCAGGATGGTGGTCAGCGTGCCCTTGCCGATCTCGAAACTGATGCCCTTGACCACCAGCGGGGCAGCCCTGTCATTGCCATAGCGCTTGGTGATGCGCTTGAATTCGACGCCATGATTCATGCTGCTCTTCCAGGTGTATCCACAGGGTGCCCTCAGGGTGCGGCCAGGACATTGGCGGGGCCTGCGACAGCGCGCCGCCCGAGCGTGCGCTCGCCCACCAGCAGCTGGATCAAGCCGATCGCCAGCGACATCAGGATGATCAGCACCGTGCAGTAGGCCAGTGCCACGCCGTAGTCGCCATTGCCGACGCGACCGATGATGTAGGTGGTGGCCAGCTCATTCTCCGCCGTCACCAGAAATATCACCGCGCTGACAGTGGTCATGGCGCGCACGAAGCTGTACACCAGCGCCGCCACCAGTGCCGGCTTCAGCAGCGGCAACACCACGTGGAACAGGGTCTGCGCGGTCGAGGCGCGCAGCATCAGTGATGCCTCGTCCAGCGACCTGTCCAATTGCTTGAAGGCGGCAGTGCCAGCCCGCACGCCGACCGGCAGGTTGCGGAACACGAAGCACAGGACGATGATCAGCCCGGTACCGGTGAGTTCGACCGGCGGCACGTTGAAGGCCAGGATGTAGCTCACCCCCAGCACCGTGCCCGGTATGGCAAACGCCAGCAGGGCGACAAACTCGAACGCCGAGCGGCCACGGAACTCGATGCGCGCCAGCAGGTAAGCCATCAACAGACCCGCGGCGGCGGTCATCGGCGCCGACAGGCCCGCCAGCTTGACGGTGGTGAACAGCGAGTTCCAGGCCGTGCCCGCCCAGACCAGGCCAAAGGCGCCCCACTCCAGCCCGAAGGCGGTTTTGAAGTGCTGCAGGGTGAAGGTGTAGTCGCGGCCCCAGGTCTGCACGAAACCGCCAGCGAACGCGAACAGGTAGACCACCAGCGTGAAGGCCAACCACGGGTAGACCACTGCGTTCAGGCTTCGCCGCACGCCGTCGGGCAGCGCCATGGCGATGCCGGCATCACCCTTGCCGCTGACGGTGGTGAAGCTCTGGCGCCCCAGCAGGCCACGCTGCAGGGCAAACACCAGCAGGGCGAACAAGGTCAGGATCCAGGCCAGAGAGGCCGCGCGGCCCTGGTCATATTGCGCACCGACGATGGCAAAGAAGATGTCGGTCGACAGGACCGAGAACTGCCCCCCGACCACCACCGGGTTGCCAAAGTCGGCCATGCTCTCGATGAAGCCGACCAGAAAGGCGTTGGCCAACCCCGGCTTGAGCAAGGGCACCGTGATGCTGAAGAAGGCCTGTGCGCGGTTGGCGCGCAGGGTTTGCGCCGCCTCCTCCAGACTGGGCGCAACCCCTTGCACCACGCCGCGCATGATCATGAAGGCAATCGGCGTGAAGGCAAACAACTGCGCAATCCAGACCCCCAGCGCGCCGTAGAACCAACGCGTCGGCTCGATGCCAAAGGCGTACTCCAGGAACTGGTTGACGACACCGGCGCGGCCGAACAACAGGATCAGGCCCAAGCCCACCACAAAGGGCGGCGTGATGATTGGCAACAGGGCGATGACGCGCAAGGGCGTCTGAATGCGAGCGGCCACGGACCCGGCTGCGCTGCGTTCGGCCAACAGCGCCATCATGGTGCCCAGCAAGGTGGTGCTGGCTGCCGTACCCAGCGCCAGCAACAACGTGTTCCACGCCACGCCACAGCGCACGCCACCAGCCAGGCAGCCCAGACCCCAGACGCGCTCGTTGCCAATGCGCTCGACCAGTGAGCGCAGCGACCAGTGGCCGGCCTCGTCGAGGAACGCGCCGTGCAACGCCTTGGTCACCGGGAAGGCGATGAAGAGCACCAGCAACACCGCACAACCCACTACCGCCGACGCGATGAACAGATCCCCCTTGAAGAAGCCACGCCGCGCCACACCTGCCGCGCCGATCATCACCAGCGCCAGCAGCGCCACGAAAGCGCCGATGCCGACGCCGAACTGGTTGCTCGCCAGCTCGCCGAACAGCGTCGTGAAGACCGCCAACGACCAGCCCTTGGCACCGATCAGGAAGCCACTGGCAAGCAGCCCGCCAAAGCCGACCAGACCGCCTGCCAGGAACCAGCTTCCCTGCGCCTTGCCGGCGGGCAGCGCCAGGCCGACGCCGGCGATCGCCATGCCCAGCAAGCCCACCAGCAGCCAGCCGCGTCCATGCACCACCGCCTGCAGCAGCCCGTTGGCGGTTTCCGGGCCGCCCAGCACCTGCGGCAACACGCTGTACCACGCAGTGTCCTGGATCGCATACCAGGGCAGCACCAGATAGGCCAGCAGGCCGACGCCGAGCCAGAGCGCGACCGGCCTGTTGGGGCTGCGGTTCACAGGGCAACCCGCCGCTTCAGCGTGGCAGGGAATTGACGTCCTTCTCCCACTTGGCGATCAATCGGCGACGCTCGGCCGAGGCGCCGTACTTGGCGTAGTCGTAGTTGATGAACTTGATGGCCTTGAAGTCCGGCACGCGGGGGTCCACCTTGGCTGCCTTGTTGGATGGCAACTGGAACTGCTTGGCCGCCGCTGCCATTTCCTGCGCGGCCGGTGTCAGCGCCCACTCGTAGAACTTCTTGGCGGCGTCGAGATTGCGCGCGCCCTTGATGATGCTCATGGAGCCGATCTCGGCGCCCGTGCCTTCGCTGGGCGTGACAGTCTCGACCGGAAAGCCGTTCATCTTCTCGCCCGGACCGTCGTGCACGAAGCTGATCGACACCGCGGTCTCGCCGCGCGCCACCGCCTTGATCGGGCCGGTGCCCGAGCGGGTGTACTGGCTGATGTTCTGGTGAAGACGCTTGAGGTAGTCAAACGCCTTGTCTTCGCCCATCAGTTGCACCAGGGTGGCGACCATGGTGTAGGCGGTGCCGCTGGAGCCCGGGTTGGCCACCTGGATGTCGCCCTTGTACCCGGGCTTGAGCAAATCGGCCCACGACCTGGGCACCGCCAGCTTCTTCTTGGCCAGCAATTCCGGGTTGTAGCCAAAGCCCAGCGGCCCGGAGTAGATGCCCACCGTCTTGTAGCCGGCCTGCTGCGCCTGCTGTTGCGCCCAGCCGTGCAGTTGCGGCAGGCTTGGCGATTTGTACTCCAGCGTCAGGCCCTGCTCTGCCGCCTGCAGGTGCGGGTCGCCCGTGCCGCCAAACCAGATGTCGGTCTTGGGGTTGTCCTTCTCGGCGATCAGTTGGGCCAGCGCCTCGCCCGAACCTTTCATGCTGACATTGATCTTGGTGCCGGTGGTGCGCGCGTACACCGTGCCCACCATGTTGCACCACTCGGCCTGCACCGAACAGATGATGTTGACCTGACCCTGGGCCCACGCGTTCACTGACAACACCGCCGCGGCGGCGGCCATCCAATGCTTGTTCATCACCTGCCACTCCTGTTGGACCCTGCGGTTCGGCGCAGGGTAATTCGATTACTGCCCAAGCCTAGCCGCAGTACGCGGCAGCCGCAGTTGGGAGAAACGCCGAGAGAACCACGGGGGGTTGGCGTTGCATGTAACTGACTTTTGATAAATCAATGAAACTAAGTTACATTACCGACGTCATTTGTTCGATCCAACCATTCTTCCAAGCTATGAGTTTTGACCTCGTTCTCTTTGGCGGCACCGGCGATCTGGCCTGGCGCAAGCTCATGCCGGCCTTGTTCCAGGCTTTTCGCCACGGCACCCTGCCCGATGGCGGGCGCATTCTGGGCGTGGGGCGCGATGACCTCAGCGCGGAACAATACCGGGCCCAGATCCGCGCCCGCTTTGACGGCGTGGAGCTAGCCAAGCGCCCCAGCGACGGCGAGTTCGATCGCTTTGCCGCGCTGCTGGATTTCGTCTGTATGGACCTGTCCAAGCCCGAGGACTATGCCAAGCTGGCCGACGCCCTGGCGCAACGCCATGCCGAGACGGTGGTGATGTACGTGGCTACCGCGCCAAGCCTGTTCACCACCGTCTGCGAGCAACTGGCGAAGGCCGGACTGAACACACCGCGCACCCGCATCGTGCTGGAGAAGCCGCTGGGGCACGACCTGGCCTCCAACCGCGCCATCAACGATGCGGTGCGCCAGGTGTTTGGCGAGAAGCAGGTGTTTCGCATCGACCATTACCTGGGCAAACCGGCGGTGCAGAACCTGTTCGCGCTGCGCTTTGGCAATGCCCTGTTCGAGCCACTGTGGCGGCGCGAGCACATTGCCAACATCCAGATCACGATTGCCGAGGACATCGGCGTGGAGAAGCGCGGTTCGTTCTACGAGAACACCGGCGCGCTGCGCGACATGGTGCAGAACCACGCGCTGCAGCTGCTGTGCGCGATCGGCATGGAGCCGCCCATCAACTCGCACGCCGACGCCATCCGCGACGAGAAGCTCAAGGTGCTGCGATCACTGGCGCCGTGGACCCCCGAGACGCTCAAGCAGGACGTGATTCGCGGCCAGTACGCGGCTGGCTCCATCGGCGGCGCCGCGGTGCCGGCCTACCGCGCCGAGACCGGCGTGCAGCCGCAGAGCCGGACCGAGACCTTTGTGGCGTTGCGCACCGAGATCGCCAACTGGCGTTGGGCCGGCGTGCCTTTCTACATCCGCACCGGCAAGCGTCTGGCCGGGCGCGACGCGCGCATCGTGGTGAATTTCCGGCCCACGCCGCACGCCATCTTCAACTCCAACATGGGCGTGGCCAACCGGCTGGTAATCAACCTGCAGCCCAAGGACGGGCTGGAGCTGCATCTGCTGGCGCAGGGGCAGGAGAACCGGCGCAACTCCAACACGCTGGTGCCGGTGCAGCTGGACCTGGACTTCGACAAGCGCTTTGGCGCCGAGCGGGTGGGCGCCTATGAGCGACTGCTGCTCGACGTGATCGATGGCCGGCTGAACCTGTTCGTGCGCAGCGACGAACAGGAGGAGGCCTGGCGCTGGGTCGAGCCGATCCTGGACCACTGGGAGCACGATCCGCAAGGCCCGCGCCTCTACGCCGCCGGCACCTGGGGCCCCAGCGCATCCAGTGCCATGATTGCGCGTGACGGTTTTTGCTGGAGCGAGGAATCTTGAGCCCCCACGCTTGCCACTTCGTGTGCTGCGCTGCCCCCCAAGGGGGCGCTGCCTTGCTTGGGGCGGCCCGGCGCTGCGGCGTCTTGAGCCCTCACGCTAGACCCTAAGGAGCAAACCATGCTGGACCGAATCAAAGCCTCCCTGCCCTCGCTGGCCCCGGCCGAGCAGCGCGTCGGCAAACTCGTGCTGAGCGATCCCCGCGCCTTTGCCAACCTGCCGGTCAGCGAACTGGCCGACCGGGCCCACGTCAGCAAACCCACGGTGGTGCGCTTTTGCCGCAGCGTGGGCTACGACGGCCTGACCGACTTCAAGCTCAAGCTGGCGGGCAGCGTCAGCGAGGGCGTGCCCTTCATCCACCGCAGCGTGGACAGCGACGACAAGACC
>Ga0208262_1000658_pt1 | contig 11056 bp, 10 predicted proteins | sample LakWasMet15_LOW5_2_FD_183863 | JGI IMG/M metagenome (GOLD analysis project Ga0208262, IMG submission 183863) | Freshwater sediment methanotrophic microbial communities from Lake Washington under simulated oxygen tension - Sediment Metagenome... | ecosystem: Environmental > Aquatic > Freshwater >... | reverse complement strand
GCTATGGGCCGGGCCTATATCGATGCATCGCCTTCTGATCAATTTTCCATCCGCTGGTTTGGCCGTCATCTGCCGCTCTTTTTAACAGAAACGACGCGGTATGCCAAGCAGCCGGGCATAGCGGAAATAGCGTTCTTCGAATGGGCGCTGAGTGAGGCATTTGATGCCCATGATAACGCTGTCATCGATTACAGCGGCTTTGCCGCCATCGAGCCGACACAGTGGCCGTCACTAAAATTAAAATTGCATCCATCCCTACGTCGCGTTGATTTGCACTACAACGCCCCACAAATCTGGCAAGCAGCTAATCAGCAAGAACCGCTACCGGCTTTTATAAAAACCACCGAAGCACAAGCCTGGCTGATCTGGAGGCAACAACTCAAGCTGCTATTTCGATCTTTATCCGTTCAGGAAGCGTTTGCCATCGACGCATTTCTGCAAGGACAAAGTTTTGCAGCAGTCTGTGCCGGATTAGCTGAATGGCTGGATGAAGAGCAAGTGGTGTTGAATGCTGCCGGATTTTTACAAACCTGGCTCCGTGATGGCTGGATTGCGGACGTTGAATTTTATAAGGATTTATAAGCATGCACGATACTAAACCCCATTTGCTCAATAGCGATTTCCCGGCCATTTCCCGCAAGCCGCTGGCCGTTTTACAAGTCAATCTCGGCTATCTGTGCAATTTGAGTTGTGTGCATTGCCACGTCAACGCCGGGCCGAAACGTACTGAAATGATGAGCCGGGAGACTATCGAACAAGTGTTGGTATTAGCCGAAGCAGCTAATATTCACACTCTGGACTTAACCGGCGGCGCACCGGAAATGCATCCTGATTTTCGTTATTTGGTGCGTGCTGCGCGTGACCGTGGAATTGAGGTTATCGATCGCTGCAATTTGACCATTCTGGAAGAACCGGAATATGCCGATCTCGCGGTGTTTTTGGCCGCGCAGCAGGTCAACATCGTCGCCTCCCTGCCATGCTATCTGGAAGAAAATGTCGACAAACAACGCGGCAAAGGTGTGTTCCGCGATAGTCTGACGGCTTTGCAAAGGCTCAATAAACTGGGGTATGGCCAGCCGGGCAGCGAATTGCAGCTGAATTTGGTGTTTAATCCACAAGATGCGGTGTTGCCCCCTGATCAGCACAATCTGGAGCAGGCTTACAAACAGCACTTACAGCAACACTACGGCATCGTCTTTAACCGCCTCTATGTCATCGCCAACATGCCGATCAAGCGCTTCGGCAGCATGTTGATCAGTCAGGGGCGCTTCAATGGCTACCTGACTTTACTGAAAGACAACTTTCGCGCCGACAATCTTGATAATCTGATGTGTCTGGATACGATCAGCATCGACTGGCATGGCTATGTCTACGACTGCGATTTCAATCAAATGCTGGATCTGCCGCTGGGCGCGCTAGCCCAACCCAAAGTCCATATCCGCGACCTCCTGCAAGTGCAATTATTGAGCGACGCACCGATTGCCACGGCCGCCCATTGCTACGGCTGCACCGCCGGGCAAGGCAGCAGTTGCGGCGGGGCGCTGGTTACCGCTTAACCCCATTCTCTACCTGAGGCGCTAATCATGAACCCCATCACGCAAAACTGGTATGAGCTGATGCCTTCGCTGGCGGCTTACCCCGCACTGGTTTTGGCCGCCGTGGTCTGCGGCGCGATTATTGGCGTCGAGCGAGAGAAGAAAATTAAACCGGCCGGCCTGCGGACCATGATCTTGATTGCGCTCGGTTCGGCCTTGTTTACCATCCTCTCCAATCTGATGGCCGAAGGCGAGCCGGACAGAAGCCGGGTCGCCGCGCAGATAGTATCCGGTATTGGCTTTTTGGGTGCCGGGGCGATTGTGCATGACACCGTGCGAATTCGCGGCCTGACCACAGCGGCGATGATCTGGTTCATGGCTGCCATTGGCATGTTATGCGGCACGGGGTATGGCGGCGTCGCAGTGGTATTGACCACTGTACTAACTTTGTTGATGCACGTAATCACCCGCATTGAAACTCGTTACCTCGGGCCTTGCTTTCACACCAAAGTCACGCTGCTGTTCGATGATCACGGCGGTAAAACGGCAGTCAAGATTGATTCGATTTTAGAAGACTATCAAGTCATGGCTAGCCCACGAAAACTATTGAAAGACGGCCTGAGCGAAATAACCATACACTACTGCAACGCCCATAAGCATCACAAGGCGTTCTTGTTAAAGTTTGCCGATCTGCCGGAAATACGTCAAATCATCCGATATTGAGAACCGGTAACTTCGTTGGTGATAGCATCTTCGGTTTGACCAATTTTAGGTGCCTTAAACCTATCAAGCTAGCTGAGCGGTGTCCAGTCACACATTGAAAGTCATGAGTGTCTAACTACATCGAAGGGTCGAGATTTCCTCGGTTCATAAATAACGATAGGAAAACCATCATGAAAAACTTCGATATTCAGGCAATTTCTCTCAATGTGCCAAAGCAACAAGCGTTCGCGTTCATCGCCGAAGCAACGAATTTACCCAAATGGGCGCAAGCGTTCGCCTCTGTGACAAGCACGCGGGCTCTGATGCGCACGCCCAACGGAGAGGTTGAAATTGCCCTTGATGTGCGAGTGTCAGCGGAGAGCGGGACGGTTGATTGGTACATGACCTTCCCAGATGGCAGCACAGCCGTTGCCTATTCGCGCGTCATCGAGTTGAATCGAGACAATTGTGCATACAGCTTCATCCTCACGCCACCGCCAGTTCCTCTTGAGCAACTTGAGGGTGCTTTGGAGATGCAATCCAAAACGCTGACCGAAGAGCTTGCCAAACTCAAAGGAATTCTCGAACGTGGACAGTAAAGCTTTTCGCGAACTAGACATCCTTGTAGCGCGCGCTAAGGAGGGCAATCGGGTTGCCTTGGAATCCTTGGTGCGTGCTGTACAAAGAGATATATACAACCTCGCCATGCGCTTTCTCTGGCATCCTCAGGATGCCGAGGATGCCACCCAAGAAATTCTAATTCGCGTCATAACGGGTTTGTCTGGCTTTAAAGGAGATAGCAATTTTCGTACTTGGGTCTATCGAGTCGCGAGCAATACTTTACTTACGCTGGGTAAAAAACGCATGGAGCAAACGGCCCTGTCATTTGAGGAGTTTGGCGAGGCTTTGGCGGTGGGGCTTTCTGATGACCCGCTCACTGACAGCCAAGATATTGCTGAGGAACTGTTACTGGAAGAGGTTAAGGTTGGTTGCACTCACGCCATGTTGATGTGCCTTGATCGTGACCATCGTTTCACTTATATCCTTGGCGAAATTCTCGATCTGGATCACCGCGAGGGGGCGGAAATCTTGGCAATTACGCCTGCGGCATTCCGCAAGCGGCTGTCACGCGCCAATGCACGTATTGTGTCATTCATGACATCCCACTGCGGCTTGGTCGAACCCGCCAATACTTGCCGCTGTCGCCTCAGGGTCAATGCAGCCGTTAAGCATGGGTGTATACGCCCTGATGAGCTGTTATTTGCACAGTCTCTCTCGCAGGCCAAACGCTTTCCCGAAGTCTTACAAACCATCCGACAACTCGAAGATATGCGCCGTTCCGCCGCCCTTTACCGCTCTCATCCAGAACAGGAGCCTTCCGATACATTTATCTCGTGGTTGACCAAATTGCTCGACGAAATGCCTGATCTGAGTAACCAACCCATCAATTCCCAACGCTAGTATCATGACTATGATGCGCCGCCCAGAATTTGTGGACTATGTTTTAGAACAAATGGCATCTGTTCGAGGATTGCATGTGCGTGCAATGTTCGGTGGATATGGCGTTTATCAAGACGACCTTATATTCGCAATCATCGTTAATGATGCGCTTTACCTCAAATCGGATGCTGCCGTTCAGCGCGACTTTGAGGAAAAATGTTTGCAGCCCTTCACCTATGAGGTACAGGGCAAGCCTGTAACCATGCAGTATTTCGAGGCTCCGCCAGAAGTTTTTGAAAAACCCAATTCCATGCGCGATTGGGTTGAAAAGGCAATGGGCGCTTCGATAAGGCAGCGCTCACATTCGCCTGACAAGACTTTCCAGGCGAGACGCGGCAAAAGCTCGCCCCCTTAGCTTTATAGGCTATTAGCTTCTGAAATCTAATAGCCTTAATCTACAGCCAACCCTAACCACTTATTAAATAATGGATATAACATGAAAAAATCAACAACACTTTTACTTGCTTTATCAATTGTGCTTTTGTTACAAAACAACGCACAAGCAGCGGGGCTTCCGCTTAGTTTAGCCGATGAAGCCGCAAACGAAACTATTCGATCATGCGAAGCATCTGGATATAACGTTTCGGTGGCAGTTGTTGATAGCTATGGCCAAGCAATAGTCCAGCTTAAAGGCGATAAGAGCACGCCACATACCAAGGATCTCGCTTACCGAAAAGCTTTTACCGTTATCACATTTGGGCCTAACTACAAACTTGAAACCAGCACCCAAGTTGCTGCTTGGGCGAGCAAGGATCCAGTTTTCTACGAAGCTTTGCTCACTGTTCCCAATATAACCCCATTGCCAGGTGCCGTTGCCGTTATGGTAAACGGAGAAATGATTGCGGCAATTGGTGTTAGTGGCGCCCCAGGCGGTGACAAAGACGAGGCTTGCGCGCAAGCTGGTATTCTCAAAATCGCAGCAAAGCTAATTAAAAAATAAACTTACCCCTTAATTAAAACGTTTGCCGTTCTTGCTATGGAGAAATAATAATGTCATTAGATCGTAGGGAACTTCTCAAGCTTATCTCTGGAGGTGTTGCGGCAAGTTTATTATCCAGGTCTGTCTTGGCACAGGTAAAACCTGAAATCAAAGCCATTGCTTTTGATGGCTTTGTCATTTTTGATCCAAGACCTATTTTCGGATTGACAAAAAAACTGTTCCCGGAACAAGGCGATGCGCTTGCTCAGCTCTGGTTTGCGAAAATATTCGGCTATACGTGGTTGCGCACAGTCGGTGCGCATTACAAGAGTTTTGATGCTGTAATAGAGGATGCACTAATTTTTTCAGCAGAAAGTTTAAAGCTTGATCTGCCGCTTGAAAAACAAAAACAATTGATGTCAATCTGGTTAAATTTAGAAATCTGGCCAGACATTAAACCAGCCTTACAGCAATTTAAGAACAATAATATACGGCTTGGTTTTGTTTCCAACTTGACCGAAGAAATGTTGCGAGCCAATGCAAGAAATTCAGGTATTGAGAGTGCGTTTGAGTTTTATCTGAGCACAGACAGAGTTCAAGCTTACAAGCCAAGTCCTCTAGCCTACCAGATGGGAATTGAGGCATTTAGTCTTCCTAAAGAGAACATAACCTTTGCAGCTTTTGGGGGATGGGATGCGGCAGGGGCTAAATGGTTTGGCTACCCGACAGTTTGGGTTAACCGACTAGGGACGCCTATCGAGAAATTAGACTTCAAGCTCGATGGTATGGGGAAAGGCATAGATCAATTAGTTAATTTTGTATTAACCTAAATGCTTATCTCGCAGCTTCAAGCTAACTCATCCATCAAGCGGAACGCCTAACGGCGGCCCTTAATTTCAAAACGCTAGGTTTCACCAACCAAGGAATACGAGATGCGAATTTTGATGCTAGGTGCAGGTGGGGTCGGCGGGTATTTTGGCGCGAGAATTCATCGAGCTGGTGGCGATGTCACCTTCTTGGTTAGGCCGGCACGGGCAAATTATCTGGCAGCGAATGGTCTGCAAGTATTTAGTTCGCTTGGCAATATACACATCACACCAAAAATAGTTACTTCGGCTCAAGACGGCGCGACAGGAAAATTCGATGCCGTCGTATTGTCTTGCAAGGCATACGACCTTGATACGGCAATTGATTCCATTACTCCTGCCCTAGATTCTCAGGGAGTGGTTATTCCCTTACTAAACGGTTTTACACATCTGGCCCGACTTGATACGCAATTTGGGCGGGAAAGGGTACTCGGCGGTTTCGCTCATCTTGGCGTCACTTTAGCTCCAGGAGGAGAAATTCGGCATCTTAATGACCTTCACCGCCTGGTTATTGGCTGCCGAACCAAATCGGTTTCACCCCTGATACACTCCCTAGCTGAGTTACTAACAAGTTCTGGAATCGACTTTTCCTTATCCGAAAACATTGAATGGGAAATGTGGGACAAATTTATTTTCCTTTCCGCTCTTGCCGGAGCCACATGCACAATGCGCTGCTCTGTTGGCGATATTTTGCAAACGCATTCGGGTAAAGAATTCATTTTCGGCCTGCTTGACGAGTGCATCGCCATCGCAAAAAAAATCGGCCATACATCAAGTCCAGAACGTCTTACTGCCTATCGAAACCAACTCACTATGCCAGGCTCTACGAGTACAGCGTCTATGCTAAGAGACATTGAACAAAAGAGAAGAACGGAGGCCGACCATATTCTTGGCGACATGATTCGCCGAGCAGAAGTGCAGGGAATTGACACGCCATTGTTGAAAATTACGTATTCCCATTTGCAGGCTTATGAAATTCGCAGAAATCATGAGCAAACCTAACAAGCCGGTCAAAGGGCCGCACCACCCGTTGGCGGTTTTATCCTGGTTCGAGCTTCGCTTAAGCTCTGTGAGCGGCGTGCCCCTTACCGTAACGTTAGGCGCCGATGTGGTCCAGATGATTAGTCGAATTAGGGGAAAATACAATCAAGACGTCTCATTGCCAGTTGACGCCAACAAATTCGCCACCAGCCCAGTCCAGCCGGTTTGATGCGCAGCGCCAACACCACTGCCGTTGTCGCCGTGAAAGTATTCATGAAACAATAGATAATCTTTAAAATGCGCATCGTTTTGTAGTTTGGCGTTGTCGCCAAACACCGGGCGAAAACCTTGGTCATTGCGGCGAAACAGCCGGGTGAGCCGCACGGCCAGTTCATCGGCGACCTGATCGATGGTCAGGAATCGATCCGAATCGGTGGGGCATTCGATTTTAAAATCCTCGCCGTAATAGGCGGCGAAGCGTTTCAGCGAGGTAATCAGCAGATAATTGACGGGAAACCACACCGGCCCGCGCCAGTTGGAGTTGCCTCCGAACGCACCGGTTTTTGACTCACCAGGCTGATATTGCACCGTCATCGGCTGGCCGCAACAGTCGAACACATAAGGTGCATCGAGATGAGCACGCGATAGGGAGCGGATGCCGTAATCGGATAAAAACTCGCTTTCATCCAGCATTCGCTTCAACAGTAGTTTCATGCGATGGCCACGCAGAAGCGACAGCAGATGTCGGTTGCCGCGACCCGGTTCGTTCCAGCGCGACACTAAACCACACAAATCGGGCCGGTAATTGAGGAACCATTCCAGGCGCCGTTTAAAGTCCGGCAGGCGCTCCAGTATTTCCGGCTCGATGATTTCCACGGCATACAAAGGAATCAATCCGACCATGGAACGCACTTTCAGCGGCGTCATCTGGCCGTTGGGAAAACGCAGCACGTCGTAGAAAAATCCATCTTCGTCATTCCACAGGCCGACGCCGTCGTCGCCGAGATGGCTCATGGCCCGGGCGATATACAAAAAATGCTCGAAAAACTTGGTGGCGATGTCTTCATACACCCGGTTATGCAGCGCCAGTTCCAGGGCAATGCGCATCAGATTAAGAGAATACATAGCCATCCAGCTGGTGGCGTCGGCCTGATTGATATAGCCGCCGGTCGGCAGCGGCGCGCTACGATCGAACACGCCAATGTTATCCAGCCCCAAAAAGCCGCCCTGAAATACATTGTTATCGTCGACATCCTTGCGATTGACCCACCAGGTGAAATTAACGATCAATTTGTGCATGACCCGTTCCAGAAAATCCAGGTCGCCGCCGCCGCCGTTGGCCTCGCATTCGGCTTTGTAAATTTCCCAGGCCGCCCAGGCATGTACTGGCGGATTAACGTCGTCGAAAGACCATTCATAGGCCGGTATCTGGCCGTTGGGGTGCATGTACCAAACCCGTGTCATCAACAGAATCTGGTGTTTGGCAAAGGCCGGATCGATCATCGCCAAAGTTACACAATGAAACGCCAAATCCCAGGAGGCATACCAGGGGTATTCCCATTTGTCCGGCATGGAGATGATGTCGGCGTTGTTGAGGTGTTGCCAGTTTTTGTTGCGGCCGTGTTGGCGTGCCGCGTCTGGCGTCGGTTGGCCGGGGTCGCCGTGCAGCCATTGCGGAATATCGTAATAATAAAACTGCTTGCTCCAGATCATGCCGGCCAAAGCCTGGCGCTGAATCATCCGCGCTTCCGGGTCTTGGATGTCGACTTGCAGATTGGCGTAAAAAGCGTCGGCTTCATTGATTCGCGTCGCAAAGATACGCTCGAAATCGATAAACGCTTGCGGATTTGCGGAACGGCTTAAACGCAGCCGTACCTCGACTTGCGACTGTGCCGGAATGGAAAACTGGAAATGGCCGCAGGCTTTAGTGCCGGTTTGAGCGGAATTCACCGTGTCGGTTTGATTGTGGATAATGGCCTGGTGAAAGGCATCCTTGAAGTGACCTTGCGCGTCCGAGCCATACAATTTGGGGGTGTTGGTGTCGTTATCACAGAATAACAGCGCAGGGGCGTTGTCCAGATAACAGTGGTAGTCGCCCAGGCTGTGGTGTTTGATGTCGATAGCGCCGGTTTCGCTTGCCGACAAGCTGGGCCGACGCGAGTCGTGGCCCCAACTCCAGGTGTTACGAAACCACAGTTGCGGCAGAATATGCAGCGGGGCGGGCTCGGTTCCCCGGTTATGGGCAGTGATGCGCAGCAAAATATCATCAACATCGGCCTTGGCGTATTCGATGAACACGTCGAAATAACGGTCGTCATCGAAGATACCGGTATCCAGCAATTCAAATTCCGGCTGCTGCTTGCCGCGCTGTTTATTTTCATCCACCAGCGCTTGGTAAGGAAACACCTGTTGCGGATATTTGTAGAGCATTTTTAGATAGGCATGACTGGGGGTGGCGTCCAGGTAGTAATACTGCTCTTTGACGTCTTCGCCGTGATTGCCTTCGCCGTTGGTCAAACCGAACAGGCGTTCTTTAAGAATAGGATCTTTTCCGTTCCACAGCGCCACGCCCAAGCAGAGCCGCTGGGTGATGTCACTGATGCCGCCGATGCCGTCTTCACCCCAACGATAAGCGCAGCTGCGGGCCTGGTCGTGGCTGAAATAATCCCAGGCTTCGCCGTGCGGACTGTAGTCTTCGCGCACCGTGCCCCATTGCCGTTCGCTTAAATACGGCCCCCATAAGCGCCAAGCGGCTGTGACACTGTTTTGGTTGGCTATGCGTTGTTGTTCGGTGGTGTCGGGTTTTGCTTTCATGCGGGTTCCTGATGAGCCTTGGTTTACCGATATGGGATAGTCGGCTTATCGCCGCTGGTTTGAAGACGACACCAGACCCGCAGAATTTCACCGACACTCCAGGCCTGGGCGAAACAGCCACGCGCAGTAAACGGGGGCTGTGCATCGAAAATTTCGCTGACCTGGCCCAGGCAGGCTTCGTTGAGATGCAGGCGAAAAGGTTCCAGAAAAGACAGGGCTTGTTCGGTGTCCCGATACACCCGGTAATGGGCGTCGATAAAGGGTCCGATTAGCCAAGCCCAAACCGTACCCTGATGGTAAGCCGCGTCGCGTTGTCGGGGGTTGCCTTGATAGTACGGGGCATAATCTGGCTCGCCGGATGCCAGACTGCGCAAGCCGAACGGCGTTAACAGCGCGCGGGCACAGATGTCGACCACGGCTTTACATTGTCGTTCGCACAACGGGCTGTAAGGCAAGGACACGGCCAAGAGCTGATTGGGCCGCAAGCGGCTGTCGTAGCGTTGGTCGTCGTCATGTAGGTCACCTTCGGGGCCGTCGATGACATCGTAGAGACATTGCCTGCTCTCATTCCAAAAATGTTTGAAGCTGTTTCTGACCTGTAACGCGCTGTGCCGATAGTCTTCGGTTTGTTGCCGAGTGCCGAATTGTCCGGCAAGCCCGGTCATGATGCTCAGGGCGTTGAACCACAGCGCGTTGATTTCCACACATTTGCCAATCCGCGGCGTGACTACCCAATCATCCACTTTAGCGTCCATCCAGGTCAGTTGCATACCGGTTTCGCCCGCCATCAGCAAACCGTCTTGCACATCGACCTTGATACCGAATCGGCTGCCGGTTTGGTGCCAGGCTATCATCTCGACCAATCGCGGATACAGTTCGGCGGCCAGTTTTTTATCGCCGCTGTAGGCCGTGTATTGCCCGATAGCATGGATAAACCACAAACTGGCATCGGCAGTGTTGTATTCCGGTAGTTCACCCTGATCGGGAAAATGGTTGGGAATCATGCATTGACTAAGGTGGCTGGCAAAGGTGCGCAAAATGTCGGCGGCAACATCGAAACGCCCCAGAGCCAGCGTCAATCCAGGCAGCGCGATCATGCTGTCCCGGCCCCAGTCGGTAAACCACGGATAACCAGCAATAATGGTTTTTCCTGCCGGAAGGCCGTCTTGTTGATAACGCTCGACGATGAATTGATCGGCGGCCAGCGCCAGTTGCCGAATCCAGTCGGGTGCTGCGGCAGGCAGGTGTTTCAGTAAAGCCTGTTGCTGGCGTTGTATGTTTTGCAGAACGGTCTCGAAATCTGCGACAACCGATGCATCTGCATTCATCGTTACGTAAGCTTGCTCACCGGCCGCCAAAATCAAATCAAAATAGCCGGGCCGAAACAAATCTTCCGTGTCGTCGAGACCGCGCGACGTTTCAGCTCGGTGTTTAAACCGCCAGTACCAGTCTGGGGCGGCGACAAATTTAGCTTGTCGGCACTGAATGCGATAAGGCCGTGCGCCGGGAAAGGCGTTGATCTCAATACCGTCGGCTAGGGTGCGTGTTGCCAGTGTCCAACCTCCTTGGGAGTGGCTGTGATAATCCCGATGGGTGCATAAAGGCGTCAGGGTGAACTGCAGCTTGTCCGAAGCGCGCAGAATTTTGATGTTGACCAGCGTGGTGTTGCTATTGGGCTGCATGACAATGCGCTTTTCGATCAGCGCATCGGCGAGGGCATAACGCCAGACCGGCAGACC
>Ga0208262_1000654_pt1 | contig 11098 bp, 10 predicted proteins | sample LakWasMet15_LOW5_2_FD_183863 | JGI IMG/M metagenome (GOLD analysis project Ga0208262, IMG submission 183863) | Freshwater sediment methanotrophic microbial communities from Lake Washington under simulated oxygen tension - Sediment Metagenome... | ecosystem: Environmental > Aquatic > Freshwater >... | reverse complement strand
GCAGATCAAGGTCTACTACAACGCCTCGCTGGGCAACGACGTGCAGGTCACCTCCTCGCTGCAGGGCGGCACCATCGAGTTCACGGTGCCGCAGACCAGCACGCTCACCGGCATGGTCAAGGAGTTTGAAGTGCTCGACTTTCCCTTCCTGTTCGGCAGCGAACAGGAGGCCGAGAAAGTGCTGGACGGCGCCACCGGCCAGAAGCTGCTCGACAAGCTGCCCGCCAAGGGCCTGATCGGTCTGGCCTACTGGGAAAACGGCTTCTTCAACGCCACCAACAGCAAGCACCCGATCCAGAAGCATGAAGACTTTCAGGGCCTGAAGTTCCGCGCCATTCAGGCCAAGATTTCGCAGGAGACGGTCAAGGCCCTGGGCGCCAACCCGGTGCCGCTGGCGGTGCCCGAGCTGTACACGGCGCTGGAGACCCGCACCGTGGACGGCCAGGGCACGCCCTCGGCGGTGATCGCCGCGCTCAAGCTGAACGAGGTGCAGAAATACCTGTCCCTGACCAAGCACTCCTACGGCGCCTTTGTGCCGCTGGTGTCCAAGAAGTTCTGGGACGGATTGACCCCGGCCGACCAGGCGGCGCTGCGCGAAGCGGCGTTGGAGACACGCGGCTTCCAGCGTGGCGTGGCGCGCGAACAGGCCAAGAGCGCCGAGGCCAGCATGGCCGCCAAGGGCTTGCTGATCAATGACGTGAGCCCGGCGGAGCGCCAGCGCATGCGCGACAAGGTCAAGCCGGTGTGGGACATGTTTGCCAAGGACGTCGGCGCCGATCTGCTGGCCGAAGTCACCGGCCAGCTAGGTGCCAAGTAGACCGGCCACCGCAACCAGCCCCGCCAGGACCAGATGACCTGATCAGCCCCAAACGCAATGCCCTTGAACGAGACCCACGACCCCCAACTGCGCAGCTGGCTTGCATCGGCCAACGCGCTGGATGCGGACTTCCCCGTCCAGAACCTTCCCTTCGGCGCGTTCCGCCGCGCCCGGAGCCAGCAGGCGTTTCGCATTGGCGTGGCCATTGGCGACCAGATTCTGGACCTGACGGCGGCGCCCGCCAGCGGCGCATTCAGTGCCGGTGGCGACGCGCTGTCGGCCGTGCAAGCCTGTTGTGCGCCCACGCTCAATGCCCTCATGGACCTGGGCCCCACGGCGTGGTCGGCGCTGCGCCTGGCGCTGTCGCGCGCCCTGCGCGCTGGCTCGCCATTGCAAGCGCTGCTTGCCCCCTGCCTGCTGCCGCAGCAAGAGGCCGACTACGCCGTGCCGGCGCGCATCGGCGACTACACCGACTTCTACACCTCGGTGCACCACGCCACCAACATCGGCAAACTGCTGCGCCCGGACAACCCGCTTCTGCCCAACTACAAGTGGCTGCCCATCGGCTATCACGGGCGCTCATCAAGCATCGTCATCTCGGGCCAACCGGTGCACCGCCCGGTCAGCCAGGTGCTGCACCCCGGCGCCAGCACGCCCGTGCTGGCCGCCAGTGCGCGCCTGGACTATGAGCTGGAGGTAGGCGTCTACCTGGGCCGCGGCAACGCCCTGGGTGAGCCGATCGCGCTGGACCAGGCCGAACAGCACGTGTTTGGCCTGTGCCTTTTCAACGACTGGTCCGCGCGCGACGTGCAGGGCTGGGAGTACCAGCCACTGGGGCCTTTTTTGTCCAAGAACTTCGCCAGCAGCGTCTCGCCCTGGGTGGTCACGCTCGAAGCATTGGCCCCGTACCGCCAGGCCTGGACGCGCCCCGGGGGCGATCCGCAACCCCTGCCTTACCTGGACTCCGCCGCGTTACGCCGCCAGGGCGCCATCGGCATCGCACTGGAGGTCTATCTGCAAAGCGCCGCGATGCACGAGAAGGGCCTGGCCCCACACCGCGTGTCGCACAGCAACTTCTGCGATGCCTACTGGTCCGTCTCGCAAATGGTGGCGCACCACACGGTAGGTGGCTGCAACCTGCAAAGCGGCGACTTGCTGGGCAGCGGCACCCAGTCCGGCCCCACGCCCGAGGAGGCCGGCTCGCTGATGGAACTGTCGCTGGGCGGCAAGCAGCCCCTGCGCCTGCCCAGTGGCGAGACGCGCACCTTTCTGGAAGACGGCGACACCGTGGTGTTTCGCGGCCACTGCCAGGCCATGGGTGCGGCGCGTATCGGCTTTGGCGAGGTGCGCGGCACCGTGCTGCCGGCGCGCAGCCTGGACGTCTGACCGACTGATTGAGGAACCGACCACCCATGCTCCAGCTCTACAGCTACTTTCGCAGCTCGGCCGCTTACCGCGTGCGCATCGCGCTGGAACTCAAGGGCCTGCCCTACAGCTACGTGCCGGTGCACCTGCTCAAGGACGGCGGCGCCCAGCACGCGCCACAGTACCAGCGCCTGAACCCCACCGAACTGGTGCCCACCCTGGTGGATGAGGATGGCCACGCGCTGGGCCAGTCGCTGGCCATCATGGAGTACCTGGACGAAACCCAGCCCGCGCCCGCCCTGCTGCCCCACGACGCCCTGGGCCGCGCCCGCGTGCGCGCGCTGGCGCAAACCGTCGCCTGTGAGATTCACCCGCTGAACAACCTGCGCGTGCTGCAGTACCTGGAGCGCGACCTGAAGGTGACCGACGCCGCCAAATCCGACTGGTACCGCCACTGGATCACGCTGGGCTTCACGGCGCTGGAGCGCATGCTGGCCGACAACCCCGCCACCGGCCGCTTCTGCCACGGCGACACCCCCGGCCTGGCCGACTGCTGCCTGATTCCACAAGTGGCCAACTCACGCCGCTTCGACACGCCGCTGGAAGCCTTTCCAACGATACGGCGTATTGACGAGGCCTGCCTGGCTTTGCCAGCGTTTCAGAAGGCGGCGCCGCAGGTTCAGCCGGATGCCACGTAGCCGCCGTGGCGGCGCGCGTCGGCCGTGCGCCGGATCGCTTTTGTAGCTACGATTCCACTCGCTCGGTGCCGTGGCGGACGATCGTGCATGTGCGCCACCGCGTGGTGAGCAGGTTGCCCGCGAAGTAGTGCGGCTACCTGCGCGGCTTGACTGCACGTAGTTGTCCCAATTCAGGAGAAACGACATGGTCAGCAAAAACACGATTTGTCTCTGGTACAACGGCACCGCGCTAGAGGCCGCGAAGTTCTACGCCAAGACCTTCCCGCACAGCGCGGTGGGCGCTGTCATGCGCGCGCCTGGCGACTATCCCTCGGGCAAGGAGGGCGATGTGTTGACGGTCGAGTTCACCGTGTTGGGCATCCCTTGTCTGGGCCTGAACGGGGGCCCGGCCTTCAAGCACAGCGAGGCCTTCTCGTTCCAGGTTGCGACCGACGACCAGGATGAGACCGACCGCCTGTGGAACGCGATTGTCGGCAACGGCGGCCAGGAAAGCGAGTGCGGCTGGTGCAAGGACAAGTGGGGACTGTCATGGCAGATCACGCCACGCGTCCTGACGGCCGCGATCACCGATCCCGATCGCGCAGTGGCCAAGCGCGCGTTCGAAGCCATGATGGGGATGAGAAAGATCGACATCGCCGCGATCGAAGCAGCTCGGCTCGGTTGACGCGCCCGCTGTCGGCACAGCCCCCATGTCTTCGACCACAACTTCACGTCCCTCTGCGTGGGTTGCCGATGAACGCGTTGAGACGATTGGGGCAATGGACCAGTTGCAGTCGTCAGACAAAGGTTGTTCATTGACAGCTTCAGGCTGGTCGTGGACTTTCGCCGCGTGCCAGCGCCGCGGCAAGGCTCAGGACACTTCGTTCGCCCAAGTGCCGCTGCACAGCTCTTTGCAGCACGAGCAAATTGCGAAACAGCTCGGGGCTCTTGAGCGCCCGGGCGAAGACAATCGGCAGATCTTCTAGCCGCTTCACCCACAGCCCGGCGCCGTGAGCCTGAAGACGCGCAGCGTGGTCAAACTGGTCGTAGTCCCAGGGATGCACCAACGAAGGAATACCTGCCTTGATTGCGTGATACATGATGCCGGCACCGCCGTGGTGCAGCAACAGGTCGTATCGATGCAACTGGCGTTCATAGTCGACGAACGGCAGGCGCTGGAAGTTCGGCAAATCATAGTTGGGATTGAGGGCCGGAGCATCTACATGGCCATCGCTAACGTGCACAACCCAATCGGGTTGACGGCGCGCCAGGTCGCGCGCTGCGGCGACCAGCTGCTGCTTGGCCCAGTCCAGATGCGTACCAGCGGTCATCAGTATGTGACGCTTGTCTGGCTGGAACAGCGGGGTAGGATGCTTGCTGGGGGGCGTGCACAACATGGGCCCGACGAACCGCAATGCGACCGGCCAACGCCGGTCAAATTCCAGCTCCCTGACGCCCAGCGCCAGGATGCATTGGGGCGAGTAGACCGCCTCGGCACCATCGGACCTATAGATGGCCGGCAGGCCCAGCGCCATCATCTCGCTACGAAACCAAGCATGCATACCGCGCTTGAAACAGCGAGTCATCAGGCGCGCCGCTTCATGCAGCGCCCGCGTTCCTACATGCGTTGCCGGCATCAGGCCGCCCAGATAGGCAGGCGGTCCGCTCGGGCTCTCCAACACGCAGGGCGAGGGCAGGCTGGTCCACCACGGGATGCCAAGGTCCAGAGCCAAAAGGCCGGCCGGTGGCAGCGTGAAATCGGCGATAACCAAGTCGGGCCGCTGTCTGGCCCAGCGCTGCTGCAAACCTGACCGCAGCCCTGACATCAGCTTCAGCGCCTGCTTCAATTGATGGTGCATGCGCACCGGATTTGCCTTCACCGCATACGGCGGATTGACGATGGCCCAGAGCAGTTGTTCGTCCACTGGGTTGAGGATGGCTTCCCCCTGCAGCCCACAGGCAGCGATTGCACCCTGCACCGACGGCGTGCTGATCACGCGCACCTCATGCTCGGATGCGAGGGCGTGCGCCATCGCCAAGACAGGGTGCAGGTGCCCGCTAAAGGGCGGAGCCACTAGTTCTATCCTCATGGCAACACCGCCTCGACCTCGGCGGCAAAGCGTTGCGCCAGTGCAAGAATCTCCGCCTGTGTCAGGTAGTCTAGGTGACCACAAGCCACGCTGCGCATCGCGCGGCCATAGCCGATGCGAGAGATCCAGTCGCGGCTCCCGGCCACCGTGAGCAGCCGCGCGCAGTCAGGCACGCGGCGCGACACCGGCCCATACGCCAGTACGCTGATGCGCAAGCGCGCATCAGCGGGGAGCGCCAGGTTTGTTAGTAGCTCCAGCCCGCAACTGCCGGCCAGCAGCAGCGTGTGCGGTGCCGCACTCAGCATCTTTAGCACCGCGTTGTGGTAGCTGCGAACAAAACCGGTTCGGCGCGATTCCAGATACTGCGCAGTGTTGTGCCAGCTGGCGCGCCATAGGGGCACGGGGGTATGTTCTGAAGACTCATCGCGGTAAGGGAAATTCTGCATCCGCAGCCCGCGCCCCGGAGCAAGCAGGGCTTCACCGAAGGCTTGTTGCTGCGCACTGAGCGCGCAGCACCGCGGGTTGCTTTGCCCGGTCATAAAGGCCAATTGAAGACGCAGTGGTTGCTCAGACAGCATGGAAATCATCATTGGCAATTACGTCATAGAGTCGGGTGCGCCAGCGAATGCGCCGCACCACAAAGGCATGCGCAAGATGCAGCGGCTGCAGCAACTCGGACAGCACGGAGACTACCGGGCGATGCCGAATTCGCCCGGACAGGCGCCGCTGCAGCGCGCACAGAAGCACTGCGCGCACCACCAGTACTGCAGCAGCAAGGGCGCCCGGCCATCCCGTCGGTTGCGCCAGCGCGCAGACCAAGAGGCTTAGCAGCAGCAGCGGTGCGGTGCCATGCAGCGCACCGATCAAGGCCTGCATCGCGGGGCGCTCGCTGCGCAGCAGTAAGGTGGCGAACAAGAACCAGCGGTGCATTTGTTCGCAGTAGCGCGCCAGACTGGACGTGTGGGTCTGCACCTGGACGCAGGCACTGGACTGAAACAGTCGCGCACCCTGGGCGCGCAGCGCGCGCGCAATTGCGAGGTCGTCGGTCAGTTGGTGCCGCAGCGGCGCGAAGCCGCCCAGCGCGCGCAGGCGATCAGTGCGCAACAGGTAGCACATTCCATTGATGGTCAGCGGCGCCATCAGCGGTGCCAAAGACAGATAGGTCAATGCTGCGTTGTTGTTGACAAACTGGGCCATCAGCTGCGCTGCGAATGCTCCGTCGTCAAGGTAGCAGGGCAGCGCAGTCACAAGGTCGGCGCGGTCGAGTTCGCCCACTAGTTGGGCCAACGCGGCCTTCGAAAGTCGCGTGTCATCGTCAAGCACCACGCAGATGCCTTCGCTGATACCGGGCAGCGCGGCGGCAAGCTTAAAGGTCTTGGGGTTGACGCCGTCGGGCGCAGCGCCGTGCACGCTGCAGCGAATATGGTGCTGCGGATGCGCCGCCACCAGGGCATTGGCCGTGGCCAGACCGATGACATCGCTGCTGTCGAGCAGCCAGAGGAAGCGCGCCTGTGGCAATGCGGTCAGGTTGTCGGTCAGCACCTGCGCCAGTAGCGGGTCACCGCCCAGGATGGGCTGCACAATCGCCACGTCTTGCATCCAGTGTGCGGGCGGCGGGGCGTGCACGCGCCGCGCGTCTTGCCTCAACGCAATCCACGTGCCTAAGGATTTCAGCGCCAGCAACGCCAGGTAGGTGGCCGCGCAGACGATGGCAATCAGCGAGACCATTGCTGCTCCTGCCAGGCAACAAAGCGGGCCACGCCATCGTCCAGCGCGACGCTGGGCGGTCCCAGGTCGCGCACGGTGCGAGACGGATCAAAGGTCTTGGAATATGCGAAGACGCCAACGCCAAATCGAGTCAGCGGCGGCTCGCCGCCCAGGCGCAGCAACCGCCACAGCCACTCGATCGCAGTCGCGGCTTTCATCGCAGTGCCAACCTTCACATGCCGCGCTGGCGCTGGGAATTTCAGCCGCCGCAATACATCGTGCAGCAAGGCCTGCAAGTCCACCGGTTGAGCGTTGGTGATGTTGTAGCTTGTGGCCAATCGGGGTGCGAGTGCGACGCGCAATAGGTAGTCGCTCAGGGTATCAATGTAGACAAGGTCACCCATGACGGCGCCACCCTGCCCGGTAATGACTGGCAGCATGCCCTTGCGTGCGGCCTGCAGGACACGAGGAAAAAGAACGGTGTCGCCAGGGCCGAAAACCGCACGCGGGCGCAGCACGCAGTGATCACCCTCGTAGTCGGCCAACAGCCTCTCGCCAACGTACTTGGTCTGGGCATACAGGTTGACGAAATCCGGGCCGATCGGGCTGTCCTCAGTCAATCCGTATTGGTGCTCTTCGCGGTAGAACACCGCCGAGGTCGAAATGTAAAGCAGCCGTGGATGGCCAACGCGGCGACAGAACCGGATCACCTGCCGCGTTGCCTCCACGTTCTGCTGGGCGTAATCCCGCTTGGAGCCCCAGGGCGATGCGCGCGCGGCGGCGTGGATCACCACATCGGGTTGAAAGGGCAAGTCAAACGGCTGCGACAGATCACGCTGAGCGTAATTCGGTAGGCTCTGAGCTCTGCGCGCGACACCGAACAGCTGCAAATCACCGCGCTGGCCAAAGCGTTGCATGAAACTGCCGCCGACGAAGCCCGAAGCACCAGTGATCAGGATGCGCATGTCGATTCCCTGTGAAGGCCGGTGCCCGGCACTAGCGCGCAGCGTATACGCCGGCGTTTGCTGGTGGCGTTGTCTATGACCCAAGGCGTGTCGACGATCTCGGGCGTGACTAGGCCAGCGGCGCGGCAAAGCTCTGCCAACGCCCGCACCAAAGTGGCCTTGCGCGCCGCGTCGAGCGCCGGCTGCGTGCCCAGCAGCCAGCGAAGGCCGTGCTGGGTCAGCCGATAGTCCTGCAGCGACGCAGTAACCGGCCAACCCGACTGTGCGCGAGCGATGGCGTGGCGCAGCGCATCGGGATAGATAGGCTGCAGCTCACCCGAGGCATCAGGGAGCCAGAAGCGCTCGTCGGAACGGCCTTCGATGCGCGCTAGCGCCAGCGTGGGTCGGCCGCACGCGCAAGGCCCAGGGAGTGGGCGCAACACATCGTCAAGCCGAAAGCGCACGAAAGCCTGGCTGCGTCGCATGAAGTCGGTGACCAGCGGGCGAAAGCGGGTGCGGCCAGGGTCGAGCCACTCGGGTTCAATCAGCAGGTACTGCTCATTCAGATGAACATGGCCTGCTTCGCAACTGGCGCCCATGAAGCCCTCGGTGCACTGGTAAATTTGCGACGGCAATACGCCCCACGCCTGCACGACGGCGTCGACATCATCGTTTTCCAGTACCTCGGCCACGCTGATGACCTGACGTGGCGCGATGGACAGGTTGCCCGAGAGTTGCGCGTGTGCCAGTGTGCCGAGCACAGATGCGGGCGCGACCAGTATCTGCGGCGCTATCGCCTGCAAGCGGGCCAACTGCTCGGCAACCGGCAGAGTCAGGGGCAGCCAGCGCAGTTGAAGCCGCCAGCCATCGACCGTGTCATAGAGTGCGCTGCTGGCGCGCAGGAAAAATGCAACGCGCAAAGGCGGCGCCCAGGGCGTGAGGAACTGGCGTAGGCTGGAGGGAGACAGTACCGTCGCCAGCACGGCGCCGGCCCAGGCGCCACGCTCGCGGGAGGAGACAAGAAACACGCTGTGCGCGCCCGAGGTGCCGCTTGATAGGCCCGCTGTTAATCCGCCTGGCAGGTCGGCTGGCAGCCCGGCCTCAGCACGCCTAGCGGCCGCGAGTGCCTGGTCCCGGGTGATGCCGTGTGGGTTGAACTGATCAAAGGCCGACAACATCGCGGCCTTGTCGACGACAGGAAGGGCCGCCAGAGATGAGTGATCTTGCGCCGAGTACTTGGGTATCGCGCCCAGGTCGCTCTGCAGAAAACGCCGCAGCCGGCGTTGCTGCAGGGCCAGCAATGCACCCCGATGGGCTGGCTGCGGCCAGCAGCGCAGCTGCAAGAACGTGCGCAGCAAATGCCAGGCAACGTCGAGTCGTCTGAGTGCGGCCACCATCAGCGCACCACGGCGCGGTACTCGGCCAGACTGGCCGCGCAATGCGATGGCAAAATCGTCAATTCGGGCTGCATCTTGGCAAGTCGGCCTAGCGCACGAACGGTGCGCTGATAGGCAGGCCAGTCGTGCATGATCCAGCGCGCCGGCAGCGCTGGCCAATCCTCGTACTGCCACGCATCGCGCGACCAGGCAGCATCGGCGCACAACAGCAACTCGCGTCCCGATTCGTCACGCAGACGCACCCCCATCTGCCGCGGAGAGTGGCCCGGCAGCGTGATCGCCACCACGCTGCCGTCGCCGAACAGGTCATGCCCCTGTTGCCCGAACGCAGCCCATGCTCCATCCAGGCGCGCCGCAGGCTTGTCCTCGGCATAGTCGCAACGCTGCTCGAAATCCGGCGGCAGCAGTGCCGGCAACAGGCCGCGCCGTAGCGCGTTGATGCGGCCGTACCGGCGCAGATCGACAAGGTCCTCGCGCAGACAAATGAAGCGCGCGTGAGGCAGGTCGCGCAGCCCGGCGACATGGTCGCCATGGAAGTGTGAAACCATGCACCAGCGGATATCGCCCAGCCGCAAGCCGCGCGCTGCCAACTGCGCGTCCAGCCGCTCATCGCCCGCCAGCACGGGAGGGGTCAGCCAGCGGTAAATCCGCTCGGGCATGGGCTGCGTCACATGCAGAAAGTGCTCTGCGTAGCCAGTGTCAAAAAGCATGGGGCCTTGCGTGGGGTGCCAGATCAGCGCGGCCAGCGCCGGAAACTTCACAAGGCTCCAGCGCCCCTTGGCGCGGGCCAATCGCTCGCAGTGCAGGCAGTGACCCACTGTCAGCAGCTCAACGCGCATCTGCATCGTTCAATACCTCAGCACAAGGCCACCCATGGAAAGACCTGCGCCGGTCCCCAGCAGCGCCAGCGTGTCGCCACGCTGCAATCGGCCGCTGCTGATCGCACTGTGCAGCGCATTCGGAATGGACGCGGCCACCTGATTGCCCACGTCTGGCAGCGTGCGTATCAAACGCTCAGCGGGTATACCCAGCATGCGGGAGAGATGGTCAAGCGCCTTACCCGAAGCCTGATGCGGCACGATGCAGTTCAGCCCGTCGATGCCCACGTCTGCACGGTTCATCAGCGTATGCAGGAAGCCGGGGAAATGCTGCGCCGCCAGCCGGTAGGTCGCGCGGCCATCCATTTCGAACCAGCTTGCGCGGCGCCAGTCGACCCCGCCTGGATGCGCATGCAACCGAGTGCCACCGCCGCGTATTTGGCAGTGCTTGACCCCATCCCCATAGGTACACATGTGGCTGGCCAGCAAGGCGGATTCCGCGCCATCTGCCGGGCATCCGACGATGGCCGCCGCCGCGCCATCGCCAAACAATGCGGCGGTGCTCATGTCGTCTGGATTCAATCCGGCAGACGATATCTCGCTGGAGACTATCAATGCGCGTTGCCATCGGCGCGCGACCAGCATGCCGGCCACCAGATCCATCGCCACGACGAAGCTCAGGCATGTCGCATTGACGTCGAAGGCCGGTATGCCCGACGACCCCAGACCCATGGTCCTTTGCACTTGCGCTCCCAGGCAGGGAATCGCCTGCTCCATCACCGCACAAGCTGAAATGATGACGTCCAGTTGCTCGGCCCGCAGGCCTGCCGCCGCCAGCGCGCGCTCGGCCGCCTGGGCCGCCATGAAAGAAGAAGTTTCGTCCAGCGCCGCGACGTGGCGCTGGCGCACGCCAACTTGGCGAGTGGCGGTGCCTGGGGCCCTGCCCCAACGGGCATCGAGTTCGTCGGAATGCACCGTCTGACGTGGCAGGTAATTGCCAGTGCCAAGGATTTGAAACGGGACTGGAGACACAAAGTGCTAGTTAATTTTGTACTGTAGGGACTTTAACCAATCCATCCCCCGTTAAGCGCCCCCTAAGGAAGGAGTGTTGTGCGGTGTCCGCATCCGCTACAACTCAGCCGTCCACCGCGACTGATCCAAATATATCTCTGAGTCGATTTTCATCCGAAGGCAATGCTCTCCCAGCCGGCACGACCAGACACTGCACCGCCCCCCCTTCCTACTCCCCCCAACCCCCCCCCCCCCCCCCCCCCCCCCCCCCC
>Ga0208262_1000650_pt1 | contig 11149 bp, 10 predicted proteins | sample LakWasMet15_LOW5_2_FD_183863 | JGI IMG/M metagenome (GOLD analysis project Ga0208262, IMG submission 183863) | Freshwater sediment methanotrophic microbial communities from Lake Washington under simulated oxygen tension - Sediment Metagenome... | ecosystem: Environmental > Aquatic > Freshwater >... | reverse complement strand
ACAGCTCAGTGGCAACCCGACGCTGCTCAAGGAGTTGATCCGCAATCTGGTCGACAACGCCATCAACTACACCCCGTCGAGCCCGGCCAACCCTGGCGTCATCACCGCGCGCGTGCTGGCGGATCCATTCAGCAACACGCTGGTGCTGCAGGTGGAGGACTCGGGCCCGGGCATTGCGCCGGCCGAGCGCGAACTGGTGTTCCAGCCGTTCTACCGCTCGCTGGGCAACGAGGCCGATGGCTCAGGCCTGGGCCTGCCCATCGTGCTCGAAATTGCACAGCACCACCGGGCCGTCGTCACCGTGGAAGATGCCCGACCGGGCCACTCCCCACCCGGCGCGCGCTTCAACGTGCGTTTCGCCGCCGAGGCGGACGACAGCGCCGCGCCGGACCTACGGACACGGGCGTAGCGCCTTGTCGCCCAAGGCCGGCTTGAGCTCATCGAGCCGCGCCCGCAGCGCGTCGTCCACCGCAGCCAGCCGCAGCAGGGTGCCCTGCACCGGCGCGCGCACCTGCATCACCTTGGCCGTGCGCACCCCGCGCTTGACCAGACCGGCCAGTTCCGCCTCGGCCGCCGGCTCGGAGTCAAAACCACCCAGTGACAGTCCGGGCTCCAGCTTGGGGTCACCAACCGGCTCGAACTTGAGGTTGAGCGAGGCCAACTCCGTGCGCTTCTTCCTGGCCGCCTCCAAGCTCGGGTACTTACCCATGTAGACGATCCAGCGCCCAGCCTCGCTGGCGCTCTCCAGGGTCCACGAGCCAGCAGGCAGGGTGCGCTCCAGCGCCGGCTGCAATGCCGCCGTGCGCTCTTCGTCGAACAGGCCCGCAAGCAGACACTCCGCCGGTCTGGAGGGCACGCGCGCAGCCGTTTCGACCCGGCGCAGTTCCTCGGGACCGAGCAAGCGCCAAGCCTCGGGGCGCACCTGCTGGGCAAGACGCTGCGGTTCGCGCTGCTCGGTGGGCGCAAACCCGTAGGCGTGAAACAGCCCCTGCGACCATGCAAAGTACAAGCCGTTGATCAACAGCAGGGTCAAGACAGCGAATCGCAACATGAACGGTACGGCAAGGTTGGCCCCGGGCCGGTCTAGATGTGTTGGTAATCGGGTGGGTTCAGGGGCCGCACGCTGACCTCGGAACTGGTGACCCGGCGCAAACCCTGCGCAGTATGCACCAGCAAGGCACCGCGGTCATCCACGCCCCGGGCCGTGCCCTGCATGCCGTCGCTCAATGTCACCGCCACGCCAGCCAGCGCATCGAATTGGTTGAAGCGCTCCTTGAAAGGTGCAAACCCCGTCGCCTCGAACGCCTTCACTGCGCGCACCAGGGGGGCCGCCACCCGCCCCAGTGCCGCCGCAGCCGTGATGCCGGGGACGACTTCGGCCAGCCAGGACGGGGCGGTCGAGAACTCGCCCGGCGTGGGCTCGGTCAGATTGACGCCCACCCCGATCACCGCATAGCGCATGTCGCCCAGACTGGCCGTCTCGATCAGGATGCCGGCCATCTTGCGGTCGCGCCACCACACGTCATTGGGCCATTTCAGCCGCAATTCCGGGTGCAGGCTCTGCACCAGGCTGACGCCGACCGCCAGCGACAGGCCGGACCAATCGGCCGGCGACAGACTCAGGCCAATCGAAAACGTCAAGGCGCACGGGGTGTTCTGGCCGGCGCCTGCGGCATCGCTCTGCCAATGGCGCCCCAGGCGGCCACGTCCGGCGGTCTGGCGCTCGGCCACCAGCAGCACCGGCTCCAGGCGACCGGCACGCGCGCGGCGCATCAGCTCGGTGTTGGTGGAATCTATCTCGGGCAGGATCTCCACCGAGAAACCCGGCAGCAGCTGCTCGACCGCCTCCCAGATCGCTTCGGCCGGCCAGTGCACCGTCATTTCAGGAACGCCCCATCCCGCCGCATGCGATTCGTCCAACCAGGAATGCCGTGGAACCGGCTTCGCCGGGCCGCCGGCATTGCCCCCTTGAGGGGGAGGCGGCGCAAGCCGACACAGGGGTGTTCATCGCTTTCCGCGCTTGGGTGCCAGCAGCGTGCCGCGACAAGTCGAGGCGCCGCACCAGCATGGGTACTCGGCCTTGAGCTTGGGCGTGTAACGCTCGTCGATGATCAGGCCGTAGTCGTAGTGCAGCTCTTCGCCGGCCAGGATGTTGCGCAGCGCCTTGATGAAGACCCGCCCGTCCTGTTCGTCAGCCTCGCAATTCGGAGCGCAGGAATGGTTGATCCAGCGCGACGAGTTGCCACCGTGCAGGGCGTCAATGACACGAGACTCGTCGATGTGAAAATAGAACGTGTGGTTGGGATCATCCGGGTTGTGGGGGTGGCGTGCCTGCGCTTCGGGCCAGCTGATGATCTCGCCCACATACTCGATGATGGTTTCGCCTTCAGCGATATCCTGCACCGCGAAGACCCCCTTGCCATGCACGCCGGAGCGGCGGGTTTGAATGCGGCGGCGGGCGGCCTGAGTCGGGATCTTGGACACGATGCGAAAAAATTTGGTATGGTGAACTCGTATGGGCGCGTGTGTGCGCGCTCACGTATGCATGCGTGCGCCTGCGCGCACGCGAGAAAGTGGATTGTAGTCAGATGAAAACATTGGTTATTGCCGAGAAGCCTTCCGTTGCCCAGGACATCGTGCGCGCGCTCACGCCGCTGGCCGGCAAGTTCGAAAAGCACGACGAGTATTTTGAAAGCGACAGTTACGTGGTCTCCAGTGCCGTCGGCCACCTGGTCGAAATCCAGGCGCCCGAGCAATTTGACGTCAAACGCGGCAAATGGAGCTTTGCCCACCTGCCGGTGATCCCGCCGCACTTCGACCTGAAACCGGTGGACAAGACCAAGACCCGGCTGAACGCCGTGGTCAAGCTGGCCAAGCGCAAGGACGTGGACAAGCTGATCAACGCCTGCGACGCGGGGCGCGAGGGTGAGCTGATCTTCCGCCTGATTGAGCAGTACGCCGGCGGCGCCAAGCCTCTGGGCAAGCCGGTGTCCAGGCTGTGGCTGCAATCCATGACGCCGCAAGCCATTCGCGACGGTTTTGGCGCCCTGCGCACCGACAAGCAGATGCAGCCCCTGGCCGACGCGGCGCGTTGCCGCTCCGAGGCCGACTGGCTGGTGGGCATCAACGGCACGCGCGCCATGACCGCCTTCAACTCGCGCGATGGCGGCTTCTTCCTGACGACCGTGGGCCGGGTACAGACGCCAACCCTGTCCGTGGTGGTGGAGCGCGAAGAGCAGATCCGCAAATTCATCAGCCGCGACTTCTGGGAGATTCACGCCACGTTCGGCGCCCAAGCCGGGGAATACCCCGCCAAGTGGTTCAACCCCGCGCACAAGAAGGACGCCGACGACGCCGAGAAGAAGGCCGATCGTGTCTGGAACCAGCGCGAGGCGCAGGCCATTGCCGACGCGGTGCGCGGCCAGCTGGCCACCGTCACCGAGGAGAGCAAGCCCACCACTCAGGCGTCACCCTTGCTGTTCGACTTGACCAGCCTGCAGCGCGAGGCCAATGGCAAGTTCGGTTTCTCGGCCAAGACCACACTGTCCATCGCCCAGAGCCTGTACGAGCGCCACAAGGCCCTGACCTACCCGCGTACCGATTCGCGCAACCTGCCCGAAGACTATGTGGCCGTGGTCAAGGACACCTTTGCCATGCTGGCCGACAGCGGCATGAAGCACCTGGCCCCGTTTGCCGCCCAGGCGGTCAAGGGCAACTACGTGAAGCCGACCAAGCGGGTCTTCGACAACGCCAAGGTCAGCGACCACTTTGCCATCATCCCGACCTTGCAGGCGCCCCACGGCCTGAGCGAGGCCGAACAAAAGATCTACGACCTCGTGGTGCGCCGTTTCCTGGCCATCTTTTTCCCCAGTGCCGAATACCAGGTTACCACCCGCATCACAACTGCTGCGCAGCATGCCTTCAAGACAGAGGGCAAGGTGCTGGTCAAGCCCGGCTGGCTGGCCATCTACGGCAAGGAGGCCGCCGACGAGGTGGCGGACGCCAAGGACGGCGACAAGGGCCAGAACCTGGTGCCGGTGCAGCCGGGCGAAAAAGTGAAGACCGAAACTGTCGAGCCCAAGGGCCTCAAGACCAAGCCGCCGGCACGCTATTCGGAAGCCACATTGCTGGGCGCCATGGAAGGCGCCGGCAAGACCGTGGAAGACGACGAGTTGCGCGAGGCCATGCAGGAAAAAGGGCTGGGCACGCCAGCCACCCGCTCTTCCATCATCGAAGGTTTGATTGCGGAGAAGTACATGCTGCGCGAGGGCCGCGAGCTCATTCCCACCGCCAAGGCGTTTCAGTTGATGACGCTGCTGCGCGGCCTGGGCGTGGAGGAGCTCTCCAAGGCGGAACTGACCGGCGAATGGGAATACAAGCTCAACCAGATGGAGCACGGCAAGCTCAAGCGCGAGACCTTCATGGCCGAGATTGCCGCCATGACCGAGCGCATGGTGAAGAAAGCCAAGGAATACGACCGCGACACCATTCCGGGCGACTACGCCACGCTGTCGGCGCCCTGCCCCAACTGCGGCGGCATCGTGAAAGAGAACTACCGCCGCTACACCTGCACCGGCAAGACCGGCACGGAAGAAGGTTGCGGCTTCTCCTTTGGCAAGACTCCCGCGGGCCGCACCTTCGAAGTGGCGGAGGTGGAGCAGTTCCTGCGCGACAAGCGAATCGGCCCATTGGACGGTTTTCGCTCCAAGGCGGGCTGGCCGTTCACCGCGGAAATGGTCATCAAGTTTGACGAAGAGGCCAAGAACTACAAGCTCGAATTCGACTTCGGCGACGACAAGCGCGGCGAGGAAAGCGGCGAGATCATCGATTTCTCCAGCCAGGAGTCGCTGGGCGCCTGCCCCAAGTGCGGCGGCGCGGTGTTCGAGCACGGCAAGAACTACGTGTGCGAGAAATCGGTCCCCACGCTGGCCCAGCCCACCCCCAGCTGCGACTTCAAGACCGGCCAGATCATCCTGCAGCAGCCGATTGAGCGCACGCAGATGCACAAGCTGCTGGAGACCGGCAAGACCGACCTGCTGGACAAGTTCGTCTCGATGCGCACCCGGCGCGCCTTCAAGGCCATGCTGGCCTGGGACGCCGAGGCCGGCAAGGTGAACTTCGAATTCGCCCCCAGCAAGTTCCCGCCGCGCAAGAGCGCCGCCAAGGCCACGGCCAAACCCGCCGCCGCCAAGAAAGTCGCAAAGAAGGTTGCTACCAAGACGGCCACGACGACGGCCGCCAAAATCGCCAAACCCAAGGTTCCGCGCAAGACCACGGCCGCCAGCGGCAAGCAACCCAGCGCCGAACTGGCCGCGGTCATCGGGGCCGGTCCGGTGGCCCGCACCGAGGTCATCAAGAAGCTATGGGACTACATCAAGGCCAACGGCTTGCAGGACGCCACCAACAAGCGCGCCATCAACGCCGATGCCAAGCTGTTGGCGGTGTTCGGCAAACCCCAGGTCACGATGTTCGAACTGGCCGGCATCGCCGGCAAGCACCTGAGCTGAGGGCCGGCCCAGGCCCGCGGTCAGTGCACGAACTTGCCGTCTCGCCCGATGATGGTGAGGTCGGTGAAGGCCGAGCCCTGATGGTCCTTGGGGCCGTAGTTCACGGTGAAACCGCCCAGGTTCAGGTTCCGGATGCTCTCCAGCGCGGTGATCAGGGCCTCGCGCGTCAGATTCCTGCCCGCGCGTCGCAAGCCTTCGACAAACACCCGCGCGGTCAGATAGCCCTCCATGCTGGAGAAGTCGAAGTCCTTTTGTCCTGAATCGATCATGTGCTGCTGGTACTCGCGCACGATGGGACTGGACGGCGAGTAGGGGAAGGGCACCACCTGTGAGATCACCACGCCCTGACCAATGCTGCCCAGCTCGTCCGCCAGCGCCTTGGAGCCGACAAAGCTAACGTTGAAGAACTGCCCGCCGTAGCCCTTGCCGCGCGCCTGCTTGATGAAGGCGGCGCAGGACTTGTAGGCACTGACCTGAATCACCGCTTCGGGCTCGGCCTTGAGTATCTCGTCCAGCGCCTTGCCTACCTCGACGCTGTTGCGCTCCACCGTGCCGGTTGCGGTGAGCTTGAGCTGGCGCTTGGCCAGCGCCCGGTTCACCCCTTCCAGGCCGGCCATACCGTAGGCGTCATTCTGGTAGAACACCGCGATTTTCTTGACGCCCATGCTGGTGAGGTGCTGCACCATGCGCTCGGTCTCGTCGAAGTAGCTCGCGCGCACATGAAAGACCTGCCGGTTGAAGGGTTCGCGCAGCGCCTGCGCCCCGGTGAACATGCCCACCAGCGGCACCTTCTCCTCGCTGAGAACTGGCACGGCCGCCAGCCCGGTGGGGGTGCCCACCGAGCCGAGCAGGGCGAACACCTTGTCCTCGCCGATCAGGGCCTTGACCGCCGCCACCGCCTTGACCGGCTCATAGCCGTCGTCCCGCGTCACCAGCTTGAGCGTGCGGCCATGAACGCCACCCTGGGCATTGACCACCGCGAAGTAGGCCGCAATACCCACCTGCATGCGCTGCCCCAGCTGCGCGGCCGGCCCGCTGAAGGCGGCGAACTGTCCCACCAGCACCTGCTTGTCGCTCACCCCCTCCTGCGCCAGTGCCCAGGGCGCAACGGCCCAGGCCAGCAGCAGCACCAAGTGTCGATAGAGATTCATACAACTCCTTCATTGCCTGGGTGAAACAATGCCAAGTGTCCTCCATGACAACTTGATCTGCAACCGCCCGCGTGCCGGCCTCGCTGTGCAGAGGCTGATGACGTCCGAAGCTACAGCAGCAATCCCATGTGATTCTTGTCATAGAGCTGCTGCCCGACCTTGATGGCCCCCGGCTCGATACCGAAGGACTCGAAACCCATGCGCTGGTACAAGCGCTCGGCCGGCTGGTTGCCGTGCGTCACGGTCAGCACCAGCCGCTCCAGGCCAACTGCCTTGGCCTCCTGCAGCACCGCATCCAGCAGCGCGCGCGCCAGGCCGCGCCCAGTCCACTCCGGCGCCACGTACATCGCAATCACCGTGCCCTTGTGCTGGCAATGACGGCGTGGGTCGCGGTCCAGGCCGACCATGCCAACCAGCACGCCCGACCCACCGTGCGTCACGGCGCCCCAGAACTTCTCCCGGCCGCCCGGGGTCAATCTGGCCTGCGACACCGCCAGCGGCTTGCGCGACTCCTCTTCAAAACTGGAGGTAAAGGCCGGCGCATGCTCCCGAAAGCAACGCAGACGCAGGTCACGAAACGCCACGGCATCGGCCGGCTCGAGCACGCGGATCCGCACATCAGGCATCGACAAGACTTTCCTCCCGATTCACATCATTCACGCTTCTGCGCATTGTCCGACTTTGCGCTCACGCCCGCACGTGACCTGCGAACTGCCGCTTGGCCACATGCTCGAACAGATAGCTCGCAAAGCGCCGGGCGGCGGGGGAAAAGGGCCTGTCCCTGCGGGTGAAGACGAAGAACTTGCGGCGCACCACCGGCTCGATCAGCGGACGGCTTTGCAGCTGGTAGAGCTTGATCAGGGCCTCGGCGTAGGGCAGGCAGGTGGTCACGCCCAGCCCGGCGCTGACCATTGCCAGCGCGGTGGTCATGAAACTCACGTCGTGGCTGGGCTGCAGGGCCTGGTCGCGCAGCGAGTCGTGCAGGTCCACCCGCAGGCGCTGCGTGTACTCGCCGTGCAGGGCAATCACCGGATGGCTCAGCGCATCATCCCAGCTGACACGTTTCTTCTTCTCCAGCGCATGGCCCTTGGGAAAGACCACCACGAAGGGCAGCTCGAACAGGGTCTGGGCCTCGATGTCCGCTGACGATTCGCGCTCCGGCCCGATGCCAAAGTCCACCTCGCCGCTGTGCACCTTGCCCAGCACACTCTCCACCAGGCAATCGAGCAGGCGCACGTCGATGTTGGGGTGCTCCCGGTTGAAGCTGGCGATCACCTCCGGCAGCACCGCGCAGGACATCAACTGCGGCGCGGCAATGCGCACCACGCCCCGCTTGAGCGCCTTCACATCGGCCATGGCTTCGAGCGCACCATCCAGGTCCTGCAGGGTCTTGGTGGCCATCGGATGGAACTCACGCCCGATGTCCGACAACGCCACCCTGCGCGTGCTGCGATGGACCAGCTGCAAACCCAGCGTCTGCTCCAGTTCACGGATCAGGCCGCTCAGCGCCGACTGCGTAATGTGCAGTTGCGCCGCCGCCTCGGTGAAGCTGTGGGTCTTGGCCAGCGCCACGAAGGCGCGCAATTGACGCAAGGTGACATTCATCATTTATTCAAATAAATTTATCAGAAAAATTCGTTTGAATGATAGATCGAAACGCCCTCTAATTCATGCAATGCCGATGCCTTTGATACCCCACCCTGGAGACCGCCATGCTGATCAAGAAGATTCACCACGTTGCCTACCGCTGCATCAACGCCAAGCAAACCGCCGAGTGGTACGAGAAGCACCTGGGCATGAAGTTCGTGCTGGCCATTGCCGAGGATGAAGTGCCCTCCACCAAGGCGCCCGACCCCTATATGCACATCTTCATGGACGCCGGCGCGGGCAATGTGCTGGCCTTCTTCGAGCTGCCCAACTCGCCGCCGATGGACCGCGACCACAACACGCCGGCCTGGACCCAGCACCTGGCTTTCGAGGTCGGCAGCATGGACGAACTGCTGGCCGCCAAGGCGCGCCTGGAGGCCGCCGGCATCGAGGTGATCGGCGTGACCGACCACACCATCTTCAAGTCGATCTACTTCTTCGACCCCAGCGGCCACCGCCTGGAGCTGGCCTGCAACACCGCCAGCCCGGCCATGATGAAGGCGCTGGACGACGTCAAGTGGGACATGATCAACGAATGGGACCGCACCAAGAAGGCGCCCAAACACGCCGCCTGGATGCATGACGGCAAGGGCTTTCCCGGCGCCTGAACACGCTCAAGCGCACCAGCCCCATGTTCGCCGCCCTCACCCACTGGGTCACCCGCTCGCTCGAAGTCTGCATCGCCCTGTGCCTGGCCAGCATGGGCGTGCTGGTGTTCGGCAACGTGGTGCTGCGCTACGGCTTCAACTCCGGCATCGTGTTCTCCGAGGAAATCTCGCGCCTGCTGTTCGTCTGGCTGACCTTTCTGGGTGCCATCCTGGCCTCGCGCGAGCATGCGCACCTGGGCGTGGACTCGCTGGTCCGGCGCCTGCCGCACGCGGCGCGCCAGGCCTGCATCCTGGTCTCGGGCGTGCTGATGATCGGGATGTGCGCGCTGCTGTTCTGGGGCAGCTGGAAGCAGGCCTGGATCAACCTGGACAACACCATGCCGGTGTCCGGCATTCCGTACGCCTGGCTGCATGCGGCCGGCATCGCCGCCGCGCTGGGGCTGATGGTGAGCATCCTCTACAACATCTTCCAGGCCCTGGTGCACGGCGAACGGACGCAGAACATCGTGATGGTGCAGCACACCGATGACCAGATCCAGGACGCCCTGGCCGAGCTGGACACCTCGGTGGCGCGCCGCGAGGGGAGCGCCTCATGACGCTGACGGTCTTCCTCGGCTCCCTGCTCGCCGCCATGGCGTTGGGCATGCCGATTGCCTTCGCCCTGCTGGTGTGCGGCGCCGCGCTGATGCTCTACATGGGCCAGTTCGACGCTCAGATCCTGGCGCAGAACGTGATTGCCGGCACCGACAACTTCGTCCTGATGGCGGTGCCCTTCTTCATCCTGGCGGGCGAGTTCATGAACGCCGGCGGCCTGTCCAAGCGCATCGTCGACATGGCCAATGCCTGGGTCGGCCATGTGCGCGGCGGCCTGGGCTATGTGACCATCATTTCGGCGCTGATTCTGGCCAGCCTGTCAGGCTCGGCGGTGGCGGACACGGCCGCGCTGGCGGCCCTGCTGATCCCCATGATGCGCGATGCCGGCTACGCCACCGCGCGTTCGGCCGGTCTGGTGGCGGCCAGCGGCATCATCGCGCCGGTGATTCCGCCGTCGATTGGTTTCATCATCTTCGGCGTGGTCGGTGGCGTCTCCATCACCAAGCTGTTCGTGGCCGGCATCTTCCCCGGCATGCTGATGGCGCTTTCGCTGGTGCTGACTTGGTGGTGGGTAGCGCGCCGCGATGCCTGGCAGGCCGCACCCAGCATGCCCATGGCGCAGCGTCTGCGCACCATGGGAGCCGGCATCTGGGCCCTGGTGCTGCCGGTCATCATCGTCGGCGGTCTCAAGGGCGGCATCTTCACCCCCACCGAAGCCGGCGTGGTGGCGGCGTTTTACGCCCTGTTCGTGGGCGCCATCATCTACCGCGAGCTGACCCCCGCCAAGATCTACCACGCCCTGCTGGCCACGGCCAAGACTACGGCGGTGGTGATGTTCCTGGTGGCCGCCGCTTTTGTGTCGGCCTACCTGATCACCGTGGCCGACATCCCAAGCCAACTGACCCAGTTGTTCGAGCCCTTCAAGGACAGCCCCAAGCTGTTGATGGCGCTGATGATGGTGGTGGTGGTGCTGGTCGGCACCGCGCTGGACTTCATCCCCAGCGTGCTGATCCTCACGCCGGTGATGCTGCCGATCTGCGTGCAGGCGGGCATCGACCCGGTCTACTTCGGCGTGCTGTTCATCATGAACAACGCCATCGGCATGATCACGCCGCCAGTGGGCGTGGTGCTCAACGTCGCCGCCGGTGTCGGCAAGGTCAGCATGGAGGATGTGATTCGCGGCGTCTGGCCCTTCATGCTGGCCGAGACCGCGGTGCTTTTCCTGCTGGTGCTGTTCCCCGCGCTGGTGCTGCTGCCCATGCAGTGGTTTCGCTGAGATTTCATTCAACCCCTTCCCGAGGAATTCGACATGATCCACAAACGCACATTCACCTCCCTGGCCATCGGCGTCGCGTTAGCGGCCTTGCTGCCGCTGGGCGCCTGGGCGCAAACCGTCAACGCCAAGTTCAGCGTCACCCTGCCCGAGAAGTCTCACCAAGGCCAGGGCGCGGCCAAGTTCGCCGAACTGGTGAACCAGAAGACCAAAGGCCGCGTGCAGATCAAGGTCTACTACAACGCCTCGCTGGGCAACGACGTGCAGGTCACCTCCTCGCTGCAGGGCGGCACCATCGAGTTCACGGTGCCGCAGACCAGCACGCTCACCGGCATGGTCAAGGAGTTCGAGATTCTGGATTTCCCGTTC
>Ga0208262_1000647_pt1 | contig 11249 bp, 8 predicted proteins | sample LakWasMet15_LOW5_2_FD_183863 | JGI IMG/M metagenome (GOLD analysis project Ga0208262, IMG submission 183863) | Freshwater sediment methanotrophic microbial communities from Lake Washington under simulated oxygen tension - Sediment Metagenome... | ecosystem: Environmental > Aquatic > Freshwater >... | reverse complement strand
CTTAAATCCTATCAAATATAATTTATTTTTTGCTCTAGTCATAGCCGTGTACAACCAGCGAATGTAATCCCTTTTGATACCATCCGGCAAATACGGTTGCTCAATAAAAACGGTATTCCACTGCCCTCCTTGCGATTTATGGCAAGTAATGGCATACGAGAACTTAACTTGCAGGCCGTTGAAATATTCATTAGCTTTCACTTTCTGGAATTGCTTGAACTTGGTTTCACCTTCATAGTCTTTCATAACTTCCTGATACAATCTGTTGGATTCTTCGTAAGTCAAGGATGGCGATTCGCTTTTTATGGTGTCCAATAATAGAACCGTTTCAAACGGAATCTGATTGGGATAATCAACCATTCGTATTTTTACTTTGGCAAAATTGAAACCATATAGCTCCTTTATATTGAAAATTTCCAAAACTTCGATGATATCACCATTAGCAATAAAACCAGCTTCATCAGAATCTTTCAGCCAGAAATAATTGTTTTTTACGACCATCAAAAAATCTCCCGTTGAGAGTTCACTTTCTTTATCGAGAATTTTCGAGCGGATTTGCTCATTATATTGATTAGCTCTTTTATTCGAACGAACGATAAAAGCCGTGTCTTCAATACTATAATTGCTGTACGCCGAATTGATGGCGTCCTGAATGTCGTAACCATCCGTCAACCGAACAATATCCTTGAATTTCTTGAGATCAAATTTGAATTCGTCAATAAAAGAATCCTTCAACAATTCCCGAAGCTCTGTGGCATTATATAAAATTCCGGAGTTTTCTTCCTGACGCATTACTTCGTCCAATTCGATATGTTCCACTTCTTTGTTGTAATTCAAACCCAAAGTTCGAATATCTAACGCGGGACTAATATCCAAATTTACAGGCGGTAATTGGGCAGTGTCTCCCAAAAGAATCATTTTGCAATTGGTTCCCGAATAAACGTAGGAAATCAAATCATCGAGCAAAGAACCGTTTTCGTATAACTTAGAATCCGAGTTTGTGTCGGAAATCATCGAAGCTTCATCGACTATAAAAATGGTGTTGGTGTGCTTATTTTGTTGCAAAGTAAACGAAACGCCTCCGCCCGAAGATTTCTTGGGAAAGTAGATTTTCTTGTGAATAGTAAATGCCGGTTTGTTCGAATAATTCGCAATTACTTTGGCCGCACGACCCGTTGGCGCCAACAAAACATATTTTTTGTTGATATTGATTAAATTATTGACAATGGTCGAAATCACCGTTGTTTTTCCCGTTCCTGCATACCCTTTTAGTACAAAAATAGTGTTGTTGTCGTTTTCGGTCAGGAAAATAGCGATTTTTTGGAAAAATATATCCTGTTTATACGTCGGTATAAAAGGAAATTTTTTTTGTAAAAGACTATAAAACAAGGAGGAATTCATTTGGTGTAATTTGACTGCAAAGTAAGGAAAGTTTTCAATAGCAATGACAATGACAATGGTTATTTCAATGTCAATTTCAATAGCAATTTCAATTTTCAATTGTTGGAATGGGAAATTTTGACTAAATAATTCTTGTCATTTTATATTTTTGTTACAATTGATTTTTGCCATTGATATTGCCATTGAAATTGATTTTTGATATTGCTATTGAAATTAAAAATTGTAAGTTTGCAACTATGTCCATTAACACTACCATTACCGATAAAAAATATAAAAAACTCTCGCTTCAAGTTTCCTTGACGGGGCTTACTTTTTGTGTTTTTGATACTTTAAATAATAATGTGCTTTCTGTGAAGGAAGTCCATTTTGATACCTTTCACAAAGCCACTAAAATCGAAGAACTATTTGGAGATGCTTTTAGGGACAATCCAGAATTAAAAGATTCTTATGATGAAATTTTGGTGATTCACAACAATAATCTTTCGACATTTGTGCCGGAGCCGCTTTTTGACGAGAACTTTTTAGGCAGTTATTTGCAGTACAACACGAAGGTTTTCGATACCGATTTTTTTACCTTCGACGAAATTCCAAATTATCAAATGAATACGGTTTATATTCCGTACGTGAATATCAACAACTTTTTTATTGACCAATTTGGTTCTTTCGATTACAAACACGCCAATAGTATTTTGGTTACAAAACTTCTGGAGGTCTCCAAAAATAACGATGACAAAAAGATGATCGTGAATTTCAATCCCGGCCATTTTGAAGTCGTAGTGGTTCAAAACCAGAAGTTGCATTTGTTCAATTCTTTCGATTATCAAACGCCGGAAGACTTCCTTTACTATTTACTTTTCACTGCCGAACAACTCAGTATGAATCCAGAAAATTTCAAATTGGAATTATTGGGAACGGTTTCGGAAGATGATGAATACTATAAATTGGCTTATAAATACATTCGGAATATTTCCCTTTTCGATGTAACCGATTTGCAAAAGAACAATTCCTTTTCAACTGCCCAAAATCAGAAACATTTTATTTTATTCCAATCGTGAGAATCATTTCAGGTAAATACAAAGGAAGACGCATTTTTCCACCAAAAGGGCTTCCCGTTCGCCCCACAACCGATATGTCGAAAGAAGCATTATTCAATGTTTTGAACAACCATTTCAGTTTTGAAGGCTTGAAAATACTGGATTTATTCGCGGGAACCGGAAATATCAGTTTTGAATTTGCCTCTCGCGGCAGCACGCCAATCACTTCTGTCGATGCTGATTTTGGTTGTGTGAAATTCATCAAGCAAGTAGCCGCCGAATACGATTTTAATATTGCCGCCACCAAAAGCGATGTTTTCACATTTTTGGAAAGAAATAAAGCTACTTACGACATCATTTTTGCAGATCCCCCTTATGCTTTGGATCAAAAAACCTTTGAAAAAGTAGTTTTGACCGTTTTTGAAAAAAATATTCTGCAAGAAGATGGAATGATGATTATTGAACATTCCAAATACACGAAACTCGACCACTTGATTCATTTTTCGTTCAAGAAAAGTTACGGCGGTTCTATATTTAGTTTCTTCGAAATTGGAAAATCCACTGAGGAAAAAGAAGATGATGAAGAATTATTTGAGGATTCAGAAGATGAATAGGTTCTAATAATCATATCCAAAAAAATATAGCCACAGATTCACAGATTTTTAATCAATTTTAAAATCTGTGAATCTGTGGCTAATAAAATTAAAAGATTTCATAAAAAATGCAGACCTATAAGCCGGGTTCTGTCTCCAATAAATTGGAGCCTTATCATTTATCTAGGCACGCAATTACTCACGTGCTCCATCTTTCTACCCTTCGACAACGGGCGAGAAACCCTTAAATGCCGATATACTTGAAATTTCACCGCATAGAGTTTACCTGGTTTCACTACAGCATTACCTGTACATACTTTCTGTTGCACTTGTCCTAATTCCGATAAATCGGAACCGACGGGTGTTACCCGCTATGCTTCTCTGTGGTGTCCGGACTTTCCTTCCCGATATATCGGGACGATAAGGCGGTCTGCGGTGCAAATTTACGACAATTAATACCGTTTCCTATTTTACGAACTTTACTTTAACAACTATTTCACAACTAGTTAATAATAAAATAGTTACCTTTAAATTCTAACTGTAAATCATTCTTATTATGAAACCTACCTATCATTACGCCACCGTTTCAGAAGCCTTAGAGGAATTAAACAAAAAAGGTTTCATACACGATTTTAATCTTCGAGATGAAGACATCAAAAAAAATCCACATCATTATGAAATAGAACATATTTATCGGTACGAAGGCAATTCTAATCCTGACGACGAAGCCATTGTTTATGGCATAACCTCTAATTCTGGTCAAAGAGGTGTTTATGTGGCTGGATTTTCGGCAAATTCTGAAAATGAAACTGCCCAAGTTTTAAATGAAATTAGTATCAAAAGTAGAATTCATTAAGTAATCTTGTATTTTACCCTGCTATCACTTTTATCTCGTTCCACGAGGATATTGGTTCAAACGAAGTTCACTGAACTCCTACGAGAATATAATCCAGTGAAGTAATCAGGGCTAGAGCGTTTAGTTATTAACAACCATTTGATAATTTATACAATCTTTCAATCTTTAAATTTTTCAATCTTTGAATTAAAAACTATATTTGCTTTCGAATAAAAATCTATGGAACAATTTGTAGTATCGGCTCGTAAATATCGTCCGCAAACATTTAATGATGTTGTGGGGCAAAAAGCCATTACCAACACTTTATTGCACGCCATAGAAAGCAATCACCTTGCTTCTGCCCTATTGTTTACTGGTCCTCGTGGTGTCGGGAAAACAACTTGCGCCAGGATTCTTGCGCGAAAAATCAATCAACCCGGTTACGATGATCCGAATGAAGATTTCGCCTTCAATGTTTTCGAATTGGATGCGGCTTCAAACAATTCTGTGGACGACATTAGGAATCTGATTGACCAAGTTCGAATTCCGCCGCAAACTGGACAATACAAGGTCTATATTATTGATGAGGTTCATATGTTGTCTTCGGCAGCTTTTAACGCTTTCTTGAAAACGTTGGAAGAACCGCCAAAACACGCCATTTTTATCTTGGCGACAACCGAAAAACACAAAATTATTCCGACGATACTTTCTCGTTGCCAGATATTTGATTTCAAAAGAATTACCGTAAAGGATGCCAAAGAACATCTTGGCGAAGTCGCTTTTAGTCAAGGTGTAACTTGCGAAGACGACGCTTTACACATTATTGCCCAAAAAGCCGACGGTGCGATGCGGGATGCTTTGTCTATTTTTGACCGAGTAGTTTCATATTGTGGCAGTAATTTAACACGTCAAGCTGTTACCGAAAACTTGAATGTGCTGGATTATGAGACCTATATAACAGTAACCGACTTGATTTTGGAAAATAAAATTCCGGAATTACTGATTGCTTTTAATGACATTCTTGCCAAAGGATTCGATGCACATCATTTTGTATCCGGTTTGGCTACGCATTTTAGAGACTTATTGGTTTCGAAAACTCCTGCTACTTTATCCTTGTTGGAAGTGGGGGAACAAGCCCAAAAACTGTACGCTATTCAATGTCAAAAAGCATCCCAAGATTTCTTGTTGAAAGGAATCGAAATTGCCAATGACTGCGATTTGAAATATAAAGTGAGTCAAAACCAGCGATTACTCGTTGAGCTTTGCTTGATGCAATTAGCCTCCATCACCTTTGATGGAGAAAAAAAAAAGTTGACAAATTCATAATACCACCTACTTATTATAGAAGAACTGATTATTCGATTGTTGAAAAAATCAATGTCAATGTCAATAGCAATGAAAATAATCAAATTGAAAATGTTGAACAACCAAAAGTTGAAACTAACAATTCAGAAGTAGTTCCTTTAACTGAAACTCCAAACTCCAAACCTGAAACCATAAACTCATTGGTGACTGAACCCAAGGTTTCGGCATTCTCCATTTCAAGTATTCGTGCCAAAAGAGAATTACAAGAAAGTAATAAAGGATTTGTAAAAAAAGAAGATCATCTCCCTACTGAATCGTTTAATGAAACTGAAATGTTGTTGCAATGGAATAAATATGCACAACGATCAGGTGATAAAGGACACAAAATAATGGAATCGCTTTTGTTAATAAGCGACCCAAAATTAGAAGGGACAACAATCACACACGAACTTCCCAATGATGGTTCCAAGATAGATTTTGAAACCGAAAAAATTGAACTTTTGGGTTATTTAAGAGGCAAACTTCACAACCACGATATTATGATTGAAGTTGTGGTCAATGAAAAAGTAGAGAATAAATTTGCATTTACACCTCAAGATAAATACAATAGATTGAACGAAATAAACCCAAATTTAGAGCTGTTGAAAAAGACATTCGATTTGGATATTTAAATTCACCCTTATTTAAACTCAAAAGAAAACCGCAAATTCGCAAATTAAGTACTTCTATGAAGTGTTAAATTTGCGAATTTGCGGTTGATTTATTCTGTATAAACTTGAGAACTATATCTTTCCATAATACATTGCCTTAACTATTCCATCTGAAAGTCCAATTTTAGGAACATAAATATTTCTTGCACCGCTCCATTTCATGGCGTTAAGATAGATTTGTGTTGCGGGAATAATTACGTCAGCACGATCGGGGTTTAATCCTAATTCTGAGATTCTTTGTTCGTAAGTGAGCGAGTTTAATAATGAGTATTGCGAATTTAAATAAATATAAGATAATGGTTTGTCTTGGATTTTTCCAGACATTTTGAATAATTTATTGATATTTCCGCCCGAACCTATAAGTGTAACTTCGTCATAATCCTGAGTATTTGTCTTAATCCATTGTTCCATTTCTTTCCAGACGGCTTCGCTTACCATTTTATTCAAGAAACGAACGGTTCCTGCTTTGAATGATTTAGAACAAACAATTTTGCCATTGGAAAAAAGAGAAAATTCAGTGCTTCCACCGCCAACATCTACATAAAGATAGGTTTTATCCGTTTTTAGAAGATGATGCAAATCTGTTGAAGCAATTATTGTGGCTTCTTTTTTACCGTCAATAACCTCAATTTTAATATCAGCTTCTCTATTAATAATATCTACAACTTCATTAGCATTATTAGCTTCCCTCATTGCTGATGTGGCAAAAGCCAAGTACTTTTCGACTTTATGTACTTTCATTAAAAGACGGAATGCTTTCATGGCATCAATCATTCTTTCAATATTTTCTTGTGAAATTTCACCTACCGTAAAAGAATCTTGTCCTAATCGAATAGGTACGCGAACTAAGGAGTTTTTATTAAATTGGGCTTCTTTATCATCTTGCTCGACGATATTTGTAATTAACAAACGCATTGCATTTGAACCAATATCGATCGCGGCATATTTTTTTATTCTAATCATATTCTGAGTAATTCCTCTAATGTTTTTTTTTAGCAACTGGAATATTGGTATTCTTTAAAATTTAAAAAACTACGTATTTCTTTCAAACTCTTCTGCCTTATTCTGATAATATTTATAGGTTTCTAATTGTGCCCTAAAAATTGGTTCGTTAACCCTCGTTTTATATTTGTTATCCATTTTTTCGGAATGAATGCGAGCTTTCACGTTTCCTTTCCACCCCAAATTAAAATTGTCAATCAATTCATTTTTGATTTCTTGGTCATAAATTGGACAAGTAACTTCTACTCTCCCATCGAGATTTCTGGTCATAAAATCGGCCGAGGAAATATAAACATCCGTATCTCCTGCATTACAAAAAATATAGATTCTTGAATGTTCTAGATAATTATCTACGATGCTTATGGCTTCAATATTTTCGCTCATACCTGGAACTCCTGGAATTAAAGAACATATTCCCCTCACTTCCAGTTGTATCTTTACACCAGCATTACTGGCATCATATAGCTTGTCAATCATATCAAAATCAGATAAGCTATTCATTTTTAGTTTCATAAATGCTTCTTTACCTTCAAGCGAATTTGTTATTTCTCTTTCGATTAATTTGTAAAATCGAGAGCGTGTGTAATGAGGCGAAACGATGAGATGTTTGTATCTATACAATCGATAATTGATTTCGAAGAATTCAAAAATCTTGGAGATATCCTTTAAGATTTGTTGGTGACTTGTAAAAAGAGTGACATCGGTGTAAATTTTAGCCGTAACTTCATTGAAATTTCCGGTAGAGATAAAACCATAACGTTTTGTTTTTCCATCCTCAATTCTTTCGATAACACAAACTTTACTATGTACTTTCAGCCCTTTAATTCCAAAAATAAGCTCTATGCCTTCAGTTTTCATTTGTTCTGCATAAGATATATTTGAAGCTTCATCAAAACGAGCTTGCAATTCGATTTGTACGATTACTTTTTTTCCGTTTTTGGCAGCATTGATAAGAGAACTTATGATTTGTGAATTTTTTGCCAATCGGTATAAGGTGATTTTAATGGAAGTCACTGTTGGATCAAGTGCTGCTTCTCGCAAAAATTTTGTCAGATAAGAAAAAGATTGATAGGGAGCATTTAATAAATAGTCCTTTTTACTGATTTTCTCCAAGATGCTTCCTTCAAGACTCAAACCTGATATAGGCAACGGCACATTAGTTTTGTACAATAAATCAAATCTCCCGAGATTTGGAAAATTCATATAATCTCGTCTATTATGATATCTTCCTCCGGGAATAATGCTGTCATTAGAGAAAATATGCATTTTGTTTAGAAAAAATTCGAGTGTGTCTTTTTCGATTAATTGGTCATATATAAAACGAACAGGCTCCCCTATTCTTCTGTCTTTTACACTTGTGGCAATTTTTTCTAACATACTCTTGCTCAAATCACTATCAATATCTAATTGAGCGTCTCGAGTGATTTTTATCATATGAGCCGAAACACTTTCGTAATCAAAAATATTAAAAATGCTGCTTAAATTATGCCGTATTACGTCGTCTAGCATTATGACATATTGTTTATTGTCATTTGAAGGCAATACCACGAATCGATTGATTGTTTTGGGAATTTCAATCATTGCATAACGAATTTCTGATTTTTTTTTCATTACCAATTTGACTGCCAAGTAACCAATGGAATCTTTTAATATTGGAAATTCAGCCAGATCATTCAAAATAATCGTTACTAATTCAGGACTCAATTTCTGGATGAAAAAATCTTTGAGGAAAATTTCCTGCTCCTCAGAAATGTCATTTTCGTGAACAATAAATATGTTTTCGGTTTTAAGTTTAGTTTCAATAATGCTTAATATTCTTAGGCTTTCGGATTGTTGTTGAATAACAATTTCGATTATATCCTTCAATAATTGATGGGCCGAAATACCACCAAGTAATTTTTCGCCAGATATGCCCGATAAACTTAATCTTCTGATTGCTGCAAATCGTACCCTGAAAAACTCATCTAAATTATTGGAAAAAATACCTAGAAAACGTAATCTATCTAATAATGGAACGGAATCGTCAGCAGCTTCTTGAAGTACTCTTGCATTAAAAGTCAACCAACTTTTCTCTCTATCTATATATTTATATTTATGCACTATGATTTTATTATTTTTTTTGGAAATATTGTTTTTTTGATTTTACCATTTTTAATTTTTTCCCAATTATCCGTTTCGAATTCTATTGATACAAATCCTGATGTAGGAACATTATCAATGAAAATGTCTCCAAATTTATTAACAAAATTCGTAATAGCACCATTATGTCCAAAAAGAATAACACTTTCGAAAACATTATTACCTGATTTGATAACTTTTTCTAGTTGCTTTTCATCAAAAGTATAGAGCTCGTCTTTAATAACGATGCTTTCTATGGGATATAAAATGTTTTGTGCAAAGATTAATGCCGTTTCTAAAGCTCTTTTTGCTGAACTTGTCCATATAACATATGTTGAAGGGAGAAACTTGGTGCAATTTACAGCAACAAGATGGGCATCATTTATTCCTCTTTGCTCCAATGGTCTATCAATGTCTTTTAAAGGGGCTTCCCAACTGGATTTTGCATGTCGAATTAGTATTAGATTTTTCATAAATGGAAATATTTATTTTCAACGAGTTATTAGATCAATTCTTCACTTTAGACATAACAAATTACAAAATATATTTATAAATAAATATTTTATTACTATAAATATTATCTAAATGTTGAAACGAACTAAAATTATATCTCATAAATAATTATGTATTACTGATAATTTGTCAGTGTTTTGGTTTGTATTAGCACACTTAATCACACTTAATCACACTAAATAATTACTAATTTTATGTAATATTAAACTTATGAAAAGTAAAAAAAGTGCTTTTTATCCGTAAAATATGCATTTAATCGATTATTTTTTAAAAACATATTGAAATTTAAATTAAATTTGATTGTTAAATTTTATGAATTATTTATAACCAAAAAAGGTATATATGAATATTGAGAATAAAATTATAATTGTTAAAAAAATTAAGAAACAAAAAAATTCTAATGAATAAAAATGATTGTTTTTAGAAAAAAAACATCTTTTCAACGAGTTTTTGTGTTGTTTGTAGAAAATAAATACTGATTTGAATCATTCTATTTAGTTTAGCGCAATATTTCAATTCAATTCATCAAATCAAGAATTGTAAGTAATAAATGTTAATTAATTAAAATATTTCACATATTTCTAATTTCATAAAGAAATTAAATATCAATACATAATAAGTTAAAATTTGACTATATGAAAACAAAAATTACCTTCTTTTTACTAGCTTTCTTCATGTTTGTTGGTAATTCATATTCACAATTTACAACTGCACAACCAGATTTAAGGTCATGTGGTTATACATGTCCTTCTGGTAATGTAACCGCTAAAAATGTTTACCTTAGTGCAACCATAAATGATGGAACTCCTTTAGAGGATATTTATCCTTCTTGCATTGTTGGATCTGACCATTATAGCGTCACTGTTTGGTTGAATTACACGCAAAATCAAGCTAATGACATTCCAAATACCAGAGTTTTTGCTACATTAGTGATTGGTGGTGGAACACCAATACAAATTAATACATACGTTGGAACTTTAGCATCTACGAAGGGGACAGCTGGCGGGAAAATTAAGTTGACAACCGTTCCGGTAGAATGGTATTGTGGACAAACCTTGTCGTTTACAAATATATTAGTAGTTTGGAAAACGGGTAATGGTGATTCGAAAATGACTGCAACCAGTGATTATGATTGTCATGAGTACTCGAATTCGCAATGTGAATTTGGTTCGACTACAGTTTTTACAGCTCCCTTGGCAGTTCAATTTACAAACACTACTCCTTGTACAATTGGAACTACATCAGCAGTCCAATTTACAAATACAACTAATGGAGGCAAAGCTCCATTTACCTATTTATGGAATTTTGGAGATGGAACAACCTCCACATTGGAGAATCCTCTTCATAATTACACTGCTACTGGCGGAACCGTTTCTGTTACATTGAAAGTAACCGATGCAAAACCGACTATAAGCACAACAACACCTAAAACTATATCACTTCCTTATAAGGTTTCATTGACTGCAACGCCAACACAAATCGCTTGTTTTGGAGGAAAAGGGTCAGTGACTTTGTCATCTAGCGGAGGAACAGGAACTCTTACCTATTCAGGAAGCAACCCTCCTACAACTGGACTTTCTGCTGGAACTTATACGTACAATGTTACCGATGCCAATGGTTGTACTGCTACAACTACTGCAACTATTAACGAGGCTCCCGCTAAACCTGCCAAAGTTTCAACTCCTGTTACAATCTGTTCGGGTGAAAGCTATACTTGGGCTGTCAATGGAACTGTTTA
>Ga0208262_1000646_pt1 | contig 11276 bp, 7 predicted proteins | sample LakWasMet15_LOW5_2_FD_183863 | JGI IMG/M metagenome (GOLD analysis project Ga0208262, IMG submission 183863) | Freshwater sediment methanotrophic microbial communities from Lake Washington under simulated oxygen tension - Sediment Metagenome... | ecosystem: Environmental > Aquatic > Freshwater >... | reverse complement strand
GGCGAGACCTTCGCCGCCGTGCCTATGCCGTACAAGGGGTCGATATGGGGCGGGCTGGCGCTAAAGGACGGCTCGCTGATGGTGTGGGGCATGCGCGGGCACGTGCTGCTCAGCGCCGACCACGGCCGCACCTGGCGGGACGTGCAGAGCGGGACCGACCAGGCTTTCACGGCCGGTGTCCAGATGCCTGATGGCGAACTGGTGCTGGTTGGACTCGGCGGCGTGGTCGCCCGCAGTCGCGATGGCGGCCACGCGTTCAAGACCCAGACCCGTCCCGAGCGGCAGTCGCATACCGCGCTGCTTCTTGCCGACGGGGTGCCCCAGTCCTTCACCTTGACCGGGCTTGGCGGCCCCATTCCGTGAATGCGCCCAGCCGCCCTGCCTCACCCTATTCGTTCACCTTCGTTTTGGAGTCTTTCATGACAAGCTACCTCAATACCATCAACGGCCAATTGGTCGGCTCGGACCAGAGCATGGAATCCCTCAATCCCGCCACCGGCGAAGTGCTGGGCCGCGTGCCAGTCTGCACGCAGGCGCAGGTGAAGCAGGCGATCGCTGCCGCACGCGCCGCCCAGCCAGCCTGGGCCGCGCGACCGGACGCCGAGCGCAAGGCGCTGATGATGAAGGTGGCGGAGGTGATCAAGGCCAATGCACCCTACCTGGCCGAATGGGTGACCAAGGAGCAGGGCAAACCGCTTGGCGGCGTCGGGCCCGACCAGGTGCCGGGCGCGCGCTTCGAGCTGTGGGGCTGCGAGGTCTGGACCCAGGTGCCCGCCAGCCTGGACCTGCCGGTGGAGGTGGTGTTCGAGGACGAGACCCGTCGTGACGAGATGCACCGCAAGCCCTATGGCGTGGTGGCCGCCGTCGCGCCATGGAACTGGCCTTTGCTGATTGCCATCTGGCAAGTCATTCCGTCCATCCGCAGCGGCAGCACGGTGGTGCTCAAACCGTCTGAGTACACCACGATTGGCACCCTGGAGTTGATGCGCCTGATCAGCGAGGTGCTGCCCAAGGGCGTGATCAACACCGTCAGCGGCTCGGGTGAGGTGGGTTCCTGGCTGGTCAGCGATCCTGGCATCGACAAGATCATGTTCACCGGCTCCGGCCGTACCGGCGCGCGCATTGCCGAGGCGGCCGCGCGCAACATGGTGCCGACCACGATGGAGCTGGGCGGCAACGATGCCGCCATCATGTTGCCGGACGCGGACCCCAAGGCGATGGCGATGGGCTTGTTCTGGGGCGCCTTCATCAACATGGGCCAAACCTGTGCCTGCGCCAAGCGGCTCTATGTCCATGAGAGCATCTTCGACCAGACCGTGCAGGCGCTCAAGGAACTGGCGCAGGCCATGCCCATGGGCAATGGTCTGGCCGAGGGCATGGTGATGGGTCCGATCCAGAACAAGATGCAGTTCGACAAGGTCGTGGATCTGGTGGACAGCGCGAAGAAAGCCGGCGCCACCATTGTCTGCGGCGGTGAGCCCAAGGGCGGCGCCGGCTACTTCTATCCGCTGACGCTGGTGACCGGTCTGCAGGACGGCGCCCGCCTGGTCGACGAAGAGCAATTTGGTCCGGTCTTGCCCATCATCAAATACCGTGACGTGGATGCGGCCGTGGCCAGCGCCAACCGGCTCAGCGCGGGCTTGGGCGCCTCGGTCTGGTCGGCAAACGTTGAGCACGCCAAGGCGGTGGCTGGTCGCATCCAGGCCGGCACGGTGTGGATCAACCAGCACGGCATGATTCACCCGATGGTGCCGTTTGGTGGCATCAAGGGCTCCGGCTATGGCGTCGAATTTGGCGTCGAAGGCTTGAAGTCGGTGACCCGGCCTCAGGTCATCAGCATCAAGAAGTAGATCGAAGGCAACTCCCCCTCCGTTCACGTCCGCGTGCACCGTCCCATGCGTCTGCGCTGTGCCCTCGCCCTGACTTTGCTGCTGCCGCTGATGGCCGGTGCAGCGGAGTCGGCGGCTACGCTGTACGCGCTCAACTGCATGGGCTGCCACCTTCCGCCAGAAGATATGAAGAATCGTCTGCTGCCCCTGGGGGGGCAGTTTGCGCACAGCGAGACGGGCCGGGTGTTCTTCATCAACGTGCGCGCCGATGGCCGGCGGCCGCTCACGCCGCACGAAGACGCGCGCCTGCTCGACGAAATCAACGCCTGGAAGCGCAGTTGCAGCGTGATCCTGCAACACGCACCGCTGGTTCGCTATGGCGGCGGGAGGTTTGTCAAGTGAGCCGGCCTGGCACCCGTGGCGCGTTCGGCCCGTCCTGTGCTGGGCAACCGTCGGCGCGGCCTTGGGGCCTGCGGGCGATGCTGTTCGTGTTGGGCCTGCTGGCGCTTCCCGTGTTGGCGCAGGAGGCGCGCGTCCAGCCCTTGCCAGCGCCAGCAGTGGTGCGACCGCAACTGGCCGAACTGGGGCGCCATCTGTTCTTTGAGACCCGCCTTTCGGGTGACGGCAGCCGCAGCTGCGCCAGTTGCCATGCGCCGGCCAAGGGCTTTGCCGACGGCCAGGCTCTCTCGCGCGGCTACAACGGTACGGAACACTTTCGCAATGCGCCGGGCCTGCTGTCCGTCCGGCTGAAGGACCGCCTGATGTGGGACGGCCGCTATGCCGGTGCCAACCTGGCCGGCGTGGTGCGGGAGATGCTGACCGATGGGCAGTTCATGAATGGCGAGGCACGCATCATGGAGGAACGCATTCGGCAGATCCCGCCACTGCTGACCTTGTGGCGACGTGCCTTTGGCGAGGCCAGCGAGCCGCGCTCGGAGCAACTGTTCGAGTCGATCGCGGAGTACCTGCGTTCACTGGACTTCCCGGCCACCCTGGTGGACAACGCGCTGCGCGGCGAGTCCGCCGCGTTGCCGCCGGCGGTGCAGGAGGGCTTGCGTCTGTTCACCGGCAAGGCGGGCTGCGTGGCGTGCCACCATGGTCCGCTGCTGACCGACGGCAAGGCCCACCGCCTGGGCGTCGCCGAGCATCCGGCGCTGCAGCGCGAGCCCCTGCGCATGGTCAGCCTGTTGCGCCACCACGCCGAAATGGGTCTGCCCAACGTCATGGCGGAGCGCAGCGACGTGGGTGTCTACGCCGTCAGCAAGAACCCAAGCGACCGCGGACGCTTTGTCACGCCGGGTTTGCGCGGTCTGGCGCAGACCGGGCCCTATATGCACAACGGCCGCTACGACAGCCTGGAACAGGTGGTCGAGTTCCACGATGGCGGAGGTGGCCCGGGCAGTGAGCTGCGCCCGCTCAACCTCAGCGTGCGCGAACGCCAGGCGCTGGTGGCCTTGCTGCGCAGCCTGTCGGCGCCCTTGGCAGCGGTGGCGCAGCCGCCGGCCTACGACTATGGCCTGCTTGACGGAGCGCGGCGGTGAGGCGGCTGGCCATGGCCCTGCTGGCGGCGGCCGTGGTGTTCGGCGCCATGTTGACGCTGGCCACACCGCGTCCGCCGGCAGCGCCGCTGACCACCCTGCCGGCCGCCCCGATCCCGGCCCACAACCCGATGAGCCCACAGAAGCTCCAGCTCGGGCGTCTGCTGTTCTTTGATGCGCGCCTGTCCGGCGACGGCTCCACCTCCTGCGCCTCCTGCCATGTCGCGCAAATGGGCTGGACCCATGGCGATGCGCTGGCGCGCGGCTACCCCGGCCATCGTCTGTGGCGCAACAACCCGACGGTGCTGAATGCCGCGTACTTCAGCCGGCTGATGTGGGATGGCACGCTTGACAGCCTGGAAGTGCAGGCGCGCTCGGCCATGCAGGCGCCGGTCGAGGGCAATGGCAAGGCCAGCATGGTGGAAATGCGCCTGCGCCTGGTGCCCGAATACGTGGCCCTGTTCCGCGAGGTGTTCGGCACCGAATGGCCGCAGCTTGAGCACGCCTGGCAGGCCATTGCCGCCTTTGAGCGCACGCTGGTGTCCGACCCGCTGCAAGTGCCGTTTGACCGCCATCTGGCGGGCGATGGCAGCGCCCTCACGAGCGCGGCCCGGCGCGGCATGGCGCTGTTCGAAGGCAAGGCCGGCTGCCTGCAGTGCCACAACGGCGCGCTGGCCTCGGACCAGGGCTTTCATGCGCTGGGCGTGCCGCGTCAGCCGCAGTTCGATTCCAGCCCATTGGTGCAGATTGCCGTGCGCTGGCAGAACCGCCAGCGCGATGTGCCGCGCGCGGTCTACCGCGATGTCGACGAAGACCTGGGGCGTTACTACCAGACGCGCGATCCGGCCGACATCGGCAAGTTCCGCACGCCGAGCCTGCGTGAGTTGAAGTACACCGCGCCGTACATGCACAACGGGGTGTTTGCCACGCTGCGCGAAGTCGTCGACTTCTTCGATCGGGGTGGCGGCGAGGTGACGAACAAGTCGCCCAAGCTCAGGCCGCTGGGACTGACCGAGGGCGAGAAGAACGATCTGGTGGCGTTTCTGGAGGCGCTCAGCATGGACCGCCCACTGATCGTGGCAACACCCACGCTGCCGCCGCTACTGCCGCTGGACACCTGCGCCAACCCGGGCTGCGCGCGGTCACTGGCGCTGCGCCCCACATCGAATCCATCCAGGAAAGGCCTGCCGTGACCGATCAGCTCTACAGTCGTCTGGGCCGCGCCTGGAACCGTTGGGTGATGAACCGGCGCAACTGGTGGCTGCCGCTGACCTTCGTGCTGTTGACCGGGCTTGGCAGCATGCTCTTCGTGGGCACCCGAACCTATCAGGACGCACCGCCAATCCCGGACTTCGTCTCCGAACGGGGTGAAACGCTGGTGGCCTCCGAGGCCATCACGCGCGGGCAATTGGTGTTCCTGAAATACGGCCTGATGAACTATGGCTCGATGTTTGGCGATGGCGCCGGGCGTGGACCGGACTTCACGGCCGATGCCCTGCACCACATGGCCAGCGCGATGCGCGAGCACCACGCCTCGCGCGAGGGTGTCGAGCCGGCCGTCGCGGCAGCGCGCGCGCAGGCGGAGATCCGGCGTAACCGCTTCGACGCGGCCAGCAACCGCGTGCCGCTGAGCGAGGCGCAGGCCTACGCCTACCGCGCCATGGAGCGGCGCTACGCGGCCATGTTTCGCGGCGAAGGGGGCGAGGCCTTTCACCCGATTGGCTACATCACCGACGCGGCCGAGCTGCGCGACCTGGCCGCATTCTTCTTCTGGGGTGGCTGGGTCTGCGGCAGCGAGCGGCCCGGCAAGGACTACAGCTACACCCACAACTGGCCCTATGACGAGACAGTGGGCAATCGACCCAGCGCGCCGGTGATGATGTGGAGCGTGGCGGCGGCCTTCGGTCTGATCGTGGTGCTGGGCATCGTGCTGTTCCTGCACGGCCGTTATGGCCGCATCGCGGGCTGGCAGCAGGCCGGCAGTGAGCACGGCGTGTCGACCCGGCAGCGGGTCGACCTCTTCCGGCCGACCCGGCTGCAGCGTGCCACCTTCAAGTTCTTCGTCGCCGCCGGCCTGCTCTTCGTCTTGCAGATTGTGGCGGGGGTGCTTACCATCCATGACTTCCTGCGCTTCACGCACCTGTTCGGCGTGGATCTGGCCGAACTGCTGCCCATCACCATCGTGCGCGCCTGGCACTTGCAGTTGGCCCTGATGTGGATATCGGCGTGCTGGGTTGGCGCCTCGATCTTCGTGCTGTCGACGGCGCTGCCGGCCGAGCCCGAGGGCGTACTGGCACTGGTGAACCGCCTGTTTGGCCTGTTTGTCGTCTGGGTAGTGGGCACCCTGCTCGGGATTGCCCTGGGTTCCAAGGGCTTGCTCGGCGAGTACTGGAACCTGCTGGGCAACCAGGGCTGGGAGTTTGTCGAGATGGGCAAGCTGTGGCAGGGCGTGCTGTTCCTGGTCTTTGGCATGTGGTTCGTGGTCGTGCTGCGCCTGGTGGCGCCACGCTGGAAGCACAGCGACGCCTGGAGCTTGCCCAAGTGGCTGCTGTATGCCGTGGCCAGCGTGACGCTGTTGTTCATCTCCGGCTTCGTGGCGCAACCCAGCACCAATTTCGTGATTGCCGACTTCTGGCGCTGGGCCGTCATCCACATGTGGGTGGAGGCCTTCTTCGAGGTGTTCACCACGGCGCTGCTGGCCTATTTCATGTTGATGATGGGCTTTGTCAGCCACGCAGCGGCCTCGCGCATCGTCTACCTGGCCACGCTGCTGTTTCTGGGTTCGGGCCTGCTGGGTATTTCCCACAATTTCTATTGGAATGCCAAGCCGGTAGCGACCCTGGCGGTGGGCAGCATATTTTCGACCTTGCAGGTGGTGCCGCTGATCCTGCTCACGCTGGAGGCCTGGCAGTTCCGCAACACGCCGCAGCGTGCGCTGGCCGGCCTCAAGGCCGGCGCGGGTGACAGTGGGCAGGCCGACCCCAGCTTTGGCCAGAGCGAGGCCTTTCTGTTCCTGCTGGGCGTGAACTTCTGGAACTTCTTTGGCGCCGGCGTGTTCGGCTTTCTCATCAATCTGCCGATCGTCAACTATTACGAACACGGCACCTACCTGACGGTAAACCATGGCCATGCCGCGCTGATGGGGGTGTATGGCAATCTGGCCATTGCCGCCATCGTCTTCTGCAGCCGCTATCTGATCGTGGCCGAGCGCTGGGACGCGCGCCTGCTGCGCCGCGCCTTCTGGTCGCTCAACCTGGGGCTGGCGCTGATGGTGGCAATTGACCTGTTTCCGGTTGGCATCGCGCAACTGAACGATGTGCTGGAACATGGCCTGTGGCATGCCCGCTCGCAGGCCTTTGTGCAAGGAGAGCTGTTCCAGCGCCTGACCTGGGCCCGTGTCATCGGAGGTGCCCTGTTCACCCTCGGTGGCGTGTTGCCGATGGCGTGGTTCCTGGTCTCCCGCTTCGGCTCCCTCAAGGAGGCAGCCGCATCGCCCGTCTCGTCGCCGGGCGAACCAGACCCGGTCAATGGAGTCCTGCAGGCCGAATAGCGCCGCGCCGCGCTGTGATCCAACAAGGCTGCGCAATCGCAAAGCGGACCGCAGGTCTCAGCGGCATTGGCTGAAGTCGTCGACCATCCAGATCACCACAGCATCGAAAGACGTGCAAATTCGGCCGGTCATTCGAATGACCGAAGGAACCTTGACCGACCATGACGCCGATGAAGTCCCCGGCACAATTGGACAGAAGCTGGCAACGGAGAAACGGCAACCGGAACCAATTCTCGGAGCCAGAAAGACGAAAGGGTTAGCACGCGCAAACGTGCTAACCCTTGTCTTTACTGGTGCGGCTGGCAGGAATTGAACCCACGACCCCTTGGTTCGTAGCCAAGTACTCTATCCAACTGAGCTACAGCCGCTAAGCTTTGAAGTATAGCATGAAGTTTTGGGCTCTTTGCCCACTCGGACGCATTTCACGGCGGGACTGGGCGCGCCGGCATCAGCGCCATCGCCCGCTCGGCCATGGCGGCAATCGTCAGGCTGGGGTTGACGCCGACGTTGGCCGGAATGGCCGAGGCGTCGACCACGAACAGGCCAGGATAGCCGAACACCTCGTGGCGCTCGTCAATCACGCCGTCGCCCGCCGAGCCGCCCATCACACACCCACCCAGCACGTGCGCCGTCATCGAGGCGTTGCCGATGGACTCCAGCAGGGCATTGCCGGCCACGCCGCCACTGACCTTGGCGAACGTGGCGGCAATGCGATTGGCCTGCGGCAGGTAGGCCGGCGCGCGCGTCTCATGCGCCGGCACGCGTGAACGCAGGCCCCAGCGCCAGGCGCGCAGCGGGCTGCGTCCGTAGTCGAAGGCCAACTGGTTGTCGGCGGTCTGCATCACGGTGAGCAATGAGGTGCGCGCCGACCAACGGCGTCCGGCGCGCATGGAGATCGTCGCATCCAGCGGGTGCGCGACAAACTGCCACAGCGTGCGCAGCGCCCTGCGCCAGGGCACCGGGTCGCTGACCAAGGGACCGGTTTGCCAGCGCAGGATGCGGTGCGAAGGCGAAAACCGGTTCTGCGTCACATGCGAGGGGCCCACGAAGAAGTGGCTTGAGATGGTGGCGCCATCGCTCACGTCGGTATCCGCAGCGCGCGCCGTCACCGGCAGAATGCTCTCGCTGTTGGTGCGCACGTGCCGGCCGAGCACGGGCGACAGGCCGGGCAAGCTACGGTAGCGGTCCCGGCAGGCCAGCAGCAGCTCCAGCGTGCCCACCACACCGGCGGCCACGATGACTTTGTTGGCGGTGAGGGTCTGGGCCGGCACGCTGCGGTCCCATGGGTGCGCCAGATCCAGGCGATAGCCCGCACCGGCACCGCCCAGCGGCGTGATGCGCTGGACCCGGCGTTCGGCCAGGATGGTGGCGCCCAGGCCACGGGCCAGGTGCAGGTAGTTCTTGTCCAGCGAGTTCTTGGCGCCCTGCGCGCAGCCGGTGGCGCAACGCGCACAGAAGGTGCAGCCGCGCCGGCTCGGTCCGGCGCCGCCAAAGAATGGATCGGGCTGCTCACGCTCGGCGTCACCAAAGAAGATCGCCTGCGTCACCGGGCCATAGCTGTCCTCGGCGCCCAGTTGCCTTGCCGTCTCCCGCAGCCAGTGGTCCTGCTGCGTCTGGCGCGGATTGGGTGACACGCCGAGCATGCGGCTGGCTGTCGCATAGTGCGGTGCCAGCTCTCGCCGCCAGTCGCGCCCGGGCAATCGGCCCCACGCCGGATCGTCGTAGAAGGCCTGTTTGGGCTCCAGCATCACCGCCGCCCACACCACGCTGCCACCGCCGACCGCAATGCCGCGCACCAGGCTGACGTGCCGATAGACCTCTTGCGCAAAGAAGCCCTGCCGCAAGCCCAGGGCGGGCATGCGCAACAGGCGCTTGGGGTCCTCGCCGGCGGCAGCCAGGTCCTGCTGGCTGACGTGTCGCCCCTGCTCCACCACCAGCACGCGGTAGCCTTTCTGCGCCATGCGCAGGGCGCTGACGGAACCGCCAAAGCCGCTGCCGACGATCACCACGTCCCAATCCATGGTCGCCACCGGTCAGTCCCGGTACATCGCTTCGACCTGGTCGCGATAGCGGTCGATCACCACCTTGCGCTTGATCTTCATGGTGGCCGTCAGCGCACCGGCCTCGATCGACAGGGGTTCACTCAGCACCGTGAACTTGCGTATCCAGGCCACGCGCGCCTGGTGCTGGTTGATGTGGTCGATGCCCTTTTGCAGCTCGGCCAACAGCGCCGGATGCTGGCACGCCTGCGCCAGCGGCATCGCCCCCAGTCCCGCCGTCTGCAGGAACTGCTGGAGTACGTCCGGCTTGAGCGTCAGCAAGGCGGTCAGGAAGTGCCGCCCGTCGCCGCACACCACGCCGTGCTCGACCAGGGGCAGGTCCATCAACTCGGCCTCGATGTTGGCCGGCGAGATGTTCTTGCCGCCGGAGGTGATGAGAAGATCCTTCTTGCGCCCCGACACGTACAGGTAGCCGTCCTCGTCGAAACGACCCAGGTCGCCGGTGTGCAGCCAGCCGTCCACCAGCGTCTGCGCGGTGTCTTCGGGCCGGCCCATATAGCCCTGAAAGACGTGCGGTCCGCGCACCAGAATTTCGCCGTCCTCGGCGATGCGCACCTCGGTGCCCGCCAGCGGCTTGCCCACCGCGCCAATGCGGGTCGAGCCGGCCAGGCTGATGGAGGTGGGCCCGCAGTCCTCGGACTGGCCATAGACCTCCCGAATCAGCAGGTCCAGCCCGGTGAAGAACTGCAGGTTCTCGGGAGCGATGGGCGCGGCCGCCGAGATCATCAGGCGCGCCTGATCCAGGCCCAGCGCCTTCTGGACTTTTTGGTGCACCAATCTGGAGGCCAGCGCCTTCTGCAGTCGCAGCAGCGGCCCTGCCGTGCGGCCGGCGAGCAGTTGCGCGTGCCAGCGTTGACCTACCGCCATCGCCCAGCGCGCCAGCGCCGCCTTGATGCCGGTGGCACTGGCCAGTTTGCCGGCGATGCCGGCGTGCATCTTCTCCCAGACGCGCGGCACGCCAAAGAAGATGGTCGGCCGCACCTCGGCCAGATGCTCGCCCAGCGACTCGATGCTGCGCGCAAAGTACAGGGCATAGCCGGCGTTCACGTGGTTATGAATCGCGCCCAGCTGTTCGGCCACGTGCGCCAGCGGCAGGTAGGAGATCAGGCGATCGGCCGGGTTGGCGCCAAACGCGGCCGACAGCACCACCGAGGTCCACGACAGGTTGCCGTGCGACAGCATCACCGCCTTGGGCGCGCCGGTGGTCCCGGAGGTGTAGATCAGCGTGCCGAGATCGGCCTCACCCAGGGCGGCAAGGCGGCGCTCCACCTCAGGCTGGTGCTCAGGCTCACCGAGCGCCATGAATTCACGCCACCCCAGCTGCAAGCCATCATCGGCGCTGGCACCACGCATCATCACCACGTGCCGCAGGCCCGGCAGCGCCTGGCGGCACTGGGCCACCTTGCTCCACTGCGCCTCGTTCTCGGCCAGCAGCACCGCACAACCCGAGTGGTTGACGATGTATTCGACCTCGCTGGCGGCACTGGTCCAGTAGATGCCAGCCGCCACCGCGCCCACCATCATGGCGGCCAGGTCCATGATCACCCACTCGGGCCGGTTGAAGCCCAGCACGCACACGGCCTCGCCAGGCTTGACGCCCAGCGCCACCAGCGCGCGTGCGGCGCACTGCACCTCCTGCGCATAGTGGGTCCAGGTGGTGGCTTGCCAGCCCTGCTCGCCGCGCACATGGTAGGCCGGGGCGCTGCCCATGCGCGCGGCAGTCTCCAGCAGACGCCGTGGTGCCGGCATGAACGTCGTGTCGAGCGCCTTGTCGAGCGCTTTGTCCATGGATTTCCCGGGGGGGTCGGAAGTGACGGCCACATTTCTCTCCTTGCGTCTGCGCCCTCGGGCGCGACAGCCTTGCACCAATGTCGCCACCCGCTTGGGTGGAGCTGATTTATTGCTGGAGCAAACCGACGCTCAGGCGCGCAGGCCCAGCATGGTTCTGGCCTCCGCCGGGCTCGCCACCGCGCGCCCCGCGCGCTGGGCGCATTGGGCCAGCGCCTCGATCAACACCCCGTTGCCGCCGGCACGCTCGCCATTGGGCAGGTAGAAGGTGTCCTCCAGACCGGTACGCAGCATGCCGCCCAGCTCGGCGGTGGCCTGGTGCACTGGCCAGATCTCCGCGCGCCCGATCAGCGTGCTCTGCCACACGCTGCCGCTGGCCATCCAGCGTGGCAACAGCGCCAGCAGATCGGCATCGCACGGCATGCCGGAGGCGACGCCCATCACCAGGTTGTATTCCGCGCGGCCCATCTCGGGCTTGAGCATGCCGGCCTTGAGGTACATGCCGACCGCG
>Ga0208262_1000644_pt1 | contig 11299 bp, 14 predicted proteins | sample LakWasMet15_LOW5_2_FD_183863 | JGI IMG/M metagenome (GOLD analysis project Ga0208262, IMG submission 183863) | Freshwater sediment methanotrophic microbial communities from Lake Washington under simulated oxygen tension - Sediment Metagenome... | ecosystem: Environmental > Aquatic > Freshwater >... | reverse complement strand
TATTGGGCTCGATGTCATGCGTGTACACGGCACCGATCTGCTCGTCAGGCAGCAGAATCATGACCACGTCGGCGGACTTCACCGCGTCGGCGACCTCGGCCACCTTGAGTCCGGCCTTCTCAACCTTGGGCCACGAGGCGCCGCCCTTGCGCAATCCGACCACCACCTTGACGCCGCTGTCATTGAGATTTTGCGCGTGGGCATGGCCTTGGCTGCCGTAACCGATGATGGCCACGGTCTTGCCTTTGATCAGGCTCAAATCGCAGTCCTTGTCGTAAAAAACCTTCATGCTCTTCTCCGAAGTAAATAATGGCAAAACTGCCCCGTTGCAAAAAAGTGCGCCGTAATCCGGCTCATACCCGCAAAATTCGCTCGCCGCGGCCCACACCACTGGAGCCGGTGCGCACCGTCTCCAGGATCGCGCTGCGCTCGATTGCCTCCAGGAACGCATCGTTCTTGGACTGGTCACCCGTCAATTCAATCGTGTAGCTCTTCTCGGTCACATCAATGATGCGGCCGCGGAAGATGTCGGCCATGCGCTTCATCTCCTCGCGCTCCTTGCCAACGGCGCGGACCTTGACCATCATGAGTTCGCGCTCGATGTAGGCGCCTTCGGTCAGGTCCACCACCTTGACCACTTCAATCAGGCGGTTCAGGTGCTTGGTGATCTGCTCGATGACGTCATCCGATCCGGTAGTCTGGATGGTCATGCGTGACAGGCTGGCGTCCTCGGTCGGCGCGACAGTAAGGCTTTCGATGTTGTAGCCTCGGGCGGAGAACAACCCCACCACGCGCGACAAGGCGCCCGGTTCGTTCTCAAGCAAGACAGCAATAATGTGTTTCATATCAGTGGATTCCTCTTTTCGTTGCCCTCCCCTGACCGCGGTAACGACCAGGCTCGGCAGACAATAGATTCGTCGATGGATAGCAGCGCTGCACCGGCACAGTCGCCGGGGCCGCGAAGCCGATGGATGCTACAGGTCCTCCGAACCCAACAGCATTTCGGTCAGGCCCATGCCCGCCTTGACCATGGGGAACACGTTCTCTGTCGGATCGGTACGGAAGTCCATGAACACCGTGCGGTCCTTGAGCTTTCTGGCCTCGCGCAACGCCGGCTCGACGTCCTGCGGCTTCTCGATCAGCAGGCCCACGTGGCCATAGGCCTCGGCCAGCTTGACGAAGTTGGGCAGCGCATCCATGTAGCTGTGGCTGTAGCGGCCCTCGTAGTCGATTTCCTGCCATTGGCGCACCATGCCCAGGTAGCGGTTGTTCAGGGACACGATCTTGATCGGCGTGTTGTATTGCAGGCAGGTGGACAGCTCCTGAATGCACATCTGCACCGAGCCTTCGCCAGTGATACAGAACACCTCGCTCTGCGGCTTCGCCAGCTTGATGCCCATGGCGTAGGGAATGCCAACGCCCATCGTTCCCAGTCCGCCGGAATTGATCCAGCGCCTTGGCTCGTCAAACCGGTAGTACTGGGCGGCCCACATCTGATGCTGGCCGACGTCCGAGGTGATGTAGGCGTCAGCGTCACGGGTCATGTTCCACAGCGTCTCCACCACGAACTGCGGCTTGATGACCTCCTTGTTGCCGCGGTCGTACTTCAGGCAATCGGGCTTGCGCCATGCGTCAATGGTCTCCCACCAGGCACCCAGTGCATTGGCATCGGGCTTGACCGACCCTTCCTTGTACATGGCCAGCATTTCGGTGAGCACGTCCTTGACGTCCCCGACGATCGGGATGTCCACGCGCACGCGCTTGGAGATGCTGGACGGATCGATATCAATGTGAATGATCTTGCGCTCGTTCTGCGCAAAGTGTTTGGGATTGCCAATCACGCGGTCATCGAAACGTGCCCCCACCGCCAACAACACGTCGCAGTTCTGCATGGCGTTGTTGGCCTCGACCGTTCCATGCATCCCGAGCATGCCCAGAAACTTGCGGTCGCTTGCCGGGTAGGCGCCCAGGCCCATCAAGGTGTTGGTCACCGGATAGCCAAGCAGGTCCACCAGCGTGCGCAACTCCGCGCACGCGTTGCTGGCGAGCACTCCGCCGCCGGTGTAGATGTAGGGGCGCTTGGCCGTCAGCAGCAACTGCAGCGCCTTGCGAATCTGACCGCCGTGTCCTTTGCGGACCGGATTGTAGGAACGCATCTCCACGGACGCCGGGTAACCGTGATAGGGCACCTTCTTGAACGATACGTCCTTCGGGATGTCAACCACCACCGGCCCTGGCCGTCCACTGCGCGCGATGTGAAACGCTTTCTTGAGCGTGGACGCGATCTCGCGTGCGTCCTTCACCAGAAAGTTGTGTTTGACCACGGGACGGGTGATGCCCACCGTGTCGCACTCCTGGAACGCATCCAGTCCAATCGCGTGGGTTGGCACCTGCCCGGTGATGATCACCATCGGAATGCTGTCCATGTAAGCGGTGGCAATGCCAGTCACCGCATTGGTCACGCCCGGACCGGAGGTAACCAGCGCCACGCCAACATCCCCGGTGGCCCGTGCATACCCGTCGGCCGCGTGCACCGCCGCCTGCTCGTGCCGGACCAGAATGTGCTGGATCGTGTCCTGTTTGTAAAACGCGTCGTAGATGTGCAGGACCGCACCACCTGGATAGCCCCAGATGAACTTGACGCCTTCGGCCTGCAGGCCCTTGACCAGGACTTCTGCACCGCGAAGCTCCAGCACATCCGTTGCCGTCGATTTCGACACACCATGCGCTGCCTGCCGCTGCGCTGCGGCGGTTGAACTGAGTTCTGCCTTTGATATTTCCATGATGAACCTTTGTGAATTTCTCTAACGAAAAACCTTGGGTGCCCCTTCGCTGAACTCTCGTGAAGTCGCGTCGGGACTTAGGATCAAGACCATAGCCGCACCGATTCTTGCGTCAAATCATGACCCGTTTGCCGTTTGAATTGCAGCGGCGATTATCGCACTGGACGGGCCCAAGCCGGTAAATGCCCCGGAAATTCGAAACCGGAATGTCATAATTCCCGGCGCACCGCGTCCCGTTTCACCGGAGTCCCTCCGCGTGACGACGCCCCAACACTGCCGCTGCAGGACCCACTTGGCAACCGAACGAGAACTATCCGATTTCCTGAAGAGCGTCGAAAAGCGGGCCTTCAAGCGCTCCGTCTATCACGTTCGCAACGAAGAGTCCGCGCTGGACATCGTTCAGGAAAGCATGCTCAAGCTCGCGGAGCACTATGGTGACAAGCCGGCCGCCGAGTTGCCGATGCTGTTTCAGCGCATTCTGTCCAACTGCACGCTGGATTGGTTTCGCCGCCAGAAGACCAAGAACGCCCTGTTTTCCAACATGGGGGACTTCGAATCGGACGCCGACGACGCGGAATTTGACCTGCTGGAAACTTTACGAACCCAGGACGACTCACAACAGACTGAAAGCGCTGAAAGCACGGTTGACCGCATCCAGACGATGAAGGCGATCGAAATCGAGATCGAGGCCTTGCCGGCACGTCAACGAGAAGCGTTCCTCATGCGTTACTGGGAGGAGTTGGACGTTACTGAAACCGCCGCCGCAATGGGGTGCTCAGAGGGAAGCGTCAAGACACATTGCTCCCGAGCCGTCCAGGCGTTGAGCAAAGCCCTGAAGGGAAAGGGAATACGATTATGACAATTTCGCATAGCTACCAGAATCAACTGGCGCAGGACCGTTTTGGCCTGAAACTGACAGCCCGTCTCTCGGATGCCTGCGACGACCTCCCCTATGAGGTGACAGAGCGGCTGCGCGCGGCCCGCGTGCGGGCAGTAGGCCAGCGCAAGCTCGCCGCCCGACAAGTTGCGGTAGGCGCTGTGGTTTCTGGCGCAACAGTGGCCTTGCATTCGGGCGACGAAGGTTTCAACTTGTGGAGCGCCATCGCGTCCGCGATCCCCTTGTTGGCCTTGGTCATCGGGCTTCTTGGCATCAACGTCGTATTGAGTGAAGAACGCGCCAACGAATTGGCCGAGATTGATTCCGCCCTGCTCACCGATACCCTGCCGCCGTCCGCCTACACCGATCCGGGATTTGCGCAGTTCCTGAAGATGAGTCGGGAGTCCGCCCGCCCATAACGGTCCATGGCACGCATGACACCACGATCAGTTCAGTCGCAGGCACGGTCCGCAGCACGGCCCTACGTCATGCTGTGGAGCGCGCTGTGTTTGGTGCTTGCCACGTCCAGCATGTCCGTCTCGTGGGCATTGGCGCAAAACATTGCCACGACGACGTACTCGGCCGCATCCGGCACGCGGTCTGCCAGCCCCGCCGTCGCCGCGGCAAAGCCGGCACCCGTCGTGATGACCAAACCGGCCTGGCAGGACCTGACGAGCCAGCAGCAAGTGGCGCTTCGGCCGCTGGCCGCGAACTGGGCCACGCTGCCGGAATCCAACAAGCGCAAGTGGTTGGCCGTTTCGAAAAACTACAGTTCTCTGGCCCCTGCGGAGCAGACCAAGATGCACAGCCGCATGGCGGAGTGGGTCAACCTGAGCCAGAGACAGCGCACCGAGGCACGGCTGCAGTACGCACAGACCAAACAGCTCACCCCGGCGGAGAAGGCTGCCACCTGGCAGGCCTATCAGGCACTGAGCCCCGAGGAAAAACAGAAGCTCGCTGCCAAGGCAACCGCCAAGCCGGTCGGCGCAGCGCCGGCGAGCAAGCCAGTGCCACCCCAGAAGCTGGCGGTGGTGCCAGTCACGCGCAAGACTCCCAGCCGCTCCGCGAAGGTCGCCATAGCCAAGGACGCAGTCGACCAGAAGACCTTGCTGCCGCGCACGCAGACAGCATCCGAGCCTGCGGGCACCCAAAGTCATTGAGGTCGCCGGCCAAAGCGCGGGGATTCGCTGGCAGAATCGGCGAATGAGGACCTCCACGCCATGACCGAGCCCATTCCCGACCTGGTCGCGCCCAGTCTGGGCCGCCGAATGGCGTGCTGGATGTACGAGGGTGTGCTGCTGTTCGGCGTGGTGTTCATTGCAGGATATCTGTTCGGAACGCTCAGCCAGACCCGAAATGCCCTTGACAACCGCCACGCGCTACAGGGATTCCTGTTTGTCGTGTTTGGCATCTACTTTGTCTGGCTCTGGTCCAAGGGCCAGACCTTGGCCATGAAGACCTGGCACATCCGGATTGTCGACCGCCGTGGCCAGCCCCTGTCTCAAGCCCGCGCGCTGTTGCGCTACACATTGAGCTGGTTGTGGTTTGTTCCGGCCCTGGCCGCCATCGCGCCCTTCAAGCTATCGGCGCCACAGTCCGTGGTGATCGTGGCGGGCTGGGCGGCGGTGTGGGCGGTGCTGAGTCGATTCCATCCTCAGCGACAGTTCTGGCACGACGCGCTGGCGGGCACACGCCTGATTGCCGCCAACGGCGCAAACACACCGACGCCATGAGAGCGGCCTTTTCCGTCTGTGTGTATTGTGGGTCGCGACCGGGCGCCAACCCCGCATTCGTCCAGGCTGCCACGGCGGTGGGAAGTTGGATTGGCCAGCACCAGGGACAGCTTGTATACGGGGGCGGGGGCGGCGGTCTGATGCGCGTGGTGGCCGACGCGACGCTGCAGGCAGGTGGCAGCGTGGTGGGCGTGATACCGCAAGCGCTGGTAGACCGGGAGTGGGCCCATCGCGGCTGCACCGAGCTGCACATCGTGCAGACCATGCACGACCGCAAGCGCATGATGGCCGAGCGCGCCGACGCCTTTCTGGCCCTGCCCGGCGGTCTGGGCACACTCGAAGAGCTGTTTGAGGTATGGACCTGGCGCCAACTCGGCTACCACGACAAGCCCGTAGGGCTATTGAACGTCGACCATTACTTCGACCGACTGCTCGAATTTCTCAAGGGGTCGCTTGAGCAGCAGTTGGTGACAGACTGGCAAATGAAGCTGCTTCGGGCGGACAGCGACCCGCAGGCGCTACTCAGGTTTCTGGTCGAAGCTGCCGGCACCGCGCCGGCAGCACGCTTGTCTGCGATCTAGTTCCACCGCCGGGCCGCTCCCAAGGTGGAACGCGCCCCCTCGGGGGCAGCGCAGCGCACGAAGTGGCCAGCGTGGGGGTCCTGATCTAGATCGCGGACTCGTCCTGCTCGCCGGTGCGAATGCGCACGACGCGTTCCACGCCGGTAACGAATATCTTTCCATCGCCAATCTTGCCGGTGTGTGCAGCCTTGACGATCGCGTCGACACAGCGATCCACATCGTCGGTCTTGACCACCACCTCGACCTTCACCTTGGGAAGAAAGTCCACCACGTATTCGGCCCCCCGATAGAGCTCGGTATGCCCCTTTTGTCGACCGAACCCCTTCACCTCGGTGACCGTCAATCCGGTAACGCCGCACTCGGCCAGCGCCTCACGCACTTCTTCCAGCTTGAACGGTTTGACAATGGCGGTGATTTGCTTCATGGGTTTCCTCTTCAACAGTTCAGAATTGGGTTCTGCCGGGCACGTCAGGTGCTCCGCCGAGCCAATTGCATGCTTCAGGCGCGAAATCGACTGGTAATAGGATAACGCCAATCCTTGCCGAAGCTTCGATGCGTCACTCGAATCCCGACTGGCGCCTGGCGTCGCTTGTATTCATTGATCTTGATGAGCCGGGTCACCTGCTCGACGTCCGCCGGCGGAAATCCTGCGGCGATGATGTCTTCGATGCTCTGGTCGTTCTCCATGTAGCGTTGCAGGATGCCGTCCAGAATGTCGTAGGGCGGCAGACTGTCCTGGTCGCGCTGATCCGGCCGCAGCTCGGCACTGGGCGGTCGGGTGATGATGCGCCGCGGGATCGGCTCCGCACCGCTTGCGTAGGGGTCGTTGGCATTACGCCACTGCGCCAGCCTGAAGACGATGGTCTTCACCAGGTCCTTGATCACCGCAAAGCCGCCGGCCATGTCGCCGTACAGGGTGCAGTAGCCGGTGGCCATCTCCGACTTGTTGCCGGTGGTCAGGACGATGCTGCCAAACTTGTTGCTCAGGGCCATCAGCAGCGTGCCGCGAATGCGGGCCTGGATGTTCTCCTCGGTCGCATCGGGTGCCAGGCCTTCGAACTCGCGTGCCAGCGAGGCCTTGAAGGCCTCGAATTCCGGCACGATGGAGATTTCGTCGTAGCGAACGCCCAATCGAGCGGCCATGTCGCGCGCATCGATCAGGCTGATGTCAGCCGTGTAGGGCGACGGCATCATGACAGCGCGGACACGGTCCTTGCCGAGCGCGTCCACCGCCACGGCCAGTACCAGCGCCGAGTCAATACCGCCGGAAAGACCGATGACCACGCCGGGGAAACCATTCTTGCCCACGTAGTCCCGCACACCCAGAACCAGGGCATCCCAGAGATCCGCATCGCTGCTACGGCTGGGTGCGGTGGTGGCCCGCAGTCGAAGGCCCTCAGGCACCCGTGCCACGGCGACTTCGAACAGATCCTCCGTGAAGCTGGGCGCGCGGCCAGCCAACAATCCGTCCGCGCCCATGGCAAAGGAGTGGCCCTCGAAGACCACCTCGTCCTGGCCACCGACCAGTTGCGCCGACACCAGCGGCAAGCCGCAGGCGATGGTCCGGTCGCGCATCATCTGCTCACGCTCATCGCCCTTGCCCAGATGGAAGGGCGAGGCGTTGACCACCGCCAGGAGTTCGGCGCCGGCCGCCTTGGCCAAGCGCGCAGGTTCCTCAAACCAGGCATCCTCACATATCAACAGTCCAACTTTGACCTGCGCGCCGGCCGCGCCGGCCTCGAACACACATACCCCCTGCCCGGGCGTGAAGTAGCGCCGCTCGTCGAATACCTGGTAGTTCGGCAGTTCACGCTTGGCATAGCTTGCAACGACGGCGCCGTGTCTCAGGACACTGGCGGCATTGAATCGCTCCTGCACCGCGACACTGCGGGTCCGCCGATCCCGCCCAACCGGATGCCCGACCACCACGGCCATATCCTGTAGACCCGCCAGCGCCGTGGCCACGCGTTTTACGGCATCATCACAGGCAGCAACGAAGGCCGGGCGCAGAAACAGGTCTTCCGCGGCGTAACCGCAGATGGACAGCTCCGGCGTGAGCATCAGCCGCGCGCCGCGCTGGTAGGCGACGTTCGCCGCATCGATGATCTTTTGGGAATTGCCAGCCAGATCACCAACCACGTGATTGAGTTGCGCAACGCAGAGTTTGAGAGTCATGAGCCTCGGAACCAGGATCAGTTAGCAAGCCAGTGGAAAACAGTTCAAACGATTATGTCATTCGCGTGCTGGAATCGCCCGACGCGATTGCCGCCGCTACGTGGAACACGCTGCTGGCCGCGCAGGCCCATGCAACGCCATTCATGCGCCATGAGTACCTCAGTGCGCTGCACAACTGCCACTGCGCCGAGCCGGACTCGGGGTGGACTCCGCGGCTGTTTCTCGCGGAACGCGAGGCCTCCCTGCAGGCCGCCTGCATGCTGTACGTCAAGCACCATTCGTTTGGCGAGTACGTGTTTGACTGGGCTTGGGCACGCGCGTACCAGGAGCACGGGCTGGACTACTATCCCAAGGCGGTTGTCGCAGTGCCTTTCACGCCTGTTCCGGGGTCGCGATTGCTCGCCCGCTCTGCGGCAGCACGCGCAGAGCTGGTTCGGGCCACGATCAGGTGGTGCCGGGATCAACGCCTGTCGTCCTTGCACATTCTGTTCGCCGACGACGCCGACGTTGCCGCCTGCCGGGAGGCGGGCATGATGCCGCGCCATGCGGTTCAGTTTCATTGGCGCAACCAGACGCCGGGCTATCGGAGCTTCGAAGAGTTCTTGGGCACGCTGGCTCAGGACAAACGCAAGAAGATCCGCCAGGAACGCAGAAAGGTCCGTGACGCCGGCGTAACGTTTCGCTGGTCACGAGCCGGCGACATCACATCGGACGACTGGGACTTCTTCTACCGGTGCTACACCCGGACCTACGAGGAACATGGCAATCCGCCCTACCTCAATCGGGCGTTCTTCGAACGCGTCGCGCGCGGCATGCCCGAGCATTGGCTGCTGTTCGTGGCCGAACGGCATGGACGCCCGATCGCCGCAAGCCTGGTTGCGGTAGGGTCACCGGACGAACGCGTCGGGGATGCGCCGATACGGCGCCAGATCGCCTATGGTCGATACTGGGGCTGCCTGGAGCGCGTCGATTGCCTGCACTTCGAGGCGTGCTACTACCAGCCACTGCAATGGTGCATCGAACACGGCTTTGACCGGTTTGAAGGCGGTGCGCAGGGCGAACACAAACTGGCCCGAGCCTTGATGCCGGTCACCGGCACCAGCATGCACTGGCTGGCCAATCCAGCGTTCTCGCACGCCGTTGAACGCTTCCTGGATCAGGAACGGCTCGGTATGGGCCACTACCTTGACGACCTGTCAACCCGCAGCCCGTTCAGGCAAGCCTGACCCTAGGATTGCAGCGCCGCGGTCACCATGCCCATCTCGGCGTTGCTCATCAAGGCTTCGACGTTCATGACGATCAGCATGCGCTCGCCGACGTCAGCCAGACCAATGATGAAACGGGACTCGATGGCGGTCTCAAACTGCGGCGCGGGCTTGATTGATTGTGTGGTGAGGGTCACGACGTCGGAAACCGAGTCCACCACGGCGCCAATCACCGTCCCGCGAACGTTCAGGATGATCACGACCGTGAACTCGTTGTACTCAACCTTCTCGATGTTGAGCTTCATGCGCAGATCCACAATCGGAACGATCACGCCCCGAAGATTGATCACACCCTTGATGAACGGCGGCGCGTTGACCATGCGGGTAGGCGCCTCGTAGGACCGAATCTCCTGCACCCGAAGAATGTCGATCGCGTATTCCTCGCCGCCGAGTCGCAAGGTCAGATACTGCCCGGCATCAGCGAGCACTTGAACGGGTCGGGCGGCGGGCTGTCGCAGGCTTGAAGAAGTGTCTTGCATAGATTCCATGAGGTCGATTCCTTGAATCCGCTGATGTGCCTTGAAGCATGATACACGCCCGCAGCTTCATTGGCGACAATTGGGCGCCCGGCAAAGCACCAGGCAAATCGCTCAAGGTCGCGACCTGCGCGACACCGCCATCGCCCTACTGCCCGGCGTGAGCCTTGATGTAATTGGCAATACCGCCGGCGATCTCCTTCTTCGCTGACTCGGCGTCTTCCCAGCCCAGAATCTTGACCCACTTGCCTTCCTCAAGATCCTTGTAATGCTCGAAGAAATGGGCGATGGTCTTGAGCCGCAAGGGATTGAGGTCCTCCGGCCGTTTCCACTGCGTGTACAGCGAAAGGATCTTGTTGGTCGGCACCGCCAGCACCTTGCCATCTTCGCCGGCTTCATCCTGCATCTTCAGAATGCCAATGGGCCGGCAGGTCACCACCACCCCTGGGATCAGGGGAACCGGCGTGATCACCAACACGTCGACCGGATCACCGTCGCCGCTGATGGTCTTTGGCACATAGCCGTAATTGGTCGGATAGTGCATCGCCGTGCTCATGAAGCGGTCGACAAAAATCGCGCCGGTGGCCTTGTCCACCTCGTACTTGACCGGATCGGCGTTCATCGGAATCTCGATGATCACATTGAAGGTATCGGGCGCGTTGAGGCCGGGGGTGACGTTGTCTAGGGACATGTTGGGGCTACTTATCTTGAGTTAAATCAGGCATTGCCTAGGATTAACCCTGATTTTCTCTCAACTCTCTTACAGCTCGCTTCCATAGGCTTGCATACCGGGGGTTGAGCTCGGCTTCTAGTTCTGCGACGGTAGCCATTACGGATAGGCCGGCCTTCTCGGCAAAGAAAGCGATCTCGTTTGCGTCGGGTTTGCATTTTCCAGATTTCCACTCGCTGAGCCGGGCGGGTTGTACGCCCAGTTCCTGCGCAAATTCGCTTTGCGCTTTGCCGGTGGTTTGTACTGCGGCGTCTATTAAGTCCTTAACATTCATAGGGTTTTCCAATTACGTGAATTCGCAAGTGCGGTACATTACGAAAAATCGTAATTACGATAATTCGTTAATCGAACTGTACACGAAGGCGCAAGCAAATGCATCAGAACGGCTCCAGTTGGCAAAACGCGCACGAAGTGGCGGCGGCGACCCTTTGCGTCGTTCTCGGCTCCAAAGGCGTTGCAAGGGCTTGGCCTTTCAAGGTGGCGACGGCTGCGCCGGGCGCCGGAAAGCGGAGCGCGGCGACCGGCGAAGCCGGGGCAGTCTGTTCCCTCCCCGATGGTAATCACGGGGATAACACATACGAGGTCGCCAAATGACCCGCCCGACACAGAGCGCGCTGGTTCTTGACGGCTCTGAGGTCAAGCTGCGTCTGATGGCTGAGCGTCAGCATGCGAAGTCTGC
>Ga0208262_1000639_pt1 | contig 11335 bp, 13 predicted proteins | sample LakWasMet15_LOW5_2_FD_183863 | JGI IMG/M metagenome (GOLD analysis project Ga0208262, IMG submission 183863) | Freshwater sediment methanotrophic microbial communities from Lake Washington under simulated oxygen tension - Sediment Metagenome... | ecosystem: Environmental > Aquatic > Freshwater >... | reverse complement strand
CTATCGTGAGCAGATTGTAACTTTAAACTCTTAAACCTTAAACAATTTAAACAAAATTACTAATGATAAAATCATCAGAATTGATACTCAACCCAGACGGAAGTGTATATCATTTGAACTTAAAACCAGAACATATTGCTCACGACATCATCTTTGTAGGCGATCAAAACCGTGTCGAAAAAATCACGCAATTCTTCGACAGAATTGAATTTTCTACTCAAAAGAGAGAATTCAAAACCCAAACAGGGCTTTTCAAAGGAAAACGAATTACCGTGATGTCCACCGGAATTGGGCCTGATAACATTGATATCGTGATGAACGAATTGGATGCTTTGGTCAACATCGATTTGAAAACCAGAACGCCAAAAGAAAAACTCACTTCATTAAATATCATCCGGATTGGGACTTCGGGTTCCTTGCAAGCTGATATTCCTGTGGATAGTTTTGTGATGGGAAAATTTGGTTTGGGCTTAGACAATATGCTCCGCTCCTATTTGATTGACGAAATCTCAGAAACAGCTATAGAAGATGCCTTTATCAAACACACCAATTGGGATTTGAAAAAAGGACGTCCTTATGTAATTGCTTGTTCCGAAAAACTGGAAAAACGTTTGGAAAGCGATAGAATTTTCAAAGGAATTACAGGAACTGCCGGCGGATTTTATGGCCCGCAAGGGAGAGTTTTGCGCTTGAACATTCAGGATGAAAACTTGAATTTCAAGATGGACAGCTTCAATTATAATGGAATTCGGATGACCAACCTCGAAATGGAAACGGGTGCCATTTATGGACTTGGAAAACTTCTCGGGCATAATTGTTTGTCACTAAACGCCATCATTGCCAATCGTGCCAACGGAACTTTTAGTGAAGATCCATACAAAGCCGTTGATGAATTGATTGCTTATGCTTTGGAGAAATTAGCGGAGTAGAAAAAAAATATTCTTTAATAAATTATAGTCTATGAAAAAAGAATTTTGTTGTGAATCAATGAAATATCATATTGAGCATAAATGTGATGTTCATAAAGACCCTTTTGATTGTCCTGATAAAATCATTAATTATTCTGAAAAACAAAATATTTATGGAATTATAATTCACGATGGAGGTAGTTCTTTTATTGAAATTGAGTTTTGCCCTTGGTGTGGTAAAAAATTAAACCAATAAATTAAAATGAATTTAATCCTCGAAACCAACAGACTCATTCTTCGTGAACTAAAACTTTCTGATGCAGAAGCTTTTTTTGCAATGGACAGCAATCCCAATGTTCACCAATATTTATGGAATAAACCTGTTCAAAAAATAGAAGAAACCATCGAAGTCATTGCGTTTGTCAGAAAACAATATGTTGATAACGGAATAGGCCGATTTGCAATGATTTCGAAAGAAACTAATGAATTTATAGGTTGGGCCGGATTAAAATTCAATACCGAAGTCGTGAACAACAAAGTTAATTTTTATGATATCGGGTATCGATTAGACGAAAGATTTTGGGGAAAAGGATTTGCCAGCGAAGCAACATTTGCCTGGTTAAAATATGCTTTCGAAACAATGAATATTAAAACTATGGAAGCCTCAGCTCATACTGACAACACTGCTTCGAATAGAATTCTTCAAAAAATTGGAATGCAAATGACCGAACAATACCTTGAAGATGGTGTTTCTTGGAATTGGTATGAATTAGAAAATGAAAAGTACAATAATTTAGAGTAGTTTCGAAGAGGAATCTAATCCAAATTTATTTGAGGCTTTTTTTTAGGTTTTTTTCATAAAGTTGTCTTCCTAGTTCTCCCAAAAAAGGCAAACCTATGGTGTCATATTCATAGTTATCATCATTGAAAATTCCATCTTTATTAACCAAAAGAGTTGCTGAAACTATAAACTCAATTTTGTTCTCAGTATCAACAATATAGGCGCAATCAATCATAGTTCCATAAGCATCTCCTACTTTGTTATAAATTTTTATATTCGCTGGAATATTGCCCTTTGTGTCTCCAAACATAAAAAATTTGCAATACCCATCGCAGTAAATGGCAGGATCATAACCTGCATTTTTGGGTACATTTTGCATCGAAAACAAAATAAATTCTCTATCCTTTTCTGTCAAATTAAAGCGTTCCGATTCCTTGAAAGCTTCTGGAAAAACAATCCGTTTCATCGTATTCTGAAGCGTTTCCAATGGATAATAATTCTTGTTTGAAAAATCAAATGGTTCATTAACGAGTTGATTGTCTTTCATATATCCAATCCCTTTTTTGAGATGATTGAGTTGCAAAGGAATGCTTGGTTTGTTATGAATTGCAGGCAAATCCACAACGGTATTATCCTCTTTATAAAGTGTAATCGGTTTTGTAATTGGATTTCCCGCATCCGGAGCACTAACTCTATTTGATACTTTAAAAGGCGATAATCCCTTGGCTTTCATACTGTCATTCAAATAATCGAATCCAATAAATTCCAATAAATTAGTACTGGCTTCGTTGTTGCTAACCGCAAAAACTTTAGTGATTTCTTCTGAGAATCGAAGTTTGTCAGGCTGTCCTTCAATTATATATTGAGTATCTTTTGAAGTATTTTCAATGGCGTTCAACTTTTCCAAAGCCAAAATTGCAATCGGGAATTTGACCGTACTTGCCGGATAAAAATAGTTCTCGGCATTAAGATGATAATTAAAATCTTTAAAACTTACTTTACCGTTTTTGTCCCGTAAAATCTGGGTATAAATGATTTGAAGTTCGAACGCTTCAGGATTTGACATCACATTTTTGATCTTCGGATTATCAGAGGCTAAAGTCTCTTGCAGTATATTTTTCTTCATTGAAGAACATCCAAACTCCATAAAAATCAGAGCAATTATTATTAAGCTTCGGCAGATTTTCATTTGGGATTTTTAAATTAAGTATTGGAATTCCATTCAATAGGACTTTTCCCTTTTTCTTCCAAATATAGGTTAGATTTACTGAAATGCTTGTTCCCAAACCATTTTCCCTGATTGGCACTCATTGGCGAAGGATGTCCACATTCTAAAACGAGATGTTTGCTTCGGTCAATTTTTGAACCTTTCTTTTGAGCAAAACTTCCCCAAAGCAGGAAAACAATATTTTCCTTTTCATCCGAAATTTTTTGAATAACGGCATCGGTAAAAGTTTCCCAATTCAAATGCTTATGACTGTTGGGACTGTCCTTTCTAACCGAAAGAGAAGCATTCAAAAGTAAAACACCTTGTTTTGCCCAATGTTCCAAATTTCCTGAATTTGGAAAGAAAATAGTTCCTAAATCATCATTCATTTCCCTGAAAATATTGCGCAAAGAAGGCGGAATTTTTACGCTATCATTCACCGAAAAGCACAAACCATTTGCTTCATTGATCCCGTGATATGGATCTTGTCCAATAATTACCACTTTCAGATCCTCGAACGAACAATGGTCGAAAGCAGCAAAAATCAATTCCTTTGGAGGAAAACAAGTATGATTTTTGTATTCTTCATCTACTGCTTTCATTAAATCCTTGAAATACGGTTTCTGGATTTCGTCGGATAAAACAGTTTGCCAAGAAGGATTTAAGTTGGGTTGCATAAATATATTTTACCGCAAAGTTCGTAAAGTTTTCGCAAAGTGCATCAAGAAAATGGTTTTTGACTTTTTTACTTTGTAACTTTGAACCTTTGATTCAACATAAATGATATCCATTACAGAAAAAACACTTCAAGATTTACAATTTCCAACTGTTCTCGAAACTATTTCGGCGATTTGCAATACCGATATTGGCAAGCAAAAAGCACTGGAAATAATACCTTTCAAAGAGAAAGAAACCTTGATGAAGGCTTTGATGCAAACGACCGAATATGTTTCTTCTTTCCAAAATAACAACGCCATTCCCAATCACGGATTTGATGCAATTACTTATGAAATCAAGTTCCTGGCAATAGAAGACAGTTTTCTGGAAGTGGGAGGTTTTAGAAAAATTGCCACCATATCCGAAACCACAAATTTCCTGCTGAATTATTTCAAAAAATTTGATGATTATTATCCAAATCTAAACGCAAAAGCTTCCGAAGTACAATTAACTAAGGAAATTTGTAGCCTTATCGATGTGGTAGTCGATAAATATGGTGAAATAAAAGACAATGCTTCACCAGATTTATTGAATATTCGAAGAGATATGAATCTCGTTCGCGGTAAAGTAAACCAGAGTTTTGGAGTCGCGCTTACTCAATATAATTCACTGGGCTATTTAGACGACATTAAAGAAAGTTTTATTCAAAATCGTAGGGTTTTAGCGGTTTTGGCAATGTATCGCCGCAAAGTAAAAGGTTCGATTTTGGGAAGTTCAAAAACAGGAAGTATTGCTTACATTGAACCTGAATCTACCCTGAAATATTCGCGTGAACTGAGCAATCTGGAATACGAGGAAAAAGAAGAAATTACCCGAATTCTGAAACAATTGTCCAATCAAATTAGACCGTTTTTACCACTACTCATTCAATATCAGGATTTCCTGAGTGATATTGACGTGATTGCTGCAAAAGCCAAATATGCCAACAGAATCAACGCTGTTTTGCCAACAATTACAGAGAATCGCAGACTTTATTTTAGAGACGCTTTCCATCCTATTTTGTATTTGACCAATAAGCAGAAAAACGAAATTACACATCCACAAACCATTGAATTAAATCAGGAAACCAGAATTATCGTGATTTCGGGTCCAAATGCTGGAGGAAAAACCATATCGCTAAAAACCATTGGATTACTACAATTAATGTTGCAATCCGGAATGCTGATTCCCGTTCACGAACGCAGCGAAACCTTTCTGTTTGATAGGATATTGACAGATATTGGAGACAACCAATCCATTGAAAATCATTTGAGTACCTATAGTTACCGACTCAAGAATATGAACTACTTCTTGAAGAAATGCAACAGAAAAACAATGTTCCTGATTGATGAATTTGGAACCGGTTCAGACCCAGAATTAGGTGGTGCTTTGGCAGAGATTTTCTTGGAGGAATTTTACCATCGGGAAGCTTTTGGAATCATAACCACACATTATTCAAACCTGAAAATTCTGTCCAACGAATTGCCTTTTGCCATAAATGCTAATATGCTATTCGATGAAAAAACCTTGGAACCATTGTATAAACTGGTTTTAGGTCAGGCCGGAAGCTCTTTTACGTTTGAAGTTGCCTTGAAAAACGGAATTCCATTTAGTTTAATCAATCGGGCGAAAAAGAAAATTGAGGTGGGAAAAGTGCGTTTTGACAAAACTATTGCGACCCTTCAAAAAGAGCGTTCCAAGATGGAAAAAACGTCGCAAACACTGAAAGAAGAAGAATCAAAAGCACGTGAGGAAGGCAAAAAAATGGAAACCATCAACGTGAAAATCAAGCAAAAACTGGAAAGCTACCAGGAATTATACGACAGCAACCAGAAGACGATTTATATTGGACAAAAAATTGAATCCATTGCCGAGAACTATTTCAATAATAAAAATAAGAAAGACCTTATTGGCGAGTTTTTGAAAATTATCGAAATCGAAAACTCAAAGCGCATCAAAATTGCACCCAAAGAAGCCAAGAAAATAGTCGAAAAGAAAAAGGAAATTCTTAAAGAAGTAGAAGTAAAAGTCGAAGAAATTCGAGTGATTAAAAAGGAAAAGAAGCTAAAACCAGTCATCGAAAAACCAAAAGCTATTCTAAAAGTAGGCGACAGAGTTAGAATGTTTGATGGTAAAGCAGTGGGAAGCATTGATAACATTGAAAAAAACAAGGCAACAGTAAACTACGGAATGTTTACTTCTAAAGTGAGTTTGGATCTTTTGGAACTGGTCGAAGCCTTTAAAAAGTAATCTGTATGTCATTGCGAGGCACGAAGCAATCTCACTAACACGAGTTGCCTCAATTTAAACATATACAATTACGATTGCTTTGTGCCTTGCAATAAAAAAATATAACTAAAATGATGAAACCGGCATTTATTTATATCATTACTAATAAATATCAAACTGTAGTTTATACGGGTGTTACTTCGAATCTTCCACAAAGAATTATGGAGCACAAAGAAAAAATACATCCAAATTCATTTTCTTCTCGCTATAGTTTGAATATACTTGTATACTATGAACAATTTCAATGGATTGGAGATGCGATAGCTAGAGAAAAACAGATAAAATCAGGTTCAAGAGAAGCTAAAAACGATTTAATTCGTTCTTTGAATCCGACTTGGAAAGATTTATTTGAAGAAATTAAGGATATAATGACGGAATAAAAATCATACTAACACAAGGAGCAAAGTTGAGCAACAAATGTGATTGCTTCGTTCCTCGCAATGACAAAACAATGCTCAATCTTCCCCAAAATAAAAAAATAATCCTCTTTGACGGTGTTTGCAATTTATGTGATTCGGTGGTGCAGTTCGTGATTAAACACGATAAAAAAGATATGTTTAGATTCGTTGCTTTGCAATCAGAATTGGGACAAGAAATTCTAAAACACATTGGCATCAACCCAACGAACATTGATAGCATCATTCTTTATGAACCCGGAATCGCCTATTACTACAAATCACAAGCTGCTTTGGAAATTGCAAAAAATTTGGGAGGAATTTTGCATTTCGGAACAATCTTCAGAATTATTCCTGCTGGAATCAGAAACCAACTCTATGATTATATTGCCAAAAACCGTTATAAATGGTACGGCAAAAAAGAAAGTTGTATGGTTCCAACATTAGAACTTAAATCCAAATTTCTGTAACAAAAAACCTCACATGTTTTTAAAATATGTGAGGTTTGAAATAGCTATTTTTGAGATTTAAAAAATCCTTAACCTCGAATCAACTTTCTGTATTTCAATCGTTTTGGAGTCAAATCACCACCCAAACGTTTCTTTTTGTTTTCTTCATAATCAGAGAATCCGCCTTCAAAATAATACACTTCTGAGTTGCCTTCAAAAGCTAAAATGTGAGTACAAATTCTATCCAAGAACCATCTGTCGTGCGAAATTACAACAGCACAACCCGCAAAATTTTCCAGACCTTCTTCTAAAGCTCGGAGCGTGTTAATGTCCAAATCATTTGTTGGCTCATCCAGTAAAAGCACGTTTCCTTCCTCTTTCAAAGTCATTGCAAGATGCAAACGGTTTCGTTCTCCGCCAGAAAGCATTGAAACTTTCTTGTTTTGGTCGCTACCACCAAAGTTGAATCGACTTAGATAAGCACGTGAATTCACTTGTCGTCCACCCATCATAATCAATTCCTGTCCATCGGCAAAGTTTTCCCAAATGGATTTATTCACATCAATATTAGAATGTGCCTGATCTACATAAGCAATTTTCACGGTGTCACCAATCAAAAACTCTCCGGCATCGGGTTTTTCTTCTCCCATAATCATTTTAAAAATGGTCGATTTACCAGCACCATTTGGCCCAATAATGCCAACAATTCCGGCTTGTGGCAGCTTAAAATTCAAGTTGTCATATAATAATTTATCACCAAAAGCTTTGGCAACATTTTTGGCTTCGATTACATTAGTTCCTAATCTTGGACCATTTGGAATATAAATTTCTAATTTTTCATCCAATTGTTTTTGGTCTTCATTTAAGAGTTTGTCGTAGTTCTGCAAACGTGCTTTTTGTTTTGTTTGGCGGCCTTTTGCCCCTTGGCGAACCCAGTCCAACTCTCGTTCCAAAGTTTTTCTGCGTTTCGAAGCTACTTTTTCTTCCTGGGCCATTCTATTAGATTTTTGTTCCAACCAAGAAGAATAATTCCCTTTCCAAGGAATGCCTTCTCCTCTATCGAGTTCTAAAATCCAACCGGCAACATTATCCAAAAAGTACCTATCGTGAGTTACAGCAATCACGGTTCCAGCGTATTGTGCCAAATGTTGTTCCAGCCAAAGTACACTTTCAGCATCCAGGTGATTCGTTGGCTCATCTAGAAGCAAAACATCGGGTTGTTGTAATAGCAAACGGCATAAAGCTACGCGACGACGTTCTCCACCTGATAAATTCTTGATGGGTGTATCGCCTTCTGGAGTGCGCAAAGCATCCATTGCAATCTCTAATTTGGTATCGATTTCCCAAGCACCAAGAGCGTCAATTTTGTCCTGCAAAGCGGCCTGACGATCCATTAGTTTGTCCATTTTATCAGCATCTTCGTAGTTTTCTGGAAGACCAAATAAATCGTTGATGTTATTGTATTCTTCAAGTACAGCCATTGTTTCGGCAACACCTTCTTGAACAATTTCAAGAACTGTTTTCGTTTCATCCAATTGTGGATCTTGTTCCAAATAACCCACAGTATATCCTGGTTGAAAAACCACGTCACCTTGGTAGTTTTTATCAACACCTGCAATAATTCTTAATAATGAAGATTTTCCTGAACCATTTAATCCTAAAATTCCAATTTTTGCTCCATAGAAGAAGCTCAAATAGATATTCTTTAAAACAGGTTTATCTGCCCCTTGGTAGGTTTTACTCAATTTTTGCATTGAGAAAATCACTTTTTTATCGTCAGCCATTTTTATAATTTAAAATTTAAAATTCAATATTTAAAACAATCCTATAATCTTCCTTTCAAAGAACTGAATACCCAGGCATTCGCCAAAAATCCAACTCCAACAGCAGCAAAACCCCAACCCGCTACGTCATCATATCGAAAAGCTCCCAGTGCTATAAGCAATATTCCCATCACTACCATTAATAATGTTGCCCAGCCTAAAATAGTGTTTTTATTCATTCCCATAACTATAATTTTATTTTTTGAAGTCGTAAATATCGTGAATTTTAACCTTTAATTAAAAATTTTATAGAGCATTTCTCTTAACAAATCCGATTGTGGTAAGGCATTAGCGCCAACTCCTTTACTTTTTACGTCAACATCTCTCAAAGCAGCAACAATCTGACTTACTTTTTTCATAGGATAGTTGCGCAAAGCGACGTCGTATTCTTTCATAAAAAACGGATTTATTCCCAATGCTGCTGCAACATTTTTTGGGTTTCTGTCTTTCAATCCGTGATATTTCAATAATTGTACAAAAAAACCAAAAACTAAACTTGTGGTCATCACGATAGGATTGTCTTTTGGGTTTTGCGCAAAATTGTCAGCAATGGTATAAGCTTTAAATTGGTTGCGTTCTCCGATGGCTTTTCGCAATTCAAATACATTGAAGTCTTTGCTGAAGCCAATATTTTCCTCGATATGTTTGGGTGTAATAATGCTTCCTTTCGGTAAAATGATTTGCAATTTTTCCAATTCATTGTTGATTTTGCTTAAATCAGTACCAAGAAATTCGACAAGCATTGCATTTGCTTTGGGCTCAATCGAATAATTTTTGCCCGATAAAACACGCTTAATCCACTCGCCTACTTGATTTTCGTATAGTTTTTTACTTTCGTAAACTACTCCAACTTTGTCTAGCATTTTGGTCATTTTCTTGCGCTTGTCCAAAGTCTTGTATTTATAACAAAAAACCAAAACCGTTGAAAGCATTGGGTTTTCGACATAGCTTTCGAGTTTGTCAATAGTTCGAGACAAATCCTGCGCTTCTTTGACAATCACCACTTGGCGATCGGCCATCATCGGATAACGCTTGGCAGTCGAAACAATATCTTCTATCGAAACGTCGCGTCCGTACAAAACGGTTTGGTTGAAGCCTTTTTCATCTTCAGATAACACATTTTGCTCAATATAATCGGATAATTTATCAATATAATACGATTCCTCACCCATTAAAAAATAGATGGGCTTGATGTTGCCGCTTTTTATGTTATTGACTATTTTTAAAACTTCGTCCATTTTATCTATTCTCTTTTATCTATTCTCTAAAAGTCTTACTTTTGCTTTATGCAGCAACTCAATTTTCCTTCTTATTCTTTCCGTTTCAAAAATAGCGAAAATAAAGTGTCTATTTTTGATGAAATCAGGAAAAAATTTATCATCCTCACACCCGAAGAATGGGTTCGTCAGCACGTTGTAAGGTTTTTATTGGATGAAAAAAAATACCCAAAATCACTAATAAATGTCGAAAAAGTTCTCAATGTCAATGGATTGAGAAAAAGATACGATGTTGTCGTTTTCAATCCCGATGGTTCCATATTTGTTTTGGTTGAATGCAAAGCTCCAGAAATTAAAACAGCGCAAGCCACTTTTGACCAAATCGCCCGCTACAATATGACTTTGAAAGCGGAATATATGATGGTAACCAATGGTCATAATCATTACTTTTGCCAAATGGATTTTGAGAACGAGAAATATGAGTTTTTGGATGAATTGCCGGATTACAAATTGAAAAACACAAAGATTTAAATGAAAATAGCAGTCGTAATTCTCAATTGGAATGGAACAAAATTGTTGGAACAGTTTTTACCATCCATTGTAAAATATTCTCCCGGAGCCGATATCTATGTTGCCGACAATGCTTCGACCGATGATTCTATTGCATTTGTGAAAGCCAATTTTCCAACGGTTAAAATTATCAAAAACACAAATAATTTTGGCTTTGCCAAAGGATATAATGAAGCTTTAAAAAGCGTTGATGCGGAGATTTTTGCTTTGGTTAATTCGGATATTGAGGTAACGGAAAATTGGTTGAAACCCATCATCGAGACTTTCGAAAATGAACCAGAAACTGCCGTAATTCAACCCAAAATATTGGATTATAAAAACAAAGAATATTTTGAATATGCTGGTGCTGCTGGAGGATTTATGGATAAATATGGCTATATGTTTTGCCGTGGTCGAATTTTTGAAACTTTGGAAAAAGATAATAATCAATATGATGACAATTGCGAAATATTTTGGGCTTCCGGCGCTTGTTTTTTTATTCGAAGTTCGGTTTACAATGAATTGAAAGGTTTCGATGATGATTTTTTTGCTCACCAGGAAGAAATTGATTTGTGCTGGCGCGCCTTCAACAAAGGTTATAAAATAAAATACAATTCACAGTCTGTTGTTTACCACGTTGGTGGAGCAACGTTGCAACACGGAAATCCAAAAAAAACCTTTTTGAATTTTAGAAATTCATTGTTGATGTTAGTAAAAAATCTGCCTAAAAAAAGATTAGTTCCCGTGATTTTTACTCGTCTAATTTTGGATGGGATTGCTGGAATCCAATTTCTTCTGCAAGGAAAATTCAAACATTTATTGGCAATAATAAAGGCACATTTTGCTTTTTATGAACTTTTTTTAAAGCATTATAAAAAAAGAGGGAATTTTCAATCCGAAAAATACTATAATACTAAAAGTATCGTTTATCTCTATTTTATTAGGAAAACCAAAGTATTTAGTAATATATTTGACTCTAATATAAACAATATAAACTAAATTTGTAATTCACGTTTAATTA
>Ga0208262_1000637_pt1 | contig 11350 bp, 13 predicted proteins | sample LakWasMet15_LOW5_2_FD_183863 | JGI IMG/M metagenome (GOLD analysis project Ga0208262, IMG submission 183863) | Freshwater sediment methanotrophic microbial communities from Lake Washington under simulated oxygen tension - Sediment Metagenome... | ecosystem: Environmental > Aquatic > Freshwater >... | reverse complement strand
TGTCGAAAGCGCCATTGAGCAGCTAAAAGTCCAAGCCGGAGAACTGGTCGCCGAAGACTTAAGACAAGCCCAAAACAGCCTTGGCGAAATCACCGGCTTTGTCAGTTCTGACGACCTGCTTGGAAAAATCTTCTCCAGCTTTTGCATAGGAAAGTAAAGTTGTAAAACAAGGGAAAACAACAACCAAACAAAGGTAGTAAATTAAGGGCTTGTAGCGATACACGCCCTTTTTTGTTTTCTTATATTTGCCTTTACTTTGTCTTTTCTTACACCTATCCTACACGTGAAACTTTTCAAGGTGTCAGTAGGTGTCAGAATGAGAATAACAATTGAGAAAATCACTCGTAAGGCGGGAGATAAACAAAGCATTCGCCTTGTTTACAATTTTGGAAGCCGGACAGACGAAAACGGCAAAATAAAACACAATAGAAAGCGTAAACATTTAGACCAATATTTGCACACCAACCCAAAAACGAAAGCAGAAAAACAGCACAACATTGAAACCATGCAGCTCGTTGAGCAGATCAAAACAAAACAGCTTGCCGAATACACAAAAGGACAATTTAAGCTAATTCCAGCGCCTATTGTGTTTCATGAAACGCCGCAACCTAAAATTGTTAAATTAACCCTCAATTTAGACATAGACCAACTAGCCAAAGAGCTTTCTAAACATGGTTATCGGATTGTTGAGGCTGGCAAATGAAAATAACAATTGAGAAGCGCACCAATAAAGCAGGTGATAGGCAAAATATCCGCCTTGTGTATTGGTACGGAAGCCGGACAGACGAAAACGGCAAAACAAAACACGATAGAAAGCTGGAACAACTCGACCTATATCTATTCACCAACCCCAAAACCAAGCCCGAAAAGCAGCACAACAAAGAGACTTTACAGATGGTCGAGGCCATCAAATCAAAACGCATTGCTGAAGCCGCAAGCGGTCAACATGGTTTCACCGATACCAACAAGCAAAACGCCAGCTTCTACAGCCATTTTAAGAAGGTGCAAGAAACCAAGAAAACCCAGAAAAGCAGCTCTAACTATGGCGTTTGGGAGTGCGCCCTTGTGATGCTTAAAAAATATCACCCTGATGAAAACCTGACTTTCGAGCAAATCACCGTTGATTGGCTGGAAGGTTTAAAACGCTTTTTAGATACCCAAGCCAAAACAAAAAGCGGTAATTTAATTAGCAACGGCACTGCAACAAGTTACTTCAACAAAGTGAGGGCGGTTATTAATGACGCATTCGCAAAGGGCATAATTAACAAGAACCCACTGCAACAAGTGAAAGGCATAAAATACGAAGCTACCGAACGAACTTATTTAACTATTGAAGAAGTCCGGTCATTGGTTAAAACCGATTGCCGCTATAGCATCCTAAAACGGGCTTTTTTGTTTAGTTGTTTGACCGGCTTAAGATGGTCGGATATTAACAAGCTGGATTGGTCGGAAGTCAGCCAACTTGAAGGCGTTCACCGGATCACCTTTAATCAACAGAAAACCGGCACCCTGCAATATTTGGATATTACCCCGCAAGCGTTCGCATTGATGGGAGACCCGGCCACCGAAGGCCGCGTTTTTTACCCGTTAAAATACAGCGCCTATATGAATATTGAGCTGATACGCTGGACAGCCGCCGCCGGGATCAGTAAACACGTCACCTTTCACGCTGGCCGCCACACTTTTGCAGTCAGCCTGCTTTCAAATGGCGTTGATATTTATACAGTGTCAAAACTAATGGGCCATTCTGAAGTAAAAACGACGCAAATTTACGCCGATATTATCGACAGCGTTAGAAAGGACGCCATGCACAAAATCCCGGATATTGGGCTGTAACCAAAACAACAAAACCAGTTTAACCAAGCCTAGCCCGACGGGGCAAAAGTCAGCATCCTTACTGATTGGCTTGGTTTCTTTTTAAGGAATTGACGCTTTAGGAGGCGTTAAATGAACCCAAGTGAATATTGGCGCTATGCAAATAAGTATTCATTGCTTGAAGTGGCTTATTTAGTGCATGGACTAGAGCCGCAAAGAAGAAGCGCAGACCACCCGCAAAGAGTTATAAATGTTTTTAATGAAATGCGGGGTGTGTTGGTCGAGAATCAGCCAGAAATGCAGCACGAAAACATAGAACATTGGGAGTTTGGAATTGACTTTGTTCGTGGCTGGGCTGCTCATATAAACGAGACTGATTTTTTCAAGCTGGAACCCACACCAATCGAAAAGCCGTTAACCGAATCCGAGCGGGAAAAGTTGCTCAAACAAATTGGTGTTATGGCTTTGGTGTTGTCCAAGCTGTCCGGAAAGTACAAATTAGGAGAAAAGCCCAACCAAAGCCAGATTGCCAGCGCCGCCCAGGGTATTGTTGATTCATGCGAGTTCACCGGCAAAAAAGGCACGGGATCAAGCGAAATTAGAGCAAGCATAGCCGCCGGTCTTAAGCTCTTACAAGATGACGACTAATTGACTTTTGCCGCTGGCAATTGATTTTGCCGGGCGGCAATACTGCTTAAAAATGTGCTTAATAATCCTTGCTCCTTAAACAAGAGCAGGAATATTAAGCAATGAAAAACAACATCATCACCCTTTCAGATGTCAGCGCAAAGTTAGACATCTTGACCAATGCAGTATTGACCAACAAACAGACGTTAAGCATTGATGAGGCGGCAATCTATACCGCGTTATCAGTTTCTTATTTGTACAAGCTCACATCTACCCAGCAAATCCCACACTTCAAACCACGCGGGAAAATTATCTATTTTGACCGCTCAGAGCTTGACGAATGGTTAAGGCAAAATCGCGTCAAAACCACCGACGAAATACAAACTGAAGCAGGCAACCACGTTGCAAAAGGTGGCCGCTAATGGATCAGCATAACGATAAAGTATCGGCACTTTTAAAAGAAGCTGAAGCCCTCTTTCCAGATTCGCTAATTCAACAGATCAAGCGCCAATTTACCCTTGACCCTTATGGCGTTATTACCAAGATCGACAACCTAAAAAAAGCCGTCGGTAAGATTGTCGAAGCATTACAAACCCAGCAGAGCCAAGCGGCAATAAACGAATATTGCAACGCTGCAATTCAAGCAAAAGCTAGTTTGTGCGGGTTGTTATATAAGCATGAATGCACCGCCATTTATGCCGAAGTAAAAAAAGAAGCAAGCATTGCTGAAGATATTACAGAAGAGTTGCGAGGGACTCAGCTATGAGCAGCAGCATAGAAGCCGCTGCAATGTCAGCTTGTGCCACCGTTGGTATTGCTTACAAAGCATTTCCCCCTGATGGCCTATTTCATGTCGTTGATTCGGTCGATGGAAAGCCCCGCAATGGTGCCGGGCGCATTAAGTTTTTTGCCGATGGCCTTGGTGGTGTCGCTTGTAACTGGAGAGCAGCACATACACAGGCGTTTTTTATAAATGGCACCGCCACCGCCAAACTAGACCCGGCTGAGTTAGAGCGTATCAAACGCGAACAGCAAAAACGAGAGGCTGAAAAGTTAAAAGGCTATGACCGGGCCGCGCTTAAGGCGGTGCAAATCTGGACTACAGCCAAACCGGCCACGGTAGATCATCCCTACTTAATCGCCAAGCAAATCAAGCCCCACGGCGCAAGGCTTGCCAGTTGGCAGCGGTCTATAGTCGATGAGTCAGGAAAGCGCCAAAAGTTAGTTATCGAAAATTGCTTAATTTTGCCGCTATTCGACGCTACCGGAAATATTCGCTCATTACAGGCAATATTCCCAGATAAGCACCCACTACTAAGCAGAAATAAAGATTTTCTACCAGGTGGGCAGCTGGCCGGGTTGTTTTGGTGGGTTGGAGCAAAGCCCGAAGATGATGGTTTTGCAACCTTAGTTTGTGAAGGATTCGCGACAGCTGCAACCCTACATGAAGAAACCGGAAGCCGTGTTTATATGGCGTTTACTGCAAATAATCTGCTTGCCGTAGCAAAGCTGGTTCGCTCAAAACTCCCACCTGATGCAAATCTTATCATTGCAGCAGATAACGACACCGAGACCACCGGCAACCCAGGCTTAACCAAGGCCACGGCCGCCGCTCAAGCAGTGGGCGGTTCGGTTATCGTGCCACCGATACCCAATGCAGATTTTAACGATTACGCCGCATTTTTAAGGACAGCAAATGACCAATAAAATTAATAAACCCGTATTGGAATTGGTCAACAACGCCAAAAAACTAGCACCCAAAAAACCCAGCACCACCGGCAATGGTGGCAGTGGATCAGGTTCAACCAAACAAAAACGCTTTGGTGAATATGGCATTGTTGGTGGTGCATTTGCTCAGTTTCGCATGATGCGCGTTGAAGGATCAAGCGACCGCGCGGAAAGCTCGTTCCCATTGTGCAACTTCACGGCCAGGATCATTGAAGAGGTCTTACATGATGACGGGTTAACTGATTCGTCATTCTTGAGAATTGAGGGCCGCCGCGCTGATGGTTTGTTTTTGCCTGTAGCTGATGTTCCATCAAAAAACTTCTACAGTACGCAAGGCAGCTGGCCGAATGACGCATGGGGCATTAAGGTTGCTGTAAACCCAGGTGCAGCCAAACGCGATAATTTGCGATTTTGTTTGCATCAATATTCAAACTTAGAAGCAGATGTACCAAGCAGGATTGTCTACAAGTATAGTGGCTGGAAAAAAATTAATGACCTTTGGCACTACTTAACCGGATCGGGAGCCATTACCGCCGCCGGTCTGGTTGATAGCGTCGAGACTGACCTTGGTTCCGGTCACATGACCCGTTATGCGTTACCGGCACCGCTGGCAGGCGATGAGTTGAGGGCCGCAATCAATGAGGCATTGCAACTGCTTACCATCTGCCCAAATAAGCCCCATATAGGCGCTGTGCTATTGGCAGCGGTAGCACGCGCCACGCTGGGAGAATGTCACCCAATAGACTTTTGTATTTGGATGCATGGCTTAACCGGGTCGAGAAAATCAGAACTTGCCGCTTTATGTTTGGCGCTCTTTGGAGACTTCAACGCCCGGCGCTTCCCTGCTAATTGGAGCGACACCGATAACGCCTTAGAAAGTAAGGCGTTTCAATGCAAGGATTCGCTCTATATCGTCGATGACTTCAAGCCTTCAGTGAACCAGGCTGAAGCCGCCAAACTGCACAGCAAAGCCGAAAGATTTATTCGTAATACAGGCAACCAAGCCGGGAGAAATCGCCTTTCCTCAAGCCTGCAAGCAATCCCGGCACCCTACAACCGAAGCATGACCATTGCCACGGGCGAAGATTTACCCAAAGGACAAAGCTTACTTGGTCGGTTATTGGTTTTAGAGCTGGCAAGAAACGACGTTGATAACAATCAACTGACCATCTGCCAGCAGTCCGCCGCCGCTGGTAAATTTGCCGGTTTAATGGCCACTTACATCCAATGGCTAGCGCCCCGTATAGATCAGCTTAAACAAGACTTCCCTAAGTTTGTGCATCAATATCGAGATAAGGCCACGCAAGACGGCCTTACCACTTCTCACCCCCGCGCCCCTGAGCTATACGCCAATATGGTAGCTGGTTGTGAAACATTCACTGATTTTCTACAAGATTCAGGCTTGAGTGCTGAACGCGCCAACGTGTTGACGGCTGATATTGAGTCAGGCTTAAAACAAGCATTCTCTGAACAAGGCGCTTATCAAAGCGAACAAGACGAAGTACGCCGGTTTATTGACCTACTAAAGGCCGCGTTCTCGTCTGGTAACTGCCATATTGCCGAACGATTGAAGAAGGCACCACCTGAAAGCCATCCGTTCTTTTGGGGTTGGCGTAATGTGGGAACTGATGCGGTAGGCGATGACATGTATAACCCGATGGGTGATTGTATCGGCTACTTAAACGAGCAAACCAGCGGTAAACCTTGCGAGGTGTGGCTTGTGCAAGACAACGCCTTCAAGGTAGCCGCACAGTTCGCCCGTAATCAAGGTGACAGCTTCTTACTGAGTGCGCCTGCCCTATGGCGTAGAATGGTTGAGCGTGGGCTGGTTATTCAAACAGAACCGGACGCCAGAACAAACAAGCCCAGGCCGACAGTTAAGCGCACTATTGCGGGTGCATCAATGCGGGTTATGGTTTTATCGGCTGAATTATTCGAGGCTGATTAGAAAAATGTTAAGGGGGTATGTATTAATTTTGTGGGGAAATTGGGGAGATAGTAGCTTAAGCCTTATGTATCAAGGCTTACACGCTCCCCACATGATTTTTTTATGTGGGGAATCTCCCCACAAAATCCGGGGAGCCACGCCCATCAAGCCAATTAAAAACACGGGCAAAACTGGCAAAAATAGACAATCTCCCCACATTTTAGGGCTAATTTCCCCACATTTACAACCTATGTGGGGAGCTCGAAAGCCTCGCCACGCATGGCCTGAAGCCCTATCTCCCCAACTCCCCACATAAAAAAACAAGACCCCCTAAAGTTTTTTTCACGGTGACAATTTAATGAGCATCTTAACCACCAAAAAAGGCGGACGTATTGAGCTGTTGTGTATGTCTTACCCATAGGCCGGGGGGGGGAGGGGGGCTAAAATCCCGCCCGACTTTTTCCCCTAGACCGATTGCAATTACTTGCTTGCAGGCGCGGGAGTTTCGGGAGGGGGGTATACCCCAATATGGGGTTAGTGGTGTTAGTTTCATGGGTCACTTTCCTTATGATCGGATAGCCCGATAAATTTTTACTAGGCATGTTTTTACAACTACAAAAATCACATAGATACCCCCCCGGCGGGATGAAATCCCTTCAGGCCCTTGTGTCCCTGACCCGTCAGCTAGCTAAATTTTTATTGAGAATTTTTTGAATACAAAAAGCCCACTGGTTTATCAATGTAAGTGTGGTATCTGGTTCCCTGGTCGCTGACTACGTACTAGTTGACATTGGTGCGCATTGGTTGGCTGTTGCGTTAATGAATTTTTGATCTTGAGTAAATTACATGACACCTAAAATCACATACCTTGATGGAAAGAAAATCCGCCAACTTAAGCACGCTCCACTTGCCGGATGGATTGGAGAATACGCCAAGCCGGCTGATAAAAACGAGCCCCTCGAACTGGCTACAGTCTTACAAAGAGAGAGGTGCCAGCGGGACTTAATCGACCAACTTGCACCTATGGCGTCTGTGCGTAATACGCTGCGCAAACTGCTTGATCTTAGTGATAGGGATTTACTTTTTGCCGCGACTATGGTTGACCCAAACACCCAAAGGTACATCGAGTGCTCTGGAATTGTGCGCTTCCATAAAAAACGGGGGACATTTGGGGCCCTGCCCGCCCGCTTTTGGCGCGTCTCTATGTACTCGCCAGACGATACACGGGAAATAATCAGGCACGCGATTGAATCGCTACCAAGTGGCATAGGCCGCCCAAGTACAAAGAGACAAGATGAAAGCTTTGCCATGATACTGGTTGAATACTGGCTAAGGACTAAAGGGAAAATACCAACTGTGACTCGATCAAGCGCTTGCGGTGCCTGTAGCGTTCAGTCTGATTTTATGGTCTTTGCTATCGACATGTTTAGCCGGATTGGTCGCCGTTCAAGCAATACCTGTCTTGAGTTTACGTTGTATGAGCCATTGCGGGCAGCTGTAAGAAATATCCAGCTAGATAAGGGCGGTTTTTTGTCTTAGTTTCAAATAGGCGGCTTGTTTATCCTTAATGCTCCCTAACCAAACCCAACGGAGCTTAATAGAATGACTGCAAAGCCAAAAGGTAATCCGGAGGCACCTGTGCTCCTAAGTAACGCCAAGGCCGCAGAATATCTAGGCGTTACACCTGGAACCCTGGAAGTTTGGCGTTCAAAAAAAAGTCACGCTATAGAGTATGTAAAAGTCGGCCGCCTGGTTAGATACCGTGCCGAATCACTGGATAAATTCCTAGCTTCTCGAACCAGAGTTTAGGCAACCATCAACCCTTAGCATCGAAAATAAAAATGGCAAAAATACCACTCCAAGCAATGCAAATACCCGGCATGGCACCGCTATCAGGCGCGCCGCCCAATAAAGACGGCGGCGTCTATCGCAATTTTAACGACGTGCCTAAAAACTCGAACACAAAATCCTTAAAACCATTCGAAGAGACTAAAAACAAATGAGCGTTCAAATTAAAATCATGATCAAAAACAACTCCACCGATGGTGAAGTCGCTGAAATAGAACGTGGTACCGATACCAAGTTATTTTTGCGAGCCGGTAGAGAGGTCGAGGGGGAGATTGATATAACCAACCCGGTTATTATCAGGGTTCCAGAATTACAAGAAGAACGACGGGGGGCGCTGTAATGTTAAAAACAAACATAACTAGAATTTTTAAGGAATTAAAAATTTCCAAGCCTGACCTGGAGCAAATAGACCGCCTTCTAAATCGGCCTGAAGTTCAAGCCGTGCTCGGAGCTGAAGAGAACGAGCAGATCGGTCACCGCAAAGAGCTGATTGCCGAACTAAGCTTGATCCCCAAGAAAATCGAAACCGCTAAACTTGCCGCTAAAGCTCAAAACGAGGCCATAGCAAAACGCTGGCACAAAGCAGAAGCAGAATATTTTTCCGCGCTGTCTGCTTACAAAGAAATGTGTCAGCGGGATTTTTTTACCGGCGCTAGCGACGAGCGCCGGGCCAGAAATATTGAGCTAGAGCTGCTTTCCGGTTCGGATCAACGCATAACACAATATCTCAACGAACTAAGCCGTGTTGAAGGTGCAGTGCTGAGTAAGTTCGAATCATGGCCTGTAAACATCGACCGCAATTGGCTTGGAAAATTGTTGACTGGCATTGATTCTAACGGTGTTGATGTTGATACGGCTCGCGCCGCCGTTCTCGATACTTGTAAAAATTTAAGGAGCATGCGGCTATTGGCACTTAATTATGATGAAGTGACGAGTCGCCTTAAGGCCTTAACAGAAATACTAAGGCCTGAGCTTTGGAAGCTGCAAATACACCCACCGACGCTGGATGAGCGCAACGAGGTTAAAGCCCCGCTTGCCGACGGCGTTCCGGCTGGCCTAGAGCCTGCCCGTGTTACTGGTCGCGTGGTGTATTAAATAATCATGGCCAGCGATTTTCATTAGTCGCTGGCCATTCTGCATTAAGGAGAAATTATGAAAAGTTTAGGCTATACCGTCGCCACATCTGAAGGCCACTTCTTGTCTCGGTATGGAGTTAAAAAAGAACCAGAGGGGCTGGTTCTCGATGCCGGTTTTGAAAAAGGTATTTTAAACAGCGTTTCAGCCAAAAAACTGGCTGATGCCGCTGAGACTAAAAAAACGCTTCAATCCTACCATCCTGATATTAAGTTTTGGGTGGTACAGTTTTTTAAAGACAAGGGGCAGTTTTATTTTAAGTCTGCAACAGGAGAAAACCCACCTTGGTTTCAAACTCAACATGACCGTTTTAGCGGTCTTTATCAGGAGCCGCAATAATGTCCTCAAACAATTTTCAATTAAAGGCAGTGCTGATGGCGGTTGATCGAATTTCTCCGGCCTTAAAGGGTGTTGGCAAGAATATCGAGATCTTTAAACGGCAACTTCGGTCAACAGGCGTAGGTCGTGGCGCCATACCACTGGCGGCGGGCTTTACGGCCGCGTTGGCATTTCCAGCCAAGGCATTTATGGATATGGAAAGCGCCTCTGTCCAACTCAAAAACACGTTGATGACCAAGGATGGGTTATCACCGGGATTTGAAAAACTCAACAAAATAGCCACCGAACTGGGTAACAAACTACCAGGCTCAACGGCAGACTTTCAAAACATGGCGACAACCATGAAGGCCAATAGCATTGGCACCAATACGCTAATTAATGACGGCCTAAAGGCGGCCGCCTATTTGGGTGTTGCCACTAAAGATCTAGGCGAAACCTATCAAACGGCCGCGGTTGGTATTGCGAAGATAAGCAATGTCTTTGGAGTAGCAAATAGTGATTTTGTAGGTCTTGCCGATACCATGCAGCGCGTCGTTAATGTTGGCGTTAGCATTGGCGACTTTACTTCGGCAATGTCTAAAGCTGGTGGGCCTTTGAAGGCGTTACGTCAGCAAGGCTTAGGCGTAGCCAATGCAATAGCTCCGCTTGTTGCCTTATTGACGCAAGCCGGGGTTGATCCAAGTGAAGCGGGTACCGGGCTTCGCACTTTGATCTCGGAGGCGGCGTCAGCGGGTAAATTCACCTCAGTTGAGAATCTTGTCAAAGACCTTGAGAAAATGAATAAACTCAACCCGACCAAACTTATCGCTACGTTTGAGAAATTGTTCGGCAAAGAGCACGCGTCTAAGGCAATGATAATTGCTAGTGGTGGCTATGCCGATATGGTTAACAAATTTAAGGAGCAAGGCGACCTTAATCAGCGTGTTCAACAATCGCTTGGCACGCTGACAAATATTCTGGACTCTGCTACAGGTACATTTCAAGGCACAATGGCCGTGTTTGCCAATACTTATGCGCCACAACTAAAGTCCGCTTTGGACAGTATTAATAATTTGGCGGCTGGCTTAACTGATTTTATAGTGCAAAATCCCACAGCTGTTAAAGCGGCAATTTTACTTGCGGGTGGCGTGGTATTGATGAAAGTGGGCATGTTGGCTTTAATCAAGGCCGTCGGCTTTGCCAGTACTGCGATGAAAATACTTAACGGCACCATGAAATTAAATCCTTGGATGCTGTTAATTCAGGGCTTGCTTATTGCCGCCCCGCTTATCTATGAGAATTGGGATAAAATCACCGGCCACATAAAATCCAGCTTCGAGACGTCTATTAACTGGATTACTGACAAATTTAATGACTTTATCAACTTTTTTAAAACTAGCTTAGAGTCGATAAAGAATCTTGCGCCCAGCTTGAACGGGTTTTTTGATGAAGCCGAGAAAACCCAGGCCAACGGCATGAGACCGCCCGGTTTCCAAAAGCAAAGCAACATACTCAGTCATGATCGGGGCAGTGTTGATGTAAAAGTGAGCTTCGACAATTCGCCTGCAAGTATGCGAGTGGCGCCGGCACAAACGCGCGGGCCTGTGCGAGCTTCGCAAAGCGTAGGTTATCGCACAATTGGCGGGCCGTTGGTGGCTTGATAGTCTGTTGCTTAGAAGCCTTATAACTAATAAACCCGCTTCGGCGGGTTTATTATTGCCTAAAATATCTAGCCTAATCTTGAGAGATTAGGCCGCTCTCACTTCATCCAGCAAATCAGGATGACGATCTAAAACCTTAAGCAGTTTCACCAATGCCAAAGGCGGCTTGGTTTTGCCATTCTCATATCGTGAAAATGCATTGATGCCGCCGCCGAAAATTTCAGAGGCTTCCCGCTGGTCAAGTGCCAGTTTTTTGCGAACGCTGGCTATAAAGTTGGGGTCGACAATCGAG
>Ga0208262_1000634_pt1 | contig 11398 bp, 9 predicted proteins | sample LakWasMet15_LOW5_2_FD_183863 | JGI IMG/M metagenome (GOLD analysis project Ga0208262, IMG submission 183863) | Freshwater sediment methanotrophic microbial communities from Lake Washington under simulated oxygen tension - Sediment Metagenome... | ecosystem: Environmental > Aquatic > Freshwater >... | reverse complement strand
GCAGCGGGCTGGCGGCAAACGTGGCCTGCACGTCCAGCCATGACAGGGTGATGGTGCCCGGCTGCGGCCCGGCCGAGGTGGCCAGGTACTGCAGGCCCGCGGGCACGGTGAGCAGTTCGGAGGGCAACTCGTCCTGCCACTCGATCTGGTAGATGACCTGCGGCTCGGACTTGCCGCGGATGGCAACCGGCCCCAGGCTGCGCCGCCCTGGACCGCTGCCGCTTGGCAGGGCGTCGACGGTGGCCTCGGTGGCCCAGATCTGCCCGCCGCCGGACAGGTCGCTCAGGCGCGCGGCGGTGTTGACCGGATCACCGTAGCAGTTGCCGTCGACTTCCAGCACCTCGCCGGTGGCCACGCCGATCTGCAGTTTCAGGCTCGCCTTGCCGGATGCGCGCTCCATGCGGGCGTGGTGCACGCGTTGCAGTTCGGTCACCGCTTCCAACGCCAACAGGCTGTCGGAGAACAGCGCCAGCACGCCATCGCCCAGGACCTTGACGACCCGGCCCTGATGCTCGGCACAGACCTCCCCTATCCACTGCGTGAGGCCGGTGATGGTCTGGGTGGCCCTGGCGTTGCCTTGCGTCTCGAACATCGCGGTGCTGCCGGTGAGATCGGCAAAGACGACGGTGGAAATCGCGGGCATGTGGGGGCAATGGGCTGGTATTGCCTGCAGTGTAGATCAGCCCACCAACAGCCGTCCGATCGCAGCCATGCGCGATGCGCCTCAGACGCTCAGGCCGCGCTGGTACCAGCCCCTGGAGCGGTTGACGATGTGCACCACCAGCAGCATGGCGGGGACCTCGATCAGCACGCCGACCACGGTGGCCAGCGCCGCGCCGGAGTTGAAGCCGAACAGGCTGATGGCGGCCGCCACCGCCAGCTCAAAGAAGTTGGACGCACCGATCAGCGCCGATGGGCACGCGATGTTGTGCTGCTCACCGACGGCGCGGTTGAGCCAGTAGGCCAGCGCGGAGTTGAAGAACACCTGTATCAGGATCGGCACCGCCAGCAGCGCAATCACCAGCGGCTGGCGCAGGATGGCCGCGCCCTGGAAGGCGAACAGCAGCACCAGCGTGGCCAGCAGTGCGGTGATGGACCAGGGGCCGACGCGCGCCATCGCCGCATCCAAGGCGCCCTGGCCCCTGGCCAGCAGGGCCCAGCGCCAAAGCTGGGCCAGCACCACCGGGATGACGATGTACAGCGCCACCGAGATCAGCAGCGTGGCCCAGGGCACGGTGATGGCCGACATGCCGAGCAGGAAAGCCACCAACGGCGCAAACGCCAGCACCATGATGCTGTCGTTCAGCGCCACCTGTGACAGCGTGAAAAGCGGGTCGCCGCCGGTGAGGCGGCTCCACACGAACACCATCGCCGTGCACGGCGCGGCGGCCAGCAGGATCAGGCCGGCGATGTAGCTGTCCAGCTGGTCCGCCGGCAGCAGCGGCGCGAACAGGTGGCGGATGAACAGCCAGCCCAGAAAGGCCATGGTGAAGGGCTTGACCAGCCAGTTGATGACCAGCGTGACGGCTATGCCCTTGACGTGCCGGCGCACCTGACCCAGCGCACGGAAGTCCACCTTGACCAGCATCGGGATGATCATCACCCAGATCAGCAGCCCCACCGGCAGGTTGACCTGGGCCAGCTCCATCCTGCCAATCGCCTGGAACACCGCTGGCAGCAACTGCCCCAGCGCAATGCCCGCGAGGATGCACAGGCCGACCCATACCGTGAGGTAGCGTTCGAAGACATTCATGGTCGGTCTCAGGCCTGTGCCAGCTCGCGGGCCGCGCTTTGCAGCAGGGTTGTCTCCAGCTTGGCTTGAGGCAGGCTGACCAGCAGGTCCAGACGGCGCTTGAGGGCGAGCAGGGTCTGGCGAAACGCTTCGAGCTTCTGTGCATCGGTGCCGTCGCCCGCGGAAGGGTCGGCGTAGCCCCAGTGCGCGGTGGCGGGTTGACCCGGCCAGTAGGGGCATACCTCGCCGGCGGCGTTGTCGCAGACGGTGACGACCAGGTCCATGCGTGGCGCCTGAGGCTGGGCAAACTCGTCCCAGCTTTTGCTGCGCAGGCCCTCGATGGCGATGCCGGCGTCCTGCAGGACCTGCAGGCCAAGGGGGTTGGGCTGCTGGTTGTCACGCGGGCTGCTGCCCGCCGAATAGGCCCTGAAGCGGCCCTGCCCGATGTGGTTGAGGATCGCCTCGGCCAGGATGCTGCGCGCCGAGTTGTGGGTGCATAAAAACAGCACGTTGATGGTTTGCTTGCTCATGTCAACTCTCAGTTGAAACCGGGGTTTGGGGTGGACGCCGCGCCAGCGAGCAGCATGAGCCGCTGCACGCCTACGGGTTCCTCCTGCAGCAGGGGCACCAGCGCGTAGCGGCGCGCATGGCGGCTTGCCACCGCGGTGATCTCCACCTGCTCGTTGCGAGCGCGCTGTTGCAGCAGTGGCGAGGTGAGCGGCGTCAGCGCCGCGCTGGCCGCCACGCTGTTGTTGACGATCCAGGCCCACGGCTCGATGCCGGCGCGCCGCAGGTCAGCCTGCAGGTTGGCCGCCTCCAGCACCGGCGTGGTCTCGGCCAGCGTCACCAGCAGCACCTTGGTCTGTTTGGGATCTTGCAGTCGCATCATCGGCGTGACGAAGTGCGCCTGCGAGTCGGCCATCTGGCGCACGATATCGCGGTGGTAGGCGCCGGTGGCGTCCAGCAGCAGCAGTGTGTGGCCGGTGGGCGCAGTGTCCATCACCACAAACCGCGTGCCGGCCTCGCGGATGATGCGCGAGAAGGCCTGGAACACCGCAATCTCCTCGGTGCAGGGCGAGCGCAGATCTTCTTCCAGCAGCGCGCGCCCGGCCGCGTCGAGCCTGGCGCCCTTGCTGGCCAGCACCTGGGCGCGGTACTGCTCGGTGACCGCGCGCGGGTCGATGCGGCTCACACTCAGGTGTGGCGGCGCGTCGCCCAGGGTCTCGGCCAGATGCGCGGCGGGGTCGGAGGTGGTGAGGTGCACACTCAATCCCCGGTGAGCGAGCTCCACCGCCACCGCGGCGGCCAGCGTGGTCTTGCCCACGCCGCCCTTGCCCATCAGCATCACCAGGCCATGCCCGTCGGCGGCGATCTCGTCAACCAGTTGCGACAGGTTGGGCGCGTCGACCCGGTTCAGCTCGACCAGCATCGCCTCCACGCGTGGCGAGGTGGCGCCAAGCAGTTGGCGCAGCGCGGCAAGCCCCACCAGGTCAAACGGCTTGAGCGCGATGCGGTCGGAGGGCAGCGCCAACAGCGCCGCAGGCATGGCGGCCAGTGCCGCCTGTTCACGCCGGCAGATCGCTGCCGCCAGCGGATCTTGCAGCGCCGCCTCGGCGGGAAACACGCCGTTGATCACCAGATGCTGCTGTGACAGACCGATGGCGGCCAGCTCATTGTGGGTGCGCTCGGCTTCGCGCAGCGTGGACGCTTGCGCCCGCGCCACCAGCACCAGGCGGGTTCGGGTCGGATTGGCCAGCGCGTCCACCGCCGCCTTGTACTGGGCACGCTGCTTCGCCAGCCCGGCCAAGGGCCCCAGGCAGGAGGCGTCGCCCTTGCCTTCTTCGAGGAAGCCGCTCCAGGCGCCGGGCAACTGCAGCAGCCGGATGGTGTGGCCGGTGGGTGCGGTGTCGAAAATGATGTGCTCGTAGTCGGCCGTCAGCGCTTCGTCGGTCAGCAGCGCGGTGAACTCGTCGAAGGCGGCAATCTCGGTGGTGCACGCGCCAGAGAGTTGTTCCTCGATGCCTTTGACCACCCCCTCGGGCAGGACACCGCGTACCGGCGCGACGATACGGTCGCGGTAGGCCTGTGCGGCGGCCTGCGGGTCGATCTCCAGCGCACTCAGGTTGGCAACTTCGGGCACGGCGGTGACGTGGTTGCCAATGTTGATGCCAAAGACTTGCCCGACGTTGGACGCCGGGTCGGTGCTGACCAGCAGCACGCGTCGGCCCGCGCCGGCCAAATGCACAGCCGTGGCACAGGCAATGGAGGTCTTGCCGACGCCGCCCTTGCCGGTGAAGAACATGAAGCGCGGAGGCTGTTCGAGGAAATGCATGACTCAGTCGCAAAAGATGAAACAAACACCCGCCGCGCCGCTGCTGCTGCTGCGGCGAGCCGGATCACATAGCCGGATGGCATTCATCGGGGAGCCCATTCACGCAGCACGGCCTGGACGGATTTCGGCGCATTGCTCCGGATGCCCCGAGCAGCATTCGTCGGTCAGGTAGGCGATGAGCTCGCGCATCAGCAGCAGATTGGCGCGGTAGCGCTGGTAGCGCCCTTCCTGCACGACGGACAACAGCCCGGCACTGGTCAGCGCCTTCAGGTGGAACGACAGATTGGTCGGCGGCAGGTCCAAGGTCGTGGCAATGTCGCCCGCCACCATGCCCTGCGGCCCCTGCTTAACCAGCAGCCGGTAGACGTCCAGCCGCACACCAGAGGAGAGAGACTCGAAGACCAGCGTCGCTTGCGTTTTTTCCATTGTTTAATTCTACAACTACTATTGAAATGATTGCGGCCAAGTCTCCGAACCATCTGATCGCCCGAGCGAGCCGGGCTGCGAGCAAGCGCTGCGGCTGGGCAATCAGCCCTGCGCGCTGACGCAAGAACTACGCGGGGCCGAACAGAAAGACATGTGCAGGCCGCGATGGCGCATCACGCAGTGAGCCACCCCTGCACCTCGGCCACGGTCGGTATGCGGCCGCTACTGACCACCTTCTCATTGACCACGAGGGCCGGCGTGGACAGCAGGTCATAGGCCAGGATGTCCTTCATGTCGGTGACCTTGACGAAGTTGGCCTCCAGCTTGGCGTTGGTGGCGGCCTCGCGCGCCACCGCCTCGAGTTTCCTGCAGTTGGCACAACCGGAGCCCAGGATTTTGACGGTCAACATCGAGCTTCTCCTTTGAAAAACGGGACCTGATCACACCGGCAGTTTGGCGGACTGGCGACTGCGCAGCCATGCCAGCCCGCCGCCCAGCACAGCCAGCATCCCGAGCAAGCCTCCCACCAACGGCCCCCAGCCCAAGCCGTCGACCCAGGCACCATAGAAAAGACCCGCACACATGCTGAATACGGCCACCAAGCCGACGTAGGCGGCGGTCTTGGTCCGGCCGATCACCGCAGCCACCATCAAGATGCTTTGCAGGCTGAGCTCCGGATCAGCCATCAGGTAGGCCAACAGCGGGCCACGGTGCATGCCCAAGTCCAGGAACATGCGCGCCACCGGGACCTCCACCAGCGTGGGAAAGTACATGAACACGCCAAACCCCACCGCCACGGCGTTGGCCCGCACGCTGTTGCTGCCGGCCAGCGACTCGATCCACTCCGGACGAATGAGCTGACGCACCATACCCACCACAAACACCCCCACCACGAGCAACACGAATATCTGCTTCACAAAACGCCAGGCCTCCCACAACCAGGAACGCCAATCCTCAGCGCACAGTTGCCGCGCGTGGTGCCATGTGGCCCACAGGGCCAGCGCTACCCCCAGAACACGTCCGGTCAGCGCAACTTGCAGCCCACCGGGAACCGGCGTCAGCCGCGCCGCGGCCACCAGCAAGGTGGCGGCGCTCAGGCCCAGCGCGACCCAGGTCCAGCGGTTGGCGCCCTCGATGATGTTGTCGAGTCCCTTCCAGGCGGTGGCGGCAATCAGCAGCAGCAAGCCAATCAGCACCGAGCCTTGCACGCTGACGCCCTCCTCGCCCCGGGCGGCGTCAAACGGCACCCACCGCAACAGCGTGGATTGCCACGCCTCGGCCCACGGCAGCGGCAGCTCCAAGGTGGCCACGGTGGCGGTCAGCGGCCACAGCTTCAGCGTCCCGGCGATCAGCAGCGCCACCAGCGACAGCAGCACCCCGAGCGCCGCTGGCGTGACACTGGCCCGCTCGGCGAAAAGGGTGTCGGTCTGGGCGTCATGGCTGGCGTCGTCGCGCCAGAACAGCATGGCCATCAACAGGCCGATGCCGGTACCGAACAACAGGCACAGCACCAGCCGCGCCACGGCAAAGTCGGGCCCCAGGATGCTGCCGGTGTAGGCCAGCGCCATCACGTTGCCCGCCGGGGCAAAGAACAGAAAGGTGACCGCCGGTCCAATGCCCGCGCCCTTGCGGTAGATGCCGGCAAACAGCGGCACGATGGTGCACGAACAGACGGCGATCAACGAGCCGGCCATCGCCGCCGCCGGATACGACACGTGCGCCGGCGTGTTGCGTCCGAGCCAGCGCGTGATGCTGGCCTTCGGTATCAACGCCGCCATGGCGCCGGCGATGAAGAAGGCTGGCAGCAGGCACAGCAGCACATGCGCGGCCAAATAGGCGGCCAGGCTACCGGCCCCGCCATTGAGCAGCTTCAGCATGAGCTCCATTTGGCCTCGTCCTTCTGCAGTGTTCGGTTCATCACCCGCTTTCGAGAATGTCTGTGCGTGGGTGTAGCAGCCGTCGTGATTCGCCTGCTTGCGTTCCGTCAAGCACAAGCTGCGTTGGCTCGGCCAGGCTAGCTCACGCCCCCAGTCGAACTGGGGTCACAATAGCAGAAAACGACGTGACACCAGGAGCCAACATGACCACACTGTCCCCCGCCGAACAAGCCCTGCGCGATGCCGCACGCGAGTACCACCGCACCCCCACGCGCGGCAAGATCTCAGTCACGCCGACCAAGCCGCTGTCGAACCAGCGCGACCTCTCCCTGGCCTACTCGCCCGGCGTGGCTTACCCCTGCCTGGACATTCAGGCTGACCCCTCGCTGGCGGTGGAGTACACCTCGCGCGGCAACCTGGTGGGCGTCATCACCAACGGCACCGCCGTGCTGGGCCTGGGCAACATCGGGCCGCTGGCGGGCAAGCCGGTGATGGAGGGCAAGGGCTGCCTGTTCAAAAAGTTCGCCGGCATCGATGTTTTCGACATCGAGCTGGCCGAGAACGACCCGGACAAGCTGGTTGACATCATCGCCGCCATGGAGCCCACGCTGGGTGGCATCAACCTGGAAGACATCAAGGCGCCCGAGTGTTTTTACATCGAGAAGAAGCTGCGCGAGCGCATGAACATCCCGGTGTTCCACGACGACCAGCACGGCACCGCCATCATCTCCAGCGCGGCCCTGCTCAACGGCCTGGAACTGGTGGGCAAGCGCATCGAGGACGTCAAGATTGCCGTGTCCGGCGCCGGTGCGGCGGCACTGGCCTGCCTGGGCGTGATGGTGGGCCTGGGCGTGCGCGTGCAAAACGTGTTTGCCTGCGACTCCAAGGGCGTGATCTATGAGGGCCGCCCTGGTGGCTACGACGAGTCCAAGGCGCGCTTTGCGCAGAACACATCCGCCCGCACGTTGGCCGATGTGGTCAAGGGTGCCGACGTATTTCTGGGCTGCTCCACCGCCGGCGTGCTGACGCAGGACATGGTCAAGACCATGGCCGACAAGCCCATCATCCTGGCGCTGGCCAACCCGGAGCCCGAGATCCGCCCCGAGCTGGCCAAGGCCGTGCGCCCGGACTGCATCATTGCCACCGGCCGCTCGGACTACCCCAACCAGGTCAACAACGTGCTGTGCTTCCCCTACATCTTCCGTGGCGCGCTGGACTGCGGCGCCACCAAGATCACCGAGGCCATGAAGCTGGCCTGCGTACGCCAGATCGCCGACCTGGCCAAGGCCGATATCAGCGAGGAAGTGGCCAACGCCTACGCCGGCAAGGAACTGGTGTTCGGCAGCGACTACCTGATCCCCACGCCCTTCGATTCGCGGCTGATCCTGCGCATCGCGCCAGCGGTGGCCAAGGCGGCCGAGGAATCCGGCGTGGCAACGCGCCCAATTACCGACATGGAGGCCTACCGCCAGCAACTGTCCCGCTTTGTTTACCAGACCGGCATGTTCATGCGCCCGGTGTTCAGCGCGGCCAAGGCCGTCAAGCCAACAGCCAAGCGCGTGGCCTATGCGGAAGGGGAAGACGAGCGCGTGCTGCGCGCCGCCCAGGTGGCCGTGGACGAGGGCCTGGCCCACCCCATCCTGATCGGCCGTCCGGCGGTCATCCAGGCGCGACTGGCCAAGGCCGGCTTGCGCATCCAGATTGGCCGTGACGTGGAGTGCGTCAACCCGGAGGACGACCCGCGCTTTCGCCAGTATTGGGAGCTGTACCACAAGCTCATGGGACGCAGCGGCGTGACGCAGGAAACCGCCAAGGCGGCCGTGCGCCGCTCCAACACCACCATTGCCGCGCTATCGGTGCGCCTGGGCGATGCGGACGCCATGCTGTGCGGCATGGTGGGCCGCTTTGACGTGCATCTGCAGCACGTGCGCGACATCATCGGCATGAAGCCCGGCGCCACCGGCATGGCCGCCATGAATGCGCTGATGCTGGAGAAATACGCGCTGTTCATCGCCGACACCTACGTCAACGAGGACCCCTCGGCCGAGCAACTGGCCAGCATCGCCGTCATGGCCGCAGAGGAGGTAAGCCGCTTCGGCCTGCCGCCCAAGGTGGCGTTCCTGTCGCACTCCAACTTTGGCTCGTCCGACCGCCCCTCGGCGCGCAAGATGCGCCGCGCCCGCGAACTGTTTGGCGCGCTGGCGCCCGACGCGGAGTGCGACGGCGAGATGCAGGGCGACGCCGCCCTGTCCGAGGTGGTGCGCCACGCCGCGCTGGCCGACACCACGCTGCACGGCGAGGCCAACCTGCTGATCTGCCCGAATCTTGACTCCGCCAACATCCTGTTCAACGTGCTCAAGATGACCGCCGGCCACGGCGTGACGGTGGGACCGATTCTGCTGGGCGCGGCCGCCTCGGCGCACGTGCTGACGCCCTCCGCCACGGTGCGCCGCATCGTCAACATGACCGCGCTGGCGGTGGCGGGAGCGGCCAGCTACCAGCGCGCCGGCTAAGCGCAGTCACTACCGTTACAGGCTGCGGCGGCAGGGCGCGGTACAACGCGGGGGTTGCACCGATTCACCCTCCGACAGGACTCACCCATGACCGTTTTTCGCGCATGGGCCGCGCTGCGCAGCGCCGGCCCTCTGGAACGCTTTGACTTCGACCCCAGCGCCCTGGACCCGGAGGAGGTGGAGATCGCCGTCGAACACTGCGGCGTGTGCCACTCCGACCTGGCGATGGTGGACAGCGAATGGTTTCCCGCCAGCTATCCGCTGGTGCCCGGCCATGAGGTGGTGGGCACCATCGTGGCCGTGGGGGCGCAAGCCAAGGGCCTGAGCGTGGGCCAGCGTGTCGGCCTGGGCTGGCACGCCCGCAGTTGCCAGCACTGCCAGGCTTGCCTGGGCGGCGAGCAGAACCTGTGCGGCCAGCGCCAGCCCACCATCGTCGGACGCCACGGCGGCTTTGCCGACCGGGTGCGCGCCCACTGGAGCTGGAGCGTGCCGCTGCCGGCGGCACTGGAGCCGGGCGCCGCCGGTCCGCTCATGTGTGGCGGCGGCACCGCCTTCCTGCCCTTTGTGATTCACGACATCAAGCCGACCGACCGCGTCGGAGTGGTTGGCATCGGTGGCCTGGGTCATCTGGCGCTGAAGTTTGCCCGCGCCTGGGGCTGCGAGGTGACCGCCTTCACCTCCACAGCCTCCAAACGCGACGAAGCGCTGCAACTTGGCGCGCACCACGCGGTGTCCAGCGTCGACCTGAAGGAGCTCAAGTCGATAGCGGGCACGCTCGACTTTCTGCTGGTCACCGTGGGCGCCAGCCTGGAGTGGGACGCCCTGCTGGGCACGCTGGCGCCCAAGGGCCGGCTGCACATGGTGGGCGTGGTGACCGAGGCCATGAAGGTGCGAACCGGCGGCCTGCTGTCCTGGCAGCGCAGCATCTCGGCATCGCCCACCGCCTCGCCCAGCACGCTGGCCAGCATGCTGGCGTTCTCGGCACGCCATGGCATCGCCCCGCAGGTGGAGCACTTTCCAATGAGCCGGGTCAACGACGCGCTGGACCACCTGCGCGCCGGCAAGGCACGTTACCGGGTGGTGCTGGACGCCGATTTCAACTGATTTCCAGCTGATGCGCAGGCATGTCGATCTGATTTACACCTTGATCCTCAGTCAGGCTGGATTCCGTTTCAGATCAATGGGTTGGCTGCGTGGCACGTGGCTTGCTTTGAACCTGGAAAGCACCCCAACCAAAAGGATCGATTCATGTTGAACAGACTGACTGCCGGGCTCTTGCTCTGCCTGAGTGCCCTGTCCGCCCACGCTGGCCTGACCACCACCTACTACGGAGACGACGACGGCTTTGGCATTGGTGTGACGGCAGGCACGATCGATCCGACCGCTTCCAACCAGGGCGCGGGCGAGGCACCCCTGACCGACCTTCGGCTGATCGGAAATGGAACCTGGGGTTGCTCTGCCCCTGGCGGTGTATGCGGCCCGTTCAATCCCACCGGCTCGTTTGGCGCCTTCTCGCTGACCGGCACGATCACCGGCGCGGTCCTGACGCTGCGCACCGGCTCGTTCGATTCGGCCCCAGCGCTGGACGCCCCGAACCGCATCTTTCTTGATGGCCTGCTGGTTGACCCGGCGTTCATCGATGGCTTTTCGTCGTTAGTCTCCGACGGCGTGGAGACCCGCACCTTTGTATTGGACGCGTCGTTCTTCCCACTGCTTGCCGATGGCCTGGTGTCTCTGTCCGGCACGCACTTGAGCGAGGCCGCCGGGTCCGGTTCCTTTCAAGTCGATTTCATGAGCCTGGCCATCACCACGGACGCCACGGTTCCAGAACCAACTTCCATGGCATTGCTCGGCTTGGGCCTGCTGGGACTGGGCTTCGCCCGGCGCAAGACCAGTTCCTGAACGTCAGGTGGCCAGCGGCACGCCATGGTGCGTGTCGTCGGTGAGGATCTCGAAGGCGGCGCGGTGCTGTGTGCTCAGGGTCAGTGGTGGCTGGCCGGCGCGCTCCAGCGTCAGCTCGCACGCGGCCACCTTGCTGTTGAGGCAGGTATGGCTGCCCCCCGGCGGGTTGTAGTAGGTCAGCCCCACAAAGTCCTCGCGCAGCGCATGCATGCGGCCGTGAATGCGCACGCCGTTGCGCCGGTCGGTGCTGTCGAAGCGCCAGTCAAAATAGTCCCAGCGGCCGCGCGCCCGGTAGGCCTGCGCCAGCGTGTTGAGGCGGTAGTCCTGGCCGTCCACGCGCAACACGATGAGGGTCAGCGGCGGCGTCCACAAGGGCCCGAGCTTGAGCCGCACCGTGGCGCACTCCAGAAAGGCGGTGGGCGCATTGTCAAAGCCCACCACCTGGCCCCAAGCATAGCTGTCGGTGTGCTGGCTGCCCCAGTTGTGGTTTTCGCTGCCGACCCAGTCGTCGATGGCAATGCGTTCACCCGCCACCTCCAGCGTGCCGCGAAACACCACGTGCGGGCGCTGGCACACCGCCTTGGCCTTGGGTAGCGCGGTCTGGTACAGCCGCTCT
>Ga0208262_1000633_pt1 | contig 11427 bp, 9 predicted proteins | sample LakWasMet15_LOW5_2_FD_183863 | JGI IMG/M metagenome (GOLD analysis project Ga0208262, IMG submission 183863) | Freshwater sediment methanotrophic microbial communities from Lake Washington under simulated oxygen tension - Sediment Metagenome... | ecosystem: Environmental > Aquatic > Freshwater >... | reverse complement strand
AGGACCAGCGCCAGTAGACCCACCGCAAGGGCGCTGACCTGCACCACCGCGTAGGCCGGGCGCGCCGAGATCTGGCGCGTGGCCAGCACCAGCCAGCGCGGCGCCGTGCCCTCGTTGACCACGCGGCGCAGCAGCTTGACGGCCAGCCAACTGCACAGCGCAAAGACCGCCACCGCAGCGGCGAAGCCGCCCACGGCGATCAGCCCCAGCGTCACGTCACGGCTGGCCACCATCAGCAGCGCGGCAAAGCCCAGCACCCCCACCGCCAGCACGCCCAGCGAGGCCGGGCGAAGGTTGCCGACGTCACGCCGGATCACCCGCAAGGGCGGCACCTGGGCGAGCTGCAGCACCGGCGGCAGGCCAAAGGCCAGCAGCAACGTCATGCCCATGCCCAGCCCGAACAGCACCGGCCAGACGGACGCCGCCGGCAGGGAGGTTGCCACCAGCCCGGACAGCAGGTACACGAAGGCGTAGTGCACCGCAAAACCGATCGCCACGCCCAGCGCGCTGGCGAACAACCCGACCAGCACGAATTCGACGGTGTAGGCCAGTGCGATGCGTTGCTGACTCAGGCCCAGCACCCGCAGCATGGCGCAGTCGTCCAGGTGCCCTGCGGCGAATCCGCGCGCCGCCAAGGCCACGGCCACCGCACTGAGCAGAGCCGCCAGCAGCGCCACGAGGTTCAGGAACTTCTCGGCGCGCTCCAGGGTCTGCGCCATCTCCGGGCGCCCGCCTTCCAGCGACTCGACCCGCAGGCCCCGCACGTTGGGCCGGCGCACCTCGTCGGCTGCCCAGGCCACGAAGCTTGCCACCTGCTGGTCCGAGCCGGCCACCGCCAGGCGGTAGCTGACGCGGCTGGCGGGCTGGATCAGGCCGCTGGCCTGCAGATCGCCCTGACCGATCATCACGCGCGGCGCGAAACTCATGAAGCCGGCGCCACGATCGGGCTCCAGCACGATCAGGCGCGTCAAGCGCAGGCTGGTGTTGCCAAGCAGCAGCTTGTCGCCCACCTGCACGCCCAGCGCTTCGAGCAGCGCGGCGTCGGCCCAGGCCTCGCCCGCGGCCGGTGTGTCGCGCGTGGCCATGCCAGGCTGGTCGGCACCGGCGCTGAGGGTGAGGCTGCCGCGCAGCGGATAACCCGGCTGCACCGCCTTGAGGGCCACCAGTTTGGTGCCGCCGCCGCGCTCGTCGGTGGCGCGCGCCATGGTCGGGAAACCCAGCGTGTGCACCACCTGCAAACCCAGTGCACGCGCCTTGGCGGTAAACAGCTCGGGCGTCGGGTTGTCGCTGGCCACCACCGCGTCGCCGCCCAGCAGCGCGCGCGCATCGCGCTGCAAGCCGCCTTTGAGCCGATCCGCAAAGAAACCCACCGCCGTGAGCGATGCTACCGCCAGCGTCACCGCCACCATCAGCAAACGCAGCTCGCCGCCACGCAGATCGCGCCACAGGGTGCGCCAACCCAGACGCCAAAACGAGATGTTCATGCAGCAAGCTTAGCCGCAACCAGGCCCCGCGATGTCCACAGGGCCATTACCATGCAGTGACCACACTGGCGAAGAAGGACGGGCGCGATGGCAGATTCAATCACCGATCAACTCGGCAAGCCCCTTGGCGGCTGGCGCCTGCGGCTATACACCATCATCTTCGAGGCCGACACGCGCGCCGGGCGACGCTTCGACCAATGGCTGATTGCCATCATCCTGACCAGCATCGCGGTGGTGGTTCTCGACAGCGTGCACGCCATCGGCGTGCGCTACGACGCGCTCTTCGAGGTGCTGGAGTGGTGCTTCACCATCGCCTTCACGCTGGAGTACCTGGCTCGCCTGGCGTGCGTGCGTCATCCGCTGCGCTACGCGCTGAGCTTCTTCGGCCTGGTCGACCTGCTGGCCATCCTGCCCACCTACCTGGCCCTGCTGGTGCCGGAGGTCCACGCCCTGATCGACGTGCGGGTGCTGCGTCTGCTGCGGGTGTTCCGGATCTTCAAGCTCACGGCCTACATTGCGGAGTACCAGACGCTGGGCCGCGCCCTGTCGGCGAGCCGGCGCAAGATCATGGTGTTTCTGTCTGCCGTGCTGATGATCGTGCTGATCATGGGCACCGTGATGTACGTGGTGGAAGGCCCGGGCAACGGCTTCACCAGCATTCCGACCGCCACCTACTGGGCCGTCACCACCATGACCACCGTGGGCTTCGGCGACATCGCCCCCAAGACCGACCTGGGCCGGCTGATCGCCTCGATGATGATGCTGATGGGCTGGGGCATCCTGGCGGTGCCGACCGGCATCGTCACGGCGGAAATGGCGGCCATGCGCCGCGCCGCGCCCGAGCCCAGCACCCGAACCTGCCACGAGTGCCTGACCGAAGGCCAGACCCCGGAAGCCCGGTACTGCCTTCACTGCGGCGCACGCCTGCAGCCGTAGGCTCAGGCCACCACGCGCAGCTTGGCGCCGGCCAGTTCGGGCTGCAGTTGCAAGCGCTGGGCGGCGCTGAAGCACAGGAAGCGCTTGTTGGTGGCGCGGCCAATGGCGCACAGGTCCAGTCGCTGCGCCACTTCCAGGCCCATTTGCGTGATGCCGCTGCGCGACACCACGATCGGGATGCCCATCTGCGCGGCCTTGATCACCATCTCGCTGGTCAGCCGACCGGTGGTGTAGAACACCTTGTCGGCGCCGGACACGGGCGAACAGGCGTCCGTGCCCGGGGCCGCGGACACTTCTTGCTCCTGCATCCACATCCAGCCGGCAATCGTGTCAATCGCGTTGTGGCGACCCACGTCTTCCACGAAACTGAGCATTTCGTCACCCCGGAACAGCGCGCAGCCATGCACCGAACCCGAGGTCTTGTAGGTGCTGTCCTGCACGCGGATGGCGTTGACGATGGCGTACAACTGTTGCTGTGTCAGGGTGGCCGCAGGCAACACCAGCTTGTCCACGTCAGCCATCAGATCGCCAAACACGCTGCCCTGTCCGCAGCCGGTGGTCACCACCTTGCTGGCGGTTCTGGCTTCGATGTTGGCGATGCCGCTGCGCGTCTTGACGGCGGCAGCGCCGACCTCCCAGTCCACCGTGATCGACTCGACCTCCCGCACGCTGGCAATCAGGCGCTGATTGCGCAGGTAGCCCAGCACCAGCAACTCGGGCTGCGCACCGAGGGTCATCAGCGTGACCAATTCACGGTTGTCGACGTAGACCGTGAGCGCACGCTCGACCGGAATCCAGACGCGCTGCAACTCGCCGTATTCGTTGACAGCGCACAGTTCGCGCGTCAGCGGCAGGCGCGCGTGGGTCAAGCGAGGCAGGGGCAGACCGGACATGACGACAGGTTACACCAATGCGCCGATGCGCCGAACAGACCAAGGCAAAGCCGGGCCTTTGGCCGGAGCATGGCGTGGCATCAGGGCTTCTTGGCCGGCGTGGCCGCGGCCGGCGCAGCGGCTACGGGCGCGCTGGCGGCGGCAGGCGCATAGACGAAGGGACCCGGGTCCGCGCAAGGCGGCAAGGCTGGCGCCGGCTTGACTTCCTTGCCGGCCGCCTTGGCGGTCTTTGCATGGTGCGCGGCCACCTTGTCCTGCGACTTGCATAGCAGGTAGCCATCCACCTTCGCGGCCCAGGCCGTCTTGGCTGCCGCCTCTGCCGCCTTGGCCTTGGCTTCGTCGCTCGGTGCCGGCAGCTTGGCCAGCGCGGCACCGGCGCACAGCAGCGTGAGGCCGCTGATCAGGGTGAGTTTGTGCAATGCTTTCATGGCGGAGTCCTCTCAGACTTGAACGGTTTGACTGGGCGGCGCCTCGGCCGAGCGCTGGGCGGGAATCTTGCCGGCCTTGACGTCGTCGTACCACAGCTCGTGATGTTCCCGGGCCCAAGTCTCATCGACGTAGCCGGTCTTCATGCCCTGGTAGGCTCCCTCCATGCCAATCGTGCCCATGTAGATGTGACCCAGCATGATCGCCATCATCAACACCGTGGCAACGGCATGGATCACGTGCGCAATCTGCATGGTGCCGCGCTCGTAGACCAGACCCGGCAGCAGCTTGTCCATCACCAGCCCGGAGCCGACCACGATCAGGCCCAGGCCCAGCATGCCAGCCCAGAACAACAGCTTCTCGCCGGCATTGAAGCGGTGCGAGGCGACTTCATGCTCGCTCAGCAGGCCGCCGCCACGCAGCAGCCAGGTGAAGTCTTCCGAGCGCGGCAGGTTGTCCTTGATGAAGGTGACGATCACCACAGCCAAGGACACGGCAAACACCGGTCCGGCAAAGTTGTGCGCGGTCTTGAGCGCATAGCTCAGCCAACCAAACAAGGCAGTGCCGATCACCGGCAGGATGAAGAACTTGCCGAACGCCATGACGACGCCCGACAGCGCCAGGATCACGAACGCCATGGCGTTGGCGGCGTGCGCCGCGCGCTCGAAGGGCGTGAAGCGCTCGATCTTGCGCCCGGTGGGCGCCCCATGCAGGGCAATGGTGCCGGTGCGCCAGTAGAACACGCCGATGGCACCCAGGATGATCAGCAACAGGGCGCCGCCATAGGGAAGAATCCACTGGTTGCGCACCTGGCGCCAGACCTCGCCGGCGCTGCTGATGCGCAGCCCGGGCACCTTCACATTGGGTTGCACCAGGTTGCCGGCCTCGGGCGTGGGCAGGCTGCTGTAGCCGGTGACGCCGCCACCAACCTGGCGCCACATGGGCGCATTGTTGCCGGGCTGCACCTGCGCGCGTTCGGCATTGCTCTGTTTGGCATAGCCTGGCTCGGTGCTGGCGTCGGGCCTGGCCTGCGGGGTGGACGGGCTGGTGGTAGCGGAGGCGGCGGGCGTTGCCGCGGGCGCGGGGGCCGCACCCTGAGCCATGGCAGCCCCCCACAGCCAGGCGGAGGCAAACAGAACTGCTAGCGCTTTGTTCATGGCGAGCTCCGCTCAGTTCATGCGGTTGTAGTCATTTTGACCCTGCTGGGCGCGCGCCCGGAGGTGCGACTCCCAGCCCACGCGGTCGCGCTGCTTCCACTGCGGATCCGAAAACGAGCTGCCCACGCCGCTATAGGGCGCCGCATCCTGCCTGGCGCCGCCAATCGTCTGCGGCTTCTCGCCACAGGCACTGAGCAGCGACAGCGCGAGCGCCGCCAGGGCCGCGGTCACGGTGACAGGCTTCATGACTTCGCTCCTTCGGGCGCCGTCACGCCCGGTTGACCGGCTTGCTTGGAGCCATAGGCAGTGCCCCAGCCCCACACCTCGGCACCCTTGTTGCGCTTGAGCACGCGGTTGCGGAAGATGTCGGCCACCACGTCGCCGTCGCCGGCAATCAAGGCCTTGGTGGAACACATCTCGGCGCACACCGGCAGCTTGCCTTCGGCCAGCCGGTTGCGGCCGTATTTCTCGAACTCGGCCTGGCTGCCGTTGGCCTCAGGACCACCCGCGCAGAAGGTGCACTTGTCCATCTTGCCGCGCACGCCAAAGGTGCCCTGTGACGGGAACTGCGGCGCACCAAACGGGCAGGCGTAGGAGCAGTAGCCGCAGCCGATGCATACATCCTTGTCATGCAGCACCACACCTTCGTCGGTACGGTAAAAGCAATTGACCGGGCACACCGCCATACACGGCGCATCGCTGCAGTGCATGCAGGCCACCGAGATCGACTTCTCGCCCGGCACGCCGTCGTTGAGCGTGACCACGCGGCGGCGGTTGACGCCCCAGGGCACCTCGTGTTCGTTCTTGCAGGCGGTGACGCAGCCGTTGCACTCGATACAGCGCTCGGCGTCACAGATGAATTTCATTCTTGCCATGGCTATGCCCTTTCCACGTTGCAGATCGTTGTCTTGGTTTCTTGCATCATGGTGACGCTGTCATAGCCGTAGGTGGTGGCCGTGTTGACCGCCTCGCCACGCACTACCGGCGCGGCGCCATTGGGGTAGTAGGCCAGCATGTCGGCGCCCTGCCAACGGCCCGAGAAGTGGAAGGGCATCCAGCAGGTGTCGGCGCCCACGCGCTCGGTCACCAGTGCCTGCACATTCAGGCGCGCGCCGGTGGGCGAAGACAGCCAGACCCGGTCGCCGTTGCGAATGCCGCGCTCGGCAGCCGCCTTGGGGTTGATTTCGACGAAGGCTTCCTGTTGCAGTTCGGCCAGCCAGGGGTTGGAGCGTGTCTCCTCGCCGCCGCCTTCGTACTCGACCAGACGGCCGGAGGACAGGATGAGCGGGAACTTCTCGTGCACCTTGTCGGCCACCGCCTTGGCCTGCACGGTCTTGTACAGCGTGGGCATGCGCCAGAAGGCCTTCTTGTCGTCGTGCGTGGGGTACTTGGCCACCAGGTCCGGGCGAATGCCGTAGATCGGTTCGCGGTGCTGCGGAATGGCATCCGGGAAGTTCCACACCAGCGCGCGCGCCTTGGCGTTGCCAAACGGGTGGCAGCCGTGGTTCTTCATCGCCACGCGGATGATGCCGCCACTGGCGTCGGTCTTCCAGTTCTTGCCTTCGGCGGCGCTCTTCTCGGCGTCGCTGAGCTCATCCCACCAGCCCAGCTTCTTGAGCAGCACGTGGTCGAACTCGGGGTAGCCGGTGGTGATGTCGGCGCCCAGCGAATGCGAGCCGTCTTCGGCCAGCAGGTTCACACCCTCTCGCTCCACGCCGAAATTGGCGCGGAAATTACCGCCGCCATCCATCACATGTTTGGAGGTGTCGTACAGGTTGGAGGAGCCCGGGTGCTTCATCTGCGGCGTCCCGTAGCACGGCCAGGGCAGGCCAAAGTAGTCGCCGGTGAAGTCGTAGCCGGTCTCCTTGTCCTTGCCGCCTTTGGCCTTGAGCGTCTTCACGTCGAACAGGTGCATGTTGCGCATGTGGGCCTTTAGGCGCTCCGGGCTCTGGCCGGTGTAGCCAATGGTCCAGACCGACTTGTTGATCTCGCGCAGGATGTCCTCGGGCACCGGCTCGTCCATGCCGCCGACCTTCTGCATCTTGTAGTTCTTGCTGAGCTCCTTGCCGAAGCCCAACCGATCAGCGAACTGTTGCATGATCATGTGGTCGCTGCGGCTCTCCCACAACGGCTCGATGACTTTCTCGCGCCATTGGATGGAGCGGTTGGATGCCGTAACCGAACCGCTGGTCTCGAACTGGGTGGCGGCCGGCAACAGGTAGACGGCACGGTTGGGGTTGACGTCTTCCGGCTTGCCAGGCATGGCGGCCATGGCTGCGGTGGCGGACGGATACGGGTCCACCACCACCAGCAGGTCCAGCTTGTCCATGGCGCGCTTCATCTCCAGACCGCGCGTCTGCGAGTTGGGCGCATGACCCCAGTAGAAGACGCCGCGCAGGTTGGAGTCCTGGTCGATCAGCTCGTTCTTCTCCAGCACACCGTCGATCCAGCGCGACACGGTGATTCCGGGCTTGCTCATCATGGCCGGACTGGAGAACTGCTTCTTGATCCACTCGAAGTCGACGTCCCAGGCCTTGGCGAAGTGCTTCCACGAACCTTCGACAATGCCGTAGTAGCCAGGCAACGAGTCGGGATTCGGGCCCACGTCGGTGGCGCCCTGCACGTTGTCGTGGCCACGGAAGATGTTGGTGCCGCCGCCTGATTTGCCCACGTTGCCCAGGGCCAGTTGCAGGATGCAGGAGGCACGCACCATCGCGTTGCCGATGCTGTGCTGGGTCTGGCCCATGCACCAGACGATGGTGCCCGGTCGGTTCTCGTTGAGCCAGGTGGCGACCTTGAGCATCTGCGCCTCTTTGACACCGCAGGCCTCTTCCACCTTGTCCGGCGTCCACTTGGCCAGCACGTCCTCGCGCACCTTCTCCATGCCGTAGACGCGGTCGTTGATGTACTTCTTGTCTTCCCAGCCGTTCTTGAAGATGTGGTACAGCAGACCGAACAGGAACGGGATGTCGGTGCCCGAGCGGATACGCACGTACTCGTCGGCCTTTGCGGCGGTGCGGGTGAAACGCGGGTCCACCACGATCATCTTGGTGCCGGCTTCCTTGGCGTGCAGCATGTGCAGCAGGCTCACCGGGTGCGCCTCGGCAGCATTGGAGCCAATGTACAGCGCGACCTTGCTGTTCTGCATGTCGTTGTACGAATTGGTCATGGCGCCATAACCCCAGGTGTTGGCAACACCCGCCACCGTGGTGGAGTGGCAGATGCGCGCCTGGTGGTCGCAATTGTTGGAGCCCCAGAAGCTGACGAACTTGCGCAGCAGGTAGGACTGCTCGTTGTTGTGCTTGCTCGATCCGATGAAGTACACGCTGTCGGGCCCGCTGGCCTTCTTCAGCTCGAGCATGCGCGCGGAGATTTCGGTCAGCGCCGTGTCCCAGCTGATGCGCTGGTACTTGCCGTCGATCAGCTTCATCGGGTAGCGCAGGCGGAACTCGCCGTGGCCGTGCTCACGCAGCGCCGCACCCTTGGCACAGTGCGCGCCGAGATTGATCGGGGAGTCGAACACCGGCTCCTGGCGCACCCAGACTCCGTTCTCCACAATGGCGTCCACCGCGCAACCCACCGAGCAGTGCGTGCACACGGTGCGTTTGACTTCAACCTTGCCTTGTCCGATGGCCGCGGCGCCGGGCGCCGCCTGCGCCTTCTTCACCAGGGTCAGTTGCGAGGCGGCCAGGCCAACGCCGACACCGAGGCCGGAGCGGCGCAGAAAGGCGCGCCGATCCATCGTCGGCAGGGCACTGGAGAGGCCACGGCGCAAGCTGTGGGCAAACGACGCGTGCGCGCCGCCGGCATGGGGGGTGGATGTGACTTTGGTTAACAGCATGTTGGGACTCCTGATCACGGGCTCACACCAGCGTGGTCTTGTAGTACTGCTTGACGTGCGCCGAGAGGGTGTAGCCACCTCCCTTTTCGGGCATCACCTTGGGGGCCACCGGCGTCGCCTCGATCTGGCGCGCCGCGGGGACCAGACTGGCGGTGGCGGCAATCGCGCCGACGCCGCCCACGCCCGCGAACAGGGTGCGGCGCGTCAATTTGCTGGAGGGTTGGTTCATGGGTGTTGCTCCTCAATTTGCAGCTTAGGCAAGAACTTGCATAGGCCAGGCTGGACTGACTATATCGACAGCCCCCCCCCGTCACAAGAGGTGATAACGCCAAGCCACGCCACGGCTTGGATGCCGGCTGGAGCGAGGTACGACAGGCGGCCGCAAGCCCCGGCACCACGCATGAAGCGTGCCATGCTGGTGCGCAGCGCGCTCTGAGAGTGGAGCACCGGCGCCGAAGGTTGATCCCACGCACGCCGGCGGGTCATCCTGTCGCGATGGTCGCGACAAAATGTCGCTACAGCTGACGCGGGCATGACAGCAGCTCGCTGCAAATAAATCTGCGCCCTGTGGCAAACCCGCCGCGGCGACGGGAAAGTCCGACTGTTTCAGTTGGGTTTGACCCTAGAATTCCCGCAGCCACCGACACTGCCCGTCCACCGTCTCGCATCGCCATTGAACCTCCCCACCCCACCCCACCACCCTAGCCCCACCACCGAGGGCTGGCCGATCTGGTCGATCCTGATCGTCGACGACGAGGAAGGCATGCGCAACTTCCTGGTCAAGACACTGGTGCCGCGCTGCCGCACAGTGATGAGCGCCGGCAGTGCCGAGGAAGGCGCGCAATTGCTACGCGAGCAGCATGTGGACCTGATCATCCTGGACATCTCGCTGCCAGGGCGCAGTGGCGTGGTCTGGCTGAAGGAACTGCGCGAACACGGTTTCTCGGGCGAAGTGATTCTGATCACCGCCTTTGCCGACCTGGACACCGCCATCGAGGCGCTGCGCGCGGGCGCGTCGGACTTTATCCTCAAGCCATTTCGGGTGCCGCAGATCCTCAACGCGGTGAAGCATTGCTACGAGCGTGCCAGCCTCGCGCGCGAGAACTTCGTGTTGCGGCGCTCGCTGCAGGAGCGCCAGCCCGATGGTCACAGCCTGGTGGGCCACTCAACGCCGATGCGCCAGTTGCGCCAGGCACTGCAGCGCATCGCCAGCGTCAACAGCACGGTGCTGCTGCAAGGTGAATCGGGTACCGGCAAGGAACTGGCAGCGCGCACCCTGCACGACCTGAGCGCACGCTGCGCCGGCCCGTTTGTGCCGCTCAACTGCGCCTCGGTCTCGCCGGAGTTGATCGAGCATGAGCTGTTTGGCCACGCCACCGGAGTGATGCGCGGCACGCCCAAGGCGCAGGACGGCTTGTTCTATTACGCCCAGGGCGGCACCTTGTTTCTCGACGAAATCGCCGAGCTGCCGCTGCCGCTACAGGCCACGCTGCTGCGCACGCTGGAAGACCACAAGATACGCCCGGTGGGCAGCCAGCAATTGCTGCACGTCGACGTGCGCATCATCGCCGCCAGCAACAAAGCGCTGGCGCAGGAGGTGGCGGCGGGTCGCTTTCGCAAGGACTTGTACTACCGGCTGCAAGTGGTGGAGCTGACGTTGCCGCCGCTGCGCGAGCACAAGGACGATCTGCCCGTGCTGGTGCAGCACTTCGTGGCGCAGCTGGCGCCCCAGCTCGGCGTGGCGCCACTGGCGCTGAGCGCCACCGAGATGGACTACCTGCGCCAGTACGACTGGCCTGGCAACGTGCGCGAACTGCGCAATCTGCTGGAGCGTTCGCTGATTCTGGGCGAACTCAACGTCTCGGCCTTGTACACCCAGGCCCGCGCCGTACTGCCTCCTCCAGAGGCCGCCGGCACAGGCGCCACCGACTTGCTGACGCTGGAGAAGCAGCACATTCTGTCGATACTCGATTCGGTGCACGGCGACAAGACGCGCGCCGCGCAATTGCTGGGCGTATCACGACGCACACTGGAGCGGCGCTGCGCAGAGTGGGCGGCGGGCTGATGCCATGAGCTACACGCCGCCGACGCACTGGCTGCAGCGCTCGATCCGCAACAAGCTGCTGACCATGGCGCTACTGCCGCTGGCTGGCGTGCTGCCGCTGCTGGTGGCGGCACTGGCCGTGTGGGGCAACGCGGCCTATGACCGCCTGCTGATCACCAAGGTGCGCAGCGACCTGGCGGTGGCGCGCGGCTACTTCGACCAGGTGCTCGGAGAAGTGGGCTCGGGTACCCAGGCGGTGGCAGCCTCGCACCAGTTGCACCTGTCACTGCAACGGCAGGACCGCGCGGCCCTGCAGGCGCAGCTCAAGCGCGAGCGCGAGCGTCTTGGCTTTGACTTCATCAACCTGTATGGCCCGGCAGGCGAGTGGATGACCGCCGACTGGGCCGACGGCTCGGACCAGGTGCGCAATGGCGCCACCGATCTGGCCACAGCCAACCTTCCCGCCAGCCTGTCGGTGCTGGACCACGCCGCGTTGGTGGCCCTGGCGCCGCATCTGGCGGCGCGCCTGCGCATCCCGCTGATCCCCACCGCCAGTGCCGCGCCAACGCAGCGCACGGTGGAGGACCGGGCCATGGTGATGCTGGCCAGCGCGCCGGTGTTGGGGCCGCAGGGCCAGACGCTGGCG
>Ga0208262_1000632_pt1 | contig 11427 bp, 10 predicted proteins | sample LakWasMet15_LOW5_2_FD_183863 | JGI IMG/M metagenome (GOLD analysis project Ga0208262, IMG submission 183863) | Freshwater sediment methanotrophic microbial communities from Lake Washington under simulated oxygen tension - Sediment Metagenome... | ecosystem: Environmental > Aquatic > Freshwater >... | reverse complement strand
GTTGCAAGCAGCTCCGGCTGGCTCTCCACGCGCGTGCTGCCGGCACCGCTGGACGTGGTGCAGGCGGCCTGGTCCCTGGCTGAATCCGGCGAGCTGTGGAAACACGTCAAGGTCAGCGCCGCCCGCGCGCTCACCGGTCTGGCGATTGGCGGCGGCCTGGGCCTGGTGCTGGGGCTGTTGACCGGCTCGGTGCGCTTCTTCGAGACGCTGCTGGACTCCACCATCCAGATGGTGCGCAACATCCCGGCGCTGGCCATGATTCCGCTGGTCATCCTGTGGTTTGGCATTGACGAGTCGGCCAAGCTGTTCCTGATCGCGGTGTCGGTGTTCTTCCCCGTTTACCTCAACACCTACCACGGCATCCGCAATGTGGACCCCGGGCTGATCGAGATGGCGCGCACCTATGGCCTCTCGCGCTGGCAGCTCTACACGCAGGTGATCCTGCCCGGTGCACTGTCCAGCATCCTGGTGGGGCTGCGCTTCTCGCTGGGCCTGATGTGGGTGATCCTGATCGTGGCCGAGACCATCTCGGCGCAGGCCGGCATCGGGTATCTGACGATGAACGCCCGTGAATTCCTGCAGACCGACATCGTGCTGGTGGGCATCCTGCTGTACGCCCTGTTGGGCAAGCTGGCCGACCTGTTTGCCGGCGCGCTGGAGCGCAGCTGGCTGCGCTGGCACCCCGGCTACCAAGGCAAGCACTGACCCCACCCCCACCTTGCTACTAATTTCATAGCCATCTACACACTTTACGCAAGCCAACGGCCACCATGACCACCAACACTTTCACCACGAGCTGGCGCGGCGTGCCGCTGGCGCTCCAGAGCCTGACCAAGCGCTACGGCCGGCGCACCGTACTGAACCAGGCGCAACTGACGATCGAGCCGGGCGAATTCGTCGCCATCGTCGGGCGCAGCGGCTGCGGCAAGAGCACGCTGCTGCGACTGGTGGCCGGGCTGGAGGCCGCCAGCAGCGGCAGCCTGCACATCGCAGGCAAGGCCCATGCGGGTCTGCGCAATGACACCCGCATCATGTTCCAGGACGCGCGCCTGCTGCCGTGGAAGCGCGTCATCGACAACGTGGCGCTGGGCCTGCCCCAAGACCAGCGCGGCGCCGCCGCCAAGGTGCTGGAGCAGGTCGGCCTGGGTGACCGCGGCGCCGACTGGCCGGCACGCCTGTCCGGCGGCCAGCGCCAGCGCGTGGCCCTGGCGCGCGCCCTGGTGCACCAGCCCAACCTGCTGCTGCTCGATGAACCGCTGGGCGCGCTGGACGCGCTGACGCGCATCGAGATGCACGCCCTGATCGAAGACCTGTGGCTGCGCCACGGCTTCACCGCCTTGCTGGTCACGCACGACGTGCAGGAGGCCGTGGCCCTGGCCGACCGCGTGGTGCTGATCGAGGACGGCGTGATCGCGCTGGACGAGCGCGTCAATCTGCCACGCCCGCGTTCGCGCGGCGACGCTGCCTTTGCCGCGCTGGAGAAACGCGTCCTGGACCGCGTGCTGCAGCGCCCCGGCGAAGAAGACAACACCCCCAGCGAACCCACATGGCTCGGCGCCGCCGCCCATGGCCTGCGCTGGGCAATCTAGTTTTTAAACGGACTTTCAAGGAGAAATTCATGTCCATCCAAGCCATCAACGTTCGCAACCAGTTCAAGGGCAAGGTCAAGGAGATCATCCGCGGCGATGTCGTCTCAGAGATCGATGTCGAAACGCCCTGGGGCATCGTCACCTCGGTCATCACCACCCGCTCGGTCGATCAGCTCGACCTCAAGATCGGCAGCGATGTCGTCGCACTGGTGAAGTCCACCGAGGTCTCCATCGCCAAGCTCTAAGCCCCTCCATCCAACAAGCCAACCCGCCACTTCACAGGGAGCAACCACCATGAGCACCACCAAACCCCAACTGCGCCTGGGCGCCTTCTTGCCCGGCGCCGGCCAGCACGTTGCGGCCTGGCGCCACCCCGATGCCAATGCCAACGGCCCGCTGAACTTTGAACACTACAAGCGCCTGGCCCAAACGGCCGAACGCGGCCTGTTCGATGCCTTCTTCCTGGCCGATGGCCTGGCCGCCAACTTTGGCGGCGTGACGGGCGCAGGGGGCAGCGCCAAGGTGACCGACTTTGAACCGGTGACCCTGTTCGCCGCCCTTTCGCAGGTCACCACGCACATTGGCTTCATTGCCACCGCATCCACCACCTACGAAGAGCCCTACAGCCTGGCCCGCAAGTACGCGTCGCTGGACTACCTGAGCGGCGGGCGTGCCGGCTGGAACGTGGTCACCACCATTGGCGACGAGACCGCGCGCAACTTCGGCCGCGAGCAGCAGCTGACGGCCGTGGACCGCTACGACCGCGCCGAGGAGTTTGTGGACACGGTGAAAGAGTTGTGGGACAGCTGGGAGGACGACGCCTTCATCCGCAACAAGGCCACGGGCCAGTACTTCGACCCGGCCAAGGTGCACCCGCCCCAGCACAAGGGCAAACACTTCTCGGTGGCCGGTGCGCTCAACGTGGCCCGCCCGCCGCAGGGCTACCCGGTGGTGGTGCAGGCCGGCCAGTCGGAACCCGGGCTGGAGCTGGCTGCGCGCACGGCCGAAGTGGTGTTCACCGCCCAGCAGTCGCTGGAAGATGCCCAGGCCTTCTACCGCGACCTGAAAGGCCGCTTGGCCAAGTACGGCCGCTCATCCGACGAGGTGCGCATCATGCCCGGCGTGTCGGTTTATGTGGGCAAGACCGAGGAAGAAGCCCAGGCCAAGTTGCAGCAGCTCAATGACCTGATCCGCCCGGAAGAAGGCCTGACCCTGCTGGCCGGACTCTCCGGTGGAGTGGACCTGTCGCAGTACCCGCTGGACGGGCCGTTCCCCGACCTGCCCAAGACCGAGGGCTGGGTCAGCCGCGCGCAGATGATGGTGGACATTGCCCACAAGCACCACTTCAGCATCCGCCAGCTCTACCAGTGGGTGGCCACCGCGCGCGGCCACTGGACGATTGTGGGCACGCCCACGCAGATCGCCGACCAGCTGCAGCTGTGGTTTGAAAACGGCGCCGCCGATGGCTTCAAGGTGCTGCCCCCGGTGTTGCCCGCCAGCCTGGACGATTTTGTGGACCTGGTGATCCCCGAGCTGCAACGCCGGGGCCTGTTCCGCACCGCGTACGAAGGCAAGACCCTGCGTGAGAACCTGGCGCTGGCCCGGCCGGAGAACCAACACACCGCGCGCCGTCGGGAGCGCAAGGCGGCCTGACGGATCGGGTAGCTGTGGCTCGTGAGCCCTCTGCGAGCCGCCAGATGGTGGCTTGCGGAGGGCTGTGGTGCATGCAGTTTTCAAATGGCCACTGACAGCCTTCGACCCAAAGCGGCATTCCAATTAATCAGAATCAGCACCTGAAAGCTGCCGTTCGGAGATGGAAGTCCTCTATGTTCGCCGGTTGGCGGAACTGCACCGGTTGCCGTCTTCGGGTACCACTACCGAATTCAGGCGATGGCCCCGAGACCGGTCACTGTTTGGCGAGAGCAAAGTTGGGCTAGAAGTAAGCAATACTGTATATTTGTACAGCAATGCCATCCCTAAACCCCATCGCTTCGAGTTTCAGTGACCGTCGTCTTGCGATCCCTTCCACCGCAAACGTTCGGGTCTGCGAGCGCAGCAGCATAAATGCTGGGGATAGAACTCTCCCGTTTGCATGCCCAAATCTGTTACAAATGGGGCGAGCGAAATGCGGGGAGTACATAAGAAATATTATGGACATCATCCATAAAAAGGCGCCGCGAGAGACTGCTGGGCGCACTACGGTTACGCGATTCCGAATGCAATTCCAGGCAGCCGCCTACGCGGCGCTTGAAATTCTGAGCGGCAAAGAGGTTGACCGTGTCTACTGCGACTATCACGAGGACTTCGTCGTGCGCCGCAACGTCGCTGGCGTCGTCGAATACCACTTCTTCCAGGTTAAGACCAAGGGCAAGGCAAACCAGCAGTGGGACGCTACCGCGGTCTTCGCACTCAAAAAGCAAGGCGCTCTCGACACAGAAGAAAAGCTTGAGGCGATTCGAAACAGCATTGCTGGCAAGCTGTTTGTGCATACGGTCGAATTTGGCGAGCAATGCTGCGAGATCACGGTGCTCAGCAATGTGCACTTCGCCGACGATGTCCACGAAGTCGTCGCCGATCTCTCTGCCGGATCATCCAGCAAGAAGTACATCCGCCAATTCATAGAGAAGTTCGCAGACATCGTCTCTCCTGGCAAACCAATGTCGCAGGAAGAGGTTGAGGCGGCCCGGAAAAAGTTGACCGTCCTCGCAAATGTTCAATACATCGGCGAAACGCTCGACGCCTTCGCCATGGCTGCGCACAACGCAATTTGGAGGCATAGTGAAATCGAACTCCATCAGCACGAGGTGGAGCGTATCGCCAACAGCTTGGTGACCCTCGTCGAGGAGAAGTCCTGCGCTCCGATTGGAGGCCTATCCAGGTCTGGCATCGACATGGCAGCCAGCGTTGGTTTGGAAGACCTACTCAAGGTTCTGAGTATCTCAACACAGGTGTATCAGACCCTGTTGGATGGGGGCGAGCCAGGGGCAATCAAGGCTGCGTCCATTCTTCAGCGGAAACTGAAGGAAGTGGGCGCCACCGACTCAATGATTGAGGCTGCGTCGCGAGCAAAGGTTTCATGGGACGTCTGGGTGCGCAATGCGCGTCATGGGTCGCCCGACTTCACTTTCAACGTCCTTCTGGAAGAAATCGACAGCAAGTGCAAGGCTTGGCTGCTTGCAGGTGGTGCTTTCACAGACCTTGAGAACTTCATTCAAGGCATCCTGAACTCAACCATTGGCAAGCAATTCCCGGTACTGAACACCGACCTCGTGTTCGGAGCGCTCTGCGCCGCTGTCGTCAGGAGGTCGACGCGATGAGTGCAGCCGAATTCTTCAGCGAGGCAAAGCGGCTCAACTTGAAGCTGAAGCTGTCCGGAGACGGGCCGTCCCCGGCGCACACACTCGACAACGAGGCGCTCTTTCAGCTACCCCTACTTGCTATGACCATTTTGGCGATATCGAAGGGACTATCCAAGCCCGAACTGCCAGAGATTGGTCAGTTGGTGGGCGAGTGCCTGGAGCGTACCGTCGCAGGCTTCAAGGGTTCTTCGCAGGACATCGGATGGTCTGGCAACCTTCGCATCAAAACAATCAAGGCACTCACGTTTCTGGAGTCGACCGGGCAGGTCACCATTGATGAAGCCACGCGCCGAATATCCGCAACCGAACTTGGCAAGAAGGTCTACAACGGCGCCACCGAAGGGGAAAACCTCTTGGCCGTCTCCATGAAAACAATAGAGCTCAGCTACCAATACATCAGGGATGAAGCGCGAGCCAGGGGGGAAGTGAAATGAGATTGAAATCGCTGCAGATCGAGCCCATGGGCGACGCAGGGTGGGAAAGTCCCCTGCTGGAGGTTGGCCCTCGGACCACGATGCTGTTCGCCCCGAATGGCAGCGGGAAGACGCCGATTATCCGAGCACTCGCGTCGGGGCTCGGCTTTCCAAACAGGTTTCGCAATGACATCCTAGAGAAGTGCAAGGCAGTTGTTCTGCATGCAGAGTCTGAAAGCAAGCCCCTGACAATCCGCAGGGTGTTTGGGGCGACGAATGCCGAGTTCTACGCGACGATTGATTTCGATGGAGAGCAAACCGAGCATCATGCGGAGGGCTCCTTCTCCATAGCGTTGTTCAAACTGCTTGGCCTCAAGCCTCCCAGGCTTGTCTCGAATAAAGGCGAAGAAGCGCAACCCTACATCTCCACGCTGCTGCCTGTCTTCTACCTGATTCAGGGTTACGGGTACTCTGCCGCATATAAGTCCCCCAACCCATTCATTGAAGACCAGTTCGCCGAGATGGTCCGCTTCGCCTTTGGACTGAATCCCAAACACTCCTACGAGATCAAGAAAAGCCTCATCGAGGAGAAGAGTGCCTTCGAGGCACAGACGCGCAAGATCGTGGGAGCGCAGCGGGTACTGGAGTACCAAAGCCGTGGGGTCGACACCAGCGATGCCAACCACGCGGTGTTGCTGCGAACTGTGGAAAACCTGACCCAGCAAATCGACGCGCTTGGCGCATCTGTCGACGCCAAGGGTACGGCCAGTTCCGCGCTCTCTGAGATGCTGCGCCAGAAGGATTCCCAAATCCAGGCCAGGCAAATGGAGCTATTTGATTTGCAGAACCGAGTTGCTGGCATCGAGACCATCCGTGCTGAGATTGATGGTGAGGTGAAGACTCTTGGTCTGAACGAAGAGGCCCGGCGAGTTTTCACATCGTTTCAGGAAATCTGCCGCATGCCGAACTGCGGGCTCTTTCTGGGTAGCACTGAGTCGTATGGAAAGAACCTCCTGTACCTCAAAGATCAAATCAAGGACCTCGAGCGCAACAGTCTTCGCGCCGAGATTCGAGTCGAGCAGCTGCAAGAGCGCCTCGACGAACTGGGCATGGAGCGTCAGACGCTCGTCGACAACCTCGACTCGCCTACCGCATCGGGTGTGGATCAGCTTGTGACCGCCGTGAAGGCGTTGACCAAGCAACTTGTCGAAGCGCAGTCTGAACTAGGCCGCATCTCTACGCTGAAGGATGAGCGCTCGAAACTGTTTGAGCTGGAGAAAGAACGGGACCGCATCCAAGACCGCATCGACGGCCTGTCCAACACGGGCAGAGCCGACAACGAATTCAAGAAGCTACGATTGACCCTACGCGAACTCACCGTCAAGTGGATGCAGACGCTGGTGACGCAGAACGTGTCAACAAACGTCGATATTGATTTGAACCTTCGGTTCACGTTCGGTGGCGAAACTATAGAGACCATCGGCAGCGGCGGCACCAGCAGCACAACGATTCGCCTGGTCCTCGCCATACACGCGGCATTGTTTGAGGCATACCTATCCGATAAGTCTCGCCCATTCCGTTTCCTGATCCTCGACACACCGAAGCAAGAAGAACTCCATACCGCCGACCTAGCTCAGTACCTCAAGGAACTTGAGAAGATGTGTGAAGCGAACAATGCTCAGCTTGTTTTCTCATCCACTGAGTACGACCATCCAACCGGTCCAAGAGACAAGCGTTGGCTTCCTGCATATCGTGGCCCCGACAAGCCGATGTACCTTGGTAAGCGGACGGACTCGCTGACCGATGGCGCATTGACGAAGTAGAAGGAGCTAGCGCGAAAAGGTACGGACTCTCTCCAATTCCTTCTGGAAAGAATATGTCACAAGCACTGCACTATCCAACGATAGAGTTTCATGACCAAGATGCATTTAAGCGATCGCTGCTGGTTTGGGATCGCATCCATCGGATCGTTCCAGACGGCTACGTACCCAACGATCATCCCGAGGTAGTCGATGCCGTTGGCGCTGGGGTTGTTCAAAACTTGGTCCTAGACAACAAAGAGAAGTCTAGAGCTGCAAGCCGTTTCTTGGACTTCTACGCGCTGCGTGACTCGCTCAAAACCAGGCTGACTTGGCCGGCCGGTTTCTCCAATGAGACATTCACACGGATCAACCCCGATAAGATCGACGCGAAGCTGCTTCCTTTGTTTGAGCAGCTTGCCCAGCGGATGACCGACGATGGGTTCCTTGAAGTCCCGCATGAACATGCAGGTGGCTACATGTTTTACTTGGCTACCGCAGTGGCCCACGAACGAGCGCTCGATCTCACAACCGATTCCTCCGACTATTGGGCAGTTGGAACCTACTTCGCCAATGAGGGATGCTTCACCGATCGTGTCTACGACGAGAACGCCGATGCTTACCTAACAAACTTGGCCATCGACGACCTATTGCCAGAAAATCTGACCTCTGTCAGCATCGACACGATCTTGCGATTTCGAGACGACACCACTGAGTTGCGGGTCACGTTCCAACGTGAACTGAAGTGCCTACGCGAGGAGATTTCTCGCTGCAATAACAAGCAGCATGCACGACATATCGTGGAGGATTTCATCAGTCGATTCCAACGTGCGAAAGAAGACTACCGCGATTCCCTGAGTTTCTTCCGCAAGGACGACCTCTGCAGCATCTTCTCGGTTGGGATACCCGCTGCTCTGTCATTCATCGCCCTTCCGATTGCAGCTGGGGCCGATCCGTACACGCCTGTACGGCTGGGGGCAGGAATGCTATTGGGCGCAGTCTCCGCGCTTGCGACGCGCGAGATGGGGCACAAGCCAAAGTCCATCGGCTCGTTTCTAGTTGACGCCGAGCGCCTGAGTCATACCCCAAATTGGCTCCTACGCCGCAAGTTCGAGGAATTCATCAACGACTAGAAGAAGCAGGCGTTGCGTTCAGCATAGAGCTCCTCGAAGCAGTCATTCGCTGATGACTGCACTTGGCCCGAAGCTGCAGTCGCCGCCTACGAGTCGCTCAAAATTTCGGTCTGCGATTTTTTGAAATACCTCTTAACGCTGGTCGTATTCAGCCACCAAAGCATGAAGGCGCCAAAAAGTGATTCAATGACAATTAACGAACCACTCAGGCGACTGACAGATTGCAGCGCAACGAGATTGAAAAGTGCCAAAACACCTGTAAGGAGTACCAAGATCCGCGCCCAGTTCCGGCCATTCCAATAGTGCCAAAGAACCACAAAAGTGATGGATACAACAATGGCCACAAAAGCGTACTGAGCTCCGATAAAGCCTATCTTCGGGTCAATGAATATGAATCCCGCAATGTTCATCAAACACATTGCAATCGTCGTTTCCAGCAAGCCTCTAGGTTTCATAACATATCCTGTAAATCTCTCACCTTTGCGAGAAGCACATGAGCGTTGTCAGTGATTTTGTATTAACCCACCCGATTTACATATCCCCAAAGTGGGTGATTCTCTGAAAGTCTACCTACACCCCCGGAGCAGAAGCCTAAGATCACCGCTTGAAAGCAGAAATTCACCGACGACCTGTTCTGGCCCCTAACCGCAGTCGACGCTCACCAGGCACTCGCTTGTCCGATCTCGCAACTTTATCGTGGTCATCGCCGCAATCGTCTGCACACCGCACATCGGGTGCCGCGCCTACACGCGGGGAACCAAGCCTCCGATTTGATCACTGCTCGAGGATCACGGTCGCCTCCTCGATTCGAGTGAAACGCCCGTCGGGGTCGCGCTTGACCAGATCGACGACATGGCGCTCTGCGTAGCTGTAAGCATCGACAAGCTCATCCAGAACAGTGATTGTGGTGTGCTCGACCACGTCTCGAAGCTGGATGATGCGCGCGCGAAGCGCGGCGCGGTCGTCCCAGCTTCCATTCGTGCGTTGGCGAAAGGTGGGGCCGAGGCAGGCCTCACCGGACGATGAGTGCGATCTTTCCTTGGATGTGACCACTGGCCGCGCGTTCATGCGCCTTTCGAACATCCGCCAGCGCAAAGGTGCTGTCGACGCCGACGCGTACCGTTCCCGCATCGAGCAAGCCGCCGACTTGCGCGAGCTGGGCGCCACTGGAGCGGACCTGCGTGGTCGAGATCGTGACACCCAGGCTCTCGGCCTCCTCGGTGCCTGAGAAGCCCAGCGGGAAGATTGGGAACAGCGCGCCTCCACGCTTGAGCGTGCGCAAGAAACGACCAGTGGTCGGACCGCCAACGGAGTCGATGACGAGATCGACGTCACGCACGACATCCTCGGGCAGGGTATTGGTGTAGTCGATGAATTCGTCTGCGCCGAGGTCGCGCACGAACGCCTCGTGCTTGCCAGACGCCGCTGCGATCACTCGCGCGCCCCGCCACTTGGCAAGTTGCACCGCGAAATGTCCCACGCCGCCCGCAGCTCCATTGACGAGGACCGTTTTGCCCCCTAGCGCCACTGGCTCATGCCTGTTCGGCTGAAGCGGGTTCGGTTCATCGTGCCCGAGCTCAATCATGAACTGCCACGCGGTGAGCAGCGACATTGGCGCTGCGGCAGCATGCACGTGATCGATACCGTTCGGCTTGAGTGCCACTTCAGACGCCGGCACGCTGACGTACTCGGCATAGGCCCTGCTGCCTCCAGCAAGACCGCTGGGAAAGCGGACCATCGAATACACCGCATCGCCGACGGAGAAGTCCTTGACATCATCGGCCACGGCGTCAATGACGCCCGACACGTCTGTCCCAAGAATCAGAGGAAAGGACACCTTTGGCTGCCACTGCGGTGGCAGCATCTTGTACCCGTCGCGCAGGTACCAATCGGGAGGATTGATGCCCACCGCGTGAACTCGCACAAGCACTTCCCCTGGCTTCAGCGCGGGCATCGGTGCATCTTCGTAACGCAGCACATCTGGGCCACCGAACCCATGCTGTCGAACCGCTTTCATCATCTGTGTCGTCATCGCTATCTCCAGGAAAGGTAAGAATTCACACGACGCCGCCCCGATGCGAGACCTCTCGTCAATCACCCGGCGGTGTCGTTGCTCTGGATTGTGGATATTCACCATCTGTTTGATAATCCATCCAAGAATCACATGTTTAGTGCCATGAAGGAACAAATCAGTTTGGAGCGCCTTACCGGCATCGTCGCGTTTGCTCGCGCGGCGTCCTATGGCAGTTTCACGGCAGCTGCGCAGTCCCTGTCCGTGTCGCCGTCGGCGGTCAGCAAGACGATCCAGCGCCTCGAGCAGCAGTTGGGCTTGCGCCTCTTCACACGAACGACCCGCTCGCTCGTTCTGACGCCGGAGGGAAGAGAATTGCACGAGCGGGCGTTGCACCTGTTGCGAGCGGCCGAGGATGTCGTCCAGTCAGCGGCAGCGGCGCGGTCCGAGCCCTCCGGTACTCTGAAAGTCGCAGCGCCGCTGCCCATCGGCACGCGCCTGCTCGCGCCAGCGCTGCCGGAGTTTCGTCGCCGGTATCCCAAGCTCAACATCGACCTGCGGCTGAATGACCGGTTCGTCAATCTCGTCGAGGAAGGTATCGACGTGGCGATCCGCATCGGCGATCTTGCCGACTCCAGCTTGATCTCGCGCGGCCTCGCGCCGGCCCGGGTCAGCGCATTCGCTTCACCGGCCTACCTGGCGGCGCGAGGTACGCCCCGCAAGCCCGAGGATCTCAAGGATCACGACTGTGTGAACTTCCGTTACCAGACATCGGGGCAATTGCTGCGGTGGATGTTCAAGGTCGGAAGCCGCACCATCGAGGTCACTCCTGACGCGGGCATCGTGGTGGATGTCAGCGCCGCGGTTGCGGAGGTGCTGGTCACCGGGGGCGGAATCGGCATGTCGGCGTCGTTCATCGCGGCGCCTTACGTTGAGCGGGGACTGCTGGTTCCCGTGCTCAATGAGTTCTCGGTCAACAGATCAACGATCACCGCAGTCTGGCCCGAGAGCCGACGTGGAAACCCGAACGTCAAGGCGTTCATCTCTTTTTTGGAGGAAGTGTTCCCGTCGCCCGCACCGTGGGATGCCATCATCGCAGCCAGCGCTTCGCAACACGCACACA
>Ga0208262_1000622_pt1 | contig 11506 bp, 10 predicted proteins | sample LakWasMet15_LOW5_2_FD_183863 | JGI IMG/M metagenome (GOLD analysis project Ga0208262, IMG submission 183863) | Freshwater sediment methanotrophic microbial communities from Lake Washington under simulated oxygen tension - Sediment Metagenome... | ecosystem: Environmental > Aquatic > Freshwater >... | reverse complement strand
CGCGCCCGCGCCGCGGGACTGGAGAGCATTTTCGTGCTGACCACCCGCACCACGCATTGGTTCCTCAAGCGCGGCTTCGTACTGGTCGACCCGGACTGGCTGCCCGAGGCGCGCAAACGCAAGTACAACTGGGACCGCAAGAGCCAGGTGCTGGTCAAGAAGCTGGCTTGACGCCGCTGCGCGGGACGGCCGGCACAGCGTCAGGGCGCGCTGGTATCAGCGCGAACGCGCGCCGCGCCAGACCAGGTAGCTGCCCAGCAGCACAATGGAGACAAAGCAGAGAAATGACCAGTTGGCGATGGAGCCGCCAAGAAAGGTCCAGTCGACCTTGGTGCAGTCGCCACCGCCCTTGAAGATCATGGGAATGGCACGCTGCAGCGGAAAGCTCTCCACCATGCCATAGAAATCGCGCCCGCAGGACACCACTTCCGGCGGATACCACTGCAGCCAGCTCTGGCGCGCCGCCACGAAGGCGCCAAAACCCGCGCTCAGCACCATGGCGACAATGCCGGTGCGTTGCAGGGCCAGCCTGCCGCTGGCAGCAGTCAGACCGGCCAGCAGCGCAACCAGTACCAAGGCGTAGCGCTGCACAATGCACATCGGGCACGGCACCAGGCCCTCGTAGTGCTGCAAATACAGGCCGTAGCCCAGCAAGCCGACACAACCGACAGCAATGACGAGCATCACCTGGCGCAGACTCAAACCCAACAACATACACACTCCAAAACGATAATCTCGCGGTTGGACACCGGTTCCCGGCAAAGGTTCTGCAAAACCGGGGACAATTTCGACTATTACACCATCGACACGAAAGATCACACGCCATGGCACGCACCATCAACTGCATCAAACTGGGCAAACCGGCCGAGGGCCTGGACTTCCCGCCCTACCCCGGCGAACTGGGCAAGCGCATCTGGGAAAACGTCAGCAAGGAAGCCTGGGCCGGCTGGCTCAAGCACCAGACCATGCTGGTCAACGAGAACCGGCTCAACCTGGCCGACGCCCGGGCACGCCAGTACCTGGCCCGCCAGATGGAAAACCACTTCTTCGGCGAAGGCGCCGACGCGGCGCAAGGTTACGTACCACCCAGCGCCTGATCCGGTGTGCCCCGGGCTGAGAGGTTGAGAGGCAATCCAACATGACCGCTCATCGCCCGAAAAAGGCCCCACTCCGCGTTGCAAATGCTCGCCATAGCCCGAGCTATGTCTGTGCTTTGCGCCTTGATTCGGGCCTTTTGCGGGGCCTGCTCGGCCACGCCGGATTACCTCTCAACCTCTGAGCCGCGGCGCGGCCCGCATCGAGCACGACCCGAATGACTGAGTACCCACACCGCAACTGGCTTGCGCCCTGCGGCCTGCCCGACGCCTGGCGCGCCCAGGCGGCCTGGCGTGTGCTGGACACCGGCTTCGACCATGCCAGCCGCTTCCTGGCTTGCTGGCAAGCCTGGCAAGCCGACCCCGAACGGCCGCGCATGCTGCACTACGTGGCCCTGGCATCCGACTCCTTCGGCGCCGACGCCCTGCTGGAGCGGCATGCCGGCGACCCGCAGACCGCGGCCCTGGCGCGCACGCTGGCGCAGCAGTGCCATGGACTGCTGCCGGGCTTTCACCGCCTGAGCTTCGATGCGGGGCGGGTGTTGCTGACCCTGTGCATCGGCGACATGATGCCCATGCTGCGCGAGTTGCAGTTTGTCGCGGACACACTGTGGCTGGACACCAGCGCAGCCAGCGCTGCATCATGGGACGGCTGGACTGCCAAGGCGTTGGCGCGCCATGGTCGGCGCGGCACCCGGGTGGCGCTGGCCGATGCGGCGGACAGCTTCCACGCAAGCCTGTCCTCCTGCGGCTTCGTCTGGAGTGCGAGCCGTGCCGCCGCCGCCGGCACGCTGCGCAGCGGCGAATTCAATCCCCACTGGCAACAGAAGACCTCGCGCGCGCCGTGGCGCGATGCGCCGCCCCAGCCCTCCGATTGCATCGTCATCGGTGCCGGACTGGCCGGCGCCAGCGTCGCGGCCTCACTGGCGCGACGTGGCTGGCAGGTGCTGGTGCTGGACCAGGCGGACAGCCCAGCGGCGGGCGCATCGGCGTTGCCAGCGGGCTTGCTTTCGCCGCATGTTTCCCTTGACGATTGCGTGCTTTCGCGCCTGTCACGCAGCGGCCTGCGCCAGACCACCGAGCAGGCCCGCGCCCTGCTGCGCGCGGGCCAGGACTGGGCAGCCAGTGGCGTGCTGGAGCACCGTGTCGACGGCTCCGATGGACTGAGCCCCAACTGGCCGCCGGCCGGTCAGGACTGGTCGTGCCGCGCATCCGAGGACATGGCGCAGCACGCCCGGCTGGCCGGCGTCGAGCCGGGCACGCCACTGATCTGGCACCCGCGCGCGGCATGGATCAAGCCAGCCGCGCTGGTGAACGCCTGGCTGGCGCAACCTGGCGTGCGCTTCCTGGGCGCAACGCGGGTCAGCGATCTGCGTCGCACGGCCCAGGGCTGGGCCCTGTTGAACGAGCATGGCGAGGTGCTTGGCGAGAGCCCGCGGGTGGTGTTGGCCAATGCCAATGGTGCATTGCCCCTGCTGCGGCGTGCCATGGCGCAGCAGCCCGAGCTGGCGAAGGCGCAGTCGCAGCTGCCCGCCGTGTATGGCGTGCGCGGCCAGGTCTCCTGGGCCATGCATGCGCCGCAAGACCCGCCCGCATTCCCGAGCCTGCCGGCCAACGGCTCTGGCAGCCTGATCCCGCATGTGCCGTGGCAGGATGGGCAGGCCTGGTTCGTGGGAGCCAGCTACCAGCCCGATACCATGGCCGAATGGCCGCCCGAGAAGAACCACCTGGCCAACCTGGGACGGCTGCGCAAGCTGCTGCCGGCGCTGGGCCAGGCCTTGGCCAGCCGCTTTGAGTCCGTGGCGCTGCAGGCCTGGCACGGCACGCGCTGCACCACTGCCGACCGCCTGCCCCTGGTAGGCCCCCTGTACGACGAGCCCGGCGCGAGCCTGTGGATCTGCGCCGGCATGGGTTCACGCGGATTGAGCTACTCGGTACTGTGCGCAGAGCTGCTGGCGGCGCGCTGGTGCGCCGAGCCGCTGCCGCTGGAGGCCTCGCTGGCCAGCGCACTGGACGCGCGCCGACGTGCGGCAAGCGCCGCGGCCGAACCCTCGGTAGCGGTCTGACCGACCTGGGAGCCTTTTTCTGCGCGCTCCAGTTGCTACACTTTTTGTAGCAACTGAATCAGTTCCGAAGGTTTGAACGGATAGTCTATGACGCCACGGCAGCCGGCGTGCTCGGCACGGTCGCGCACATGCCAGGCTTTGTCCCGCGTGGCCAGCACGACACTGCCTATTGCCGGCTCCAGCGCGATGAGCTGACGAATCAGCTCCCAGCTGTCCATGTCCGGCAGCTCCTGCCCGACCAGGACCAAGGTGTAGTGGGTGCGTCGCGCCTGGTCCAGCGCCTGGGCCGCGTTCTGCGCCTCGCCCACCACCACGACGCCGGCCAGCGCCAGCCGCGCGCGCAGGTACATTCTGTCCTCGCGAACCGGGAAGATCACCAGCGCCGACTTGACACCCGGCGGCAGGATCGCCGGAATCTCGGTGTCGACAAAGTCCAGCTCGGGTTCCACCGCCTCCTGGGTCGCAAACAGTTCGTCCATGGCCTGCACCACGTCGGGCCAGTGCAGCGGACGCTTGAAGTTGCGCCAGGCATCGGCTGGCGGATCGTCGCCGACACAGATCATCTTCAGGCTGGCGTCAAAGCTGGGTGACACGAGCTCCAGCCCGGCCTCGTAGCTCTCGATGTCAACCAGCGCCAGATGCGGCGCCACCGGCGCGTCGGGCGTCCACAGGCAATAGTTCACCGCGCCCTGTGCGGACAGGTCAAACAGTGTGTTGAGCGCGTGGCGTTCAAAGTCTCTGAAGCCGACAACCTTGACGTAGACGCTAAGTGGCATAGGGTTTCACATGTCGCATGGGTTGAGCCTGCCAAATTATGCCCGGCATCGGCAGCCAGGCGCCAACCCAGCCGGCGCGGGCAACCGGCTCAGGCGGTCAGCGGCCAGCTGCTGCGCACATGGCTCACCAGCTGGTCGGGCGGCATCGGCGATCCAAGCAGATAGCCCTGCAGCACGTGGCAGCCGCAGGCAAGCAGGAACTCGGCCTGGGCCTCGGTCTCGACACCCTCGGCCACCACGGCAATGTTGAGGGCACGGCCCATCTGGATCACCGCCGAGACAATGGCTGCGTTCTCGCCGTCGGACGGCAGCCCCTGCACGAAGCTCTGGTCGATCTTGAGGGCGCCCACCTGGAAGCGCTTGAGGTAACCCAGCGATGAGTAGCCGGTGCCAAAGTCGTCGATGGCCAGCGCGAACCCGGCCGCGCGGAATGCCTCCAGCACCACCGAACCGCCCTCTTCCATCAGCGCGCTTTCGGTCAGCTCGAATTCGAAGCGCTCCACCGGCTCGCCGTGCCGCATCAGCGTCCTGCAAAAGCTGTCGACCACGCCCGGTCCGCGCAGCAACTGGCGCGGCGACACATTCACCGAGACCTTGGGCAGATCCAGGCCGGCGGCACGCATCTGCCGAAGATCCTGGCAGATCCGGTCCAGCACCCAATCGCCCAGTTCAACGATCAGCGCACTCTTCTCCGCCACCGGGATGAACTGAGCCGGCGAGACCAGCGTGCCATCGTCGCGCTGCCAGCGCAGCAGCGCCTCAACACCCAGCAATTGCCTGGTGTGGGCGTCGAGTTGCGGCTGGTAGGCAACCCACAGGCCGGCGCCACCCTCCTTGAGCGCGTGGCGCAAGCCGGCTTCGAGCTGCAGGTCGCCGCGCACCCGCGTGTCGATATGCTCAGAGAAGAATTGAAAGCCATTCTTGCCGTGGCGCTTGGCGACATACATGGCCATGTCCGCGCAGCGCAACAGCGCGGCCGGATCGGTCCCATCATCGGGCAACATGGCCACACCAATGCTCAGGCCCACATGAGTGGGTGTCGGCTCGGTCGGAAACGGCGCGCCAATCGCTTCGATCATCAGGCGCGCCACCTTGGCCGCATTGTCGGAATCGTGCAAGCCGTGCAGGATGGCGCCGAATTCGTCGCCCCCGATGCGAGCCACGATGTCGGTCGGACGCAGCACGCTGGTCATGCGCTCGGCGATCATGTGCAGCACCTTGTCACCCACCGCATGCCCGAATGAATCGTTGACCTTCTTGAAGTCATCGACATCGATCAGCAACAGCGCAGCGCTGCGGGACTCGCGTGCCACCAGTGCCACGGCCTGGCGCAGTTCGCGCTCGAACAACCGGCGGTTGGGCAGTCCGGTAACCTGGTCGTAGAAGGCCAGGCGGTCCATCTGCTCCTCCGCGCGCGCCATGCGCCGTCGCAAACGTCCCGTCAACCGATAGGCCAGCGTCAGCGCGACGCCGGCGATGCCCAGCACACCCAGGGCGTACTCGACCATGCGCCAGTAGAGGCCGGAGAAGCTGACGCGCAGCAGCAAGGTACCGACCTTGGTGCCCTCGACCCGCACATCCTCCAGCAACACGCCGCCGGCCAGCCCATAGGCGGTTGCCCGCGGCGCCTGTGGCCCGCTCAGGCTCTCAGGCACCGGCCAGCTGCCGTCGGAGGTCTCGGCCAGCCGCATGCCATTGGACCGGTACAGGCCACCGCCGATCACGCGCGGCGTCAGGCGCACCGCATTGATGGTCTCCTGCGCCGCCTTCGGGTCATTGAAGGCCAGCGCGGCCGCGCTGTTGGCGCCCACGATCGCCGCTTGAGTCTGCAACTCGTCGATCATCAGTGCGCGCCCGACCACGTACTGGTGCACCATCAAAAGGACGAAGGCAATCAGCAGCGCCAGGCCGGTCGACAACAGGCTCAAGCGACGTGATCGGCCGGCGCGCAGGTCTTCCGTGGATGGCATGGCTACTCCTGCACCTGGCGCGCCAGGCGCAGGGCTTTGGAACTCACCGCCAGACCGGCCTGACGCACCGAGCGCAGGTCGATGTCAAACACCACGCGGCCCCGGTCGAGCTCCAGGTTGAGCATCACGCCGCGCTGCAGATTGCCGGGCGAATCGCCCATCAGGAACACGCCATGGGCACGCGCCACGGCGGCGGCGCGCGGGATCTCGGCCAGTTGATCCGGCGACACGTACAACGCGTGGCAAGACCCCACCTGTGCAGCGTCGACTTGCAGCACCTGCAGAGGCTTGCCCTTGAGCAGCGTTCCATCGAGCCGCGACAGCGCAACCGATACCAGCCCCACGTCGAGGTAGCACAGTTTCAGATGCTGTGCCGAGCGCGTGCCCTGCGCGGGCCAGTCGACAAACAACAGCATGTTGGCCAGAATCGCCGCCTTGAGCTCCGGCTCAGGCGCCTGCCGCTGCCCCCACGCGAGCGGGGCCACCATCAGCAAGGCGATGGCGAGCATCAGGCGCCCGGTGGTGAATGCAAAAGTCGGCATGCCCGGGCCTGTTAGAGGGACATCGACCACCGCAAACGCAATTGGCGACCGTCCTGCACCAGTGCATCGCTGACAAACGCGGACGACGCCGGGTCAGCGTAGCGGCGGTTGCCAAGGTTGTAGATGCCCAGGCTCAGCTCACCCAGGCCGGCCAGGCGCGGCGAGCTCAGCGCCAAGCCCAGCGCACCGTAGCCTGGGACGCGACCGATCAAGGTGTTGCGGGCCGATACCGCCTGCCAATCACCAGAGGCCGTCCAGCCAGCGCCCAACGGCACCGCCCACACCGCCTTGGCCAGCCAGGACGGGGAGTTGACCAGCTCCACGCCGTCAGCCAACCTGGAGCGCTGCCACGACAGGCTGCCGCGCAGGCGCTGACCACCGGCCCAACGCTTTTCCGCGTCCACTTCCACGCCGTGCGTGCGCACCTCAGAGCGATTGCTGAAGATGTACAGGCCATCCGCCGGATCCTGCACCTGGTCGATCATGTTGCGCATGGCGTTGCGAAAGACACTCACCCCGACGCGTGCGGCCTGCCCGACGCGGAAGTCCGCCGCCAGCTCGATGCTGCGCATGCGCTCGGGCAGCAGTGCCGGATTGGCCTTCTGTATCACGCCGCCATCCTCGTAGTAGCGCTCATACGCGTTGGGCGGGCGGTAGGCGCTGCTGGCCATCGCCTTGAGCGCCACACCCGAGTCGGGCTGGTAGATCAGTGCTGCGCGCGGCGAAGCGATCGCCGCGAAATCCTGATGCTTGTCGTAACGCACGCCGGCGCTCAACAACCACTGGGCGTGCAGCCGCCACTCGTCCTGCGCCACCAGGCTGAAGGCATGCGAGGGATGGTTGCTGTCCAGATAGCTGACGGCCGGCGCAACATCGAAATTCACTTGCCGCAGTTCAGTGTTCCACTGTCCCTCCATACCCAGCAACAGCTTGTGCTGGGGCAGGGCCGTGACGATCAACCGGTAGTCCACGCCGCTCCAGGTGGCGCGCCCCTGATCGCGGTTGTCCAGCGCACCCGGGTACTTGTAGTCGCCGTTGTAGCGGTAACGGCCGTTGAAGATGCGAAACTGCTGTTGCCAGCCCTGGGCCAGCGGACCGTCATAGGCCAGCTCGAACAGGGCATGCTGGTCCAGCGTGCGCGTTCCAGGCACGCCAAATGCCGTGGAAAAAGGCGCGTTAGGAAGATCCTTCTCGCGCGAGCTGACATTGCCGGTGATCCACCAGTTGCCCAAGCGCAGCTTGCCGTAGGCCTTCTGGTACTCCTCGCCATCGAGCCCCCGGGCCCAGCCGTTGCCCGCCGCGTTGTCGAACTCCGGGAAGTACAGGTCCTGGCCGCGCGCGCCATACGCCGCCAGGCCAACGAACCAGTCGCTGTCGGAACCCAGACGCTGGCCCGCCACCACGCCAAGGCGGCGGCTGCGCCCGCTGCCGGCGTCCAGCGTCACCTGCGTGCCATTGATATCCCCACCGTCCAGCAAGACCGCGTTGGCGATGCCAAACAGGGCGTTGGCGCCATACACCGCCGACGCCGGACCGGACACGAACTCCAGCCGCTTCACCCAGTCGATCTCGATCGGCGCCTCATGGCCCACATGGGCCTGGTCGTAGAGCGCATCGTTGCGGCGCGCGCCGTCGGTCAGCAGCAGTACCCGGGCGTTGTAGTCGCCCGGCCGGTTGAAGCCCCGCACGCCAAGGTAGCTGTAGTTGCGATCATTGCTGAGGTAGACACCACGCACGGTGGACAGAGCGTCCGCCAGGCTGCGATAGCCCTGCTGGCGCAGTTCATCGCGCTCGATGACCGACACCGACGCCGGCGAATCCGCCAACGGCTGGGCGTAACGCGAAGCACTCTGGACTTCCACCCGCAGCAAGTCGTCAAGGGACAACTCGGCAAGATCACCGGCGCTCGCAAGCAAGGTGCCAGCGCCGACCGAGGCACTGCAACACAACAGACCCAGGGCACAGGCAGTCCGGCTTCGCCACGGACCAAGTACAGAACGCATAGACAACCTCCAACGAGCGACTGCGTGCGCACTTCTGGTCTCCCCCGATATCTGCGCAGCGCTGAGGGAATTATGCGACGTTCCGCATGCCGTCCCGAAGCCAGGCGCTGTCGCCGCCTGGCATTTACCGGCGTGGGCGCCGGATCAACGGGTACGGTTGGCGCCCTTGCGAAAACGGTGGAGCTCATCAAGCAGCCAGCGCCGGCATTCCTGCAGCGGCGCGCCCGGGCAGCGAACCTGGTAGGCCTCGCCGGTCAGGCTGCTGCGCGTCGCCGCTTGCTCGATGAACTGCTCACCGTCGCGAATCAGGTCGCGATCGCGGATGTAATCGAGCTTGCGCTGAATGTGATCGTAGGCACTGTCGGACGCGTGCCACGAGCCATTGCGCAGGAACTCGCACTTCGAAGCCCGGATGAAGCCCATCAAGTGGGCAATCTCGGCATTGGTCGCGGCCGATTCGCCGCTGGCCAAGGCAGCCTTCGGCAAGCAGGCCAGCGACAGCACCAGCGCGCCGCAGCAGCCCAACAGCGACCGGCGCGGCAGGCGGCGGGCGGTCATTTGACAAACCCGAACTGGCGCCAGGATTTCAGCGCCCGCATGGTGTTCTCGACATGCTTGGCGGGGTTGAGGCTGTTGTACTGGTAGATGATCTTGCCCTCGGGCGAGATCACGAAGGACACCCGATTGGCGTAGTCGCTGCGGAAGAACAACACCGCATCGTAGGACTTCATGATGCTCTGGTCTGCATCCGCCGCCACCGCAAACTTGCCGCGGCACTCCGACACCGAGAACTTTTTCTGTATCTCGATGTCATCGCGCGACACGCCAATGACCGACGCACCCAGCGCCCGGTAGTCCTCGATGGCCTCGGCAAAGTTGTGCGCCTCGATCGAACAATCGGTGGAGAACGCGAGGGGGAAGAAGTACAAGACCACCGGACCCTTCTTCAATTCCTCGGCCAGCGAGTAGCGGATCACGGTCCCCGCCAAGGCCGCTTGTGCCGTAAACTGAGGGGCCGTTTCCCCCACGTCCAGTGCCGCGTGTGCACCGACGCTGCCAGCCACCAGGACGATTGCAGCAACCGTTTTCGACCATGCGCCCATCACACCACCCCGCTTTGCTACCAGACCCGATTCAGTATAGCGGAACGGTCGTTTTCGAGCCTCGCCAGGGCTGGCCCCACGCCTACCCGATTCGGCACGCATTGGCCAGACAGGCCGCGCTGTCGCGCTGCGTCTTCATGGGACTGCTGCTGAGTCTCAGCGCCCTGCTGGTTGGCTGCGCCACCTCCCTGCCCCGGATTGACCACGACGCCATTGCCAGCACCGCCATCGAGGCCTCAACCAAGACCACGCTTGGACGCATCGCGCAGAATTCGCTGCCCGAGCCGGGCCTGTCCGGATTTCGCCTGATGCCACTGGGCACGTTTTCCCTGGACACCCGGGTGCAGTTGGCCCGGCGCGCCGAAGAGTCGCTCGACGTTCAGTACTATCACCTGGAAAACGACGAGACCGGTCGCTGGTTGCTGCGGGCCATGCGCGACGCGGCCAACCGTGGCGTGCGGGTGCGTCTGCTGATCGATGATCTGTATACCGGAGGCCAGGACGAACTGTTTCTGGCCTTTGCCAGCCACCCGAACGTCGAGGTTCGGCTGTTCAATCCGTTTTGCTGTGCGCGCGACGGCGGGCAGGCACGCCGTTTTCTGGCCTCGCTGGGCGACCTCAAACGCGTCAACCACCGCATGCACAACAAACTGTTCATGGCCGACGGCGCAATGGCCGTGATTGGCGGGCGCAACGTCGCCAACGAGTACTACCTGCGCGGCGCAGCGGAGAACTTCATCGACCTGGACGCGTTTGTCATCGGCAATGTGCTGCCGGCCATAGGCGCGCTGTTCGATCGCTACTGGAACAGCCCGGCCGCCTACCCGCTGGAATCGGTGGCGCGCAGCCCTTTGGGCAAGGCGGAACTGCTCGCCTACTTTGAAGCGTTGACCGGCCCCGACCGGACTCCCGCCCCGGCACCGCTGGTAAGCAACGATGTGCTGGGCTACGCACCCATTGCCGACGACCTGGAGGCTGGCCGGCTTGGCCTCAATTGGGGTAGCGCCTATGTCTTTGCGGACCATCCCGACAAGCCTTTCGATGGCGAAGCGGGCGGTGAACTGATGGAGACCAGCGTTACCTACAACGTCCTGGAAGCGGTCAGCCATGCGCAGAAGGAGGTGGTTGCCTCGTCACCCTACTTTGTGCCGGGCACCAAGGGCATGAAGTTTCTCAAGCAGTTGCGCGACCGTGGCGTCAAGGTAACGGTACTCACCAACTCGCTGGGCTCCACCGACGAGCCGATTGTCCACACCGGCTACAGCCGCTACCGCCAGCAGATGCTGGCCGAAGGCATTGAGCTGTATGAACTGAGCTCGTCACGCGTGAAGGACAACAAGCGCCCCTTCCTGTTCGGCTCCTCGCTGGGACGCTTGCACGCCAAGTTGTTCGTGATCGACCGCAAGATCTCGTTCATCGGCTCCATGAACCTGGACCCGCGATCGGCCACGGTGAACACCGAATTCGGCGCGGTGATCGACAGCCCCGAGGTGGCGCGCGAGCTGATTCGAGTGATCGACATCGACCGGCTGCAAAGCGCCTACCGCCTGCGTCTTGCCAAGGATGGCTCAAGCATCGAGTGGCTGGGCGTCGACAACGACAAGGAAGTGGTGCTGACCACCGAGCCAGACAGCTCGCTATGGCTGCGCTTCAAGGCCTGGCTGCTGAGCCCGCTGGTTCCCGAAGAACAACTCTAGGGCGGGTGCGGCCGCGGCGACTCGAGTCGCCGCGCGCGAGAACGAAGCGCGGAAAATGGACAAAAAAAAGGGGCCGCGAGGCCCCTTTCCTGTGAAACCGGAACCAATTACTTGGCGGTTTCGCCAGCCTTGGTTTCGCCAGCCTTGGCAGCAGCCTTGGCTTCAGCCTTCACCTTGGCGCGCTCTTCCTTGGTGGACTTGCTCTTCTTGGCGGGCTTCGGAGCAGCGACACCCGCGTCATGGGCTTCACCGGTC
>Ga0208262_1000618_pt1 | contig 11536 bp, 13 predicted proteins | sample LakWasMet15_LOW5_2_FD_183863 | JGI IMG/M metagenome (GOLD analysis project Ga0208262, IMG submission 183863) | Freshwater sediment methanotrophic microbial communities from Lake Washington under simulated oxygen tension - Sediment Metagenome... | ecosystem: Environmental > Aquatic > Freshwater >... | reverse complement strand
GGGCTGCGTGTTGATTCTGGAGTTCTTTGGCGTGTGGATCATCCGGCGCATCGTGGCCATTGACGTCTGAGTACGGTGTCATCCGTTGCCGCTTGATCCGCGGGCGTTGTTTTGTCCATATCTGTGAAGGGAGTGAGTGAATGAGATTCGAGATGGTTCTGGGCTCGCTGGCATGCGTCATGCTGGTGGGTTGCGGCGGTGGGGGGTCTGGGGGCGGAACAGAGGCGCCCGTGGGGGAGACCCCCAGCGTGTTCGCGGCGGCGGCGGAGATGGCCTGTGTGGGCACGGGTCCCGGCAGGGTCTGCGAGGCGCCGACGTCCTCGAAGATGAGCATGGACGCCATGTGGTCGATGTTGACCGATCCCAACGCGGGCGGCCTGAAGTTTCGGGTCTTCGGCCCGCAGGTCGATCTGTATACGCTCAAGCAGCGCGCGGCGAGTGGGCAACCCCTGGTCGCGGTGGAAGGCGCCATGAGCTGGGGTGGTGCGGAACAGGATCTGGTCGTCGGTGCCAGCGCCATCTCGTTCAAGGGGCTGTCCTATTCGTTCTCCAGCGAGATCACCAACGGCATGCGCAGCTATCGCGCCGGTGAGTTTGAGCGAATCCATCTGTTTCGTCTGAAGGACGGTGCCGATGCCAGGGACATCCGTAGCTATGGCATCGAGGTCTCCGACTGGACCGGATCAAGCCTGACCGAGTTGCGCGAGCAGTACCAGATCAAGACCTGGCTTCCCGAGCTGGCCCTGTTGACCGACCGCAACGACCTGACGCTGCCTGCCAGCGCCAGCATCCAGTACACGGGCTTCGTGATCGTGAATACGGGAGACGGGCGCGTGCTTGGCGGGGACAGTTTCAATGTCGGCCAGGTCACCTGCCCGATCGACCTGACGCTGGACACGCGCAGTGGGCAGCTGGTCCCCGGTGCCGTCGCGTGCACCGACGCGCACGGCGGTGAGATGAGCTTCACACTGCCCACGCTGCAGGTGACCGGCTCCCGCGTGCGGCCGCTGCGTGCCGGGGACACGGCATTGGCCAGCGCACCGAAATTCTTCGTGGATGACAACGGCGCGCTTGCGGGTGGTGCGCCGCCGTTCAGGATCGAGCAGATCGTGGGTGGCGTCTATGGCAGCAATGCCGGTGATCTGGCGATTCGCGGTGCCAGCTCGCAGGGGGTCTTCACGATCACCGCCAGTCGTCTGTGACGCGCGCCTGCCTGACAGCGCCCCAGCAATGAGGTACCACGCATGACAAGTTGGCTGCTCTTTGGTTTTGCCGCCGCCATGGGCCTGTCCTTCGCCATGGTGGCGTGGGTGGTTTCGCGGCTGGCTGCGCAGGTTCCAGAGCAGGATCGCGTCTGGTTGGATCCGCCGCCGCTGGGCTTTCGCCTGGTGTGGTGGCCGGTGCAATGGCTGGCTCACTATTTCGGTCACTTCATGCCTGTCAAGTGGCACGGCAGTATGCTGACTCGGTTGCGGGTTGCCGGCGTCGACTTTGCACTGGAACCCTCCCAGTTCCTGGCTGGCAGGATGGTATGGGGTCTGGTCGGTGGCGGCATTGGCCTTTGGTTGTCCGACAGCTTCCGGCTTGCGGGCCCATTGCCATTCGCGGCAGGCTTTGGTCTGGGTTTCCTCTACCCGGTGGTCTGGCTCAGAGACCGCATCGATGCGCGTCGGCGCGAGACCATGAAGTCACTGCCTTTCATGCTTGACCTCATCACATTGTGCGTGGAGAGCGGCCTGAACCTGACCGGTGCCATCGGACAGGCGGTGGACAAAGGCCCGGCGGGCGCGCTCAAAGACGAGTTTGCGCGCCTGCTGCGCGACGTGCGTGCCGGCCGACCCCGATCGGAAGCCCTGCGTGAACTGGCCCAGCGGATGGACTTGCCACCTGTGAGCAATTTCGTGGCTACCCTGATTCAGGCAGAGGCCACCGGCATGAGCCTGGGGCCGATCCTGCGGGCACAGGCCGAGCAGCGCCGGGTCGAGCGCTTTGCGCGGGCCGAGAAGCTGGCCATGGAGGCGCCCGTGAAGCTGTTGTTTCCCTTGATCTTCTTCATATTTCCCTGTGTCTTTGCCATTCTGATGTTTCCTATCGTCATCAAGTTCATGGCGTCGGGCACGTGAGGTGGCCCGCGATGTCACTGCCTATGACAACTACCTTGTCTCCGCGCGCCGGCACGCCTTCGACCGCGCTGAAGGTGCGCCGCGCCGCCACGTTCCCGAGTCGCCTGCGCGGCCTGCTGTTCATGGCGCGCCTGCAGCGTGGCGAGGGCCTGCTGCTTGCGCCGTGCGCGTCGGTGCACACCGCGTTCATGCGCTATGCGATCGACGTGGTATTTCTGGATCGTTCGGGGGCGATCTGCAAGATCGTGCCCGACCTTCGTCCGTGGCGCCTGGCGGCCTGCGCCGGGGCCTGCCAGACGCTGGAACTCGCTGCCGGCGAGGCGTCACGGCTGCAGCTCATGGCCGGTCAGCGCTGGTCCCAACTGGACCGGCAACGGGAGCAGGCAACATGACAGTGCGCGCGCGGTCACGCCAGTTCGGCGCCACCTTGGTCGAGTTTGTGGTGGTCGCGCCGACTTTGCTGTTTCTGCTGATGAACCTGATTCAGTACGGCCTGCTGTACCACACCAAGAGTCAGCTCAACTATGCGGCGTACGAGGCGGCGCGCGCCGGTACCACAGCCAATGCGAGCCCGTCGGCGATTCGCGGCGCGTTCGTCCGCGCCATGACCGGTTATTACGGTGGTGGCACCACTACATCCGAGCTCGCTGCCTCCTATCTGAAGGCCCAGGAAGACATCAATTTTGGCGTCGGCGTGGGCAAAACCCCCGCCGTGCGAATCGAAATCCTGTCGCCCACCAAGGAGAGCTTCGACGATTTCAACAGTCCGGCGCTGGCCAGCAAGCTGGGCGCTGGTCGCGTCATCCCCAACAGTAACCTGGCATTCATCAGCTGCCCGGTCGATGTTCCGGGTTGCGCCGCCGACCCGCACCACAACGCCAGCGGCCAGACCTTGCAGGATGCCAACCTGCTTAAGCTGCGCATCACCTATGGTATTGGCGAGCGCCGGCAGATACCGTTGGCTGGGCGTTTCATGAACTGGGCGCTATCGATCCTGAACAAGGACGACACCGACGTGTTCCGCGCCGGCCTGGTCAAGGGTGGTCGCATTCCGGTGGTGGCCCATGTGGTGATGCGCATGCAAAGTCCGGCCTTCGAGAACGGCAACGCTTCCTCGCCGGGGCCGGGCAACGAAGGCAGGCCGGTTGACCCGGGACCTACGCCGCCCGGGCCGGAATTGCCAGGCTGTGCGGTGACGGATCCGAGCTGCACGCCAAGCCCCCCTGGTGGCCCGGGACCAGGGCCGTGTCCCAACGGGGGTAGCTTTTGCCCAGTGTGCCATTGACATGAAAACCATGAATACAGACTCCCTTTGCCGAGCGGCTGTTCGCGCTGTGCTGCGCGCCATTCAAATCTTCTTGCTGGCCCAAGTCAGTTCAACGGTCTGTGCTCAGTTCTCTACACCTCCCGCACAGTCGGGCTTGTGCCAGGCGGCCATCTGCTTTGCCAATCCAGTCGATGAAGCTGCATTCGAGCGCGCCAACCACTGTGTATTCGGATCCATGTGCGCCGGTCAGGTGATCAAGTCATCGACGCAGTGCTGCGGGGCCAATCGATTCTCGGGAAAGCCGGAAGTACATGACAAATTTCAAACAACCGAGAGTGGCATCAATTCACTTCACTGGTGGACGGCTTACAAAGCGGAATGTCCGGCGATGACGCAAAGCGGTGCCCCCCCGGACGCGCTGTGGGCGCAGTGTGTTGTTGGGCGCAAACATAGCCCAAGCGATGACTGGAACGTTGCAATTGTGGAAAAGAATGGCACATCGCGTGACTACTGCATCGATGGCTGCAGCACCCCGCCAGGTGCTGTCGCCACGCTTTGGAGAACTGGCATATTCATCTTCAGGGATAAGGACAATCCCACAGGAAACGGTCCAGGAGGGATCGGCGACACATCCAGTTTCTTCAACGCCTGCGCTGCGCATGATCGGTGCTACCAGACGTGTTCGGTCGGAATCGATCAAAGTGCCTGTGACAACGCATTGCTCGCGGGTATGTTGGCCGCTTGCGCGACGATTCCCCCAGCTCACACTACCACCTTCACCAACAATCTTGGCTTCCAAGATACTGAAAATACCAGAGACAAATGCACTACTGCAGCCAACAAGATGCATACGGGATTGCAGGTTGGTGGCAGTGGGGCATTCAAGACCAGAAGAACCCAGTACTGCCAGTGTTGCTCATGAGATGAATACTATGAAGTCCAAGAATATTAGTGCGCTGTTATTGCTGTCTGTTGCGTTCTGCGGCAACGCAATGGCCGAACTTACGCTCATTGAAACGAGGAAAGCAGCACGTGACGCGGCTTATGCACAGGCGCACATGGATAAAGACACTGTCTATTGGATCCAGGCATCACCTTCCGTAGACAATACCTCGGTAGCCATCCAATCGTTTGCAGCCAGAGGTACTTCGGGGCAAAAGAGCGTAACGCTCCCGGTTTTGCCGATGCTAATGTCCCCCCTGTATCGGTCTTTGCAGCCTAAAGGACTCATACTCACATATATGGACTATGCGGGAAAGGTTCATATATCAAAAGTTGATGATTCACTTTCGATTGTCAAGCGAACAGTAGATTTAGATGATTCCTCAATTGTCAACGAGGTGATTTTTACGCAGGAAGGCTATGTAATTGGAGGGGTTCGAAATGATGATTATGCTTCTCTAATGCTGCTTAATAAGAACATTTCGAAACAAACAAGTATTGATCTCCCGATCAAGAAGAAGGGAGAGGTTTCGAGCCTGCTTCTTGATAAGGGGCGATTCTTTGCCATATCCAGTCACTACGACGCAAGCGCATACGTGCATGAACTCTCTCTGTCGGGAGCAGTGCGGAAGACCACCCAACTGCGAGGCGGGGCTGCTACTGGTGTTTCCCTAGGAAATCGCGGTTTTGCGATCAGTTATCGGGTGGACCGTGAGGTGTTCATCGAGCGGTTCGATGGCGAGATGAAGTCCCTATGGATCAAGAAATTGCATGATGTTGCTGGAGTGGCAACTCGGAAAGGATCTCTCCTCGACATGAAGAATGGCATTGCATGGGTTGGTGCCAATAATGACAAATTGACTATCTATAGACTGGATGACAACGGCAACGTCATACATACCTCCATCGATACATCGAGCGGGTATGGATTACCACCCAGTGGTGGCTACTTATCAATTGTCTTGGATCGAGATATTCATGTCCGAGGTCAAGATAGAAAGAATGATGGGACAGTTGATGGCTCAATCGATTCATTTTATTTTATCGACCGCGAAAGATGATCAATGAACACGCATCAAATCCATATTCAGAAATGTATGAAGAATTTCTTGCTTGTCTTGCTTGTTTTCATCGAATCGACGGTAATTTGCGATTACGCCAGCGCGCAGGAGCTTGCCATAAAGCGGAAAATATCTGCGCGGTTTCCAAATTTCCCAACGATCGATGAGATCAAGAAGACGAATCTAGGAGGAATATACGAAATCAGGACTGGCGCGGAGATCTATTACAGCGACAGTTCGGCCAACTATTTGTTTCGCGGGGAAATACTCGATACAAAGACAGGAATCAATATCACGCGTGAGCGGATCGACACGTTGACGGCGATTCAATTTTCAGCGCTGCCACTGCAGGATGCGATTACTTGGAGTCATGGAGACGGAAGTCGCAAGCTTGTTGTATTTGCAGATCCAAATTGTAGTTTTTGCAGAAAATTCGAAGCCGAACTGAAGCAACTTAAGAATGTGACCTTGCACACCTTTTTGTATCCCATTCTGGGCCCTGATTCGGAACAGAAGAGCAGGGCCATTTGGTGTGCAAAAGATAGGGCGAAGATGTGGGACGAGTGGATGCTGAAAGGCACCCTACCCGAAGTCAGAGAAGATCCATGCGATTCTGCGGCCGTTGAGCGCAGTCTGGCCTTGGGACAACGGCTTCGCATTTCTGGGACGCCGACGATCGTCTTTGAGAATGGAAGACGCGTCCCTGGGATGCTGCAATTGGCTGACCTGGAGACCAAGCTGCAGGCGAGTACCAGTGTCCAAAGCCTCTCTCGACGATAGTCGCTGCTGCATGTGGCGCGCATGACGAGTGCATTGAGTCTTTTCAACAACACCATGGATTGAGGTACTGCTATGAAAGCTGCATTGGCACGCCATGGGCGCCTTGGAGTTCTTGCTGTGGTTGCGCTGGCTTGGCTATTCGGTGTCACGCCAGCGCTCGCGACGGAGGGACAAAGGACCCTTTCCAAGGAAATGTGGCAAAGGGCGTTGGCTTTGCCGGCGATTGAGGTCAAATCAGCCCAGGCGGAACGCGCGCAGGCGGTTGTCTTTTTTGATCCCAATTGCCCCCACTGTGCAAAGCTCTGGGCGCGTCTCTACGCCGAGAATTCGCCCTACATGAATGTGGCGACGCGCTGGGTACCGGTTGCCTACATGAACGCGCAGAGCCTCGGTATGGCGGCGAACCTTCTTTCCGCGCCATCGCGTCAAAAGCTCGCACAGAATTTTGTCGGATTTGACGTCGCGCGCCGACAAGGTGGCGCGGCGCAGGCAGTTGTCACTCCAGACGTGCAAACTCAGGTTCAGCGGGCCCAGAGCGTCTGGAGTCAACTCGGCGCTGCAACGCCTCTGATCGTCTACGCCACGAAAGACGGCACTGTCAAGGCTCAGCTTGGTCTGATGCCGGAGGCCGAGTTCGCAGAGATGGTGCGTTCTTGGGGCCCTACGCGTCTTGCCGAGTTTAAGTGAGTGTGGTCGCGGTTCAGTCGTTCGAGCCAGGCGGCCATGCCATTCACTCATGTAGTCGCCCACAACCAGCGCCCACCCCAACCCAATCATTTCGTCAACTCAAAGGAAGAGACCATGCATTCACCATTGACCCGTTCCACGCTGGCCGTTCTAGGCATCGTTTGCGCTGGATTGCTTGCCGCCTGCAGCACGGCACCGCGCGTCGCCCAGAAGAAGAGCGTCGAAGTGGCGGGCCACAAGTTCGAATTTGGCGGCGAGTACGACACGCGCCAGCGCTCACTGACCTTGTCAGTCAACGCCGACCCGGCGATGTCTGGCAAGTTTCCGCCGTACACGCCCACGCTGCATCTGAGCACCAAGTACCAGGGCCTGGATGTCGAGGCCAGTTGCTACTTTGGTTCGGTGTTGGGAGGCAAGTCCGGTGTGCTGGGCATCGTTGCCGGCTCGGTGCAGGGCGGGCTTGGCAAGTCGGCCGACAAGTGCGACGTGCTGGTTCAAGGCAAGGTGGTCGAGGCGCTGTACTTCTAGTTGCGGCGAAACGGCGACGCGGCGACAGGAGCGGGATTGCCGCAGAATGATCACATGATCACCTTCTTCAATCCCCACCACGCCCTGCACCAGGGCAAACTGGAAATGTTTCGCGGTCAGTTGGTGCCCTGCTTCGAGGTGCCGGCGCGCGTGGACCATGTGCTGGCGGAATTGCAGCGGCGCAATCTGGGGCCGGTACAAGCGCCACAGGTGTTTGACGACGCGGTGCTGACTACTGTTCACGCGCCGCGCTATCTGGACTTTCTGGCCAACGCCTGGAACGACTGGGTCGCACTGGACCCGGATAACGCCGAGCGCGATGCCCTGCCTTCGGTCTGGCCGATCCGCACCTTTCGCGCCGATGTGGTGCCTGACAATTTTGCGGCGCGCATGGGCCTGTTCTCGTACGACACCGGTACGCCGCTGACGGCGGGAACCTGGAGCGCGGCGCGCTGGGGCGCCTGCTGCGCTTTGAGCGCGGCCCAGACCGTGGCGCAGGGCGCGCGCTGCGCCTTCGCCTTGTCGCGCCCACCCGGGCACCATGCCGGGCGCGACTTCTTTGGCGGCTACTGTTTCCTGAACAATGCCGCCTTGGCAGCCGAGCAACTGCGTAGCGATGGCGCGCATCGCGTGGCCGTGCTAGACATCGACTACCACCATGGCAATGGCACGCAGGCGATCTTTTACGACCGCGCCGATGTGCTGTTTGCCAGCATCCATGGCGACCCGCTGACCGAGTACCCGTTCTTCTTGGGGCACGCGGATGAGCGGGGCGTCGGTGCCGGATTGGGCTTCAACCTGAATCTTCCCTTGCCGCGCGGCACGGCCTTTCTGGCCTGGCGGGCGGCGCTGAGCCAGGCGCTTGCCCGCATCCGCGAGTTCTCCGCGGATGCGCTGGTGGTTTCACTCGGGCTCGACACCTTTGACGGTGATCCGGTGTCGGGCTTCAAACTGCACAGCCCGGACTTCCTGCAGGTGGGTGCCGATCTGGCGCGCGCTGGCCTGCCCACGGTGTTCGTGTTCGAGGGTGGCTATGCCGTGCAGGCGCTGGGCGTCAACGCCGTCAACGTGCTGGAAGGGTTTCTGTCGGTGGCGGCCTGAACAGGCGGCACTCGGCGTCGCCGCATCGACGTTCTGGGGCGGTTCGGGGTGGGTTGGGGGGCGAATTGGCCGAAAGCGGGCCGGTGGCGGCGGGTTTTTCGAAATTTTTTTGAATTTTTTCAAAAATAGCCCTAAATCCCCCCCTAAATCTGCCGTTAAGAACTGTACGTACACGGAGAAAAGCCCCAGACCCAGTCTGTGACCTTTGAACAAAATGCATATACCGGCCGTCGATCGATCAGCAAGTCTGCAGCCCACGGGCGCCGACATTGCCCCGTCGTTGCCGGCGAGCGTTGTGCCCGTGGCGCCAGTCAACCCGGGCATTCCGGTGGCTTCGCCAAGCGTCATCTACAACATCAGCGAGGTCGGTCAGGCGCAGGCAAACAAGGCGGAGGCGGTCTACGCCCCCAAGGTTGACCCGGCGCAGCCGGGTTCGCACGCCGCTGCGGCGGAGCGCGACTGGACCATTCGCAGGCCCGAACCCGAGAAAGTCGAGGACCCCCCGCCAGTGCCGATCTCCAAGCTGATGCTGGAATTCCTGCAGTCGATGTGGCGTGCCAGCGGTACGGTGGTGGAAGCGGCACAGGCGCAAAACCAGAATCAGAATCCGAATCCCAACGCCACGCCGGGCCAGCTCGCCAAGGAAGAGCTGACCTACACTCCCAGCAAGATCTCCAAGACCCAGAACCTGTAGTTCCACGCGGGGCCGCTCCCAACGGGGATGGCAGGCGTGGGGGCCAGGCTGCACCACCGGGCCGCTACCATTGCGGCATGCACCACACCACTGCACTGGTTCTGTTTTCTGGCGGGCAGGACTCCACCACTTGCTTGGCCTACGCGCTACAGCGCTACGAACGGGTCGAAACCATCGCCTTTGACTACCGCCAGCGGCACCACGTCGAGTTGCTGGCGCGCCTTGAGGTGCTGAGCCGGATGCGGCAGGCCTTTCCACATTGGGCTTCGCGGCTGGGCCAGGACCACTTGCTGGATCTGGCGGTTCTGGGTGATGTCAGTGAAACCTCACTTACGCGCGACACCGCTTTCAAAATGGAACAAAGCGGTTTGCCCAACACCTTTGTACCGGGCCGAAACCTGTTGTTTCTGACGCTCGCAGCCGCCGTGGCCTACCGGCGCGACTTGCAGGTGATCGTCACGGGCGTGTGTGAAACCGACTTCTCCGGCTACCCGGACTGCCGTGACGACACCATGAAGGCCATGCAACTGGCCTTGTCGCTGGGCATGGACAAGCGCTTCCTGATCGAGACGCCGCTGATGTGGATCGACAAAGCAGACACCTGGCGCATGGCGCATGACCTGGGCGGAGCGGCGCTGGTGGAACTGATCGTGGAGCACACGCACACCTGCTACCTGGGCGAGCGCAGCGTTCGGCATGACTGGGGCTACGGCTGCGGGCACTGTCCGGCGTGTGAGCTCAGAGCGCGCGGTTGGGTGCGCTACCGGGGCGCGGCGAGCAACTGAGGCCGGCCGATCCGCGGCCAGCCCTCAGTTGCTGATGCCGCTGGCCACGTGGCCGGCCGGTACGTGCTGCGCGGCCGACTCGATGTGGCCGGTCTGGTCGTCGAAGAAGAAATCGGGCTCGAACTCACGCAGGAATTCACCCTTGGCCAGGCCGCCGAGGAACATCGCCTCGTCCACATCGATGTTCCAGTTCATCAGGGTGCGGATGGCGCGTTCATGGGCCGGCGCGCTGCGCGCTGTGACCAGCGCCGTGCGAATGCGCATGTTGGGCGTGCCTTCATTTTGCAGGCGCTGCAGCGCCGCCAGCAGCGGTTTGAACGGGCCGGCCAACAGCGGCTGGGTGGCCTTGTCCTGCTCGTGCTTCTGGAACGCGTCCAGTCCCTGCGATTGGTAAACGCGTTCCGCCTCGTCACTGAACAGCACGGCGTCGCCGTCGAAAGCGATGCGCACCTCGTTGGGATGGGCGTCGCTGGCGTGTGCGGACTGGGGGTAGACCTGCGCCGCCGGCACGCCGGCATCCAGCGCGGCGCGCACATCGCTCAGGTGCGCCGACAGAAACAGATTGGCGTGCAGCGGCTTGAGGTAGCGCCACGGCGGCTGCCCGCGCGTGAAACTGCCGCGCTGTATCGGCAGGCCATAGTGCTGGGCCGAGCGAAACACGCGCATCCCTGATACCGGATCGTTGCGCGACAGGATCACCACCTCCACCGGTTGCGACAGCGGTGCGGTTGCCGCCGGCGCATCGCCAGGCTGTGCGATCCTGCTGGCCGAACTGGCGTTGAAGGCCAGCAGCTTTCTGATCATGGAGAACGCCACGCCGGGCTTGGCCGGCTGCTCCAGGCGCGAGAGCTGCAGGCGCATGTAGGCCCGATCGTCGCCTTGCTCGAACACCTCGTTCTCTTCCTCGAAGTCGAACAGCGCCCGCGAAGAAATCGCGACCACCAGTTTGCCGTCCAGTGTGGCGCTCATGAATGGGCTCCGATGATGCGAAGGCCGCAGCGCCGGGCCGCCCCAAGCAAGGCACGGCCCCCCCGGGGGGCAGCGCAGTACACGCAGTGACAAGCGTGGGGGTACATCATTTGACTAACTGGTTGAGTTGGATGATGGGCATCAGCACCGCCAGCACGATCAGCATCACCACCAGACCCATGGCCACGATCAGCAGCGGCTCCAGGATGGTCGCCAACTGCAGGGCGCGGCGCTGCACCTCGGTGCTCAGTTGCCGCGCGGCGCGCTGCAGCATCACGGGCAATTGACCGGTCTGCTCGCCCAGCCGCGCGAACATGCTCAGCAGGCCGGGAAAACGCTTCTTCTGTGCCATCGCCGAGGCCAGGGGTGCGCCCTCGCGCACCAGCACCAGCGCGTCGAGCGCATCGGCTCGCATGGCCCGGTTGGACAGTGTGTCGGCCGCCGCTTGCAAGGCCTTCAGGATCGGCACGCCAGCGGCCGCCAGCATCGCCAGGGTGCTGGCGAAGCGCGCGGCGTTGTAGCCGCGCGCAAGCTTGCCCAACACCGGCAGGCGCAGCCAGAGGGCGTCAAACTTCATGCGAAAACTGGCGCTGGCCCAT
>Ga0208262_1000616_pt1 | contig 11539 bp, 11 predicted proteins | sample LakWasMet15_LOW5_2_FD_183863 | JGI IMG/M metagenome (GOLD analysis project Ga0208262, IMG submission 183863) | Freshwater sediment methanotrophic microbial communities from Lake Washington under simulated oxygen tension - Sediment Metagenome... | ecosystem: Environmental > Aquatic > Freshwater >... | reverse complement strand
GAAGCTTCATCGATTTCAATATGAAAAACTTAATTAATTGTAAAGTCAATTACGCAAAGCGAAGACTGAAATAATGTAATATCGGCGGTTTATTTTGCTACATGACAATCAACATTTTTTTGGCAAAAAATGATGAATTTATGGAAGTAGTTAGTAATGTGGTTAGTTAAATATATATCGTCGGAGTGAATTTTGACATTAGGAAATAGCCGACGTGCACGTTGGGCATTAAGTGTTTCGTCTGGGCTAATTGTCCTCGATACCGATTCGGGGATTATTGAGCCAGAAGCGTTATCGATTTGGGAGGCGGAATTCGAAGGCAGAGTGGAAAACTCTGGCTGTGTTGTTTCGCGCCCGTCAGATGACCTTCCTTCTATCAGCTTCTCGCGTTTCCCTATAGCATTGTCGGTGGTAGTACGAGGTTCCTCCAAAGGGGTGACTTTGGCAATTGCTGGTGACTTTAGTGGTCGGTTCATAGATATTCCTACTCCCGTTCCTTCACAAATCGTACATGAAGGATACTGGTTCATCATCGATAAAGATGTCGTTGCTGAAACTGCGAAAATACTTGCTGAAAAAGGCATACCTTTTACGGGACGGATCAATATTGGCCAGTTGATCTGGCTGCGAGGCAAAGACAGGCTTCCCGTTCAGTTCATAGACCTGACTATGGACACAAATGCCCCAGGTACGAACTTACCGAAACTTGGAGCTCTTGGATTACGACCCGGCACTAAGCTTTTCGATTATCAAGAGATTGGGGTGTCTTTCCTTGCTGCAGTTGCGCGCGAGTCAATTGGCTGCATGTTGGCGGATGAGATGGGGCTTGGTAAGACTCTGCAGATTATCGCCCTACTTTCTATAGAGAATGCAGGCGAGCGAGGCCCAAATTTAATTGTATGTCCCGCAACGTTGCTTGAGAACTGGCGCAGGGAAATTGAAGCCTTTGCACCACACCTTTCTACACTGGTCCACGCTGGTCCGACTAGAACTGGCAATCCGTCATTTTTTGCTGGTTACGATATAGTTATTGTTTCATATGAGACCGCTGTACGTGATGAGCCGCTGCTTACCGCAGCTAGGTGGAATGTTCTAGCTCTTGATGAGGCTCAGAACATCAAGAACCCAGATGCGCAGCGAACTATCGTAGTCAAGAGCTTGCCTAGACGCGTGTCGCTGGCAGTCACAGGGACTCCTGTCGAAAACAAGTTGACTGACCTTTGGTCGATAGCTGACTTCGTTTTACCAGGTCTCCTTGGGGCGAGGAAGGACTTTGAGATGGTCTACGATGATAGTCATGAAGACGCATCTCGGCTGGCTCCTGTCGTAGCACCTATACTTCTGCGCAGACGGGTGGCAGAAGTAGCGAAAGATTTGCCTCCCCGTATAGACGTTCCGCAAATACTGTCCATGACAAGGCAGATGGCATTTCAATACGAAGAAATTCGAAAGGAGATTGTTGATACCTATGGCACTAGCGCGACACTTGTTGCTTTAGGAAAATTGCGACAATTTTGTACTCATCCGCGATTGCTTGGTATCTCGTGCGAAGATCCTGCCAAAGGAATGCCAAAGTATCAGCGTCTCGTAGAAATTCTTGAGGAAATTTTTTCTCGAGGTCAGAAAGCCTTGGTGTTTTCCAGTTTCACTGGAATGACAGATATACTTCTGGAAGATATCCCCAAACGGTTTCCATCAGTATGGTCAGGTTTTATTGATGGTCGAGTCTCTGTTGAGAAGAGACAAGACCTTGTTGACTCATTTTCCAGATACAACGGCTTCGGGTTTTTAGCGCTTAATCCGAAGGCTGCTGGAGTTGGACTTAATATTACTGCAGCTAACCACGTCATCCATTACAACCCAGAATGGAATCCTGCTGTAGAGGACCAAGCTTCGGCTAGGGCGCATCGTAGAAAACAGAAACTGCCAGTTACAGTACATCATCTTTTTTTCGCTGACTCTGTTGAAGAAGTTGTGGCGGACCGTCTTGCTCTAAAACGCATGATAGCTGGTGGTGCAGTAGTAGGACATAAAGGCTCTTTTGACACATCAGACATAGCGCGTGCCCTAAAAATATCACCATTCACTAATCAGGAATCACTTGAATGAAAATCATTAAAAGAATATCAAAAACTCTTAGTGCCAATGATACGGGTGAAACAGGTGGGCACCAAGCTGGGATACTTATCCCAAAGCCGCCGGGTATTCTTTCTTTTTTTCCTGAACTCGATGGCTCTGTCAAGAATCCTAGAATCTCGCTATATTTCTTCGAGGAAGATGGTATTACCAAATGGCCATTTGAGTTTATTTACTATAACGGAAAGTTTTTCGATGGTACTCGCAATGAATTCCGTCTTACATGGATGACGCAGTATCTTCGTGCAAAAAATGCTAAAGCTGGAGACAGAATAGAAATGTTACTCGACGATGAAGGCCGGCGACACATTCATCTTAAGCGCTTACATGAGGTGGTGGAGGATGAGGACGGAGTACTTAAACTTCGTGGTGGATGGAAAATAATTGATTTAGGATGACAAAAAATCATGATTGAAAACGATAAATTTATTGAATGCCTTCCTGATCCTGCAAGAGTAGCCGAGGGATTGCGAGATACTGGCTACGAATTCGATACAGCAGTTGCTGACATTGTTGATAACTGTATAGCAGCAGGAGCAAGTTCCATTGACGTGCAGATTGGTATGGACCCTAAAGGAAATATAGTTGTCGGTGTTGTAGATGATGGCCGTGGTATGGATCGTGATGGACTAATCAATGCGTTACGGTATGGCTCCAAAAAACGAGACGATCCAGCCAGTCTTGGAAAATTCGGATTAGGGCTTAAGACAGCTTCAACAGCTTTTTGCCGAAGAGTCTCACTTATCTCCCGTTTTGCGGCAGGAGATGAAACATTAAAAGCATCATGGGATCTTGATGCTGTTGTCGACCACGGCTGGCGCATCGAGATTGTTCCTGCCTCAAAATACGAGATTGATTTACTTGATAAAACGGCAAAGGGTAACTCAGGAACATTAGTCTTATGGGAAAAAGTCGACAGACTACTTAGTGAATACAAAACGCAAGGTGGGCAGTATGCCCAAAAAGCCCTAAAAAAGTATGTTGAAGGCTTGAATAGACATCTATCTATGGTTTATCAGCGGTTTCTTGATGCCGCTGACGATCGTGAGCGAACACTTGAAATCCGCTTGCAAGGATTAAAGGTTCAGCATTGGGATCCATTCTGCATTTTTGAAACAAAAGAGCCTATTGCCACAAAGGAGCTGTCAATAGAGCTGGAGGATGGTACAAAAACAAAATTTCTTGTCAGAGCTTTCGTTCTTCCCAGAAAAGAAGATTTCACCGATCAGCAAGCAGCACGTTCAGCTCTTATAAGCAATGATATGCAAGGTATCTTCGTTTATCGCGAGAACCGGCTAATACATGGGCCGGATTGGATGGATATGTACCGTAAGGAGCCGCATTTTAGTAATTGTCGTGTTGAGTTGTCATTCAATCACACATTAGATGACGCTTTTCAAGTCGACATTAAAAAATCTAGAATTCTCCTCGCAAACGAAATTTATGACTGGCTACGAGACAAGTTCCTTCCGGGACCGCGCAGAGAAGCAGAGATGCGCTATCGCAAGGGCCAGACAGCTAAGGCAACTGGTGCAGGGACACTTCTGCATAGCTCATCAAACAATGCTATCCACGGAAAAGCCGACGCACTTAAAACAGCGAATCTTGAAGAATATAATGCCAAAACCGGCGAAGGGACAATCCGGAATAAAGGCGGTCAAACGAAGATAAAGATCAAGCTTGTTGAGCCGGACAGTCCGGGCTTGGTACATGTAAAGGCTGTTCCTGAAATTATAAATGGTCTACTTTTTGAACCTGCCTATATTGCCGGAAACCAAGGTGTTCAAATTAATACCAGTCACCCTTATTATCACAAGGTCTACTTGCCTAACAGTGGGTCTGGAGTGACCATACAAGGGTTGGACTCTTTGCTTTGGGCTTTGTGTGCAGCTGAGCTCGGCTGCGTAAGCGATGACACAAAGCGCAAATTTGAAGAAATGCGTTTTGAGGTTTCAAGGCTCTTGCGTCAACTTGTTGAAGACATGCCTGAAGCAAAAGAATGATTGACATCGCTCTCTTTGCCGATCGATTAGCTGCCCGCTTCGGTCTTAGTCTGACATCAAAATCCTCTGGCAACGGGTCCGATGGTGAGTTTTCTCTGCGGGTCGAAGGTATAGATCCTCCTAACGGGTTCAGCATAAACATTACACATGGATGGAGGTCAATTGAGGCGGCATTTGTTCCAGATACCTTTGCTTCTGGCTTGATGAAAACGCTATGTGCCAATGAAACGCAAAGACGAAAAGAGCTTTCCTTACTCTCCGCTGTATTCACTGACTCAGGAACAAAATGTGTTGCTCGGGTTGACGGAAAGACTGCGGATTTATCAGCGCTACCCGAAGGAAACTGGTCTCGGCTCGATCTGGTTTGTTCACGATTAACAGATAAATCTGATGAGCAGCAGGACTCCGAAGAAGTTGGTGGTGCGTGTCTGGCTCTGCTTTTATCACTACTGCCAACAGAAGACGACGAGGATGAAATTGGGCCGTTAGGGCAAGGTTTGCCAGAAGGAGCATTAACGCGTGTTTTGGTAAATCGTTATGAGCGAAATCCAGCCAACAGAGCAGCAGCTATCGCAGCTCATGGGGCAACCTGCAAAGCTTGCGGTTTCAATTTCGCTTCATTCTATGGAGTGCTTGGTGAAGGCTTTATTGAAGTACATCATCGAGCCCCTGTCTCTCGTATAGGGGCTGGTTACGTGCTAAATCCTGTGGATGATCTCATTCCACTATGTTCTAACTGCCACCAAATGGTTCATCGGGAAGATCCACCTATTTCCGCTGAGGAGCTCAAGAATGTTATTTTGAAATCGGGCATTCTATTTTAGGGTGAAAAATAATTTATTTGAAGTTCATCCCACACTTATCAAAAGACTCATGAATGAGTGGGATTCCAAAGTAACGGCTATATAGGATAGTAGGGCATTAGCTCATGTGCTGTATGTACAATAACATTCGAATTTTTACTTGTTTGATAGCCGACTTGGCAATCTAAGCCCCCGAACTGAATTATCCAATCTAAACAGCTGCCACATGGGGTAAATCTCTCTCTTTCGGCCACTACAAGAATGGCATAAAATGTTTTATAGCCTGCGGTTATCATGTTGGTTATTGCGTTAACTTCGGCATGTACATCTAAAATTCTGTATTGATGTTCTACATTGCATCCAACGAATATTTCACCGTTATTAGCAATCAGAGCAGCGCCAACGGCTGTTGTTCCAATTAAGTATGAATTATCCCGAACTGACCAAGCAAGATTAGATAAAGTGTCCCAATTTACAGCATTTTCTATCATGGATTTGAACTCGCTGTATTGGTTTTTATTTTATCGAGTTTTGTTTCTAGTTCTATTATTCGTTTTTCATAGTCGAGTTTTTTTTCTAGTGCTTCAATTTTATTGTTTGCTTTGTTGATTTCAGTTTCCCAAGGTTTATTAATAAATATCTGGAAAATAGGCACCCCTGCTATAACAATCGCCGCTAGAAGTGAATAAAAAGCTGTACGGTTAAATATTTTTTCTGCAACTTCTTTTGCACGTTTTTCAACACTTAAAAAATCTCTCGCCAGCTTGGGCAATGAATAATAAACAGAACCAGAAACATCAAAGGTGCCTTGATTTGTTTGAAGTTGTTTTAAATGTCCTTCCCCGTATGGTTGTTCAACAGATTCATGTAGTCTGAATAAAATTACTGTACACACACAGTCGTAATTTACTTTTAGACCATACGGTTCGTTTCCCATATTGATCGCAGTAAAGTGTAAATTTCCTGAATATCCAGGATCAATATGCCCCATATTGGTTATCATAACCCCTTTCAGTGCCATGCTTGATGGAGAAAAGCATATAGCTCCAACATCACTTGGCAGGGTAATTTTTTCTCTTGTACTTATCAAAACTGTTCCGCCAGTACCTAAAACATGATCATCAGTTTTAGGATGTGTCATGCTGCCTAAATCACCATTAAGTGATTCGGGAATATATATAGCGCCCACATGTAAATCGAGAGAACATGCCTGAAAAGGATTACTCCTAGAATGTACAGAGTCAGCAGCGGTTTCATAGTAATTATCTGGGGTCTCAATTTTCAATTCATGTGTTTTGAAAATTGAAATTATTTCAGCTCTTGATAAGACGTTCATCATTCCCATCCAGTGGTTATTTATTTAGACTATTTTGTCCGAAGGAAAACACCTTTACTTGATAGTTGTGAATCAAAGGCTTCTTTTATCATAACTAATTTACCTGTATGAGTATATTCGAAGCTCAGCATATCCGAGTGATTGACAACATAGACGCACATTTTGTGCATTATGTATGTTTATGCAGGTACGTTAAAAATTTAGCCGCTACAATTATCTAGTATCAACACAACTTTGATACTAGAGCGCCTCAAAGCCACCGGCCGACACTTTTACAATGCGGTCTAAGATTTAGTTTCTAAAACTCACACAACTCAATTACCCTAACTGTTTTAACTAAAAGAGAGCAACCCTACATGAATAAATCTGATCTGATCACTGCCATCGCTGAACACGCCAATCTAACCAAAGCCGACGCCGGTCGTGCCGTAGATGGCATCATAAAATCTATCGAAACCGCTTTAAAAGCAGGCGATTCCGTGGCCTTGGTAGGTTTTGGCAGTTTTGAAGTTAAAGAACGTGCAGAGCGTAAAGGCCGCAATCCGCAAACCGGCGAAGAAATCACCATTGCTGCCGCAAGACTACCGAGTTTTAAAGCCGGTAAATCCTTAAAAGATGCTGTTAATGCCTAATCCCTGGCGTTGATAGATTTGTAGTGCCCAAGCGGCATAATTTTAGCCGCTAAAATTTAAAGACTGTTTTTACGGTTGCCCGTTGATGATGAGTTTGCGTGGGACATATTTAGATGTTTTCCACGCAACTGTTTTGACGGATTGCGGACTCGATGCAGTAACAATGGTTTTCGTTATTTCAGTTGTTGATGGTGTTGCTTTCGGAATATCGGAGTTAATTACGTCATAGGTCACAAACCGAGCCTCCAGCCAATCGGCCCATTTGACGGCCTTTGCCAGCAAGTCAGCCCTGTAGATGGCGTTGTAATGCGGGGTCTTCGAGTGGTAGTTAGCCGCTCGCGTCCACAGGTCGCCTTTGTCATGCTTAATATGTTGCCGAAGTCGCCAGGCGGCCAGGTCAAACGAATAGCAGCCTGCCGCAGCCACATCGTTTGCCGAAATGCCATACTTGGCTAAATCACTTAAATACGCCGTGTTGAATTGCATCGCTCCCACATCATGGGTGCCGTTAGCATTAAGCACCCATTGCCCAGGCTTGCCCGCTTCCTTTTCCGCTACCGCAAGGACAATATTTGCAGGCACTTCGTATTTCATGGCCGCAGACAGTGAGCAGACGACGCGCTCTTGAAGCCGTGGCGACAGATCGGCAAAGGGCATGGCCTTGGCTTGCAACGGCATTGCCCGGGATTCATTGGCTTGGCTCGATAGACTGAAAGCCGTTATTCCCAAGGCGACCACTGTGCAAAGAATGATTGGGTGCATGATTGCTGCTCTTATCGTCGTTACGAGGCTTTTAAATCGCGGTCACGAAAGGACGCCACTTCTGAGGCCGCATCCGAAGATTGATTTGAACCTGCTGACGTTGACCCGGACGAGAGACTGTTATTAGCAAACGTTGAGGATTGGTTTGAACCTGAGCCGGGTGCTGCATCGCGGGCTTCAATCGCCGCAGCAATCTTTCCACCGGTGGTCTCACTGACACGATCCATCGCCGCATCCCGCATGTCGCTGGCCTTGGCTTTGGCGACATCCCAGGTACCTTGTGCCAGGTTCGCAACGGTATTAGCCGCAACTCTGCCCATTGAGCCATCCATTGCCGAAGCAAGGGCGCTACCAGAACCGCTACTGTTGCCAGAGCCACCGCGCATGGCGGCCATCATGTCGCCGGTGCCACTGCCTGCGCTTTCCGAGGCGGAGGCTTTCGAAAAGGCCGTCATGATGGCTTGAGCTCCGCCTGCCATATTGGTTGCCCCCGCAGCCATGGCCGCTCCTGCGGTTGCGGCCGCCGCTGCCCCCATTGCCGCAGCGCCCATCGCCGTCCCTGCACCGAAGCCATTACCCAATGAACCGGTACTGCCACCGGCTAGACTGCCGATAAGTGGCGGCACTTTGTTAACCAGGGCAAGTAGCACCACCGAGACGATCATCATCACCCCTAATTCTTTCAGACTGAGGCCTGCGCTCATGTGGGTGTAATACTGATCAATAAAGGATTTACCAATGCCGACCAGTAACACCATGGTAAACAGCTGTGCGGCAACCCCTAATACGGTTTTGAAATAAATGATGGCCATCTCGGACGTCCAGCGCGAACCCCCGAAGCCAAGAAAGAAAATACCCGCATAAGCCAGGACCCAGCCGCTGACAAGAAGCAACAGCATATTCACGCCGATTAACGCCAGGATGACCAGCACAATGGCTCCCATGATAATCCCCACGGCACTATCAATCGGTGACCAAACAGAGGACTGATCCAGCACCTTAAAGAAAATGTCGAAACCTATATCGACAATGCTGGACGGTGTCAGCAAAGACCCAGTGCCCGTGGCATTGCCACCAATGGTGCGCAAAGAGGTCATGATGGAAGTGGCGAAGTTCGGACCGTTGACCAGCAGCCACCAGAAGAAGCCGGTAAACATCGTGAAGCGAATAAACTCCGCGAAGAATTCACCAATGTCGGCCTTACGCAAGGCCATTAAGCCGAAGGTCCAGACCATACTAATTAGTGCTAAGCTCCAAAATAACCAGCTGGCATGGGCTGTGATGGTCGACGCCCAGGTATTAGCCTTCGTTGAGTAACTGTTGAGGGCATTATCCAGAATCCCCGCATTATCGATAGCCGCCTGCGCATTCACGGAAAACAGCATTAACACCAGGATTAGCGGGAGTAGGGCGACTCTAACTAAATGAGCGAGCGTTGTCATCGCTAACCCCTAATAGCTTTTCTTTGGACTGGGCTTGAAACCTGAGCCGCTGCGTGGACAGGTTTTAAGCAGTTCCTCCTTTTGAGCCGGGTCGGTGATCTTATCCAAATCAGTACAGGTCGGACTTGCAATGTCAGGTGCTTTTTCGCAGCCAACGAGCAAGACAGCAAACGTGCCGGCAACAATCATCAATAACAGTCGTTGTTGTTTCATTGCACTTCTCCTTTACCAGCTTTTAGCTGAGCTTTTGACAAACTTGCCGGTACGCAGTTGGGCAGCTGAGGCGGCTTCCTTGGCTTCACGATCTGCCAAGGCCTGATTGCGGCTGGCAATGGCATTTTGTTGTGAGATTAACAGGCCGCGAATTTGTAACAACTGATTAGCTTGATGACTGGCCAGTTGGTTGGCATAAGAAATAGCTTCCATTTGCCCGGTCGCAGTTTGTGCTGCCTTTTGCAGGCTCTCTAATTGACTGGCATCGGATTGCATGGCGTTCTGCTGTTCATCTAAACCTTTGAACAGCGCATCCGTGGCTTTTTTCTGTGATTCAGAGCCTAAGCGTTCTGAGTCTTTCATCGCCGCCCATTCTGCATCGGTACAGCCACTGATGGAGTAACAAGGCGAGTCGCGATAGGCGGCAGTGTCTTTGAACTTACTCAAGTAAGAGTCAACACCACCAAGCGTCGTTTTGTAATAGTTCAGGGTATCAATGGAGCTACGCAGTTTATTCATCGTGGTAGTGGCCTGATCCCACACATAAGCTGCCGGTGCCGCAGTGTTCTTGAGCATGTTTTCGTACTGTAAGAGTTGGGTCTTGTACTGGTCAATTTGCTTGGCCGTCTGTGCCGAGGCATTGAGTGAAGTCGCCAAGGTACTCACATTATTGATAGGATCAAAGACGATATCGCCAACGCCGAAGATGGCAAGGGCAGGTGGTGAAACTCCCAGACCAGCAATCCCGGTCATCACGACAAAAAGAGGCAAGCCTAAGGAAATTTTAGCGGCTAAAGTTAAGGGTGGTTTTTTCATCAGTGTCTCCTTGGCGTTAAACGGTTAATAATCAAAAGCCTGGTAAGGCTTGGAAAAGGTCATGTCTTTGGTGACGATGACGTTGAAACGGTAGCCCGGCCTGATTTCAAGAGTGGGAGCCACGTTCAGGTTTTTGGCGATCATTTGCGCAGTGACTTGTCCCAACTGTTGACCCAGCGCCTGGCTCATTGCACTATTCGCGGTGGGCTGTTGAAAGGCGCTGCTCGATTGGTTTTGTTGTTGGCTATAGGAGATACCGGCAGTGACCGCTGACATCAGGAAGGCAGAACCATAAAGCCGCAGGTAATGGTTATTTACCTGGTCATTGAAACCGGCATACCCGGCACTATCTGCCCCCGGCATGGCACCAATGTCCATGGCTTTGCCGTCAGGGAAGACAATGCGTTGCCAGGCGACCAGCACTCGCGCTTGACCATAAGACACATCACTGGAATACGAGCCTACCAGCCGAGAGCCTTGTGGGAGCAACAGGTGTTTGCCGGTCGGTGTGTCGTAGACGTTTTGCGCGACTTGGGCCATGATTTGGCCCGGTAATTCCGAGTTGATGCCCGAAATCAGCGTACCCGGTACCACGAAGCCCGCACGCAGTTCATACGGTGTGCGCGGGGCTTCCGGCTGAGAATCCAATTTCCAACGGTCGCCGTGTCCTGAATCGGCAAACTGTCCCAGGTCTTTACTTTTATTACTTTCGGTAGATGTTTGTAGCAGTCTTGGTGCAGTGTTTCCCCCTGATGTTTCTGACCAGGCTGCTTGCAGCTGTTGCATGTGGGCTTTATAGCTGGCTGTCGGATCATCGTGGGTCTGCGCATCAATCTGCTGACGAAGGGCGGCAAGTTGGGTAATGGCTTCGTCGCGAGTGGTTGGCGGATTGCGATCGGTTTTACCACCCGGTGTCGAGCCCGCACTGCGCGGGGCTGTCATTGGTACTTCGGTTTTAGCCTTGATAGCGGCCTCAAGCTGTTGCATTTTTGCCATGCGAATCCGTTCCAGTTCATCATTGCGGTGAGGATTCGTATCGGAGAGTGGCGGTGTCGGCGGTGCCTCCAGATTTTCCGGGCGAGCAACAATAATATGCGGCTGTTCCGGTACCATTAATGGCTGGGCGGGTTCGGCCTGGATGATGCCTTCCTGCTGGATTCCGGCAATTTCGTTGGCAAACATGCTGGTGTTACCGGTCTTTTCATCTTTGGCATCAGACTGTCGGTGCTGTTGGTCGGCACGATCGGCGGCCACCAAGACCATGACGATAAGAAATACCGTCATCAAGCCGCCGATAATATACACCGGTAAATTGTTGACGCGGCGCACGCCTGCATTGGGAGACACTTCACCAGGGGAGGCCTCTGGCGACATTTGATCTTCGGTCATGATGCTC
>Ga0208262_1000615_pt1 | contig 11539 bp, 5 predicted proteins | sample LakWasMet15_LOW5_2_FD_183863 | JGI IMG/M metagenome (GOLD analysis project Ga0208262, IMG submission 183863) | Freshwater sediment methanotrophic microbial communities from Lake Washington under simulated oxygen tension - Sediment Metagenome... | ecosystem: Environmental > Aquatic > Freshwater >... | reverse complement strand
CGATACTCGTGGCGCCAGGGCGTCAGGTCGCGCGCCGACTCCTGCAGCGTGGCGATGAAGGACGGCAAGTCGTCCGGGTGGTGCAACGACATGGTGCAGGTGGCGTCGCGCAGCACTTCTTCGGGGGCGACACCGCGGTAGATCTCCCGCACCGGCTCGCTGATATAGAGAAACTGGAAGCGGCCGTCCGGCCGGCGCCGCAACTGGTAGACCACGCCAGGCACGCGGCTGGTAATGGTCTGGATGAAGGCCAGCCGATCCTGCAGCGCCAGCGCGGTGTTGCGCTCCGCCGTGATGTCCTGCACCACACCAAAATCCAAGATCGCCACGCCACCACGAGTGCGCCGATGCATGCGCGAGCGCAGCCAACGCACCCGCCCATCGGGGTGCGCCCAGCGGTACTCCACTGTAGCGCCATCAAGCCTGGCACGCGCCGACTCGAAGGTCGGCCGGTCCTCTTCCAGGATCCGGCTGCGTCCGGCCGCGGTGTCGCCAACGCTGCCGGGCTCGAGCCCCGCCAGCGCGTACAGGCCGGCTGACCAGATGAGCCCGTCTCCGCCCGGCCGGGACACCCAGTGGCCCACCGTGGCAAGACTCTCCATCGACTCGAACAACGCAATCTGTTGGCTGAGGTGATGGTTGCTGTCCTTGAGCCTCTGCTCACTCTCGGCCAGCGCGGCCTGCGCAGCACGCTCGGCCGTCACGTCCTTGAGGTAGCTCATGAAGTAGCTGGTGCCGTCGATTTCAATTCGCGAGCCATTGAGCTGCAAGATACGACGCTCGCCGTCGGCACGCACAAAAGGCAGATCCAGATTGCGCAGGTGGCCGACCTCGCGCATGTGCTGGGTGTTGGCGTCGCGCTGGGCGCGATCGCGCCAGAAGCCCAGGTCAATTGCAGTGCGACCCAATGCCTGATCGAATGGGACGCCGGTCAGCCGGCACCACTCCGCATTGACATCGACATAAACCCCATCCGACTCGCGACTCATGGAGATCGCCACGGGGCTTTGCTCGAAGACGACTTCGAGCTGTTGTTGTGAACGTTGCGCCATCCGCATCGCCTGCGAGGGGTTGACCGCCTCCCAGAACTTCACGACCACGCGATCCGATGCACTCTGAAAAGCAAAGAACTGGTAGTTGTGACCAGACAGCATGCCTTCGCCCAGCGTAGCCGCCGGCCCGACCAGGCCGCCGTCGCGCGCCACGCCAGCCAACTCATCGGGCAGCTTCTCCCCGCGAAATCCGGGCAGAAAGCGCAGAATGGGCTGTCCAAGGAAGGGCGCACAGGCCTTGTCCAGCAGCCGGTCGGCCATGGCGTCGGCCCGCGCCAGCCGCAGTTCGCCCTGCGCATCGAGCTCAAACTCCAGCGTACCCAGCAGTTCCCCCGAGGCCTGCACCACCGCCTGCAGGCGCTGCTGGGTCGCGCGCAACTCGGCACGCAGGCGCTCGATCTCGGCAGCCGCGTCGGCCGGGGTTGGGCTCGTCACAAGGGTAGATTCCACATCTGGTACTGGCTGGCCAGACCATTGTGCCGCAACTGCCTGCAACACGGCATGACCCCCCTTTCGGGAATATTGCCCGCCGCAGGGCCAATCTGGATCTAGGCCGCCAACGGCGCCGGTCTGCCGAACAGGTAGCCCTGAAAGGCCTTGCAGCCGCACTGCGCCAGAAACTCGTGCTGGCCGCGCGTCTCCACGCCCTCGGCCACAACTGCCAGCTCCATGCTCTGGGCCAGCGACAGGATGGTGCGCACGATGGCGGCGTCGTTGGCGCTCTTGAGCACATCGCGCACAAAGGACTGGTCGATCTTGAGCTGGTCGAGTGGCAGGCGCTGCAGATAGCTCAGCGACGAGTAGCCGGTGCCGAAATCATCCAGCGAGAAGCGCACACCGATTGCGCGCAGCTCGCTCATCTTCGCAATCGCGTCGTCCACGTCGCTGACCAGCAGACTCTCGGTCAGCTCCAGCTTCAATCGGTAGGGGTTGGCACCGGTGGTGCGCAGTGTATTGAGCACCTGCCGGACGAAGTCGGCATGCCGAAACTGGCGCGCGCTGACATTGACCGCCATGGTCCAGCCGCGCGTGGCGGCGCGCGCGCTCCAGGCCACCAACTGCGTGCACGCCACCTCCAGAACCCATTGGCCCAGCGGCAGGATCAAGCCGCTCTGCTCGGCCAGCGGAATGAACAGCGCCGGCGACACCAGACCACGACTCGGATGCTGCCAGCGCGCCAGCGCCTCCACGCCGGTGGTCTGGCCGACCGCGTCGACCACCGGCTGGTAGTGCAGCAGCAGTTCACCGTGCGCCAGACCATGGCGTAAGTCGGCCTCGAGCCGGGCGCGATCAGTCACCACCGCCTGCATCCGCGGGTCAAAGAAGCGCATGGTGTTGCGTCCCGCCGCCTTGGCCTGGTACATCGCCAGATCGGCGCGTTTGAGCAGTTCGTCAGCGGTCTCGCTGTGACCGCGAAACAGCGTCACACCGATGCTGGGCGAGCTATGATGCTTCTGACGCGCCACCTCGATCGGCTGGTTCAAGGCAAGCAGTATCTTGCGCCCTATGGCCTCAAGCTGCGCCGCGGCCTCGGTCTCGCGCTCGCTCAAATCGTCCAGCATCACGACGAACTCGTCGCCGCCCAACCGCGCCACCGTGTCGGTCTGACGCACACACTGGCTCAGCCGTTCGGCCACCTGCTTGAGCAGTTCATCTCCTACGTCGTGGCCCTGGGTGTCGTTGACTGCCTTGAAGTTGTCCAGGTCGATGAACAACAGGCCGCCGTGAGCCTCGCGCCGCGCACCAGCCACCACCGCCTGCTGCAGACGGTCGTACAGAAGCCGGCGATTGGGCAGTCCGGTGAGCGCGTCGTAGAACGCCAGCCGCTCGATCTGCGCCTCGGCCAGCTTGCGCGAAGTGATGTCGCAACCAATGCCGCGGTAGCCGCGAAACACTTCGTCCTCATCGAAGATCGGCTCGCCGCTGATGGATATCCAGTAGGTGTTGCCGTCCGGCGTGCGCCGCTGCAGTTCCAGTTCGCGAAACGCCTGGTGAGCCTCCAGCGCGCGCCGATGCACCTCCCAGTCGTCCTCGGACATATTCTCGGCGCCGATCTCCCAACGCGTCTGCCCCAGATCGACCGCCTCCAGGCGATGCGTCTTCTGCTCGCGCTCACCTTCAAATTTGATGAAACGGAAGTTCTCGTCCTGCAACCAATACCAGTCAGAGGAGAGCTGCGTCAGGCTGCGAAAACGCAGCTCGCTGTCACGCAGCTTCTGGTGCGCCTGCTGCTGCTCGGTAACGTCTGCGTAGGTACGCACCACGCCGCCGTCGGGCAGCTGTCGGGTGGCAATCTGCAGCACCCGTCCGGCCGAGGTGCTGCGCAGGTAGCTTCCAGGCTGACCGGCCAACACGCCAGCGGCCAACTGCTTGCGCGCGGATGATTCCACCAACTCGAAGTCGTCGCCAAAGTCCCCTCGCGCGAGTTGAAACCGAAACACGTCTTCAAAGCTGGGTTGCGTTGCTAGCAAGCTCTCGGGCAGCTCCAACAGTTCGATCAAACGCCGGTTGTACACCGTGATGCGTCCAGCGTTGTCGAGCATCACGATGCCTTGGCTCATGCTCTCCAAGGTCAACTTCAGCGCATCGGTGCGCTGCGCCAGCAAGGTGGCGGTGCGCTCCAGTTCATCGAGGGCGCGCTGGCGCTGCTGGTCGCCGCGTCGGGCGTGCACCAGTTGGCCAATCGTCTTGCACAAGGGATCCAGGAACGCGACATCCTCGGCCCGAAAGCCGCCCGGCTGATTGGCCAGGCCGACCATCGCCAGCAGGGTCTGCCCATGCTCGATCGGAATTCCCAGGAAGGCATTGAGCGGCGGATGACCGCTGGGCAGGCCGCCACGGCGCGGGTCGGTGGCCGGCTGGTTGGCGATCACCGGCTTACCTGTCAGCAGTGCCGCGCCAAACAGCGACTTCAGATTGGAGAACACCATGCCGCCTGGAGCATGCCGCGCATACAACGCGCGGGTCGGCTCATCCCAGGCGATGTTCGTGATGGCATGGGTCTTGAGATAGGGCTGGCCTTCGGCCGAGTACAGCACCTCGCCGATGAAGCCGTATTCCGCCTCGGTGAGTGCCAGCAGTTCCGCCAGCAGACCGCCGAACACGGCGGCCGCGTCACTGCTCTCGATGGCCAGCGACTGCGCCTGGCTGATGGCGTGCAGCATCCGGTTCTGCCGCGCCACCATGGCCGGCGTCGTGTCCTGATCAGAAGCGGTGCTGGACCGTTGCGGCAATTCCATCGACGTCCCGCCTTTTTTATAGGCAATTTTTCATTTTCCCGACTCTAGCGCGTTTTGCCCTGCGGGGCCCTTACAGCCGGGGTGTTGTTGATAGACTCGCCCGGATGATCGAAGTCGACAAGCAACACACGCCCATGATGGCCCAGTACCTGGGCCTGAAAGCAGACTTCCCGCAGACGCTGCTGTTCTACCGCATGGGCGATTTCTATGAGCTTTTCTATGCCGACGCCGAAAAGGCTGCGCGGCTGCTCAACATCACCCTGACGCGGCGCGGCCAGTCAGCCGGCGAGCCGGTGGTGATGGCGGGCGTGCCCTTCCATTCGGTCGAGACCTATCTGGCGCGCCTGATCAAGCTGGGTGAGTCGGTGGCCATCTGCGAACAGGTCGGCGAGGTCGGTGGCAAGGGTCCGGTGGAACGCAAGGTGGTGCGCGTGGTCACCCCCGGCACCCTGACCGACCTGGAACTGCTGGGCGACAAGACCGAGTCGCTGCTGCTGGCGGTGCACCAGGGCCCGCGCAACCGCTGCGGCCTGGCCTGGCTGAGCGTGACGCAGGGCGAGGTGATGCTGGCCGAATGCGCCAGCGACGAGGTGGCCGACTGGATCCACCGCATCGGTCCCGGCGAGCTGCTGTTCAGCGCCGGCGCCACACCGGCCTTCGAAGCGGCCCTGCGCGAGGCCACGCGGCGCAGCGGCCTGTCGGTCAGCGCCCGGCCGGACTGGCAGTTCGATGCCGCATTGGGCCAGCGAAAGCTGCTTGAACAGCTCAGGGCCGCCAGCCTGGCGCCCTGGTCGGCGCAAGACCTGCCCCTGGCCCACGCCGCCTGTGCCGCGCTGCTGGGCTATGCCGAGCACACCCAGGGCCGCGCCCTGACGCACGTGCACAGCGTGCGCGTGCAACGCGATGACGATACGGTCGACCTGCCGCCCAGTACCCGGCGCAACCTGGAACTGGTACAGACCCTGCGCGGCGAAGACGCGCCCACGCTGTTCTCGCTGCTCGACACCTGCATGACCGGCATGGGCAGCCGCGCCTTGAAGACCTGGCTGCTGTCGCCGCCGCGCGCGCGCCAGGTGGCACAGCAGCGGCTCGATGCCATCGGCGCACTACGGGGCGGACCGTGGCAAAGACTGCGCGAGGCGCTCAAGGGCAGCAGCGACGTGGAGCGCATCACTGCACGCATCGCGCTGCGCCAGGCACGCCCGCGCGAGCTCGTCGGATTGCGTCATACGCTACAGAAATCAGAGCATCTTGGCACAGCTCTGGAGGGCTTGCGGGCCACCTTGGCCGATGTCTGTGAGGCCCTGACAGCACCACCGGGCTGTGCCGCGCTGCTGCAGGCGGCGCTGCTTGAAGAGCCGGCCGCGCTGGTGCGCGACGGCGGCGTGATCGCCGGCGGGCTGGATGCCGAGCTGGACGAACTGCGCTCCATCCAGACCAACTGCGACGCCTTCCTGCTCGATCTGGAGCAGCGCGAGAAGGCGCGCACCGGCATCGCTACCCTGCGCGTGCAATTCAACAAGGTGCATGGTTTCTACATCGAGGTAAGCCAGGGCCAGGCCAGCAAGGTGCCCGAGGACTACCGGCGCCGCCAGACCCTGAAGAACGCAGAGCGCTTCATCACGCCCGAGCTGAAAGCCTTCGAGGACAAGGCGCTAAGCGCGCAGGAGCGCGCGCTGGCGCGCGAGAAATGGCTGTATGAGCAACTGCTGGATCAGCTGCAGGCCCACGTGCCGGCGCTGACCCGGCTGGCGCGCGCCATCGCCACGCTGGACGCGCTGTGCGCCCTGGCCGAGCGCTCGCTCACACTCAACTGGTGCGCGCCGCAGTTCGTCAAGGAACCCTGCCTGGAGATCAGCGCCGGGCGGCACCCCGTGGTGGAGATGCGGCTCAACGAAACCAGTGCGGGCAGCTTCATCGCCAACGACACGCGCCTGGGCGCGAAGCAGCGCATGCAGATCATCACCGGCCCCAACATGGGCGGCAAATCCACCTACATGCGCCAGATCGCCGTCATCGTGCTGCTGGCCAGCATGGGCAGCTATGTGCCGGCCAGCGCCTGCCGGCTAGGGCCTATCGACGCCATCCACACCCGCATCGGCGCCGCCGACGACCTGGCCAACGCGCAGTCCACCTTCATGCTGGAGATGCTCGAGGCGGCGCAGATCCTGCACGCCGCCACGCCGAACTCGCTGGTGCTGATGGACGAGATCGGCCGCGGCACCTCCACCTTCGACGGTCTGGCGCTGGCGTCCGCCATTGCCACGCAGTTGCACGATAAGACCCAGGCCTACACGCTGTTTGCCACGCACTACTTCGAGCTGACCGAGTTCCCGGCACAGCACCACCGCGCGGTCAATGTGCACGTCAGCGCCACCGAGGCCGGCCGCGACATCGTGTTCCTGCACGAGATCCAGGCCGGCCCGGCCAGCAAGAGCTACGGTATCCACGTGGCGCGGCTGGCCGGCATGCCCGCCGCCGTGCTGAACCACGCGCAGCATGCGCTGGCCACGCTGGAAGCCAAGGCCAGCGAGACGCAGGCGCAGGTCGACCTGTTTGCCGCGCCGCCCGCGAGCACCGCCGCTTTGCCCAGCCCAGTGGACGCAGCCCTGGCCGCCATCGATCCCGACGCGCTGAGCCCGCGCGAGGCGCTGGACGCGCTCTACCAGCTCAAGAAGGTCAGTGCTGCGGCCTGAGGCACCAACAAGGTGGCGAACCTAAGCGCTTGACGCGGCTGCCATCATGCCGCATGATGGCATGATCACATCCCGACATCCGACAATCAGTTGAGAAAAGATGTCCCGCGAAGCATCAGGAGGTACCCATGTTGAAGGAAGTCGGCGCCAGCGGCCAGATCTCGCTGGGAAAGAAGTACGCCGGGCAGTTGTTTGACATGGATATCCGGCCCGACGGCAGCATCGTCATGCAGCCTGTCAAGGTAGTGCCTGCCAACCAGGCCGTCAACGAAACTCAGCCCAGCGATACGGTGCCAACACCGCCCTCATCCAGTCAAGGCACCCGAGCCTGGGCCGATGCGCATGCGGCCGAGATCGACCAATACAACGCCTGGGCATCGCAACGCGAACCCTACTCTGAGCGTGTGCGGCGCTGGCGTGCCGAGAGCGCCTGAGCGATGGCGCGATTCGACGTTTACCCCAACCCGATCAAGGCCGACCGTGACAGCTTCCCCTTCGTGATGGAAGTCCAAAGCGATCTGCTGCATCGCTTTGCCGAACGCGTCTGCGTCCCGCTGGCCACGCCCGGCGCCTTCCCCGGCATGACCGACCGGTTCAACCCGGTCATCACGGTAGCGGGATCGACGCTACGTCTTCACCCACTGGGCATCGCGGTCTTTCTGGTGCAGGAATTGCAGCAGCCGGCAACCCATGCACGAAGCCACGCACTGGACATCGAGACCGCGATGGACATGCTGTTCAGAGGTTATTGACATGTCGCCCCACTTGACGGCACAACAATTCATTGCCAAGTGGGGCCCCGGCGGCCCCGCGTATGAGCTCAATGAACGACAGGGCGCGCAGCCGCACTTCATCGACTTGTGCCAGTTGCTGGGCGTGCCCACGCCCGGGAGCACGGGCGACTACCTCTTCGAGCAAGACACGCTGGTGCTGGGCGAGGCACGCGGCTATGCCGATGTATTCATGCGCAACCACTTCGCGTGGGAGAACAAGGCACCCGGGCGCAATCTGGACACCGCCCTCAAGCAGTTGCTCACGTACAGCCTGGCGCTCTCCAACCCGCCGCTGCTGGTGGTGTGCGACCGCCTGACGATCCGCATCCACACCCAGTTCAACGGCCATCCGTCCGAGGTGCACACGGTGCTGCTGCACGAGCTGGCGCAGCCAGAAAAGCAGGCACTGCTGCGCCGCCTGTGGCTGGACCCGGAGAGCTTTCGCCCGCACAAGACCAGCCGCGACATCACCGAGGCCGCCGCCAAGAGCTTTGCCACGCTGGCCGACGGCCTGCGCCGCCGAGGCCCCGACAGGGACACCGATCCACAAGGCTGGCAAGCACATGCCGACGAGGTGGCACACTTTCTGACGCAGTGCCTGTTCTGTTTCTTTGCCGAAGACGTGGGCCTGCTGCCCGGGCGCATGTTTGAGGGGCTGGTCAACAACAAGCACCTGACCAGCGACAAGCTCACCCAGGGCCTGACCAACCTGTTCACCGTGATGCGCGATGGCGGCCTGTACGGCAACGACGACATCCCGTGGTTCAACGGCGGCCTGTTCAAAAAGGTGAACGTGCCCGCGCTGTCCATCATGGAGATGACCGAGCTACGCAACGCCGCCGCGCTGAACTGGTCGGCCATTGACGTATCCATCTTCGGCACGCTGTTCGAACGCGGGCTTGATCCCGCCAAGCGCAGCCAGCTCGGTGCCCATTACACCGACCCTGCCACCATTCTGCGCATCGTCGAACCGGTGTTGAGTCGCCCTTTGCTACAACAATGGGAGCTGGTAACGCAGGAGCTGAAAGGCTTGCTGGCCAAGAGCACCAAGAAGGGCGACAAGTCCTACAAGTTGGCGCGGGCCCGGTTTGTGTTGTGGCTGGAGCAACTCAAGGACTACCGCGTGCTCGACCCCGCCTGTGGCAGCGGCAACTTTCTGTTTCTTGGCCTGAAGGCATTGAAGGACATCGAGCACAAAAGCCACCTCGACGCCGCCGCGCTGGGTCTGGACCGCGAAGCCGATCTGGTGACCGGCCCGCACAACGTGCTGGGTATTGAGCTGAACGAGTACGCCGCCGAACTGGCGCGCGTGACGGTCTGGATCGGTGAACTGCAGTGGCGCATCGAACATGGCTACGAGTTCAAGACCAACCCGGTGCTGGAACCGCTGGACCACATCGAGTGCCGGGATGCGTTGCTGAGTTGGCCTGCTGCGGTGGACGGCTCGACCTCCGATGCGGTTGGCTTGCCGTCCGATGCTGTTGGCTCGGACTCCGAGGCGCGGGTGGGGCGGACGCCAGGGGCTCATACGCTGCGCTTTTTGAAATCGCCCCCGACATCCGCCCCACCCACGCCTCTGCGCGACCTGGACCCGCCAGTCGAAGCCCTGTGGCCCAAGGCCAGTGTGGTGATCGGGAATCCGCCGTTTTTGGGGGACAAGAAGATGCGTGCCGAGTTGGGCGACACTTACACCGAAGCCCTGCGCAAAACCTACGAGGGCCGGGTTCCAGGTGGTGCGGATTTGGTTTGTTATTGGTTCGAGAAGGCGCGCAAGGCGATCAAGACGAATGGACTGGGCGCAGCCGGGCTGGTGGCGACCAACTCCATCCGCGGCGGAAGGAACCGCAAGGTACTTGACGCAATTGGCAGCACCACTCGCATTTATGAGGCGTGGAGCGACGAGGGTTGGGTAAACGAAGGTGCGGCGGTGCGTGTGTCCCTGGTTGCGTTTGGGCACGCCGCCCAGATCGCAAGTTTGGACGGTCACGAAGTGACGGCAATAGGCTCCGACTTGGCGCCGTCAACTCAAGTCGACTCCACCGATATGACTCTCGCAAAAGTATTGGCCGATAACAAGGGGCCATCGTTTCAAGGACCTGTACTGGTAGGGGATTTTGAAATCAGCCACGAGTCAGCGACGGAGTGGCTACGTCTTCCAAACCCGAATAGGCGAAGTAACGCGGAAGTAGTCCGCCCTCTCAGCAATGGAAGGGACATAACATCAAGAAGTCGGAGACTGTGGGTAGTTGACTTCGATTCCCGCACCGAAAGTGAGGCTGCTTTGTTCGAGAAGCCGTTCGAACATGTAGTCCGTTGCGTCAAGCCCACGCGCGAAGCGAGCCGTGACAGCAGTCGACGGGTCAAATGGTGGCTGCATGGTCGTTCGGGAACTGACTATCGGGGGTCAACCAAGACCATCATTCGGTACATTGCGACTTCGCAGGTAGCGAAGCACCGCGTGTTTGTCTGGCTCCCCGTTCAAGTCTGGCCTCATCAGACCGTCATCGCCATCGCTCGCGCCGACGACGCCACCTTCGGAATCCTGCACAGCCGCTTCCACGAACTCTGGTCGCTGCGCATGGGCACGTCGCTGGAAGACCGCCCGCGCTACACCCCCACCACCTGCTTCGAAACCTTCCCCTTCCCCGCCGGCCTCACCCCCGCCGACACCGCACACCAACGCACGGAAGAAGTGGAAGGCGGCGCCCTGATCCCCGCCAACTTGCCTGACCAGCCCGTAGAGGCGGGGGCGGGGCGGATGTCGGGGGCGATTTCAAAAAGCGCAGCGTATGAGCCCCCGGCGTCCGCCCCGCCCCCGCCGGGCCAACGCCAACCCGGCAAAGCGCCAAACAGCAGCACGGCAGCGACAAACCCCCAATCCATTCGAAGCCACGCCATCGCCATCGCCCAAGCCGCCAAGCACCTGAACGACCTGCGCGATAACTGGCTCAACCCGCCGGAATGGACGCACCGCGTGCCCGAGGTCATTCCGCTTGGCATGAGCACTTCACCCTACCCCGACCGCATCGAGCCCAGGCCCGACATCAGTGAGGCCGACCTGAAGGCGCTGCAGAAACGCACGCTCACCAACCTCTACAACCAGCGCCCGGCGTGGCTCGCCATGGCCCACCAGCAACTGGACGCCGCCGTCGCCGCCGCCTACGGTTGGACCGACTACAGCCCCGACATGCCCGACGACGAAATCCTCAAACGCCTGCTGGCATTGAACCTGGAGCGATCAGCTACCATTCGACCGGAAGGCGTGGGGCAAGCCGCCTGAGCACCCGCTGGTTGACCTCGCCATACCCACCAGATTTTTCTCCATGACTTACTGCGTCGCCATCAAACTCAATGCCGGACTGGTGTTCCTCTCCGACTCGCGCACCAACGCCGGGCTGGACCAGATCAGCACCTTTCGCAAGATGATCGTCTACGAGAAGCCGGGCGACCGCTTCATGGTGCTGCTGTCCGCGGGCAACCTGAGCATTTCGCAATCGGTGCGCGAGATCCTGCAGATCGAGCAACTCAAGGAACTGGTTGACGGCGAACCCATGACCATCTGGAACGCCAAGAGCATGTTCGACGCGGCGCGCGTGCTGGGCTCGGCGATCCGCCACGTGCACGAGCGCGACTCGGCTTCGCTGAAACACGCCGGCGTCGACTTCAATGTCTCGCTGCTGTTTGGCGGTCAGATCAAGGGCGAGGGCATGCGCCTGTTCCAGGTCTATTCGGCCGGCAACTTCATCGAGGCCACGCCCGAGACGCCCTACTTCCAGGTT
>Ga0208262_1000613_pt1 | contig 11594 bp, 9 predicted proteins | sample LakWasMet15_LOW5_2_FD_183863 | JGI IMG/M metagenome (GOLD analysis project Ga0208262, IMG submission 183863) | Freshwater sediment methanotrophic microbial communities from Lake Washington under simulated oxygen tension - Sediment Metagenome... | ecosystem: Environmental > Aquatic > Freshwater >... | reverse complement strand
ACCCGTTTAACATCGGTATCCAGGCAGGCCTCGATAAGGTTCTGTGCTCCCAAAACGTTAGTTTTAATGCATTCAAAAGGGTTGTACTCGGCAGCCGGCACTTGCTTGAGTGCCGCGGCATGAACCACTATATCGACGCCTTCTAACGCTCTCCTCAATCGATCTTGATCGCGAATATCGCCGATAAAATAACGCATGCAGGGCGCATCAAATTGTTGCTGCATTTCAAATTGCTTAAGCTCGTCTCGGGAATAGATCACTAACTTCTTAGGTTGGTAGTTAGCCAAAATAGTCTTGGTAAAATGTTTACCAAATGAGCCCGTACCGCCAGTGATTAAAATAGTTTGATTATCAAACATGGTTTTTCCTTGAATTGAACTGGTTGCAATGGCTCTTCCGAATATACTGAGAGCCTGCTTGTGCTAAGTGTCAAAATTAAAGATAGTCAACGAAACAAAGCATGACAAGTTGACGCGTCAATATATTGACAAGCTACCCTAATATAAGCAGCATCTATGCCATCTAAAACCATTTGTTTTTGTCATGCCCATAAAAAAAGCCCTTATCGGGCTTTTTTTATGGGCACATCTGTTGATCTTAACTGAGATCATCGAGCAATTCTTGAGCAGCTGTCTTTTGAGCATCAGTGCCTTTAGTTAATACTTCGCTCGCAATATCTCGTGCAGCCCCCATATCGCCCATGTCAACATAAGCTTTTGCCAGATCCAGTTTGGTTTCCAGCTCATCCATATCGGTTAAATCAGAAACAGCAAATTGGTCATTTGGGTTATTAGATCCAGGGCTATCTTCATCAAGGTCAAAGCTAAAATCAAAATCGTCACTGTCAAAATCTAAGGAATTATCTAAAGACAGTTCGTTGGCGGGGGTGATTTTTTGTTCGCTAACGCTTATAGAAGGTTCTTTAATAGGCTGATCGTCTTCATTGGATAGGTCAAAATTAAAATCAAAACTTTCTAAGGCATCAATGCTTTCAACCACTGGTTTTTCAGCTTTTTCGGTTTTATCCGATTCAGGTGCAAACGCAGTCAGATCAAAATCTATTTCTTGATTGTTACGCTCTTCATCAACAAAAGTATCATCTTCAACTTCAAATGAAGTTAAATCATAATCAAGTGCAGATATTTTAGGTTGTTGAACGGCGGCTGGAGCAGGAACTTTACTTGGCAATTCTTCGAATGAAACTAAATCAAAATCCAACTCTTCTGTATCTGCAGTTGTATGACTGATTGATGCACTCTCAGGAACGGCCACTTTGTGATTGGAAAAATGCGCATCTCCATTTGAAAATAAGGCAACATCAGGGCAAAGCTCTTCACCCATTTCAGCGACTTTACCCCAAAACTCAACTTGTTTATTTTTGCCTGCCTGTGCCAATTCATCGGCATAAGCGGCAAAAGCCTGCTTGTTTTCACTGGCGTAATAAATTTCCAGTAATTTTAATTTGCATTCATCACGGTCAGGGTAATCATTAATGGCATGACGCATTAACTCTTCTGCTTGTTGGTAACGACCATAAGCTAAATACACATCCGCTTCGGAAATTGGATCTATTTCACCTTGATCAGTATCAAATGAATTAAAGTCACTAGGGGTAAATTCACTTAAAAATGAACTTTCGCCAACGGTGTAAGCAGTGTTATCAGCCACCACCGGTACTGAAAAAATATCTTCATCTTCAGGCACCTGCAACAGGCTGGAAGAAGCGAACATGCTTTCAGTTCCGGTTTCTTCTTCAACTTTACGCTTGCGCCACCAGAGCCAACCCAATGCACCTAAGATACTCACACCTGCACCTGCAGCACCCAAATAAATAAGATCAGGTGATTCTTCAATTGTTGCCGTTGGCTGAACCACTGGTGGTTTAGTTTTTGCTGGCTCTACAGGCTTAACTTCAGCCGGTGCAGGCGCTTGCGGTGCAGGCGCTTGCGGAGTAGGCGCTGATTCGATTGGTGCTTGTGGCTGAGATGCTACCGCAGACTCTGGCACAGCTTGAGCCTGTGGATTTACGCTTTGCGGCTCAATTGCGGTAGGTGCTACAACTGTTTTAGATTCAACAGCAGGACTTGGCGCTGGTGCCACTTCTGCTGGTTGCAGTTGCGGTGGTTGCGCTTGGTTTTGCATTGCAGCAAGCTGTTGATCTTTTAAAGCAATAATCTGTTGCATAACAGCCAGCTGCTTTTCAAGTGCTGCGATTTTAGTTTGTATCGCTGCGTCTGCTGGAGATGCGGCAGTTTCAGCACTACTGCTCGCTTCGGCGCCTGCCTGGGTTGTTGTGCTTTTCTTTGCCGATGTCGATTTATCGCTACCTGGCGCAACAACAGCATCATCAGCTACTGTTGCTTCAACCGGTGCTGTTAGCTTTAATTGATTATCTGTAACCGTTTCTTTTACCTCGGCCGATTTAACCGGCGCAGGCGCTAAACGATTTTTCCAAGCTTGGCGCTGCCTATTAAATTCTGCCAACGCCTGACTACGGGATAATTTTACGACGACATCTTTTTCCGGAATTTTTAGCGTTTTGCCAGCGATTAACGCGTTGACGTTATCTTTATAAAACGCATCAGGATTGGCTTGAAAAAGCGCAACCATCATTTGTTCTACAGACACACCCTGCTCTCGACTTAAGCCCTCAGCAACATGCCAAAGCGTGTCATTTTTGCGCGTTGGGCCGTATTCATCGGCGCTGCCGTTATTTACTTGAGCGGATTGAGGTGCATAACGCTGCGCTTGTGACTCGGTGCGCAAGGCCTGTTGCGACACTACAGGCTGGGAACTTGACTGAACGGGGATAGTGGCTTGGTTGTAAACTGACGGCGGATCTACCAGAACGGTAAATTCACGGTACAAATTGCCTTTAGGCCAGCTAACTTCCAGCAACAAATCCAAAAACGGTTCTTTCAATGCTTCACTGGAAGTCAACTTAATGACTACAGAGCCATTGGCCTGGGTAATTGTTGAAAATTTGATTTTCGATAAAAAATAATTCCACGCGACACCGGCTTCGTCGAATTTTTCAGGCGGGGCTAATTTGACTTTAATATCATCAATATTCTCGCCGGAAAGCTGCAAAGCAATTTCGGCATTCAGGTTTTGATTGAGCGCCGAGTGCAATTTAATATCGCCTATCCCTAGTGGATAGGCACTAGCAGGTGCCAAAATTGATACCACCGCTAAAGTTTTAGTTAAATTGCGCACGTTGCTCTCCTTCACAAAAATCACCACAGTCTTACACCGCTAACAGTCAAGTAATGTCGTGAAGCTTAGTTCAGATGTAATTTTTTACCAGCTCCTCAGCTATTTGAACGCTGTTTAGTGCGGCACCTTTACGCACATTATCGCCAACCACCCATAAATCTATGCCTAGAGGATGCGATATATCTTCACGGATGCGACCAACAAACACATCATCATGGCCTGAAGACTCAGTCACCGCTGTTGGGTAACCGCCATTCTCACGCTCATCCATTACGGTAACGCCGGGCGCTTTTTCGAGTAATGCCCGCACAGTTTCAACATCAATTTTTTGTCGCGTTTCGATATGCACGGCTTCAGAGTGACCAAAAAATACCGGTACGCGGACAGCTGTGGCATTCACTTTAACAGTGTCATCACCGAGAATTTTCTGGGTTTCCCAAACCATTTTCATTTCTTCTTTGGTGTAGCCGTTGTCCATGAAGACATCGATTTGCGGCAACACATTAAAGGCAATTTGCTTAGGATAAACGCTAGGCGTAATCGGTTGAGCATTCAATAAGTTACTGGTTTGATTAGCCAATTCCAGTATCGCTTCTTTACCGGTACCGGACACCGCTTGGTAAGTACAAACGTTAATCCGATCGATACCTACCGCATCATAAATCGGTTTTAGCGCCACCAACATTTGTATGGTTGAACAATTGGGGTTGGCGATAATGCCGCGATTTTTATAATCGGCAATTTTCTCTGGATTAACTTCTGGAACCACCAACGGAATATCGTCGTCATATCGAAATTGCGAGGTGTTATCAATGACTATGCAACCAGCCGCTGCTGCGATAGGGGCATAAATTTCTGACACCGAAGCGCCAGGCGAGAACAAGCCAATTTGCGCTTTGGAAAAATCAAAAGTCGCTAGATCTTCAACCTTTAATGAGCCACCTTTAAATGGAATACGTTTACCGACTGAACTACTGCTGGCTAACGCATAAACTTCACCCACAGGGAAATTGCGCTCTTCCAAAATAGACAGCATGGCTTCGCCGACTGCACCGGTCGCACCAACAACGGCGACGTTATAAAGTTTGGTCATGATTTAAGCACCTTTTGTTAAAGCTGAAACAACTGCATCGCCCATTTGCGCGGTGCTGACTTTTTGCATACCGTCAGAATAAATATCCGCAGTACGCACATTAGCATCTAATGCATCATTGACTGCTTGTTCAATACGATCCGCAGCCGCACCTTCATTAAAGGTGTATCGCAGCATCATTGCTGCCGACAAAATGGTTGCCAACGGATTAGCAATGCCTTTACCGGCAATATCCGGTGCCGAACCATGAATAGGTTCGTACATACCTTTACCTTCAGCATTTAACGACGCAGAAGGCAACATGCCGATGGATCCGGTCAGCATCGCGGCACAATCCGACAAAATATCTCCAAACATATTGGTGGTGACGATCACGTCAAACTGCTTGGGGGCACGCACCAGCTGCATCGCCGCGTTATCAACGTACATGTGACTTAAAGCCACATCCGGGTATTGCTTACCAACTTCAGTGACCACTTCGCGCCATAATTCGGTGCATTCCAACACGTTGGCTTTATCGACCGAACACAAGCGGCCTTGTCTTTTTTGCGCTGTTTGGAACGCAGTATGGGCAATGCGGCGAATTTCAGACTCTTTATAAATCAGTGTATTAAAGCCTTGGCGTTCACCGTTTTCCAACACTCTGATACCGCGCGGCTGACCGAAGTAAATGCCGCCGGTCAACTCACGCACGATCATAATGTCCAGACCGGAAACGATTTCAGGTTTTAATGAAGACGCGCCAGCCAATTGCGGATACAAAATGGCTGGACGCAAATTAGCAAACAATTCCAACTCAGAACGTATACCCAACAAGCCTTTTTCAGGACGCACTGAAATATCCAGTGATTCCCATTTATAGCCGCCGACTGCGCCTAATAGAATCGCATCGGACTGCTTGGCTAGATCCAACGTTTGTTGCGGAAACGGTGAGCCATGAACATCATAGGCTGCGCCACCGATCAAACCGTATTCAAATTCCAATCCCAAATTTGCTTCTGTATTCAAGACTTCCAGCACCTTGATCGCTTCAGCAACAATTTCAGGCCCGATGCCGTCACCCGGCAATACTGCAATTTTTTTTGTCATGTAAAACCTGTTGTTCTATGTGTAATAGTTTATTCGGCAAATAGCCAAGGCGCTCTTTTAGCACGCTCAACTTCGTAAGCTTTGATTTGTTCGGCATGTTGCAGTGATAACGCAATATCGTCCAAGCCGTTAAACAAACGATATTTACGCTCTTCATCTATCGCAAAGGCAATTTTTTTACCGCTGGGCGTGGTAATTTGCTGTTGATCCAAATCGATAGTCAGCTGATAGCCTGGAGTTAATTCTTTAAATAACTCATCAACCTGTTCGGCCGGCAACGCAATCGGTAACAAGCCGTTTTTAAAGCAGTTGTTATAAAAAATATCAGCAAAGCTAGGCGCGATAATCGCCCGAAAACCAAAATCTTCCAGAGCCCATGGCGCATGTTCGCGCGAGGAGCCACAACCGAAATTTTCTCTGGTCAATAAGATTTCTGCGCCTTTATATTCCGGCTTATTCAGTACAAAGTCTTTATTAACTGGGCGATGTGTACAATCCATGTCCGGTTCGCCGTGATCCAGATAACGCCATTCATCAAACAAATACGGCCCGAAACCGGCGCGGCGGATAGATTTTAAAAATTGTTTAGGAATGATGGCATCGGTATCGACATTGGCTCGATCCAGCGGCGCGACCAGCGCGGTAACTTGAGTAAACGCTCTCACTGTTGCACCTCCCACGAACTCACATCAACAAAATGACCGGCAATACCAGCCGCTGCGGCCATCGCAGGGCTAACTAAATGGGTACGCCCGCCATAACCTTGCCGGCCTTCAAAATTACGATTGGACGTCGATGCGCAACGCTCGCCTTCTTCCAAACGATCTGCATTCATCGCCAAACACATCGAGCAACCAGGATCGCGCCATTCAAAACCGGCATCGATAAAAACCTTATCCAATCCTTCGGCTTCCGCCTGACGTTTAACCAAGCCGGAACCCGGCACCACTAAAGCCAATTTGATGTTATCAGCCAATTTTTTACCTTTGGCGACCACAGCGGCGGCACGTAAATCTTCAATTCTGGAATTGGTGCAGGAGCCGATAAAAATCTTATCCACCGCAATGTCAGTAATCGCCTGCCCGGCTTTAAGATCCATATATTCCAGTGCGCGAATCATGCTTTGCCGCTTTACTGCATCAGGTTCTTGCGCAGGGTCAGGTACATTTTGATCAACCGCTACCACCAATTCCGGCGACGTGCCCCAAGTCACTTGTGGCTTAATGCCGGCAGCATCCAGCTCAATGACTTTATCAAACACGGCATCGTCATCCGAATGCAGCCGTTGCCAGTAGCGCTCCGCCATAAACCAGTCATTGCCTTTAGGCGAATAAGGACGATCACGATAATAATCAATGGTGACATCATCCACCGCCACCAACCCGGCGCGAGCACCGGCTTCGATGGCCATGTTACAGACTGTCATGCGGCCTTCCATAGACAGGTCGCGAATCGCGGAACCGGCAAATTCAATCGTATAACCGTTACCGCCAGCTGTGCCTATTTTGCCGATAATTGCCAGCACGATGTCTTTAGCGGTAACGCCAGGGCCGGTTTTGCCGTTAACTTTGATTAACAGATTTTTGGCTTTTTTCTGAATCAGACATTGCGTTGCCAATACATGTTCAACTTCAGAAGTACCGATGCCGAACGCCAACGCACCGGATGCACCATGGGTTGATGTGTGGGAATCACCGCAAACGACAGTCATGCCGGGTAAGGTTGCACCTTGCTCAGGCCCGATCACATGCACGATACCTTGGCGGTCGTCATTCATATCAAACTCGGTAATACCGAATTCGGCGCAGTTTTGATCAAGGGTTTCGACTTGTAAGCGTGACACCGGATCGGCAATGCCTTTATCCCGATCAGTAGTCGGCACATTATGATCGGCCACTGCAAGATTACGTGACGCCCGCCATGGTGTTCTACCTGCCAATCGCAAGCCTTCAAATGCCTGCGGCGAGGTCACTTCATGCACCAAATGCCGATCTATATAAATAAGTGCAGAACCATCGTCTTCGGTATAAACAACGTGGTCATCCCATAATTTGTCATATAAGGTTTTACCTGACATAGCGCTCTTTTGTAGGGTTATGCCGTTTATGCGGCGGATTGAGAGTTGTTGTCCAAAATAGCAAAAATTTTCGCAGTGATTTCATCGACCGAACCAACACCGGTAATCGACGCAAATTTAACCTGCCGTGCTGGATCAGAATAAAAAGCCACTAACGGCTTAGTTTGCTCGTGATAGACATTGAGTCGTTTACGCACGGTTTCTTCTTTATCATCATCACGCTGCACCAATGGCTCGCCGGTAACATCATCAATTCCAGCCACTTTAGGTGGATTAAAATCGACGTGATAAGTTTTTCCAGATGCCAGGTGAACGCGCCTGCCGGCCATACGCTTAACAATGTCTTCATCGTTGACGACAATTTCAATCACAGTATCAATCGCTACACCCATGGTATCCAAACCTTGCGCCTGAACAATCGTACGAGGAAAGCCATCAAGTAAAAAGCCGTTGGCACAATCAGCTTGAGCGATGCGCTCCTTAATTAGCCCCAGGATAATTTCATCAGACACCAAGCCACCGGCATCCATAACTTTTTTTGCCTCAATACCCAACGGCGTTCCCGCACGCACTGCAGCACGCAGCATATCGCCCGTTGAAATTTGTGGGATAGCGTATTTTTCGGTGATAAATTGGGCTTGAGTACCCTTGCCAGAACCGGGGCTTCCTAACAGGATGATGTGCATAATAATGACTCCAAGTGTGTCGCTGTGACTGATAATGACGTTACGATACAAGCTCTACCGGCTAAATAAAGCTAAACCGCGTATTCTATAACACAACACGATTTTCTCTTGTAAAAAATACGCCTCATCAACCCACCTGCCTAACTAAGAAGCCAGCATGACTAGCCCAACCACATTACCTGTAGAAGCCTATATTGAAGCCACTCGTTCATGGCTAAAAACCGTAATTATCAGCCATAACATTTGTCCGTTCGCCAAGCGTGAATTGGACAAAGGCAGCGTAGGGTTTACTGTCGAACTCAGTACTGATCTTGAGCAATGCTTATTAAACCTAATTTTGGCATGTGAAAAGCTCGACCAAGAACCAGCAATTGAAACGTCGCTATTGATTTATGCCGGCGCTTTCGCTGACTTTGATGATTATCTGGATTTTCTTGGCTTGGCCGAAGCGCTTTTGTCAGATCAAGGCTACGAAGGCATTTACCAGCTTGCCAGTTTCCACCCCGACTACAGCTTTGAAGAGGCAGCGCTCGATGATGCAGCCAATTACACTAACCGTTCACCCTATCCAATGCTGCATTTATTAAGAGAAAGCAGTCTTGAACAGGCAATTGCCCATTACCCAGACCCTGAAAACATCCCTGAGCGCAATATCGCCCTAACCCGGGAATTAGGACTTACCAAAATGAAGACATTGTTGGCGGCATGCTACCCCTCAGATTAACGGCCAAAACTGAATAGAACATCTTTGATGAATTAAATACTTAATGGGCAGTTATTCATTCCCCAATTGATTAATTGGGTTTGCTAGTTGCCCAATACCGCCCAGCAAATTTTGGGCAAAAAACCACACTCAAAACCAATCTGCCCCCATACGTATTGCTAGGTATATTCACGAGTTATGTCCGCTAATGTTCGCTTGCAGACTTCATATACAATAACTCCAGCAAAATACTGTTTTCAGCTATCTATTCACTGCACTATGACCAAACAACTCATTAAACTCTTTCCTCCTGCTAGCGAACAAGTTGACATAACAGGCTTATATCTGGCTCAGAACATCCATCTATTGGGCTGCTGCGAATCGCCTTTTGTTTATGCCAATTTTTTGTCCAGCTTGGATGGACGCATTGCCTTGGAAGACGCGGTTGAAGGAAGCACGTTCGTCCCCAAGCATTTAACCAGCGCGTCTGATTTCGGGCTATTTATGGAATTGCATGCACAAGCAGATTGCCTGATTACTCATGGTGGTTATCTGCGCGCACTCAGCCAAGGACGTCTGGGGAATATTTTACAGATTAAAGACGATGCGCTGATGGCATGGCGTCACGAGCACGGATTAAAACCGCAGCCTGCAGTGATAATTGCCAGCGCCAGCCTGGATTTTCCAATGCATGAAAGTTTACTCAATACCAGCCAACCGGTCTTTATAGCCACTGGGAAAAATGCTGATCCTGAAAGGGTTGATTATTGGCAAAGGCAAGGATTCACGGTTCTTTTTACCGGCGCCGACCAATTGGTACAAGGCGCCGAGCTAGTCAACGAACTTGGCAAACTAGGTTACCGAAGTATTTACCTAATCGCCGGACCACAAATGCTGGATACGATGATTCAAGAACACCAGTTATCGCGACTGTATTTGACCATCACCCACCAGTTGTTGGGCGGCAAAGATTTTCGTACTTTGTTAACCGGTTCAGTGCTGGGGCAGGAAGGTAATCTGTCGCTGGAAGGGCTTTATTTGGAACAAAATCCTGCCCCGGAAGCGGGGCAGTTTTTTATGCAATTTTCGGCAAGGTCTGAAAATGAATCTATCGATACGAATTGAAGAATTTCACGGCAAGTAAACGCTCCACTTGGTGCCACCCAAGTCGCTTTTACCTCCCACCAATTTGCCGCCTAATAGATTGATTAGATTGAAAACCACAGCCATACCAATGCCATGGCCTTTAATATTTTCATCGGCACGCACGCCGCGTTTTAATATTTCATTCAGTCGCCCCGGTGGAATACCCGGCCCGTCATCTTCGATTTGCAATAACAACGCAAAGTTCTTTTGGCCTTTAAGCTGATTGGTAAGAATACTGATCTTTACAGTGCTTGTGCACCATTTGCAGGCATTTTCTATTAGATTACCGGCTATTTCATACAAGTCACCTTCATCGAAATACATCTGACAAGATTCAGGCAAATTCATTTCAAAGGTGATGCTTTTATCGACATACGCTTTACTTAATGCCGAGGATATTTTTTTTATGGTGGTCGACACATCCACTGCCCGGGTGCTTTTCTGGGCACCTTTGGCCGCTGCGTTCTTTAACTGATATTCAATTATTTTATCCATGTGGAGTATTTGTTCTTCCACTGTATTTTTGTTGCCAACAAATGAGTCGGTGCAACCGCGCAAAATTGCCAACGGTGTTTTCAGACTGTGTGCCAAGTTGCCCAGAGCATCACGATAACGCTCTAAGTGCGACCGTTCAATATTAATAAAGACATTGAGGTGCCCGGCCAGACCTTCTAATTCAGTAGCATACTGTCCATCGAGATGCGTTTTTTGACCTTGCTCGATTGCTTCAAGATCTTTTACGATCAGGCGCAGCGGCTTTAAGCTCCAGCGCATCACCATAAACTGGATAAATACCAACATCACGCCCAACGCCAATAACCAAACCCGTAAGCTTTCCTGAAAATGCCGCACTTGCTGACTAACAAATTCAGCATCTTCGGTAATAGTAAAAAAATATTCGCGCTCAATACCGGCAACGTTTTTCCAGATGACGTGGTAATGCAAGGCATACCGACCTTGTTCGGCATGCAAGAACTCGCTGCTACCGGGATAAAGCTCAAGCGGCGGCGCTGGGGCAACCAATCCAACGGCTGACAGTGAGCGCCACACCAATTTTTTATTGGGTTGCTGAATAAATGCATAGAGGCCTGAGCCGGGGGTGGCAAAGCGGGGTTCCGGTAGATTGGTCGGCATGCTGAGCTCACCGGAGTTTTTTACCTCCGCCGCAGACAACATCATATAGATCTGTACTTGTAGCTTTTCTCTTAATGCTTGTTCGGCTGTCTCACGAAAACTATTTTCCAACACTAAAGACACTAGACCAAAAAATGCGGCCAGCACTAATGTAGCCGATATGATTAGCCGAAAGCTTAAGGATTGACTTTGCATAACCGCTCAATCAACTCAAAAGCTAAACCAATCGCTATTTTCATTCAGCATTGGGGATTCTGTAACCACGACCGCGTAGGGTTTCTATTAAATTTCGGCCAAGCTTTCTTCTAAGCCTAAGAATAAAAACCTCTATCACGTTGCTATCACGGTCAAAGTCTTCATCGTAAACATGCTCAATCAACACCGCTTTGGAAATGACTTCGCCTTTGTGCAACATCAGGTAGTGAAGTACTTTGTATTCAAACGTGGTGA
>Ga0208262_1000612_pt1 | contig 11604 bp, 10 predicted proteins | sample LakWasMet15_LOW5_2_FD_183863 | JGI IMG/M metagenome (GOLD analysis project Ga0208262, IMG submission 183863) | Freshwater sediment methanotrophic microbial communities from Lake Washington under simulated oxygen tension - Sediment Metagenome... | ecosystem: Environmental > Aquatic > Freshwater >... | reverse complement strand
ACCATGACCCGTATCCTCATCGTCGATGACGAACCGACCATCCGAAGCTCGATGGCGACCATGCTGCGCATGGAGAACTATCAGGTCAGCACCGCCAGCGACGGGCGCGAAGCACTCGACGGCGCCCTGCAGCAGCCGCCCGACCTCATCATCACCGACTACAACATGCCCAGGATGAACGGGCAGCAGTTGCTGGAGGCGCTGCGCGCCGAACCGGCCACCGCTTGCGTGCCGGTGCTGATGCTCTCGGGCAACGTGACACGCGCCGACGCGCCCACGGGTGGCGCGGTGACGGCCAATGCGGCCCTGGTCAAGCCCTTCACACGGGCACAGTTGCTCAGCGCGCTGCAGACACTGCTGGCCTCGTCAGCGCCGTCGGCCTAAGATCGTCGCCCGGCAACGCGCGGCGGCGCGAGCGCGGCTTGATACAAACGATACACGCGCGCAGCGGCGCGAAACAACGCTGATACACCCGCCGCCCACAATACCTTCAGGCCGTCCAGGGGGATGGTCCAGGCGCTCCCGCAGAGGATGTGCGCTTCAAGAAATCGGAGGATTCAGATGTTCCTGCTTTACAACCTGGTAGTCGTCGCCTTGTCATTGGTGCTGGTGCTGGCCATTGCCGGCGCCACGTCGCGACCACCGCGCCTCGATGACGAGGGCCTGCGCACGCGTGGCACCCTGCCCGCCACCAGCATGTCCCCCAGCGTCCAGAGCGCCCACGCGCCCGGCAGCGAGCCCGCCGCGCCGATGGCGCTGGTGCGCGCGGCCGGCTGGCAGTAAGCCATGCTGTGGCGACAAGGCATGCAGGCGCCGAGCGGGCGGCGTGCCCGCATCGCGAGACGGCTGCCGCCCACCGGCCCCGGTGCTGCGGGCGCGCTCCACCGGCTGGCGACGAGCACGTCACCGACGCTGCGCTGGCTCGACTTCCAGGGCGCCTACGCTGCCGACGGTCTGCCGGCCGGCGATACGCCGCACCAGAGCGCGGCCGAACGGCAGGCGCTGCGCCGCGCCAGGGAGCTGGAACAGGAAGTCCGGCAATTGCGAGCGCGGCAACGGGAGCTCGAGGCACAGGCCAATCACGACCATCTGACCGGCCTGGCCAACCGTAAGCTTTTGCAAGACCGGTTTCGGTGTGCTGCCGAGCGCGCCAAGCGCAGCGGCCAGTGCTTTGCACTGCTGATGATCGACCTCGACCGCTTCAAGGCCGTCAACGACAGCCACGGCCACGCCGCCGGCGACCGCGTGCTGGTGACCATGGCCCGGCGCATGGAGGCCGCCGTGCGTACCTGCGACACCGTCGCGCGCCTGGGCGGCGACGAGTTCGTGCTGATCATCGAGTCGATGCGTGACCCGTCCGAGATCATTCAGATCGGCCGCAAGCTGGTGCGCGCGCTGTTGCAGGACATCGTGCTCGACAGCGGCGTCACGGTCACGGTCGGCGCCAGCCTCGGCCTGGCGCTGTACCCGTACGACGGCGCCGAGCTGTCGCAGATGCTCGACGTGGCGGACTGCGCCATGTACGAGTGCAAGACCAGCGGCCAGATGGAGTTGCAGGCAACGCCACTTGCCATGTGATGCCCGCCTGGTGCAGACTGCAGGCTTTGTCCAGCGAAAGCAACGCCCGCCATGCCCCAGACCCCCGAGCTCGCTGCCAGGCAAGCGCAGTCCGAAGTAGCCCGACTGCGCGCCGACAATGCTGCCCTGCGGGCGCAGACGCAGCAGTTGGCGGCCGAGAATGACCACCTCACGCGGCTGCTGGAATCGGCACCGGAGTCGGTGCTGGGCATGGACCGCCACGGCATCGTCACCGACTGGAATCGCGGGGCGCAGCGCATCCTTGGCTGGAGTGCCGAGGAGGCGATCGGCCAGCGCCTGTCGGGCCTCATCATTCCACCCAAACACCGGGCCGCGCACGAAGCCGGCATGCAACGCTACCTGCAGACCGGTCAGTCCCGGGTGCTCAACCGGCTGATCGAGATCGAAGCCCAACACAAGGACGGGCGCCTGATCTGGGTGGAGTTGTCGATCTGGGCGGTCGAGCAGGACCACAATGCCGGCTTTGGCGCGTTCATCCGCGATGTGTCGGAGCGCAAGCAGTCGCAGGAACTGCTGCGCGACTCGGAGGAACGCTATCGCTCCATGGTCGAGCACCTCGACGAGGGGATGCTGGTGATCCAGGACGGACGCGTGGTGTTTGGCAACACCCGCGCCAGCGATATCCTGCGGGTGTCGCCCGGCGCGCTGCCGCAGGCCGACTTCCTGCAGTGGCTGCACCCCGACGACCGGGCACTGGCGGGCGAGCGGCAGCGCCGGCGCCAGGCCGGTGAGCAGGTGCCCGACCGCTATGAACTGCGGCTGCAGGACGCCGATGGCACGGTGCGCTGGGTCGAGACCCACGTCGCCCTGGCCGACTGGGGCGGCCGACCCGCCACCCTGTCGTTCTTCGCCGATGTCACCGAACGCAAGGCCATGATGACGGCGCTGCAACGCTCGGAGGATCGTTACCGGGCGGTGGTGGAGCACGTCGGCCAGGGCATGATCGTGTTGCAGGGCGAGCAGATCCGGTTTGCCAACAGCCGCGCCACCGAGATCCTGGAGATGCCGCTGCAGGAACTGCTGGCGGTGAACTTCCTGCATCGCGTGCACCCGGACGACCACGGCATCATCCGCGAGCGCCGGCGTCGCCGACTGGCCGGGGAGGACGTGCCCAGCCGCTACGAAGTGCGCCTGCTGCGCCCCGATGGCGGCATCCGCTGGCTGGAACTGGGCGTGACGGTGCTGCCGTGGGAGGGCGAGCCGGCCACGCTGACCTTCTTCTCCGACGTGACCGAACGCAAGGTGCTGGAAGACAAGCTGGCCCGCGGGCTGGAAGAACGCGAGACGATTCTGGAGAGCTCGGTGGTCGGCATCGCTTTCGTTTCCCCCGAGCAGGCGGTGCTGTGGGCCAACCGCGCCATGCTGCAACTGCTGGGGCTGGCGAGCGACCAGACCGACAAGGTGCTCGGCGAGGAGGTCTTCCTCTCGCCCGAACAGTACCGCCAGGTGCGCGCCGAGGCCGCCGCCTGCATCGATGCGGGCCGGGCTTTCGATGCCGAGCTGCAGCTACGCCGCCAGGACGGCACCACCATCTGGGTCTCTCTGTCTGGCAAGGCGACCCGCCTGCGCGACAACTTCGGCACGGTCTGGGTGCTGACCGACATCAGCCAGCGCAAGGCGCTGGAGGACCAGCTCACGCGCACGCTCGACGAACGCGAAACCATCCTGCAGACCTCCGGCGTCGGCATCGCCTTCCTGACGCCGCAAGGCCAGACGCACTGGGCCAACGCCACCATGCGCCACATCTTCGCGGTGCCCGAGGGCTTGCCGATTCCGACCTCGACCGAGCCGCTCTACCCCTCGCGCGAGGCCTTCTTGAGCACGCGCGCGCAGGTTGGCGCCTGCCTGGCGCGCGGCGAGGTGTTCGAAGCCGAGCTGCAGATGCGCCGCCAGAACGGGCAACTGTTCTGGGCCTCGGTCTCATGCAAGGCGGTCGACCCGCGCGACGCCAGCCCGGCCACCGTGTGGGTCATCACCGATGTGACACGGCGCAAGGAGCTGGAGGATGCGCTGCAGAAGACCTCCTCGGAGCGCGAGGCCATCCTCAACAGCGCGCTGGTGGGCATCGTGCTCTCCGTCGGTCGGGCGCACCAATGGGTCAACGCCCGCTTCGCCGAAATGGTGGGCTACAGCCGCGAAGAACTGATAGGCACGCCAACCCGCATCACCCACGTCAGCGACGCCCAGTGGCAAGCCACCGGCGTGACGGCACGCGCGGCCCTGGAGGCCACCGGCACGTTTGCCGAGGAGCGTCAATTGCGCCGGCGCAATGGCGAACTGCTGTGGGTGCAGTTGGCCGGACAGTGCGTGCGCGGTCACGACCCCGACTCCGGTGTGATCTGGACCTTTCTGGACATTTCGGCGCGGCGCCAGGCCGAGGAGGACACCCGCGCCGCGCTGGCCCGCCAGCAGGAGCTCAATGAACTGCGCTCACGCTTCGTGGCCATGACCAGCCACGAGTTCCGCACGCCGCTGGCGACCATCCTGTCCTCGTCCGAACTGCTCAAATACTACAGTGATCGCATGCCCGAGGCCGAGAAGCTGGAGATGCTGCAGGCCATCGAAGGCGCCGTGCAGCGCATGACCCGCATGCTCGACCGCATGCTGCACATGGGTAAGACCGAAGCCCAGATGCTGGAGTTCGCCCCGGCCAGCCTCGATCTGCTCGCCCTGTGCCGTTCGCTGGTGGAGGAAGCCTGCACCCAGCAGGGCACCACGCCCGCCCAGGTGACGACCGACTTCAGCGTGACGCTGGCGCACGCACGCTATGACGAGAAGCTGCTGCGCCACATCTTCGGCAACCTGCTGTCTAACGCCCTGAAGTACTCGCCAAATGGCGCACCGGTGCGCTTCAGTGTCCGCACCGACGACCAGCAAACCGTCTTCGAGGTGGCCGATCAAGGCATTGGCATTCCCGCCGCGGAGATTCCGCACCTGTTCGAGTCCTTCCATCGCGCCAGCAATGTGGGCGACATTCAGGGCACAGGCCTGGGCCTGGCGATCGTCAAGAGTTCGGTGGAGCTGCACGGTGGCCGCATCGCCGTGGACAGCGCACTGGGCGCGGGAACCCGCTTCACGGTCCATCTGCCGCATGCCTGAGCACGCTGCGCCATACCGGGGCACAATGTCGTCCGTGCCGCCGACCGGCGGCAACGGGAGATGAAGGCAAACATCGTGGCAAGCATTCTGGTAATCGAAGACGAGACGCCGATTCGCGAGAATCTGATGCGTTTTCTCAGGCTCGAAGGGCACCAGGTCACCGTCGCGGTGGATGGCCAGGCCGGACTCGACGCCGCCCAGGCGCAGGCGCCGGAACTGATCTTCTGCGACTACCTGATGCCGCGCATGAACGGCTTCCAGGTGCTGCAGGCGATGCAGCGCGACAGCGTTCTCAGGGCCGTACCCTTTGTCGTGCTGTCGGCCAGCGCCGAGCCGGAGCTGCTGTCCGATGCGCTCAAGCTCGGCGCCAGCGCCTACGTCACCAAGCCCTTCCAACTCGAACAACTGGCGGGTCTGCTGCGCAGCCTGCTGCCGGCGCAGCCCGGGCGCTAGGCCCGGCCGGCTGCGCGATCAGCGCGCGAGCGGGTCCGGCGCGGCGATGCGCCACTCGCGCAGCAGCGTGGCGCACAAGGCGCGCCACTGCAGTTGCAGACCTTCCAGCGCCTGCTGCGTCGCGTGCGTCGACCCGGCCTGTGCAATCGTCTCGAGCTTCTGCGCGGCGTCGCCCATCGCCTGCGCGCCGCTCATGCGGCAGGCGCCCTTGACGCGGTGCGCCACCAGGCCCACGGTGTGCAGATCCGGCCCGGCCATGGCACGCTCGATCTCGGCCAGACTGGCCGCCATGCTGGCCACGAAGGTCTGCAGCACCGAGGTCATGAGCGCAGCCTCATGGTTGAACATATCGCCCAACACAGCCGGATCAAACACCACGCTGGCCACCGGGGCGCCGGCCACGCCTGCGCCAGCCGATTCAGGTGGGCTCAAGGCGGCAGCGGAGGGCTGGGGCTTCATGTCGGTCACGGGGCAGTGTTGGCCAGTTTAGCCCCACCGGCGCGATGCTGCGCGACAATCGCAGCCATAATTGCGCGCTGCGCCGAACCCTTGCGCGCGGGAGTTCTATGAGTCCGGATACCCCCTATTTGCTGGTCGTCGAGGACGAAGCCACCCAGCGCCAGATGCTGACCGAGTACCTGTCGCGCCAGGGCCTGCGGGTGGCCGCCGTGCCCAACGGCACGCTGATGCGCGAAGCCCTGCAGGCGGAGCTGCCGCAACTGCTGCTGCTGGACGTCGGCCTGCCCGGCGAGGACGGCTTTGTGCTGGCGCGCTGGCTGCGCGAGCGCCACCCCCATCTGGGCATCATCATGGTGACCGGCGCCACCGACTCGGTGGACCGCATCGTTGGCCTGGAGACCGGCGCGGACGACTACGTCACCAAGCCCTACGATCCGCGCGAGCTGCTGGCTCGCATCAAGAGCGTGCTGCGCAGAACCCAGGCCTTGGCGAAAACCAGCGCCGCGCCCGAAGTGAGCATCCCCGAGCTGGCCCCGGTACCGCTGGGACGCTGCACCTTTGACCGGCAGCGCCACGTGCTGCTGGCGCCCGACGGCACGCGCGAGCCGCTGACCTCCACCGAGTTCGATCTGCTGGACCTGTTTTGCCAGCATCCCAACCGTCCGCTGACGCGCGAGTGGCTGCTGGAGACCACCAGCCAGCGTGACTACGACGGCAGCGACCGCAGCATCGATCTGCGCATCACGCGCCTGCGTCGCAAGATCGAGGCCGACCCCGACAAGCCACGCACCCTGCGCACGGTACGCGGCGTGGGCTACATGCTGGTGCTCGAGCGCGGCTGAGGCGCTGCGCCCCCATGCGGCCGGCTGCTGCGTCGAGCCGACCGCAGGTGCAACCGAGCTAGGCGGTGCGCCAGACCTGCCCATACATGTCGACGATGGCAACCCGCGCATGGTGGGCGGCAAAGCGCACGCACTCGGACAGGATGTCGGAGGCAAACAGATGGTGCCCGCCGTTCAGCGGAACCACGTAAAAGGCACTGTTCATGATGGTCGGTGTCCTGTTGGTCAATACTCAAGTGCCTGCAATGATCGCGCCGCCGTGTATCGCTGCGATGTCACGACGCCGCTGCCCCGTATCAATTGTTTCGCGGCCCAGCCCCCACGCTTGCGACTGCCCCGGCATCGGCGCAAGCCGATGCCGCACGTATTGCGCTGCCACCTGAGAGCGCACGTTGCATCAGGGGCGGCCCGGCGATGAAACCTGGCGCAGGCTCACCGTCATGGCCTTCCACGCCGGGTCTTGCGACCGGCGAAAGGCCGCCAGCAGACTGGGGCTGCTGGCCTGCCGGTCGACCACCAGGGTGTCCAGGCGCAGCACCTCGAAGCTGCGCCGGTAGCGGCCATCGCCCTGCGCTTCGCGCGCCAGCAGCAGTTGCTGGCCGCCACCAGCCCAACCGGCGAATTCGAGGTAACCCAGTTCGGGGGCGGCGGTGCCGGGCGGCATCACGTCCAGCACCCAACCGCTGGACGTCTGGCGGTACAACCAGTGTTCGCGCCAGCTCGGCTGGGTCTGCACCGCCAGGCTCAGCGCCTTGCCGTTGGGGCTGGTGCGGGCGGAGGCAGTCCACACGATGCCAAAAGTGCAACGGCTGTGCAAGGGCTTGCCGGCGTCGTGCCGGGCATCGACCAGCAGCACGCAGGTCTGGCCTGGCTCGCCAGCGCGGGTGACGATCTGCGCGCCGGCCGCCTTGGACGTGGCCGGCGCCTGCGGCACCGCGGCCCATCTGGAAGCGCCGACCCGCATCGCCGTCTCGCGCAACTCGGCCTGATCCTCATCGGTCAGCTCCGCCAGGTTGACCGCCGCCAGTGCGGAAAGCGCATGCTGCGCGGCTTGCGGGCCACTTTGCGCTGCGGCATCAGGCAGGCGGCTGTTCTGGTAGGCCAGCACGGCCCAGACGCCGGCACGGCGCAGTTGCACACGGTTCTTCAGCCACTCGGGCAGCCGTGCAAAGTCGCTGTCGCGGTAGGCCTGCTCCAGCAGGTTGGCGCGCCACTGATCGTGCTGATGCTGCAAAGCGGGCGTGCTGGCGGGGTCCTGGCAATCGTGGCGCGTCAGTCCCAGCACCGCGTTGGCGCGCTGCTCGGCGCTGGCGGCCTGGGCCAGCACGCGGCCGAAGGCTTCGCCGTCGTAGCACAGCTGCACACGGCCGCCCTGCTCGATGCTCTGCATCTTCACGCCATAGGCGGCCAGCCCCTCAAGCTGGCCGGTCAATTGCGCATCACGCGCGCTCGGCGCCGCGCCCAGGGAGCGTGCGCCCTGGCCGGAGGCCCGGCGCGCCAGGCGCTCGGCCATCTGGCCCATGGCGTCAAAGGCCTCCGCCGTGGCCGTGCCGGCCGGCGCCGCCTTGAGGTAGGCCGCGCTGTAGGCCAGCCCCAGTGCCTCCGAGCCCCGCAGCTCACGCACGAAGCGCAACACCGCCAGCAGCTCGGGCGCATCCTCGGCCTTCAGGTTGGTGGTACGGACCTGCGTGGCGCGCACATAGCCGGCACGCTCGCGCCGGTGGTCGTAGACCTGCAGGTAGTCGGCGCGCTGCCCGCGCACCTCCAGCGCATCACCCTGCCAAAGCACCGCCTGGGTGGCGGCCGAGTCGCGCGGCGCGGCGCGCAGGGCCGTGTTGTCCTGGGTCACGATGGCAAAACCGGGCAGGCCGGCGTCGGGCCGGGCCGGCACCACGGCGCTGCCGCTGGCCGGCTGCGGCGCGCTCGCCGCGTTGGCGCTGCCACCCAGGACAGCGCCGGCAATCAGGGCGGCGGCCAGCTGGGCAGCGCGCATCATTGCTCGGTGCCTTCTTCGACCTGCGCGTCGGCCTTGGCCGTTGCCGGTGCGGCGCTGGCCTGGGTCTTTTGCCGGCCACCGCCCAGCAAGGCCGCGCCAATGAAGCCACCGTCGGCCGGCGGCGGGGCGATGATCACCTGGATCTTGTCCGACAGCTTGTCGGCCATGGTCTTCTGGATCAGCAGCGGGTGCTTGCTGATCAGCGCGCCGTCACGCGCCATCTGGGCGCTGGCGATCTTGCCCAGGTTGTCCTGGCGGTAGGCCTCGGCATCGGCCAGGTTGCGGCGTGAATCGGCCTCGCCGGCGGCCTCGATGCGGCGTGCCTGCGCCAGGCCCTCGGCCGACCGGATGCGCGACACCTTGTCGGCCTCGGCCTCCAGCGTGCGCTGCTCAATCTGCTTTTGCTTGAAGGGCAGCACGTGGCGCATGGCTTCCTCCTGCGCCTTGGCGGCAATCACCTGCTCGGTGGCGCTGGCCTGGGCAGCCTTCTCGCGGCGCGTCTTCTCCGCCTCGCCCTCCAGCGCCGTCTCCTCGACGCGCTTGGCCTTGAGCTCCAACGTGTAGCGCATCTTCTCGGTCGCCAATTCCTCGGCCAGCAGCGTCTCCATGCCGCGGCGGTAGTCGTCGGGCAGGTCCACCTTGCCGATCTGCACCGCGCGCAACTGGATGCCGTCGGCCGCCAGCTTCGGGCGCAGCTCGGTCTCCAGCAACTGCTGGATCTCGGCGCGCTTGGACGAAAAGATCTCGCGCACGGTGTAGCGCGCAAAGGTCTTGTAGATCAATCCCTGCACCGCCGGCTGCACCACCGCGGCGCCAATGTCCTCCGGCAGGTCCCTGGAGATGCCGGCCAACCTGGCCGGATCCAGCGCGTAGCGCACACTGATGTCGACGCCCACCGACAGCCCCTCGACCGACTGGAACGGCGCTTCGCCCTTGGCGCTGGCGCTCTGCAGCGGGCGGTACACCTGGTCGCGCAGGTTGAAGTGGCGCAGCCCATGCACGCCGGGCAGCACCAGCACGCTGCCTTCGCGAAACTGCTCGCTGGCGCCGGTGAAGCGGTTGCTGCGCAGGCCGACATCGCCGCGCTGCACCGTCTGCACCGGCGGGTGGGCCCACAGCAGCACGCCCAGGGCGCCCAGTACGCCCAGCGCCACCAGCGGACCGCGAACGCGGCGCAGGCCGGCGCTCAGCTCCGGCGCGGCCAGGTTCCCGGTCTGCCTGGCCGCGGTGCGGCGCAGACGGCGAAGACTCAGGCTGATCTGGCGGGGAAGGTCTTTGAAATTCATACGGATCTCCTTGGTTTGCGCAAACCATCTGTCTGCGTTGCGGCTATCTTTTTCGGCCAGCCCCGGAGCAATCAATGCAAGCGCGGGGTGACAAGCTTCAGGGCGCCGGCGGCTTTGCTCCGCGGTGCGGAAGAAACACTCACACCGGCGGCGTGGTGTGCGCCGGATAATCCCCGCATGGAAAACGTAGCCATCATCGAGGACGACCGGCCCACCAGCGACCAGTTGCGCGGCTGGATCGAAGCGGCCCGTCCGGGCATTCGGGTGTCGCAGTACTTCTCGCGCGATGAGGCCGAGGCGGCCCTGGGCCGCGAGGCCTTCGACCTGGTGCTGCTCGACATCGAGCTCGGGCGCGAGCGCCATGCAGGCGTGGCCATCATCAACGCCATCAACAAGGGCCGGCCCGGCACGCCGGTGCTGGTGGTGTCGGCCATGCCGGCGGCGATCTACCGCAGCATCATGAAGGCGCTGGACGCCTGGGATTACCTGCAAAAGACGGCATTCGAGGAGGCCGACTTCATCGACACCTTTCTGGAGATCCTGCGCGCCGGCAAGGACAGACCCAAGGCCAGGGGCGCCAGCGCCGATACCGCCGGCGACCTTTCGCTCGACCCGCTGCGCCAGCACACGCCGCTGTGGCGCGGCCAACGCATCAACCTGCCGCTGACCGCGCAGCGCATCCTGGCCACGCTGTACCAGCGCCGCGGCCAGGTGGTGTCCTACGAGGAACTGTTCGCGGTGGTCAAGAGCGGGCGCAACCGCGACAACGTGCGCAAGCATGTCAGCACCATCCGCGACGCCTTTCGCGAGCTCGACGCCGGCTTCGACGCCATCGAGAACATCCCGATGCGCGGCTTTCGCTGGGCCGATGCCCCATGAAAGGCCCGTGGCAGGCCAAGCTGCCGTTCGACGTGGACTTTGCCCGCCACCTGCGCATTCCGTTCGGGCTGCGCATCTTCTTTCGGGCCGCCTTTGCGCTGCTGACACTGGCCACGCTGGCGCTGGCACTGAGCGTGCTGGTGGAGGAGAAACAGCTCAGCCTGCGCAACTACCAGGAAGGCTTTCGCAAGAGCCTGACCCAGATCGCCACCCAGTTGCGCCACCCTACAGGTCAGTTGGCGCTGCTCAACCCCGATGCCCACAGCACGCCGGGGCAGGCCTTGCACCCACTGGTTCTGCCCTATGCCGCCATCGATTTCGACGACCGCAACAAGGTGCAGCAAGCCATCGAGATGTCGGGCTGCCAGGTGCGTTATCCGGACGGTGCCACGTTGTGCGTGGCGGTGGGCAACAACCCCTGGGCGGGCGGCTTCATCTACCTGGCGGGCAGCTTCATCAGCAGCGATGAGCTGGTGGCGCGCGCGATCGGCGGCGAGCTCACGCAGGCGCACCGCGCGCAGGTGCAAGTGAGTCTGCCAGGCCAGCAGCACCGCTGGGTGGCGCCGTTTGAAACCACCGGCGACGTGGGCAGCCAGAGCCAGTCACTGGCGCCCGCGGTGCGTGGCCGCTTGACCGGTTTTGCCGAGGATGCCAACGGCCAGCTCGGCAACCGGCCGGTGCGCGACTTTCGTGGCTGGCTATGGCAGGATGCGCGCTGCCTGGGCGCGGACAGTGCGCCGCCGTGCGCGCGGCGCTCCTTCTATTCGGTGCGCCTGCCGATCGACCTGTGGCGCGAGGCCATCTTCGCGGCCGGCAGCGCCGGCGCCAGAGCCAAGCCGGTCTGGCCGCCCGCCGATCTGGACCAGATAGCCGTGCAACTGCGCATGCTGCCACCGGGGTCGGGAGCCGCGCTATTCGACAGCCAGAGCGCGCACGCCACCCGGCCGTTTTCCCTGGCCGAGCTCAGGGAGCAATTGCAGGCCGGCGAGAA
>Ga0208262_1000609_pt1 | contig 11664 bp, 15 predicted proteins | sample LakWasMet15_LOW5_2_FD_183863 | JGI IMG/M metagenome (GOLD analysis project Ga0208262, IMG submission 183863) | Freshwater sediment methanotrophic microbial communities from Lake Washington under simulated oxygen tension - Sediment Metagenome... | ecosystem: Environmental > Aquatic > Freshwater >... | reverse complement strand
CTCGGCTGCGATTGCCAACCCGCAGGTGATCGAGGACGCCTCGCACAAGTACGGCGCGCAGTGCATCGTGGTGGCGATCGATGCCAAGCGGCGCTCGGAGCAGGAGGCGCAGCGCCTGGATGCGCACGGCCAGGCGATCGGGCCGGGCTGGGATGTGTTCAGCCACGGCGGACGCAAGAACACAGGGCTCGACGCGGTGGCCTGGGCGCGCGACATGGCGCGCCGCGGTGCCGGGGAGATCCTGCTGACCAGCATGGACCGCGACGGCACCAAAGCCGGCTTTGACCTGGAGCTGACCCGAGCGGTCAGTGACGCGGTGAGTGTGCCGGTGATCGCCTCCGGAGGCGTGGGCACGCTGGAGCACCTGGCCGATGGCATCCAGCTGGGCGGTGCCGATGCCGTGCTGGCGGCAAGCATCTTCCACTATGGCGAATACACCGTCGGCCAGGCCAAGGCGGCCATGGCACGGCGTGGCATTCCGGTGAGGATTTGATGACCCCCGTCGGCTGACGCATTGCGTGTCGCTGAGCCTTCCCCCTGCTGGGGCGGCATCAGCGGCCCGGCAAAGCCGGTTCCGCGATGTCCCTGGAATTTGCTTGCCTTCCGTCACCACCTTCAAATCACGGACAATTCATTCATGAACTGGTTGGATGACATCAAATGGGACGCCCAGGGCCTGGTGCCGGTGATCGCGCAGGAGCTGGGTAGCAAGGACGTGCTCATGTTCGCCTGGATGAACCGCGAGGCCCTGCAGAAGACCGCGGAGCTCGGCCGCGCCGTCTACTTCAGCCGCTCCCGGGGCAAGTTGTGGTTCAAGGGCGAGGAGTCCGGCCACGTGCAGACGGTGCATGAGATTCGCGTCGACTGCGACAATGATGTGTTGCTGCTGCACGTTACCCAGACCGGCCACCAGCCGGGGATTGCCTGCCACACCGGTCGTCACAGTTGTTTTTTCAGCGTCTTCAGGGACGGGCAATGGCTGGTCACCGAACCCGTCCTCAAGGATCCCAAGTCCATTTACCAATGAAAGCCATGTCACCTACGGATACCTCCGCGCACAGCGGCGCCGACACGCTGGCGCGCTTGGCGGCCGTCATCGAGAGCCGCCTGCCGCAGCACGGCGGCGATGCCGATACCAGCTACGTGGCGCGCCTGCTGCACAAGGGGCCGGACGCTTTCCTGAAGAAGATCGGTGAGGAGGCCACCGAAGTGGTGATGGCGGCCAAGGACGCCGAGCATGGGGGTGACAAGGCCAAGGTGGTGGGCGAGGTGGCCGACCTATGGTTCCACTGCATGGTGGCGCTGGCGCATTACGGCCTGAAGCCCGCCGACGTGCTGGCGGAGCTGGATCGGCGGGCCGGCACCAGCGGCATCGAGGAGAAGGCGCTGCGCAAGGCGCTGGCCCGGGAAGGAGTGACGAAGTGAGTCAGGACCCGACTGACTTGCAGCGGCTTCAGTCGCTCAATACGGTGGGCACGATCAGCTACATCCTGCACCTGATCGTGGCGATTGGCGCGCTGGTTCCCGGCGGGCAGTTTGGACCGGTGCTGCTGATCGTGGCGCTGGTGCTGGACCTGGTCAACCGCGACAAGGCCGAAGGCACCTGGCACGCGTCGCACTTCAGGTGGCGAATCCGCAGCGTGCTGATCGCTGCCGCCTTGTACGTGGTGACGATTCCGTTGTGGATTCTGCTCATCTTTCCGGGCTGGATCGCCTGGGCATTGATTTCGGTCTGGTTCCTCTACCGTATCGTGAGCGGCATGGTGGCCATGAACAAGGGTTTGCCGATAGGAGACGCGGTATGAGCGCACAGGTTCGCGATGTCGACGCCAATTGCATCTTCTGCCGGATCGTTGCCGGGCAAATACCGTCCAAGGTGGTCTACCAGGACGACGAGATCTTCGTCTTTCACGACATCAATCCCTGGGCGCCCGTGCATTTTCTGATGATTCCGAAGCAGCACATACCTTCGATGGCGCAACTTGGCCCCGAGCACGCCTCCCTGATGGGGCGCATGATGGTGCTGGCGCCCAAGCTGGCCTTGCAGGAGGGCTGCAACCCGTATCCGGACGGCGGATTCCGGATGCTCAGCAATACCGGTGCCGAAGGGCGGCAGGAAGTCCAGCACCTGCACGTGCACGTGATGGGCGGCCCGCGGCCCTGGCTGCGCGGTTAATTTGTCCGGATCACCGTCCATGGCCTGGGCTGGCGATTAAAATTGAAGCAATTCCTCAGGAGAACACCATGGGTTTGTCGACCACGCATCTGATCATCTTTCTGGTCATCATCATTGTCATATTCGGCACCAAGAAACTCCGCAACATCGGTTCCGACCTGGGTGGTGCGGTCAAGGGTTTCAAGGATGGCATGAAAGACGGCAACGAAAAGGCCGCCGAGGCTGCTGCGCCGGCTGCCCCCGTGCAGCAAGTGGCGGGTACACCGGCCGCAGCCAAGGAAACCATTGACGTTGAAGCCAAGACCAAGGCTTAAGTGCTAGACATTGGCGTCACCAAGCTCGCCATCATTGGCGGGATAGCGCTGGTCGTGATCGGTCCGGAGAAGTTGCCCGGATTGGCGCGTACCGTCGGTACCCTGCTCGGACGAGCGCAGCGTTACGTCGCCGATGTCAAGTCCGAGGTCAGTCGCTCGATGGAGCTAGACGAACTGAAGAAGATGAAGGACTCGATGGAGAGTGCGGCGCGGGATGTGGAGAACACGATCCAGACCAACGCCAGCGACTTCGAGAAGTCATGGAGCGAGGCCACCGACACGGCGGCTCAGGATTCGTCGCAGGTCGCTTCGGTGGTGGCGCCGCAGTACCGGCATCCCAGGAAGAAGTGGCGTGTCAAGCAGGGTGCCACACCCCGCTGGTACAAGGTGCGCTCCGGCGTGCGTACCCATGTGCAGTCCGGCGCCGCCCGGGTGGCGCGATTCCGGCCGCAGAAATGGAACGGCTGAGCGCCGACCCGATACCCCATGACTGAGCCTGCCAAGAAGGACGACGAACTCGCCGGCACCGAGCAACCGTTTGTCCAGCATCTGATCGAATTGCGCGACCGCCTGCTGTACGCGGCTTACGGCGTCGGTGCGGTATTCATTGTGCTGCTGTTTTATCCCGGCCCCTCGCATCTGTACGATTTGCTGGCCATGCCTCTGGTGAAGGCCTTGCCCGAAGGCTCGAAGATGATCGCGGTGGGTGTCGTCTCGCCGTTCCTGGTGCCGATCAAGGTCTCGGTGATGGTGGCCATCGGTGTCGCATTGCCCTGGGTGCTGTACCAGGTCTGGGCCTTCGTGGCCCCGGGACTCTACAAGCACGAGCGCCGTCTGGTGATGCCGCTGGTGGTGGCCAGCACTTTGCTGTTCTATGCGGGTGCGGCCTTCTGCTATTTCTTTGTGTTCGGGCAGGCCTTCCCGGCGATCCAGAAGATGTCGCCCACGTCGGTGGCCGTGACGCCGGACATCGAGGCTTATCTGGACTTTGTCATCACCATGTTCATTGCCTTCGGCGTGGCCTTTGAGGTGCCGATTGCGGTCATCATTCTGGCGCGCATGGGCATTGTCAGCATCGTCCAGCTGAAGTCGTTCCGTGCCTACTTCGTGGTCGGAGCCGCAGCCGTGGCAGGCTTGGTGACGCCGCCGGACCCGGTTTCCATGATCGCGCTATTGCTGCCCATGTGCCTGCTGTATGAGGCCGGCATCTGGTCGGCGCAGATATTCATCAAGCACACCAAGGCACCCGAAGACGAATCGGAAGCAGCCAAGGTCTGAAACCGTGCGGTGTCTCGCCTGTCCAGGCTCACTGCGCCAGCCGTCTCGGCTTCGGACGCACGCCTGGTGTCACCTGCAGGACCAGCTGCTCGTCGCGGCGCAGCACCTTGAAGGGTGAGGCGGCACCCGGCTTGAGGGCAGCCACGCCGGACAAGAGTTCAGAAACGTTGTTGACCGGTCTGTCTGCCACGTTGACGATCACATCGCCCGGTCGGATGCCTGCGCGGGCCGCCGGCCCGTTCTGCAGCACGCCGGTGATGATCACACCCTGCTTGGCCTTCACGCCAAAGGTCTCGGCCAGCTCGGCCGACAACTCGTTGGGTTCGACGCCAATCCAGCCGCGCGTCACCTGGCCGTCCTTGACGATGCCGTCCATCACCATGCGGGCGGTGGACACCGGAATGGCAAAGCCGATGCCCATGTTGCCGCCGGACCGCGAATAGATGGCGGTGTTGATGCCCAGCAGGTTGCCGTTGGTGTCCACCAACGCGCCGCCTGAATTGCCGGGGTTGATGGCAGCGTCGGTCTGGATGAAGTTTTCGAAGGTGTTGATGCCCAGCTGATTGCGCCCCAGGGCGCTGACGATGCCGCTGGTCACGGTTTGTCCAACCCCAAACGGATTGCCGATGGCCAGTACCTGGTCGCCCACTTGCAGGGCGTCGGAGCTGCCCAGCGTGATCACCGGCAACTTGTCGAGGGCGATCTTGAGGATGGCGAGATCGGTATCCGGGTCGGTGCCTATGACCTTTGCCTGCGCGCGTCGGCTGTCGTTGAGGACCACCTCGATGGCGTCCGCCCCTTCCACCACATGGTTGTTGGTGAGAATGTAGCCGTCGGCGCTGACGATCACCCCGCTGCCCAGGCCCGCCTGCGGTTCGCTGCCCTGATCACCAAAGAAGAACTTGAACCACGGGTCGTCGGCGCGAGGATTGCGGCGCGCCGCCTTGCTGGTGTTGATGCTCACCACAGTGGCGGAGGCTTTCTGGGCCGCCAGCCGGAAGCTGCCGACCGGCGCGGCGGCCGGACTCGTGGCGTTGGCCTCTACCATGGCAACGGGGCCGGGCGTGGTCGCGGGCTTGCCAAGCCAATCCGGTTGGAGTGTTGCGACCACGAAATAGCCGGCCAGCAAAATGGTCACGGCCTGCGAGAAGAGCAGCCAAAGTCGTTTCATGAGGTGTCCGCCGAGGTCAAGCCACCGCTCGATCGATTCGGTAGGTGGGTGCGAAATTGTAGGCTTCAAGGACCATCGGTGCCGGGCGTTGCAGTGGAGGCCGGTCACGCCGCTGTACAGTGGCTTCATGGGCACTGGTCACCTCATTCGGATTCACGCCGATGCGCCGGCAAAGCCGCCAGTGGGCGCGCCCTGCAACGGCTGCGGCGTCTGTTGCCTGCTGGAGCCGTGTCCGCTGGGGGTGCTGCTGTCGGGCCGGCGGCGTGGTGCTTGTGCCGCGGTGCAATGGGATGGCCCGGCACGGCGCTACCGTTGTGGCGCCATCACCGTCCCTCATGAAGTCTTGGCGTCGCGTCTTCCTGGCTGGCTGTCCGGACCCGGTTCGATCGCCGCCAGACTGCTGCCGGGTCTTGCGTCGCGCTGGATTGGGGCAGGGCAGGGATGTGACAGCAGCCTGCAGATTCAGGCCGCCGATGCGGCCAGCCAGGCCTTGATCGGCACGCGATCAGATGCATGACAATGGGTTCCCTTTCACGAATTGCCGACCATGTCCCAGACCTCGCCCGCCGCAGTCTCGCGCGAGACGCTATTGAATGCCCTGGATGGCACGCTGCAACCCGAGCGCTTCAAGGACTACGGGCCCAATGGCCTACAGGTGGAAGGTGCAGCGACGGTGCGCAAGCTGGTCTCCGGGGTGACCGCCAGCCGCGCCCTGATCGAGGCCGCCATCGCGCAAGGCGCCGACGCCATCCTGGTGCACCACGGTCTGTTTTGGCGCGGACAGGACGGCCGGGTCACCGGTTGGATGAAGCAGCGACTGGCGTTGTTGCTCAAGCACGAAATCAATCTATTTGCCTATCACTTGCCGCTGGATGCCCACCCCGAGTTGGGCAACAACGCGCAACTGGGTGGCCGGCTTGGCTTGCGGGTCGCTCGGCAATTTGGCGAGCAGGATTTGGGTTTCCTGGGGGAGCGTGTCGATGGAGGCCAGTTTGACAGCGCACAGGCACTGGCCGCGCACATTGAGCAGGCGCTGGGTCGCACGGTGACCCTGGTGAGCACGGAGCAGGCCTCCATCCAGCGCATTGCGTGGTGCAGCGGGGGCGCGCAAGGCTACTTTGAGGCGGCAATCGCTGCCGGGGCGCAGGCTTTCATCACGGGCGAAATATCGGAACCGCAGACCCATTACGCGCGTGAGTCCGGAGTGGCGTACCTGGCATGTGGTCATCATGCCAGCGAACGCTACGGTGTGGCGGCGCTGGCGGATCATGTCGCCACCCGACTGGGATTGGCGCACGTCTTCATTGACATCGACAACCCGGCCTGAAGCGGCGGCCACTGCGTATGCACAAACCCATTGTCATCACCCTGGGAGATCCGGCGGGTATCGGTCCGGAGATCATTGCCAAGGCGTTTCGGGATGCGCCCGAGGCGACGCGCGGCTGCTTCGTTGCCGGGGACCTCGGCAGCATGCGGCGTGCAGCCCGGATCATTGCCGGCGACGATGTCCCAATGCCTGTGGCGCAGATTGCCTCGGTCGACGAGGCGCTGGAACTGCCGCCACGCTGTATTCCGCTGCTGCAGGTGGTGCCGCCGGTCGAAGAGCCAGTGGTGATCGGCCAGGTCAGCGCGGCGGCCGGCCTGATCGCCGGGCAGTGCGTGATGTGGGCAGCGCAAGCCGCGCTGGCGGGCCAGGTGTCGGCCATGGTGACCGCGCCGCTGCACAAGGAGGCCTTGCATGCCGCCGGGCTTCCGTATTCGAGCTTTCCGGGTCATACGGAACTGCTGCAGGCGCAGGCCGCCGCGTTTCTGGGAAAGTCCGTTGCAGAGGTGCCGGTGCGCATGATGCTGGCCAACGACGAGATGCGCACGGTGCTGGTCAGCATCCATGTATCCCTGCGCGAAGCGCTGGATGCGGTGACGCTGGACAACGTGCTTCAGACCCTGCTGATCACGGACCAGTCATTGCGCGCCCTGCTGGGGCGCCCACCCATCATTGCCGTGGCCGGACTCAACCCCCACGCTGGCGAGGGAGGGCTGTTCGGGCGCGAGGAGCTGGACGTGATCGCACCGGCGATTGCGGCAGCGCGCCAACGCGGCGTCGACGCAAGGGGGCCCATCGCGCCCGATACGGTATTCATGCGCTCGCGCAACACGGCGCAGCGACGTGGGGAGTTCGACGTGGTGGTGGCCATGTACCACGACCAGGGGCTGATTCCAGTGAAGTACCTGGGTGTCGACAAGGGCGTCAACGTGACGCTGGGCCTGCCCTTGCTACGCACCAGCCCGGACCACGGCACGGCATTTGACATCGCCGGGACCGGGCGCGCGGACGCTGCCAGCCTGATCGAGGCGATTCGCATGGCGCGCGCTTTGCGCGTGGCCTGACCGCGCATCGCACCTGGCCCGGTTCGCCGGATCGAGCCCGGTGCCGTGCGTTATCTCTTCAGGTTGTCGCGGATTTCGCGAAGCAACAGGACATCCTCCGGAGTCGCCGCCGGGGCCGGAGCCGCTGCAGGCGCCTCCTTCTTCAGCCGATTGATCTGTTTGACCATCATGAAGATGATGAAAGCGAGAATCGCAAAATTGACGGCCACGGTGATGAAATTGCCGTAGGCAAACACCGGCACACCGGCCTTCTTCAATGCGTCCAGCGTCATGGCCGTGCCCGCGGGTGGCGTGCCCAGGACGATGAACAGGCTGGAGAAGTCGAGCTTGCCGAAGATCGCTCCCACCACCGGCATGATCAGGTCGCCGACCACGGAGTCGACGATCTTTCCAAAGGCGCCGCCGATGATCACGCCGACCGCCAAGTCCATCACGTTGCCTTTGACGGCAAACTCCTTGAATTCCTGCATCATCCCCATGCGCATTCCTCCCGATGGTTGAAAGGCCGCCAGTATTGCGCAAAAGCTTTGATCCTGCTCAGCTTTTCGCCGAAAAAGCGGCGGTATACCCTCAGCTACAATCACGGGTTGTTCCCAGTAGCGTCGTTTTTCCTTGAGGATCCCCATGAGTGAAACCCTTGCCGATAGCGGCCAGATCGACTCCAGCAAGCGAACCTGGCTGATAGCCACCAGTTGCGCCGGGGCGGTCGGCACGGCTGCCGTTGCCGTTCCTTTCGTGAGCACGTTTCAACCGTCAGAGAGGGCCAAGGCGGCCGGCGCGGCGGTCGAAGCCGATATTTCGGCCCTCAAGCCGGGTGAGAAGATGACAGTGGAGTGGCGTGGCAAGCCAGTCTGGATCGTGCGCCGCACGCCAGAGCAACTGGCGGCACTGAAGTCGCTCGATGGGCAACTTGCCGATCCCAAGTCGGAGCGCAATCCAGCTGCCCTGACGCCTGAATACGCTCGCAACGAGGCGCGTTCGATCAAGCCCGAGATCTTCGTGACGGTGGGCATCTGTACGCACCTGGGCTGCTCGCCGTCCGACAAGTTCCAGACTGGCGCACAGCCTTCGCTGCCGGACGACTGGCAGGGCGGGTTCTTCTGCCCCTGCCACGGTTCCACCTTCGACATGGCCGGCCGCGTCTACAAGAACAAGCCCGCGCCGGACAACCTCGAGGTGCCGCCCCACATGTATCTGTCTGACGCCAAGATCCTGATTGGCGAAGACAAGAAGGCCTAAGGAGAACAACAACATGGCTGAATTTCACGAAATCTCCCCGAACGCCTCGGCGACGGAAAAGCTCGTCAACTGGGTGGACAACCGTTTCCCGATGACCAAGCTCTTCAAAGAGCACATGAGCGAGTACTACGCGCCGAAGAACTTCAATTTCTGGTACATCTTCGGGTCGCTGTCGCTGCTGGTGCTGGTGATCCAGATCGTCACCGGCATCTTCCTGACCATGAACTACAAGCCTGATGCGGCCTTGGCGTTCGGTTCTGTCGAGTACATCATGCGCGATGTGCCCTGGGGCTGGTTGATTCGCTACATGCACTCGACCGGCGCCTCCGCCTTCTTCATCGTGGTCTACCTGCACATGTTTCGCGGGCTCATGTACGGCAGCTATCGCAAGCCGCGCGAACTGATCTGGATCTTTGGCTGTGCGATCTTCCTGGCGCTGATGGCCGAGGCGTTCATGGGCTATCTGCTGCCGTGGGGCCAGATGAGCTACTGGGGTGCGCAGGTGATCGTCAACCTGTTCTCGGCGATTCCCTTCATCGGCCCCGATCTGGCACTGCTGATTCGCGGTGACTACGTGGTCGGCGACGCCACGCTGAATCGTTTCTTCAGCTTCCACGTGATTGCCGTGCCGCTGGTCTTGCTCGGCTTGGTCGTGGCGCACATCATTGCCCTTCATGAAGTGGGCTCCAACAACCCCGATGGCGTCGAGATCAAGGCGACACGCGGCGCCGATGGCCGCCCGCTTGATGGCATCCCGTTTCACCCCTACTACTCGGTGCACGATGTGTTTGGCGTTGGCATCTTCCTGTTTGTGTTCTCGGCGATTGTGTTCTTCGCGCCGGAACTGGGTGGCTATTTCCTGGAGTACAACAACTTCATCCCGGCTGACCCGTTGAAGACACCGCTGCATATTGCGCCGGTCTGGTACTTCACGCCCTTCTATTCGATGCTGCGCGCCGTCACCAGTGAAATGATGTATGTCCTGATTGCCTGTGTGCTGCTCGGCGCTGGCCTGGGCGTGGTCAAGTTCAAGATGCCGACCATCTTCAAGGCGGCCATCGTTGGTTTTGCCGTGGTGGTGGTTGCGATGATGCTGGCCATTGACGCCAAGTTTTGGGGCGTGGTGGCCATGGGTGGCGGCGTGGTGATTCTGTTCTTCCTGCCTTGGCTCGACTTCAGCCCGGTCAAGTCGATCCGCTACCGTCCGAGCTGGCACAAGTACCTGTATGCCGTGTTTGTGCTGGACTTCCTGGTGCTTGGGTACCTCGGCATGCTGCCTCCGTCGGCCATCGGCGGGCGCGTCTCGCAGCTTGGCACCTTGTTCTACTTTGGCTTCTTCCTGCTCATGCCGTGGTGGAGCCGCCTGGGTGAACCCAAGCCGGTGCCCAGTCGCGTGACGTTCGTGGCCCATTAAGCAGGAGACAAGATTCATGAAAACCATTGGGTTTAGCAAAAAATTCGTGCTGGCATTGGTGGCCGCGTTGGGTCTGACCGTGGGCGCGCAAGCGAGCGAAGGCGGCCATCCCTGGGACAAGGCGCCCAACCGCACCAACGACATGGCAGCGCTGCAAAACGGCGCCAAGCTGTTCGTCAACTACTGCCTGAATTGCCATTCGGCGGCGTTCATGCGCTTCAACCGCCTGCAGGATATTGGCCTGACCAATCAGCAGATCAAGGACAACCTGTTGGTGACAAACGGCAAGGTCGGGGACACCATGAAGGCGGCCATCGACCCCAAACAGGCGGGTGAGTGGTTCGGTGCCAATCCGCCCGACCTGTCGGTGATCGCACGTTCGCGCGCGGGTGCGCAGGGTAGCGGCGCCGATTACCTGTACACCTACATGCGGACGTTCTATCGCGACGAGACCAAGCCGACCGGCTGGAACAACCTGGCGTTCCCGAATATCGGCATGCCCCACGTCCTGTGGGAGCTCCAGGGTGATCGTCGTCCGGTGTTTGAGTCGGTGACCGAACATGGCCATACCACCCAGGTTGTCAAGAAGTGGGAACAGCTCAGCCCTGGCACCATGAGTCCAGAGCAGTATGACCAGGCGGTGGGCGATTTGGTGAGCTATTTGCAGTGGATGGGCGAACCGGTCCAGAATGCGCGGGTTCGCATTGGCGTCTGGGTTCTGATATTCCTGGGCATCTTCACATTTCTGGCCTGGCGATTGAACGCGGCGTACTGGAAAGACGTCAAGTAAGACAGGCTGCAGGTCTGGTTTGACCCGCTGCGGGCGGGGCCAGACCTTCCAGAGTGGGCGTGCATGATGCATCCCACTCTTTTTGATTTTTAGGAGCTCTCACCATGATGGTTTTGTACTCGGGCACCACTTGCCCTTTTTCACATCGCTGCCGATTTGTCCTGTTCGAAAAGGGTATGGACTTCGAGATCCGCGACGTTGATCTGTACAACAAGCCCGAGGACATCAGTGTGATGAACCCCTACGGACAGGTCCCGATCCTGGTGGAGCGCGACCTGATTCTGTACGAGTCGAACATCATCAACGAATACATCGACGAGCGCTTTCCTCACCCGCAATTGATGCCCGGCGATCCCGTGGACCGGGCGCGCGTACGATTGTTCCTGCTCAACTTCGAGAAGGAACTGTTCGTGCATGTGTCGACTCTGGAGTCGCGTGCCGCCAAGAGCAACGAGAAGGCGCTGGAAAAGGCGCGCGCCCACATTCGGGACCGCCTGACCCAACTCGCGCCGGTGTTCCTGAAGAACAAGTACATGTTGGGCGATGGTTTCTCGATGCTGGATGTCGCCATCGCACCGCTGCTCTGGCGGCTGGATTACTACGGCATCGACCTGAGCAAGAACGCCGCGCCCCTGCTGAAATATGCCGAACGCATCTTCTCGCGTCCTGCCTATATCGAGGCGTTGACCCCGTCTGAAAAGGTGATGCGCAAGTAGGTCGAGCCGGCAATGTCAACGACCGACAGCTTCGACACGACTTCGACCCGGCCGTACCTGATCCGCGCACTGTATGAGTGGTGCACGGACAATGGCTTGACGCCCTATGTGGCGGTCCGGGTAGACGAGACGGTGCAGGTTCCGCGCGAGTATGTGAAGGACGGTGAGATCGTCCTCA